>Ga0209840_1000325_pt1 | contig 10681 bp, 10 predicted proteins | sample PersoiDNA2013190_FD_185802 | JGI IMG/M metagenome (GOLD analysis project Ga0209840, IMG submission 185802) | Permafrost soil microbial communities from the Arctic, to analyse light accelerated degradation of dissolved organic matter (DOM) -... | ecosystem: Environmental > Terrestrial > Soil >... | reverse complement strand
AACGGGTACGGGCACGGCGCGGTACCCGCGGCGCGCGCGGCGCTCGAGGCCGGCGCCACCTGGCTCGGCGTCGCCGCCGTAGCCGAGGCGGAGGAACTGCGCGCGGCGGGGTCTACGGCGCCGATCCTCATTTTCGGGCCCATGACCGGCGCGGAGCTGGAGGCCGCCGTGGCGGCCGGCGCCGACGTCGTCGTCTGGTCGGCGCCGTTCCTGGCCGCGGCAAGGCGGCTGGGCGCCCGCGTCCACGTGAAGTTCGACTCCGGCATGGGCCGTCTGGGCGTCACCGAGGAGGAGGCCCGGGTGCTCTGCGCCGGGGCTGCCGAAGATGGCCTGCTGATCGGTCTGATGAGCCACTTCGCCACCGCCGACGAGGCGGACACCACGTTCTTCGAGTATCAGCTCGGGCGCTTCACGGCGCTGGCCGGGGAGCTTGCGGCTCTCTACCCCGGCCTGCTCTGCCACGCGGCGAACAGCGCGGCGACGCTGCGCGGGCCGCGCACCCACTTCGGCATGATCCGCACCGGCATCGCCATGTACGGTCTGGCTCCGAGCAACGACGATCCGTTCAAGGACGACCTGCGGCCGGCGATGAAGCTCTGCTCGTACGTCGCCGGCGTGCGCGTGGTCGCGCCCGGCGACTCGGTGGGCTACGGGCGGCGCTTCGTCGCCGACGAGCCGGCGCGCATCGGCATCGTGCCCGTCGGCTACGCCGACGGCGTGAGCCGGCTGCTCGCCAGCCGCGGCGACGTGCTGGTCGCGGGCCGCCGCTGCCGCATCACCGGCACCATCAGCATGGACCAGCTCACCGTGCGGCTGCCGGACGACTGGGGCAGGCCCGGCGACGAGGTCGTCTTCTTCGGCGCGGCGGGAGACGGCGTCGAGGGTCGCGCCGGCGAGGCGTGGACGGGGGCGGCCGGTCCCCGCCGCGATGCCCCGGACGCGCCGCGCATCCTGTGCGAAGAGGTGGCGCACCTGCTGCAGACCATCAACTACGAGGTCGCCTGCGACGTGGCGCCGCGGGTGGTGCGCCGCTACCGCGGCGCCGGCCCCGCGGCCTGACGCGCCCGTGAGCGGCCGTCCGGACGGGAGCGCTCCACCGCCGTCGCCCGACGAGGTCACGGCGGCGGCCCGCTCCGCCCTGGGCCCCGGCGAAGCCGGCTGGCTCGTCGGCGGCTGCCTGCGCGACGAGCTGCTGGGCCTTCCGGTCCGCGACGTCGACATCGTCGTGGACGCCGCCGCCGAGCCGTTCTCGAGGAGTTTGGCGGACCGGCTCGGCGGCGCCGTGTTCGCCTCGTCAGACGCGTTCGGCACCTGGCGGCTCGTGCTCGGCGACATGCACGTCGACGTCGCCCCGCTGAGGGGTGAGGCGGGTATGCCGGTGACTGCGGCGCCCGACCCGGCGACGCGGGGCGCCCGGCTGGAGGCCGATCTGCGCGCCCGCGACTTCACGGTCGACGCGATGGGCCGGGCGCTCGACGGCGACGAGCTCGTCGATCCGCTGAGCGGCCTCGACGACCTCGCCGCGCGCCGGCTGCGGCTCTGCTCGTCCTCGGCGCTCGACGACGACCCGCTGCGGGTCGTGCGTCTCGCCCGTCTGGCGCGCGGGTTCGACCTCGTGCCGGACACGGCCGCTACGGCGGCGGCGCTGCGCGCCGCCCCCGGCCTCGCGGCCGTGAGTGGCGAACGCCTCTGCGACGAGCTCTCGGCGGTGCTGGCCACCGGCGAAGCGGCCGCGGCCTTCCGTGACCTCGCCGTGTGGGGGGCGCTCGCGGTGATCCTGCCCGAGCTCGACGGGCTGCGCGGCGTGGAGCAGAACCCGTACCACCACCTCGACGTGTTCGAGCACACCCTGGAGGCGCTCACCTACGTGCGCGGCGTCGTCGAGCAGCTCGGCGGCGTCGGGCACCTGACGCCGCCCTCCGACGCCGGCTTGGCCGGGGTGGCGCCGCTCGTGCCTGTGTTGTGGGCGGTACTGCTACACGACATCGGCAAGCCGGCGGCGCGCAAGGTCGACGAGGAGGGCCGCGTACTCTTCTGGCGCCACGACGAGATCGGTCGTGAGATGGCTGCCGCCATCGCGGCGCGTCTCAGGATGAGCAACCGCTTCGCGGCCTATCTCGGTACGCTCATCCGCCAGCATCTGCGGCTGGGCTTCCTCGTGCGCGAGCAGCCGCTCACGCGGCGCGCCCTCGCGCGGTACCGCCGGGACGTGACCCCCTGGGTGTTCGAGTCGGTCGTGGTCTCGCTGTGCGACCGGCTGGCGACGCGCGGCGAGAAGACGTCGCTCACGTCCATGGCGCGGCACTTCCGCGTGGCGCGCTCGGTGTGGACGGCGGTCGGCAAGGCGCCCGTGCCGCAGGTGCTCAGCGGCCACGAAGTGATGGAGCTGCTCGGGCTCGAGCCCGGCGTTGCGGTGGGGCAGGCGCTGGACGCCCTCGAAGAGGAGGTCGAGGCCGGCGAGATCACGACGGCCGCGGAGGCCCGGGCTTTCCTGAAGGATCGGTGGGGGGAACGGGAGGACGGCGCCGGTGCGGCGCCCCGCCCCCCGGAGGACGACTGATGCCCGAGCTGCCCGAGGTCGAGACCGTCCGCCGCCGGCTGCTCACCTGCCTGCCGGGCCTCCTGGTGCGCGAGGTGATCGTCAACGACGCGACGGTGAGCGAGCAGAGCGAGGCGGAGCTTCGCGCTCTGCTCGCCGGCCGTCGCGTCGTCGGCCTGCGGCGTCGTGGCAAGTACCTCATCGTCGACCTGAGCGCGGTCGAGGACACGCGGGCCGGCGCACCGGGGCTGGGGGCCGGCCCCACGACGGCGGTCATCCACCTGCGCATGACCGGTCAGCTGCTCTTCAGTCCCGGATCGGCGGACCGGCCGCCGCGCTTCGTCTGGCGGCTCGAGCAGCAGACGGACCTGGCGTTCCAGGACGTGCGGCGCTTCGGCCGCCTCTGGGCCTTCGACCCGGCGGCCGAGGACGAGTTCTTCGCCGGCATGGGCCCGGAGCCGTTCAGCGACGCCTTCAGCGTTGCCTACCTGCGCCGGGCCCTCGAGGGCCGCAGCGCGCCGCTCAAGTCGTTCCTCCTCGACCAGCGGCGCATCGCCGGCGTGGGCAACATCTACGCCGACGAGGCGCTGTTCCGCGCGCGGCTGCACCCGCTGCGCGCGGCGGGGAGCTTGGGGCCGCGTGAGGCGCGGCGCCTGCACGCGGCCCTGCTCGAGACCCTGCAGGCCGGGATCGACCACGAAGGCTCGTCGATCGAGAGCTTCATCGACCCGGCCGGGCAGCGCGGCAGCTTCCAGGAGATCCTCAGCGTCTACCAGCGCACCGGCCAGCCGTGCCGCGTGTGTGGCACGACCGTGCGGCGCACGGTCGTGGGCGGCCGCGGCACCCACTTCTGCCCGCGCTGCCAGCCGCGGCGCGGCGGCATCGCGCCTACGGCCCGCCGCCTGCGTTCGAGCGCGACGCCGCCCGGAGGCGGCCGGTCGGCGGCCGCCGGACGGCCGCGCGGGTGAGGCGGGGCGCACCGTGAGTCCCTCGCCCGGTGCGCCGGGCAGCGCCGTCTCCGACCCGCCCGCGAGCGCCGCGCCCGCCCCTCGCCTGTACGTCGTGGTCACGTTCATCCCGCGACGCACGGACGTGACCGTCGGCTCCCTGGGCGCCGTGGCCTTTGCGCGCGGCTGGTACGCCTACGTGGGCGGCGCGGCGCGGGCGCGCCGGGCGCGCGTCGAGCGCCATCTTGCGCCCGACAAGCCGCTGCGCTGGCACGCCGACCACCTGTTCGCGGCCTTCCCGCCGCGCCGCGCCTGGCTCGTCGACGGCGCGCCCGGTGAGTGCGAGCTCGCTGGTGGGCTCGCGGGGCTGCCCGGCGCGGAGCGCCGCCCGCCCCGCTTCGGCGCCGGCGACTGCCACTGCGCCGGTCACCTGATCCGTCTCGGTCGTCGTCCGCGTCGCGTCGACGTCGCGCTTGCGGCCGGGGAGGGCGCCGCGGTACGGGCCTTCGGCCGCCGCGCCCCCCGCGCGTAGCGTCGTTCGTCCGCACCGTCGGCCTCTTGGCCCGTCAGGCCCCCGCCCCACCCCGCCAGGACCTCCGTACCTACCGCCCTTAGGTACACATACCTAGAACATCCATCTACTCAGGCTCGAGGCGGGGTAATGTTCCGGCGACCCCTGCCGATACCCTGCCCTGCGACTCGCTGAAGACGGTGGGTCGTTGTCGAAGCAGGCGACACAGTTCCAGTCACCGCTAGACTGAAGTTACCCCCGTCCTCCAGCCCATAGTGTGCGCATATGCAGGGAAATGTGTCCAATGAGGGGTCGGTATTGTAGACAATAAAGAGCTTGACGTCTGAGCCGCTTCATGGTAGCGTTGGCGCATGGCAAGACGGGGCGGAGCGATACATGTGGTGACGATACGTCGTCACTATAAGGACAAGGTCTACGAGAACCACCTGCTGCGCCGCTCCTACCGCGAGGACGGCAAGGTCAAGAACGAGACGGTGGGTAACCTCTCGCACCTGCCGGGGCACCTCATCGAGATCATCCGCCGCTCCCTGAAGGGCGAGGCCTTCCTCGGCTCCGCGGAAGCCCTCGAGGTGGTGCGCTCCCTGCCCCACGGCGACGCGGCCGCCGTCTACGCCCAGGCCCGCGCCCTGGGCCTGCCCGAGATCCTCGGGCCCGCCTGCCGCGAGCGCGAGCTGGCCCTGGCCCTCATCTGCGCCCGCGTGCTGCGCCCCGCCTCCAAGCTGGAGAGCGGCCGCTACCTCGCCGATACCAGCCTGGGGCAGGACCTCGCGGTAAGCGCCAGCGACAGCGACGCCCTCTACGGCGCCCTCGACTGGCTGGGGGCGCGGCAGGACGCCATCGAGAGGATCCTCGCGCGCCGCCACCTCGTCCCCGGCGGCCTCGTGCTCTTCGACCTCTCCTCCTCCTACCTCACCGGCACGCACTGCCCCCTGGCCGCCCGCGGCTACTCCCGGGACGGCAAACGGGGGACGCTGCAGATCACCTACGGCCTCATCACCAGCGCCGCGGGCCTGCCCGTGGCCGTCGAGGTCTTCCCGGGCAACTTCTCCGACCCGGCCGCCTTCAGCGCCGCCCTGCTCGCGGTGCGCGAGCGCTTCGGTCTCACCGAGGTGGTGCTGGTCGGCGACCGCGGCATGATCACCAAGAGCCGCATCGCCGAGCTAGAGGCGCACCCCGGCCTCTCCTTCATCACCGCGCTGCGCGCTCCGCAGGTCGCCGCCCTGGCCCGCGGCGGGCATCTCCAGCTCTCGCTCTTCGACGAGCGCGACCTCGTGGAGATCAGGCATCCCGACCATCCCGGCGAGCGCCTCCTGCTCTGCCGCAACCCGCATCTGGCCGGCGAGCGCACCCGCCGCCGGGAAGAGCTGCTCGCGGCCACCGAGGAGGAGCTTGCCAAGGTACGCGTGGCGGTGGCCGCCGGACGCCTGAAGAACGCCGCCACCATCGGCCTGCGCGTGGGCCGCGTCGCCGGCCGCTACAAGATGGCCAAGCACTTCGAGCTGCAGATCGGCGAGGGCGCCTTCAGCTACGCGCGCAAGGCTGCGCAGATCGCGGCCGAGGCGGCGCTCGACGGTATCTACGTGATCCGCACCGACGTGCCCGAAGAGAAGCTCTTCGCCGATGAGGTGGTCGCCGCCTACAAGGACCTCTCGCGCGTGGAGGACGCCTTCCGCTCGCTGAAGAGCATGGACCTCGAGGTGCGGCCCATCTACCACCGCCTCGAGGAGCGCGTGCGCGCCCATGCCTTCCTCTGCCTGCTCGCCGAGCATGTGGTCTTTCACCTGCGCGCCGCCTGGGCGCTGCTCACCTTCGCCGACGAAGAGAAGAACGAACCGCGCGCCGATGCCGTGGCGCGGGCGCGCAGGGGAGCGGCGGCGAAGGCGAAGGCGCGCACCAAAAAGACCGCGGACGGGGCGCTCTGCCACAGCTTCCGCACGCTGCTTACGCACCTCGCCACCCTGACCCGCAACACCATCCGCCTGCCTGCTCAAGGAGACCTGACCTTCGAGCAGCTCACGCAGCCCACCGCCTTGCAGCGGCTGGCCTTCGAGCTTCTCGGCGCCGCCATCCCGCTGCGCTTCAAGTAGACAGAACGGCCCTCTGCTCGCTTCCGCCTTTTCCCTGCACAGGGGCTGGATCAGTGGGGGCGGGCGGGGGTAACTTCAGGCTAGACATTTGTCCCAGGGCCAACAAGCGGCCGGGGGGCACGGTAAGAGCGGAAGGACCAAGCGGGATCGGTCCGGAAGGGTTCCAGGCCTCGCGTCAGATCCGCTGCGGGGGTGGGACAAAAGTGGCACTCGAGCGAGGGCCGGCGGGACACAGGAAATCCCGAAAACCGGCTCAGGTGCGCGAGTGAGGCACAGATGGAGGCAAGAATGAAGCGCATGAAGGTTCTTTTCGGTCAGCGGCGCCTGCAGGTCCTGCTCACCCTGGCGGTACTGGTTCTCGCCGTCAGCGTCGTGGTCGGGTCCGGCGCCAACTTCACGGCCACCTCGGCCAACGCCGGTAACGTGTTCACCGCCGGTACTCTCAGCATGAGCAACAACCGCGCTGGCGCCATCTTCCTCACCACCCCTGCGCTGATGCGTCCGGGAGCCTCCTCGACCGGGACCGTGACCATCTCGAACACCGGCGATGTCCCCGGCCAGTTCTCCCTCACCAAGACCGCCACCTCCGACCCCGGCAACCTCGGCGCGGCGCTCGATCTGGTGATCCAGGAAGGCGCGATTCTGCCGGTGGTCTACACCGGCAAGCTCAATGGTGCGATAAGTAATCTGGGCCTCGGCATCTGGCAGCCGGTCGGTAGCCACACGTACACCTTCACCGTCACGTGGCCGAACAACTCCCCGGCCAGCGACGTCGCCGACACCGCCCTCATGGGCAAGATCTGCACCTATCGCTTCGACTGGACGGCGATCGCCAACAGCACGATCAACTGACCTACCTGACCAGGATCTGCGTCGGGGGCGGACCGCGCCTGTGGTCCGCCCCCGATCCTCCGAAAGGAGCGCCACGTGAAGAGCAGGGCAGCAGCGGGGACGAAGGTGAAGAAGGCCTTTCTGACACTGCTCGTGCTCGCCCTGCTCGCCGTGGTGCTCCAGTCGCTCGTCTTCTCGGGCGCCAGCTTCACGGCCACGAAGGGCAACCCCGGCAACGCGTTCACGGCCGGCACCCTTACCCACGTCAACAGCAAGAGCGGCGCCTTCGTCGTCAACGCCGCCGATCTGCGGCCCGGTCAGAGCTCTCAGGGCACGCTCACGATCACCGGGGGCGGCGACGTCGCCGGAGCGTACACGCTGTCCAAACAGTCGGTGTCGGACGTGCCGGCCTCACCCGGCCTCTCCAGCACTCTCACCCTGCTCATCGAGGACACGACAGGCACGGCGACGACGCTGTTCAACGGGACGGTGGCAGCCTTCACGACGGTCAGCCTGGGCAGCATCGCCCCGGGCGTCACTCGGCAGTATCGCTTCACACTGACGTTCCCCGCGGCGTCGGCCTCTCCCGGCCTGCAGGGCGCGAGCATGTCTCTCGGACTTCTGTTCAAGGGGGTGACGCCGTGAAAGGTGTCTTCAGGGCGCTCGCCACTGCGCTGTGTATCGCTGCGCTGGCGATCGTCGTTGTGGCCATCGCCGTGCCGGCGCTGCTCGGCATGCAACGCTACGTGATCACGGGCGGCTCGATGACCGGCACCATCTCCAAAGGCTCGGTCATCTACTCCAAGCTTACGCCGACGGAGCGACTCAAGGTCGGCGACATCATCACCTTCCGCCCGCCCGGGTACACCTCCCCTGTCACGCATCGCATCATCGGCATCGACAAGGGCCAGGACGGCAAGCGCGTCTATCGCACCAAGGGCGACTTCAACGAGGCTGCCGATCCGTGGAGTGTCAACCTCGTCGAGCCAGAGCAGGCTCGCTACGTGCTCCACATCCCCTACATCGGCTACTTCCTGGCCGCCCTGGCCGTCCGCCAGGTGCGCATGATCCTCATCGGCCTGCCGGCGCTCGTCATCGCCATCTCGCTCCTCTGGTCGCTGTGGAGTCAGGCCGGTGACGAGGCGGCGAGGCGGGAGGCCGAGGCCGACCTCGGCGACGCCGGGAGCCGGGCGTGAACCGTCGCCTCGTGTTGCTGCTCGCCCTCGCCTTGGCCGCTCTGGCGGCAGGGGCCATCGGCTTCTCCCGGGCGTCCTTCACGACGACCAGCCAGACGCAGATCGGCGCCACCGCGGCCCACGTGCACAGCTGGCTGCACCTGTACTCGCAGACCACCGATCCCAACGGGACGACCGGGTACAAGACGCAGCGCGTACAGTCGGGGGTGGCGCCGCTGTGCGCCACCGGCGTGGACGAGACCCTGACGCTTAGCATGGGGGGCATCAGGGCCAATGGCACGACGTACACATTCACCAAGACGTTCACCCTGCGCACACCGGCCACGTTTCCCGACACGGCCGTGACCCAGGTCAGCGTCACGGCGACCTACGTAGCCGATGCAGCGACGGGCAAGCAGCCGATCCGCGATGTGCGCTTGGCTAGTGGTACCGGCGGCAGCAACTCCATCTCGATCGCCCGCAACCTCACGCGTCAGGCGAACGTGCGCCTGCGGACCAGTGGCACGGGGTGGCAGGTGGGCCAGGTCTACCGTCCGCACGTCCTGCTGACGGTCACCTACACGGGCTTCACGACCGCCTACTACGTGTACGACATACCTCTGGCGGTCACGATCACCACCTGGTGATCGCCCGGCGGAGGCGCGGTCCCCCGCCGGCTCGCTTCGCCGCCGCCTTTCTCCACACCCGCTTCTGCGCCCGTTCTGCGGGGGCCGCTTACCCGACAATGGTGCCCCACGTGCCCATGTGGAACGGGAATCGCGCGGCCGATGTCTCTCCTAGACCGAAGTACCACGACGCGGACGCCTCGGGCGCTCGCGAAGGGGGTCTGGGAGCAGCACCATGGATGGCGCGGCGACGCAGCACAGAGCCAGGGGGTTCCGCATCCTCGCGACGCTGCTCGTCCTCGTGGTGACGGCCGCGGTGTGCGCCGGTGCCCTGGCACAGTGGTCGGCAGCTTCCACGGCGCTCCCTCGGGGCGCGTTCGCCAGCGGGTCCCTGGCGGTCGCCGGAGGCTCGGCTGTCTTGGGCGCCAAGGGTCTGACGCCGGGTGAGACCGTCACGGGCAGTGTGATCGTGACCAACGACGGCTCTGCCCCGGGGCGGTTCACGCTCTTCACCAGCCGCCTCGTGGACGTACCCGGCGCCGCCGGCGGCAGCTTGGCGCGGACGCTGCGGCTGACGGTCACGGACGTCACCACCGCCGGCTTCCCGCAGCGCCTCTACGATGGGTCGTTGGCCGGACTCTCGGGCGTCGATCTGGGCACTTTCGGCCCGGGCGCGGTGCGCGCCTATCGCTTCGCGGTGACCTTTCCGCAGCAGGCGGTGGGCGGCGCCGCCTACGCCGGGAGTATCGTCACCGTCGCGTTCGACTGGACGGCGGTGACGACGGGCTGAGGCTCTCTGTCCGGCTGGGCGACCAGCCGGGACGTGCGCGTCAGCGCCCGAACCAGCGGCGCAATGTGGCGCGCAGGCCGCCGCCGGAGGCGGCGGCCTGCGCGGCCTGGTCGCCTTCCTCCTCGGCGTGCGTCTTCCACGAGCGGTCCTCGTGGACGAGGACCTGGCCGGCGCCGTCTTCGGCTCGCGCCAGCAGATCGGCCGAGAGCCTCGGCGCGGCGGCGCCCATCCCTACCGCGCCGCTGAGATATGTGTCCTCGAGGATGCGCTCGGACTTCTCGCCTGCCTCTCGCGCCGCGTCGTTCTCCGGATACTCCTCGCTCACCGCCGGCCTCCTCACCTTCCGTCTCATGGGAGGATACCCGTGCTACCGCGCCTTCTCCCACTTCTGCAAGTAGGCGACCTCGGCGAGCGTCTTGCCGCCGTCGATCTCGCCGCGCAGGCGGTTCTCCTTCTCGAGCACGTCCATGGCGCGGTTGGCGAGCTCCACGGCCTGCTCGCGGGGGAGCACCATGACGCCGTCGTCGTCACCGACGATCCAGTCGCCGGGGCTCACCGACTGGCCGGCGATCACAATGGGCACGCCGATCTCGCCGAAGCCCTTGGGCTCGCCGGCGTTGGCGCAGACCTTGCTGCTGAAGGCGGGGAAGCCGAGGCGCGCGATCTCCGGAGTGTCGCGGATCGCGCCCCACACGACGAGGCCGGCCAGGCCCTTGACCACGGCGCTGTGCGTGGCCAGCTCGCCCCACATGGCGGGGGTGGCGTCGCAGGCGTCGACGACGAGCACGTCGCCGGGCTTGCACACGTCGATGGCCTCGACGGGCTTGGCCCAGTCGCCGGCGTAGGTGCGGACGGTGACCGCCGGGCCGCACATGTGCGCGCCCGGCAGCAACGGCCGGATGCCCGGCAGGCTCGGCTGGCGGTGCCAGGCGTCGCTCACGTTGGCCGTCGAGACCTGCTCGAGGATGGTGCGGATGTCGGCCTCGCCGGCGCGCTTGAAGAGCGTCGTCTCGATGCAGACGCGCTCGTCCACCGCGCGGCGGATCTCGGCCGTCGCCGCGGCGGCGTCGACCGCCTTGATGATGGCGCCGCCGACCACCACGATGCCGGCGCCCGCATCCACGGCCGCCGCGGCCGTCTCGCTGTTGATGCCG
>Ga0209840_1000323_pt1 | contig 10747 bp, 13 predicted proteins | sample PersoiDNA2013190_FD_185802 | JGI IMG/M metagenome (GOLD analysis project Ga0209840, IMG submission 185802) | Permafrost soil microbial communities from the Arctic, to analyse light accelerated degradation of dissolved organic matter (DOM) -... | ecosystem: Environmental > Terrestrial > Soil >... | reverse complement strand
CTGGCCGACGCGGTGCTGCGGGCCGTGCTCGGCGTGCGCACCGCGGCGGTCCCCGGTGTCGGACCCGGCGAGCATGCTGACCGTGCGGTAGAGGCTGCCCGGACGCTGCTGTCCCAGCAGACGACCCTGCTGACGGTGCTCACCTCGGCGGCAACGCCCACCGGCGTCGTCGACCGCGTGCGGGCCGAGGTGGAGGGCACGCCCGTTGAGGTCGTGGTGCTGCCCACCGGGGCGCCGGGCGACCAGGTGGTGCTCGGAGCGGAGTGAAGGGAGCGCGGTGACCGACGACCTGGACGCGGCGACCCCGTCGTCCCGCCTGCTTCGTCCGCTGGGCCGGGAGGTCGGTACCCGGACGGCCGGCGCGCTCGCCCAGCTCGGTGTGCAGACGGTCGGTGACCTGCTGCGGTACTACCCGCGCCGGTACTCCTCCCCGGGGAAGATGACCGACCTGCGGGAACTGCGGGTCGGTGAGCACGTCACGGTGATGGCCCAGGTGCGTCAGGCCACCGTCCGCAAGATGCACACCCGTGGCGGGGCCGTCATGGAGGTGATCGTGACCGATGGCGTCCGCGACCTGAGCCTGACCTTCTTCGCCAAGCACGAGGGTCGGCTGCGCGGGCACGAGTCCAAGCTGCGGCCGGGCCGGGTGGGGCTCTTCACCGGCAACGTCGGCAGGTACCGCGGCACCGCACAGCTGGTGCACCCGGACTACACGATCGTCGGGGTGGACGCCGACGACGAGGCGGCGGCTCTGGTCGAGGCGAGCCGGCCGATCCCGATCTACCCGGCGAGCGCGGCCATCCCGAGCTGGCGGATCGCCCCGGCCGTCCGCACCGTGCTCGACCCGCTGAACCGCGAGGAGGTGCCGGACCCGATCCCCGAGCACATCCGGACCCGCAACGACCTGCTGGACCTGTTCACGGCGCTGCGGGACGTCCACGGGCCGTACCAGGACGCCGACTGGAAGCGGGCGCAGGACCGGCTGAGGTACGAGGAGGCGTTCGTGCTCCAGGCGGCCCTTGCCCGACGCCGGGCCGAGGTCGCCGAGCAGGATGCCGTCGCCCGGCCCGGTGCGGCCGAGGGCGACGGGGGTCTGCTGCCCGCCTTCGACGCCCGCCTACCGTTCGTGCTCACCCAGGGCCAGTGCGCCGTGGGGGAGCAGATCGCCGCCGACCTCGCGCGCCCCCGGCCGATGCAGCGGCTGCTGCAGGGCGAGGTCGGTTCGGGCAAGACGGTGGTCGCGCTGCGGGCGATGCTGCAGGTGGTGGACTCCGGCGGTCAGGCCGCGCTGCTCGCCCCGACCGAGGTGCTCGCCGCCCAGCACCTGCGGACCCTGCGCCAGCTGCTCGGCCCGCTCGCGGAGGCCGGCATGCTCGGCGGGGCCGACCGGGCGACGCGGGTGGTGCTCCTCACGGGCTCGCAGACCGCCGCGGCCCGGAAGGAGGCGCTGCTGGACGCCGCCTCGGGGCGCGCCGGGATCGTCGTGGGCACGCACGCACTGCTCGGTGAGCAGGTGCAGTTCGCCGATCTGGGGCTGGTGGTGGTCGACGAGCAGCACCGGTTCGGGGTGGAGCAGCGGGACGAGCTGAGGACCCGGGCCGGCGTCACACCGCACCTGCTCGTGATGACCGCCACCCCGATCCCGCGGACCGTCGCCATGACGGTGTTCGGGGACCTGGAGATCTCCACGCTGACCGAGATCCCGGAAGGTCGCGCGGGGGTGGCCACCCACGTGGTGCCGGCCGACAACCAGGCCTGGGTCGCCCGCACCTGGTCCCGCGTGCGGGAGGAGGTGGACGCCGGTCACCGGGTGTACGTGGTCTGCCCGCGGATCAGCCCGGACGACCCCGAGGGGGCCCAGGCGGCCGACGATGCGGACCTGGTCGCCGAGCCCGGGACGGCCGGCGACGGCGGAGGGGACCTGCTCTTCGACGAGGTGCCCGTGCGTCGGCCGCTCCGCGCTGTCCTGGAGGTGGCCGAGGAGCTGTCGGCGATGCCGGTGCTGGCCGGGGTGCGGATCGGCGTCCTGCACGGACGGCTGCCCGCCGCGGAGAAGGACGACGTGATGGCGCGGTTCGCCGGGGGCGACCTGCAGGTGCTGGTCTCCACGACAGTGATCGAGGTGGGGGTCGACGTGCCGGAGGCCACCGTGATGGTGGTGATGGACGCCGACCGGTTCGGCCTGTCCCAGCTGCACCAGCTGCGCGGGCGGGTGGGTCGCGGCGCGGCACCGGGGGTGTGCCTGCTGATGTCGGCCGCGCCGGAGGGGACGGACGCGGCGATGCGGGTGCACACCCTCGCCGAGACGAGCGACGGCTTCCGGATCGCCGCCGTCGACCTGGAGCTGCGCCGGGAGGGCGACGTGCTGGGGGCGTCGCAGTCCGGGACGGGCAGCTCGTTGCGGCTGCTGCGGGTGGTCAAGGACGCGGAGCTGATCGCGCAGGCGCGCTCCGACGCCGCCGAGGTGGTCGACGCCGACCCGACGCTCGCCCGCCACCCGGCCCTTGCGACGGCCATCGACCTGTGGCTCGGCCCGCAGCGCGAGGAGTTCCTGGAGCGGGCCTGAACCGCCCGGGCCGCGGCTACGGTGGCGTCGTGACGCGGATCGTTGCCGGTACGGCGGGCGGCCGCACCCTGGCCGTGCCGGGTGCGGGGACCCGGCCCACCAGCGACCGGGTGCGTGAGGCGCTGTTCTCCCGGCTGGACCATGCCGACGCCGTCGACGGCGCCGTCGTGTGGGACCTGTACGCGGGTTCCGGTGCACTCGGCCTGGAGGCGGCCAGCCGGGGCGCGCGCGAGGTGGTCCTGGTGGAGGCGTCCTCGGCGGCCGCAAAGGTGTGCCGCCGCAACGTGACGGCCGTCGGTCTGCCCGGCGTGCGCGTGGTCACCCAGCGCGTGGCCACGTTCCTGCAGCACACGTCCGGTCCGGTCGACCTGGTGCTCTGCGACCCGCCGTACGACGTCGCGGAGGCCGAGCTGGCGGCTGCCCTCGCCGCGGTGGTGGTCGCACTGGCGCCGGGGGCCGTCGTCGTGGTGGAGCGCTCGGTGCGGACACCCGAGCCGACCTGGCCCGGTGGGGTGCGTCGCACGGACGAGCGGCGGTACGGCGACACGGTGCTCTGGTTCGCCGAGCGCAGCGACCAGGGGGCCGAACCGGCCTGAGCCCTAGAGTGGCGGGGTGAGCATCGCCGTCGTGCCGGGCTCCTTCGACCCGGTGACCCTTGGCCACCTGGACGTGGTCCGCCGCGCCGCGGACCTCTTCGAGGAGGTGGTGGTGGCCGTCGCCACCAACGCCGGCAAGGCCCCGCTGCTCCCGGTGGCCGACCGGGTCGCCCTGGTGGAGCGGGCCGTCGCCGGGATCGCGCGGGTGCGCGTCGCGGAGGTGCCGGGCCTGCTCGTGGACTTCTGCCGCGAGATCGGCGCGACCGCTATCGTCAAGGGGCTGAGGTCGGGCGGGGACTACGACGCCGAGCTGCCGATGGCCTGGATGAACCGGCACCTGGGGGTCGAGACCCTTTTCCTTCCGGCCGACCCGGCGGTCGCGCACATCGCGTCATCCCTGGTCAAGGACGTGGCTCGGCACGGTGGCCGGATCGAGGAGCTCGTCCCGCCGGGGGTCGCCGACGTGGTCCGCGCCCGGCTCGCGCAGGAGGACCGGGGATGAGCCGGGACCTCACGTCGATCCTCGACGCGCTGGAGCAGGCCGTCGAGCAGGCCCGGGCGATGCCGATGTCGTCCTCGGTGCTGGTCAGCCGCGCAGAGGTCCTCGACCTGATCGGACAGCTTCGGGCGACCCTGCCGACCCAGCTGGCGGACGCGGACGAGCTGCTGGCGACGGCCGCGGAGGTGCAGGCCAGGGCGCACGCCGACGCCGAGCAGGTCATCGCGGCCGCACGCCGTCGTGCCGACGAGCTGGTCAGCGCCGAGCAGGTGGTCGCCGCCGCCGGCACGCGCGCCGCGGAGATCGTTGCCGAGGCCGAGCGCACCGCCGACCAGCTGCGGCGTGAGGCGGACGACTACTGCGACCGGCGGCTGGCGGATTTCGAGATCGACCTGGGTCGGCTGCTGTCGCAGGTGCAGGCCGGGCGGGCCAAGCTGGCGGGCCGGCTCGGCGGGAGCCCGTGAGGTTTGGGCGCTGACCCGCCTGGGCGTAGCATTGGCCGCTGGTCCTGCCGCTCATGGCGCGGACCGAGACCCCTCGAGCTTGGACTGACGCTGTGGAGCGCCCGATCGCCCTGGATCCCCGTTCGCCGTACGCGCTCGACACACGCGAGCTCGGCCGCCGACCGGGGACGATGCGCACGGTGCAGCGGACCGTCCCGGCGCCGGATGATCTCGGTACCGTCGTGATCGGCGTCCCGGCCGGCAGCGATCTCGATCTGGACCTCCGGCTCGAGGCCGTCATGGAAGGGGTCCTCGTCTCCGGCTCCGTCAGGGGCCGGGCCGTTGGGGAGTGCGTGCGGTGCCTGGAGGAGGCCGTCGAGGAGCTCGACGTCGACATCCAGGAGCTGTACCACTACCCCGACCGCGCCCGTGCTGCCCTGGCAGAAGGCGTGGACGAGGAGGATGTCCGTGAGCTGGACGGCGAGCTGATCGACGTCGAGCCCGCGATCCGGGATGCTGTGGTGCCCGCACTGCCGTTCCGCCCGGTCTGCACGCCGGACTGCCCTGGTCTGTGCCCCGAGTGCGGGGTGCGCCTGGTGGAGGCCGGACCGGACCACAAGCATGAGACCCTTGACCCCCGGTGGGCCGAGCTCGGCCGGGTCGTCGACGACAGAAAAGAGATCTAGCCGTGGCTGTTCCGAAGCGCAAGATGTCGCGCAGCAACACCCGTGCGCGCCGGTCGCAGTGGAAGGCCTCTGCCGCGACCCTCACGACGTGCCCGCGCTGCAAGGCGCCGAAGCTGCCGCACGTTGCGTGCCCGGCATGCGGTACCTACAACGGCCGTCAGTACAGCGAGGCGCTCCGCTCGGAGCACGAGACCCGCTGACCGCGGCCAGACAGCCAGTCCGTCCGTGACGCAGGCATCTGCCGCGCGACTCACCGCAGAGCTCGGGACCCAGCTGGACCCCGAGCTCCTGGTGCTGGCGCTGACCCATCGGTCGTTCGCCCACGAGGCGGGCGGCATCCCGACCAACGAGCGGCTCGAGTTCCTCGGGGACACCGTTCTCGGCCTGGTCGTGACCGAGGCGCTGTACCGCCGCCACCCCGACCTCTCCGAGGGTGAGCTGGCCAAGATGCGCGCCGCGACGGTCTCCCAGCGGGCCCTCGCCGCGATCGCGCGGCAGATGGACCTCGGCCCCTACGTGCTGCTGGGCAAGGGCGAGCTCGCCACCGGCGGCACGGACAAGGACTCGATCCTGGCCGACACGCTCGAGGCGCTGTTCGGCGCCGTCTACCTCACCCATGGCCTCGAGGTGGCGCGCGAGGTCGTGCAGCGCCTCGTCGACCCGACGCTCGCGGTCGCCGCCGACCTGGGTGCGGGGCTGGACTGGAAGACCTCCGTCCAGGAGCTCGCGGCGCAGCTCGGCAAGGGTGCGCCGGAGTACGTCTGCGACACCGACGGGCCGGACCACGCCCGCACCTTCACGGCCCGGATCGTGCTCGACGGGCAGGTCTGGGGCACCGGCACCGGTTCGGCGAAGAAGATCGCGGAGCAGGAGGCCGCCGCCACCGCGTACGGGGCGCTGAGCGAGCTCTCGGGTGACGCACTCGAGGAGACCGCACCCGCCGTCGAGGCATGACCCGCCGCCCCCGAGCGCGTCGTGCCTGAGCTTCCCGAGGTCGAGACCGTCCGTTGCGGCCTGGCCGGGCACGTCCTGGACCGGACGGTCACCAGGGTGGAGGTACGCCGCGAGTCCGCCGTCCGGCGCAACGACGGTGGTGCGGACGCCTTCGCCGACCACCTGCTCGGGCGCACCCTGACCGCTGCCGTGCGTCGGGGCAAGTTCCTCTGGCTGCTGCTCGACGACGACGGCCCGGCCGAGGCGCTGCTGGCTCACCTGGGGATGAGCGGCCAGATGCTGGTCCGCGCCCCGGATGCGGGCGACCACCGTCACCTGCGCGCCCGCCTGCACCTGTCCGGCGACAGCGGCGAACCCGACCTGCTGCTCGACTTCATCGATCAGCGGACGTTCGGCCACCTCTCGGTGTGCCCCCTGGTGCCCACTGCCGACGGCGCCCCCGGTGGCCGGGGGAGCACCCTTCCCGCGGTGCCGCTGCCCGCCGCGCACATCGCCCGCGACCTGCTGGACCCCTACCTGGACCGGGCCGCCCTGGTAGCCGCGCTGCGGCGTCGTCGGACCGGGATCAAGCGTGCCCTGCTGGACCAGACCCTGGTCTCCGGCGTCGGGAACATCTACGCCGACGAGGCCCTGTGGCGCGCGCGGATGCACGGCGCCACACCGACGTCCGGCATGCGACGCGCACGGGTCACGGAGGTGCTGGACTCGGCCGAACGGGTGATGTCTGAGGCGCTCCTCGCGGGTGGCACCAGCTTCGACAGCCTGTACGTGAACGTGAACGGGGCCTCGGGATACTTCGACAGGTCTCTTGCGGTCTACGGGCAAGTGCATCGCCCGTGCCCGCGCTGCGGCACCGAGGTGCTTCGGGAGCGCTTCATGAACCGGTCGTCCTTCCGGTGCCCGCAGTGTCAACCCGTCCCACGAGCGGCACGCCTGTCGTCGCCGGTCAGCCGAGTTCTCTAGGATGCGCAACGTGGCAACCAACGTCCCGCCCCCCGTACCGGACCGGTTCGGCGAGATCGCCGTGATGATCGTCGACGACCATGAGGTCGTCCGCCGGGGCATCGCCGAGGTGATCGACCGCTCCGAGGGCATGAGCGTCGTCGCCGAGGCGGGGTCCGTCGCCGAAGGGATCCGGCGCGCGACCCTCGTCCGCCCCCAGGTGGTCCTGGTGGACCTGCAGCTCCCCGACGGCACCGGCATCGACGTGATCCTTGCCCTGCGGGAACAGCTCCCCGAGGCGCGCTCCGTTGTGCTCACCTCCTTCGACGACGACGACGCCCTGGCGGCCGCCCTGGACGCCGGTGCCGCCGCCTACCTGCTGAAGAGCGTGCGCGGCGCCGAGATCGCCGACGTGATCCGGTCGGTCGCGGCCGGGCGGACCCTGCTGGACGAGCGGACGATCACGCGTCGTCGCGCGGACCACGAGGACCCGACGGCCGATCTGACCCCGAGCGAGCGCAAGGTGCTCGACCTGATCGGTGAGGGCATGTCCAACCGGGAGATCGCCGAGCGGCTGGGCGTCGCGGAGAAGACCGTCAAGAACCACATCACGTCGCTGCTGTCCAAGATGGGGCTCCAGCGGCGCACCCAGGTGGCCGCCTGGGTGGCCGGACGCAAGCACAGCGCCTGGCGCAACGAGCCGTCCGACTGAGGCCGACGAGCCCAGGCGATGTTCGCTCGGGTATCAGATGCGATAACATCGGCTGATGGCCGATCACCTGCGCTCGTCCGCCGGCTCTCCCGAGGGGGACCGCCCGCGCCCCGAACCTGACCTGAGCCTGCAACCCGAGCTCGTCGCGGTGCTCGAGTCCGCCGCGCGGCTGCAGAACCTGGTCCCCGACGCCGTCCTGGTTGGCGACAGTGCTGCGGCCGCGTACGCCGGCCACCGATTCTCCTTCGACCACGACCACGTCGTGGACGACCTGCGCGAGCGGTTCGACGTCGTCCTCGAAGCCCTGGAGGCCGAGGGCGAGTGGGTCACCAACCGGGCTCGCCCTGGCAAGGTCATCCTGGGCCGGATCGGCGACATCGAGGCTGGGGTCCGCCAGCTCATTCGGCTCACCCCTCTCGAGGTCACCGAGCTCGCCCTGCCGTCCGGGGCGCGTGTGCGGGTCCCGACCCCCGACGAGACGCTGCGCATCAAGGCGTTCCTGATCGTGAAGCGCAACCAGGTCCGCGACTACCTCGACGTCGCTGCCCTGGCAGACCGGTTCGGGATCGCCCATGCGGCGGCCGTCCTGGACCACATCGACGACTACTACTCCGACCAGCACGACGGTGCAGGCCGTGGCGTCGCATCGCAGGTGATCCGTCAGCTCGCCGCCCCCCGCCCGGCCGACTCGGCAACGATCAAGGACCTCGCCCGGTACAAGGGCGTGGCGCCACGCTGGCACCGGTGGTCCGACGTCGTGGCGGTCTGTCGCCTGCTCGCAGCCGCCATGACGACAGGAGGTGGCTGATGGCACTCGCATTCCGGAACATCGACGCATCACCGGACGACCCCGTCCGGACCTGGCCGTTCGACGGTGTGCTGATCGCGCTCGAGCGTGGGGGGGTGGACGAGTGGCGCCGCCTCGCCGCCGCGATCCAGGACGACCCGTGGGGCCAGGTCGCGCGGTACGTCGAGCAGGCCGTGGCGATCGCCCACCCGTACGGGGTCTCGGAGGTGATGACCGACGTCGTTGCCGAGGCGCGCCGGGCCGCGGAGGAGTCCGAGCGTGCCCAGGTTGCCGCCGAGGTGCGCCACCTCATCGGCGCCTCGGGGTGGACTCAGGCGCGGTTCGCCGCCGGCCTGGGCACCTCTCCGTCACGGCTGTCGACGTACGTGACCGGCTCTGTGGTGCCCTCGGCCACCCTGATGGTGCGCATGCGCCGGGTCGCAGCCGATGCCCAGGAGCATGCGCGCGCGCAGGGCACGACCTAGCGGCATGTGGCGAGGGCTGGGGCCGCGCTCGCACGTGGCACACCTACGACGGCGTCGGCCGCGTGAACCGGATGACCGACCCGGCAGGCAACGACTGGTCCTACGAGTACGACGTGCTCGGCCGGCAGGACGCCTCGTTCGTGTACACCCCTGACGGGGACCGGCTGGTGCGCCGCGAGGGTGGTGTGGCCACGGTCTACCTGCCCGGTGGACAGGAGATCTTCCGGGTGGACGCCACCGGCGCGGTTCGCCCGGTGCTCAGCTCCGCGTGCGCCCGTTCATCGGCGCGGACCACACCAGCAGCGTCCCCCGCCCCTCCTGGGTCGTCCCCAGGCTGAACGTCCCGCCGTGCCGGCGGGCCCGGGCGGCCAGGTTGTCGGTCCCGGACTTCCGGTCCCGGTCCGCGGGCAGGCCGGCGCCGTCGTCCTCCACCTCGATGGTGATTCGACCGGAGGTGCCCTCGCCCTCGACCTCCACCCGTACTGTCACGGCTGTCGCGCGGGCATGCCGGGCTGCGTTGGCCAGCCCCTCGCGGACCACGGCGACGACGTCGTCGGCCATGCCCTCACCGACCCGGTCGTCCAGCACCCCGGAGTCACCCTCGAAGGAGTCGGCGGAGTCCAGCACGCGTCCGTCGACGGTGACGACGAGGCCCGGTGCGAAGCCCAGCCCTGTGCGGGCCAGCGACGCCTCGCGGCGTAGCCGCTCGGCGAGCGGTGCGGCGGCGTCCGGGTCGCGCAGCGCGTGCACGATCGAGCGGATCTGGCGCACCGTCGAGTCGACGTTGTCCAGCGCGTCCTCGACGATCCCGGTCAGCTCCGAGGGGTCGACGCCCCGGGCGGCCCGGCGCCGGACCGTCTCCAGCTGCATCCCGGTGGCGAACAGCTGCTGGATGGCCAGGTCGTGCAGGTCGCGGGCGATCCGCTCCCGCTCGTCCAGCAGCGCCGCGACGTCCTGCGCGTGCCGCGCTTCGGCGAGCATCAGTGCCAGGGCGGCTTGGGCCGCGTAGGACTCGGCCGTGTCCAGGTCGCTCCGTCCGAACGGGGCCGAGCCGACCAGCCGGAGGAGCACCAGCACCCCGACCCCGCGACCCTCCGCCTGCATGGGCGCGTACAGGGCGGGACCGAACTGCCGCATGGCGTCCACCCGCATCGCCCGCGCCCGGTGCAGGGAGTCCACCACCAGGCCGTTGCCGTCCCGCAGCACCGTCTGCGCGCGCCCGTCCGGCGGCATCAGGGTGCCGATCAGCTGGTCGGCGGCCACGCCGTCGACGATCTCCATCACCAGGTTGTCGCCCATCCCGGGGAGTACCAGAGCCGCCGTGTCGGCGTTGGCCACCTCGCGGGACGAGGCCGCGATCTGGGCGAGCACCTCCTCCTGCTCGGCGCCGGACAGCAGCATGGTGGTGATCTGCTGGCCCGCCCGCAGCCAGCGCTCCCGGCGTTCGGACGCCGCGTAGAGCTGGGCGTTCTGGATCGCGACGGCTGCCGCCGCGGCGAGGGTGAGCACGATGTCGTCGTCGTCGTCGGTGAAGCCCCCGGCCTTCTCCGACAGGTACAGGTAGCCGAAGACGCGGTCGCGCACCCGGACGGCGGTGCCGAGGAACGCGCCCATCGGCGGGTGACTCGCGGGAAAGCCCCTGAAGCTGGGGTGGCTGGTGAGGTCGTCCAGGCGCAGCGTGCCGTGCGACGGGATGGTGCCGAGCACCCCGATCGCGTGCGGGGACCGGCCGATCAGCTTCGCCAGGCGCTCGTCGACGCCGCTCTGCACGAAGGTGGTGGACCTGCCCCGTGCGTCCAGAACGTTGATCGCCGCAAAGGCGGCACCGGTCAGGTTGGCGCTCGCCGCGACGAAACGCTGCAGGACCGTCGGCAGGTCCAGGTCCGACGCCAGGGCGAGCGCGGCGTGCAGCAGGTCGGCAGCCGCGAACGAGCCGTCGCGGTGGTCGCCTCCGTGCTCCGGCCGTTCCGTCGGCGGCTCCGGCCGGTGCCCCGTCGGGGTCGTCATGGGGTCTCCTGCTCCTGCGCCGGGTAGGCGCCCGCGGCGAGCAGCGCCTCGTGGCGCCCTCGTGCTCGCA
>Ga0209840_1000322_pt1 | contig 10756 bp, 9 predicted proteins | sample PersoiDNA2013190_FD_185802 | JGI IMG/M metagenome (GOLD analysis project Ga0209840, IMG submission 185802) | Permafrost soil microbial communities from the Arctic, to analyse light accelerated degradation of dissolved organic matter (DOM) -... | ecosystem: Environmental > Terrestrial > Soil >... | reverse complement strand
GCCGCCCCTGGATTCCCGGCGCCTGCTTCCTCGCGGCGACGATGGCCGCGGCGACGCTCTGGTGCGCCGCCTACGCAGGAGAGCTCTCTTCGCCCTCGCTGGACAGCAAGGTGGTCTGGGCGAAGGTAGCCTACCTGGGGATCGTCTGCGTGCCCCCGAGCTGGCTGCTCTTCTGCCTCGCGCAGCTCGGCATCCTGCGCCGGCGCGCCCCCATCACCGTGGCGTTCTTCTACCTGCTGCCCGCCGTGACCCTGCTCTTCGTGCTGCTCGCCGTGCGCGTGCCGCTCGTCTGGTCGGCGGTCCGTCTCGCGCCGAGCGGCGGTCTCTCCATGCTGGTCGTCGACCACGGGCTCTGGTTCTGGGTGCACACCCTCTACTCCTACCTGTGCCTCGGGGGCGGCTCCCTGCTGCTCCTCTTCGGCGTCTTTCGCCGCGCGCGCGCCCTGAGCGCTCAGGGCGTCGTCATCGTGCTGGCCGCGCTCCTGCCCTGGGTCGCCAACGCCCTCACCGTCTTCGAACTCGTGCCCATCGCTCACCTCGATCTCACGCCGCCGGCGTTCGTGGCGAGCAGCCTGCTGATCGTCATCGGTCTCCGGCGCCTGCGGCTGCTGGATGTCTTCCCTGGCATGGTGAACATCGCCCGCGACAGGGTCGTGCAGGAGATGCAGGACGGCGTCCTCGTGCTCGATGCGAGCGGCATCGTCCTGAGCGCCAACGCGGGCGCCGCGACGCTGTTCGGCGTCGGCCAAGAGCTGCTCGCCGGTCGAGCGCTGAGCGAGCTACTCGCCGAAAATGGGGCTGCCGCCCTCACGTTCAGCGAGCTCGTGGATGGGGCCGAGCGCGGTACGGAGATCCGCCTCATTTCCGATCACGGCGAGCGGCGCGTCCTGGAGAGTGTGGTCTCGCCTCTGGGCACGGCAGCCCACCCGCGCGGCTACGTGATGGTGATGCGCGACGTGACCGAGCGCGTCGCGACGACGCAGGCGCTCAAGGGCTCCGAGGAGCGCCTGCGCGTGCTCTTCGAGCAGTCGCCGGTAGCAATAATGGTCTTCGATGCGCGCCTCATCGTCACCGAGTGCAATGAGCGCCTGGCGCAGCTTGTGGGTCTTTCCTCCGAGGTCCTCGTCGGCAGCCAGCTGACGACCGACAGTGTCTCGAGCCTGCTGGCCCTCGGCGAGGCGGCGCTGCGTGGGCAGCCGTCGAGCTTCGATGGACCGTTCACATCTCCGGCCGGCGATGAGCTCTGGCTGCAGTGCGAGGTGAGCCCCCTGCGCGGCGCCGATGGCGCGGTCACGGGCGGCATCTGTGTCGCCTGGGACCTCACGGGCGCGAAGCGCGCCGAGGAGCTCATCGACCGACTCGCCTTCCACGACTCGCTGACCGAACTGCCCAACCGCACGCTGTTCCGCGACCGCCTGCGGCAGGCGATCGGCGCCACCGAGCGCAGTGGTCGGCAGGTGGCCCTCGGGCTGCTCAACCTGGACCGTTTCAAGAACGTCAACGACACCCTCGGTCACAATGCCGCTGACCAGCTGCTGCGTGACTTGGCCGGGCGCCTCGGGGCGGTGATGCGGCGCGCCGACACCCTGGCGCGGGTGGGCGGCGACGAGTTCGCCTTCATCCTGCCCAACGTGAGCGGCGCCAGTGGCGCTGTGGCGATTGGTGAGAAGATCCTCGCCGCCGTGAGAGAGCCCTGGCAGATCGGCGAGCACACGTTCTCGGCAACCGGTAGCCTCGGGGTCGCCGTCTACCCGGGCGATGCCGGCGACGCTGAGGGCCTCCTCGAGAATGCCGAGCGTGCCGTGCGGCGGGCCAAAGAGGCGGGTGGTGACCGCCAGGAGTTCTACGACTTGACCATGAACTTGCAGGCGGCCGAACGCCTCAAGATCGAGCACGATCTGCGGGTTGCCCTTCACGAGGACCAGCTCGTGGTCTTCTACCAGCCGCAAGTCGACCTGGCCAGCGGAGCGATCGTGGGCGTCGAGGCGCTGCTGCGCTGGCAGCATCCCGAGCGCGGCCTGGTGCCACCGCTGGAGTTCATCCCCATCGCCGAGGAGACGGGGCTCATCGGCCCCATCGGCGAGTGGGTCCTCGCAAGTGCCTGTGAGGAGGTCGCCTCCTGGCGACAGGCCCCGGGGCCTGACCTGCGCTTGGCAGTCAACGTCTCACCCCGGCAGCTGCATAGCCCGACGCTCGTCGCCGCAGTCAAGGCGGCTCTCCTGGCGAGTGGCCTGCCGGCCCAGCGACTGGAGATCGAACTGACCGAGACGGCGGCGATCTCTGAGCTTGAGGCCACCTGCCTAGTGCTCGGCGAGCTGCGTGCGCTGGGAGTTGGCGTGGCCCTCGATGACTTCGGCACCGGCTATGCCTCGCTGAGCCACCTGCATCAGCTGCCCATCGATCGCGTGAAGATCGACCGTTCCTTCGTCTCTCGCGTCGAGCAGGACGAGCACGCGGCGAGCATCGTCACCGCCTTGGTTGGCTTGGCACACAACCTGCATCTCGGCACGGTCGCTGAGGGCATCGAGACCGCCGGCCAGCTCGCTTTCCTGCAGAAGCTGGGCTGCAAGCAGGCTCAGGGCTACCTCTTCGCTCGTCCGACGCCCGCTTCCGAGTGTGCGGCGCTCCTCGGCAAGGGAGCAGCCGTCGCCTCGTGGACACGACAGTTGGCGCCGGTGAAGGGATCAGGATGACGCCGCTGCGCCGTACGCTGGCTTGCGCAGGATTCCATCGTGTGCAAACGGTCTCCCCACCGGTGATGACATCAACGAGCGAGTCGGTCGCGATCGCCATCAAGCTGAGGCGCGTGACGACGCTGGCGCCTGACCGTCCGTACTCAGGCCTCGCTGGAACACTTGGCCTGGAGGCAGGCGAAGACGCGGCCGCCGTTGCTGAAGACAGCCGGAGTCGAGTAGCGGCCCGCGCCGGAAGCGCACATGTCACCCGTTCATATACGTGGCCAAAACCTGCCGCACAGGGCCACCCCGCCGACGAAGTGCCGACCTGGAGCGCACCGAACAGGTTGCTCGTCGGCAGGCATTCCGTGCTTTCGGTGCGCCTTCTCTCGTTGCTGGCGCCGTACCCCAGAGCGAAGCTGCTGTTGCACAGTAGACGCGCGTCTGGGGGGAGAGCATGCGAGGTCACGTGAGAAAGCGCGGCGAGCCCGGCTCCTGGGAGTACATCGTCGACGTCGGCGTGGCGGCGGCGCAGCGGTGCGAGAGCTGCAACAAGCGCTTCTGGATCGAGCGCCGACCTCAGGCGGGCTGCCCCAAGTGCGGCGGAGAACTGAAGGAGACCGAGGAACGCCGCCGCGAGACGAAGAGCGGCTTCGCCACGCAGAGGGAATGCCAGGCGGCCATGAACAAGCTGCTCGTCGCGGTCGAGCAGCACAACTACACGGCGCCGACCAAAGCGTCGGTCAAGGAGTACCTGACGAAAGAGCGGCTGCGGGCCGTGAAGGCCACGATCCGGCCCTCCACCTACAACTCCTACGTGCAGCACGTCGAGTGCCACATCGTGCCCCACATCGGCACCGTGAAACTACAGAAGCTCAGCGGCTCGCAGGTCAATGCCCTGTACGCGAAGCTCGCTGAGAGCGGGAGGAAAGACGGCGAGAGCGGCCTCTCCGCGATGACCATTCACCACGTGCACTCCTGCCTGCACAAAGCCTGCAAGGACGCGGTCAGGTGGGGGCACATCTCGAGGAATCCCCTCGATGCGGCCGACCCGCCGCGCAAGAAGGGTGACGGCACGAAGGAGATGCAGACCTGGACCAAGGAGCAGCTCAAGGCGTTCCTCGACTCAGTCAAGGACGAGCGCCTCTCCCCCCTGAGGCACACGATCGCCATGACCGGCATGAGGAGAGGTGAGGCCATCGGCCTACGCTGGAGTGACGTCGATCTCGAGGGCGGGCGCCTCTCAGCTCGTCGCGCCCTCATTCCCGATGGTCGTGACGTCGTCGTGAGTGAGCCCAAGACCGTCAAAGGACGCCGCGTGATCGCCATTGACCCGGGTACCGTCGAGGTTCTGAAGGCCCAGGCGGCGCGGCAACTCGAAGAACAGGGCAAGTGGGACGAGGCGTGGGTCGACTCAGGGCTCGTCTTCACGCTGGAGAACGGTGAGGCCCTCGACCCGGAGAGCGTCAGCCGCTATTTCCGCCATGCCGTCAAGGCATCAATGCTGCCGCCGATCCGCCTGCATGACCTGCGCCACACGCACGCAACCTTGGCCCTTCAGGCCGGCATCCACCCCAAGGTCGTCTCAGAGCGCCTCGGCCACGCGACCATCTCGATCACGCTCGATACCTACTCGCACGCCATCCCGGCGATGCAGGAAGAGGCGGCGGCGCTGATCGCGGGGCTGGTGTTCGCGGGGGGCTGAATGCTCTAGCCCGACGAGCAGGTTACGGGTCCAGTCGCCGTTCCATGCGATAGAACTCGATGGCGGTGCCGTCCGGACGGAGCTTCCTCCCTGACTCGACCGTGATGAAGCCGCACTTCTCGTAACAGGCGATGGCGCGCTCGTTGCCCCGGCGCACGTGGAGCGCCAGCGTGCGAATCCTCTTGTCGCCCGCTCGCGCGCGCTCGATGACCATGCTCACCGCCTCCGTGCCGATGCCGCGTCCAAAGAGCGCCTCGTCACCGAGGAGGATCCCGAGGCGAGCGCAGGATGACTCCGCTTCCCGCTCCAGCCATATGGTCCCGACGTCTCTGCCGTCCACGCGGATGACGTACCACAGGACGCCAGTCTCGGGATCGTGGCTCACCAGTGTGTCGTCGAGCGGCCTGGTACGGGACATGTAGGCGCCGGCGTCGATATGCCTCGCCCAAGACGCGAGGCGCGGGAGGTCACGCTCTTCGAAGGGACGCAGATCGACGCGCATGCGATGACCACTCTACCACCCGACTGTGCAAGCAAGACGTAGAGCCTGAGCGCCGATACCATGGCGACAGCAGCTGCTCACGCCGAGCCGGTGAACGGCCGCCCAAGATCGATCCAATGTCGTCTCCGAGCGCCTCGGACATGCGACCATCTCGATCACGCTCGACACCTACTCGCACGCCATCCGGCCATGCGGGAGGAGGCGGCGACGAGGATCGCAAACCTGGTCTTTGCAGCCAGATAGCGGCCGCTTCGGCGACGCGATGTCCGGTCATGAGAATACGCCGGGGGGAGCGGTCTGCAACCACTCCACGGTCGACCGCGAATCTGCGCCGTGAAGCCGGGCACGGAGGCTGTCCAAGGTGACTGCTTCTGCGCGGTTCCCTGACGGCTTGACGGGCCGCCGACTTGGGCATAGAAGTGGACGTAAGAGGCCGCAGAAGGAGTCGCTGTGGTGCGCACGTGCGCTTGTTGTGGTCGCCGGGTCGAGGACGACTTCCGGTTCTGTCCTGGTTGTGGAACTCCGCAGCGCGTCAAAGTCGTGGAGTACTTCCAGGGGGCGAAAGAGGTTGACGACGGGTGGCTCCGCGTGTCCGTCTACCTCACCCGTCCCCAGCACGTCCGGTTCAGCATCTGGAAACGCGACAGCGCCGAGGCGGCCATGTCGCTCCACCCAAGCGAGGCTCAACGGCTCGCAGATTTCCTGAGCAGCATGGCGCGACGCACGAAGAGCGGCATGTCTTGGACGTCGCTGCACAGGAGTGCCCGTGCGTTTGGCGCCATGCGCGACCTCGTTCACCGCGATCGTCTCTAGCGTGTCCGTGGCCACGAAGAAGTGCCCACCTCTCGTCTGATCCGCTCTACGCGCCAGCATTCACTCCATGCGTTTTGCTTCCCCTCTGGCCCTCGCCTTTGTGAGGGTGCTCGGCGCGCGGAGGTGACTCGCATTCACCCAGTCCGACCCCCAGGGGTCGTGACAGTCACTTTGAGTGTCCCTCCGCGTTCGCCGAGCCGGCGGGCGTGACCTGATAGGAGCTTGTCGCACCGCACGCATGGTTGTCCGCTCGCCGAGCCCATCGTAGGCAACCGGAGGAGGCAGGGGAAGTGCTCGCAATCGGGGTAGACACACATGCCAAGACGCTCGCCGTCTGCGCAGTCGACGCGCTCGGCCGAGCTCTCGTCGAGGGAAGCTTTGGCGCAGCACTGCCAGAGCTGCGGCAAGAGGTTCTGGGTTGAGCGCCGGCCCATGGAGAACTGCTCCGCCTGCGGTGGGATGCTCCGAAAGACCGAAGGGCGCCGGCGTAGACCAAGTCGGGCATTCGGACCCACAAGGAGGCCCAGGCGGTCATGGCCAAGGTGCTCGTGGCAATCGAGGAGAAGCTACGTCACCCCAACCAAGGTCACGCTGCGCGAGTTTCTGCAGAAGGAGTGACTGCCGGCGATCGAGGCCACCATCAGACCCACGACCTACCGGTCATGCGTGCAGCACGTGGACTGCCACATTGTGCCCCACATCGGCGCACTCAAGCTGGAGAAGCTCAGCGCGGCGCTCGCCCTTCGTGCCGGCATCCACCCCAAGGTCGTCTCCGAGCGCCTCGGCCATGCGACCATCTCGATCACGCTCGACACCTACTCGCACGCCATCCCCGCGATGCAGGAGGAGGCCGCGGCGGTGATCGCCGGGCTGGTGTTCGCGACTCCCTAGCAGCAGACGCTAGTCCTCCTCTGGTGGCCGCCTGAGGGTCCTGCCGGAGACGCGGGACGAACCCGCCAGGTCCTACACCCTCTTGCGCGCGCTTTCGCTGGCCACCACCCCGTGGAGACTGGAAGTAGTCCTTCGGTGCACTAACGGTCAGCTGTCGTGGTCGGACCCCATCCTCAGTACAACGCTGAGTGATAGAGCCTCCGGTTGTCGGCCATCGTATTCCTCGCACTCATGCCGGCGCCAGAGCGGGTTGTTGCGTCTCTTGGGCGGCTGCGAACTCGGCCGGAGTGAGGTAGCCGAGCAAGCTGTGCAGATGCTCGGTGTTGTACTCCTCTCGCCAGCTCTCGAGCACGACGCGGGCGTGCTCGACGCTCCAGAACTCCTCGCAGCTTAGGCACTCGTGGCGCAGCCGGTTGTGGAAGCTCTCGCCGAAGCTGTTCTGGCAGGGCTTGCCGGGCTCTATGTGGTAGGTCTGCGAGCCCAGGCTCTCAAGCCATTCGGTTAGCTCGAAGGCGATGAACTCAGGACCGTTGTCCGAGCGGATCACCTTCGGTCGGCCGTGACGGGCGAACAGACGAGCAAGCACGCCCTTGACGGTGGCCGAGGCGCACGGCCTCGGGATGCGCCCGAAGGCTCTCCCACAGCTCCTCGATGAGCCGCAGTCGCTCCTCCGGGGCAAGCTTCTCGATGTCGATGGCGGGAATGCTCATGACTTGACAGGGGGTTTGCCCGAGCAGGAGTACCGGGAACGTCGCGCTCAGGCCAAGGAGAGTTTGGTCTATCTCCTCCGCTCCAAGAGAAGAGGAGGCACAGACAGCTAGGTAAGGTTCTCCAACAGTTGTCTGGGAAGGCCGAAGGGTAGCCTCAGACGGGCGAAGGAACCATGATCAACTAGGAGTCCGCTCGTGGCGGGCGACCGAAAAGCCCCAGAGCATCGGGATATTGACCAGGAACAGCAGAAGTATGATGGTCATGACGACAAGCGGTTCTCCCCTCGTGCCATCAAATGCAATGACATACTCTCCCATCCCGGTCAATACCAGGATGTACAGGAATACCCATTTCGCCACGGTGAAGAACAGTTTCCGGGCGAATGGCCTCTTCCTGAGAATGAGAACTATCGTAGCTATGGTCAGCACCGCGGCTATGCACACCCACATAATGGATCCCCACATTGGTGCCGGCTCGGGAATATGCGCGATTATAATGCCTGCAGCGAGAATGCAGGAGATGATCGTTCCTATTATGCATGCTATAACTGGTGAGCTCTTGGTGTCTCCGGCGTAGGGTTGTGGTGTATTTACCATGTCGATAACCTCACCATAATAACAATTATAGAGAGCTGCAGAACCCCCAAAACGCCAGCGGTATAGAGGAAGCGCTGCATCATCCTGCCGATAAGCAAGCCGTTGGGCTCCGGTTTGCGCAGTTCGATGAGCACCACGATGTTGGCTGGTTCAAGAAAGGCGTAAGCGATTATGGCGAGGAGGGCAACCACTATCAAGGCTGCCAGAATCCAGCCGTGCTGGGGCGAGTACGGGGTGGTAAAGAGATTATCCAATCGGGCAAGCTGCCAGCCTGACGTCAAAGTGCAGATTACCACGGTGGGCATGACGACCATCATCTTTGTCATAAGGTTCTTGGAGAAGACCATACGGGCGGGAATGTCCAGTCGGCGCATGATGGGGCCAATAATGAAGCCCATGAGGAGATCGATACTGATCCACAGGGCGCCGCCGAAAACATGGAAGAAATCTAGCCCATATACCGAGTTACTGGCAATGGTCACGATGAGCGCCACAATCACCACGCCGGCAACTGCAATACCCCACAAAGGCACGAATGGCCCTACTTGGGCTTTAGGAGCCGTGGCAGTTGCTTGATTCCCAACGAGTTGACTCATACCCGCACCTCCAAGTTGCTAGATTGAAGTTGTAGTGGATTGAAGTTGTAGTGGAACGCCCCGGGTTTGACGTCGGCTTAGTTGGGCGTCGAGAGGACGCAGTCACGCGAGCGCTGGGAGGCTGGGCGACATCGCCGGTCAGGTGATGCAGGGCGACGCCTGGGCGTTCGGTGCTTCGTCTTCGTCGAGCTACGAACCTCAGCCCTCGATGATGTTGTGGACGGGCATGAACTGCGGCTGGCCGGGATCGGCCCCCAGCTCGGCCATGATCGGCAGCAACGTTTGCCCGAAGGCCTCGAACGACTCCTGGGAGTCCCAGATGTCGAACACCTGGATCAGGCCGTTCGCTTCGAGAGCGACGTGATAGAGCCTGCCAGCGGGCGCTCCTGCACCAGCCGCTTTGAGCCGGCTGATTGCATCGTCGTACCGGGCTGGCGTGAACGAGCTGGGTGAGGAGTACAGGCCGAGTGCCATGGCTACGTTCCTTTCAGTGGTTTGCGACTGGCTTTCAGGCGAACCTGCTCGCTAGCGGGCTTTTTCAAGCCGTTGGGGGGATAGCGGCGACGTGGGTTGCCCCTGGGGTCCGCCGGCAGATGCTCATGGGCGGGTCACGCCGCGGACAACGAGCCCTACTCACGCGACATCCCGGCGATGCAGGAGGAGGCGGAGGCGCTGATTGCGCAGCTGGTGTTCGCAGAGGTTGGTCCAGCCCGGCCCTCGGGCAGTTGAGGCGCAGCTGATAGGCCGTGCTCAGTTTGAAGGCGCACTCTCAGTGCCCATGATGCCCCTCGCCTTTTCGTAGGAGGGCCAGCCGAGGGTCGACTCCGCGGGTCCAATTCCGAAGAACATCACGCGCAGCCCCAAGTCCCACACAATGAGACTGTCGGGCGATTCCTCACGGTGAAGCGCGCAAGTGGAGTCATCAACAGTAACGAATGGATCGAGCCCCCGGTGGTGCGAATGAGTGGCTTGGCTGCCGCGAGAGTAGATGAAGCGATACAGCCCTCGCAGGGATGACAGCGCCCGCGTGTCGTTCATGTTCGATGCCTCCGGATGCCAGCCCGTCAGCCGCGCGCCCCAGTAGCGGTCCGCGTTCTTCGCCCGATCGGCCACGTGCGGGAGGCCGGTGCGATGCGCGTCGAGCCATGCTCGCGACTCGGCGGCCTCATCGAGCGTAAGGATGGGGCGCCCCGCCTTCGCCCAATCCTCGTGCTCCCGAAGGTGCCACGTGTGGAACTCGGTGTAGAGCCGGTTCAGCCTATAAGTCGGGTTGATGGCTATCCAGGCCAGCGTGACGACGCTCTCGTACAGCGCCCGCAGGAGGATGAACGAGTCCACGGTCCGACGCTCCGGCATCAGCAGAACCATGCTCTCGATCGAGGTCACGGCCTTGAGGAGCAAGGCCGGACCCACGAAGCGTTGCCACCGTTCGATGTTCGTTGTCGGCGTCGGCTGGGAGTCAGGAACGCTCGACCAGATCAGAGCAGAGAGCTCTGTCTGACGCTTGGCGATAAGAGTTGCTTCGCTCATGGTGCCCCCCAGTCGCTCGCCCGGACAATCGGGCGCCTTGTGCCGGCCTGTGCCGTCGCGTACCCAATGATGACACGGAGTCTCGTCGGCAAAATGTCGGCAATCTTGCCGATTCGGAACGAATCCGGCCGGGCGCCGGAAACAGAAATCGCCCTAAGCAGGCACAATTGGTGCCCCCGGGCTGGATCGAACAGCCGACACCAGGTTTAGGAAACCTGTGCTCTATCCACTGAGCTACGAGGGCATTGTGCCGTTTTGCAGGGATTTTACCCTGCTGGGGCCGGACAAGAATACCACGAGTTGCTAATAACTTGCTAAATCTGCAGGAAACGTGACGGGAGCGGCGCCCGGAGGGGCCGCGGCGAGCTGCTATCGGCGCGGGCTGGCGAGCGAGACGACGTTGTCGAGCACCGGCTCGGCGATCTCGAGCGCGGACCGCGTGACCTCGTCGATCCCCCCGACCGCCTTTGCCCGGGCGGCCGTTGTGAGGCGCACGTCGTGACGCAGCGTGGGCGTTGGGTCCAGTGCGCGAGCCACTCCTGCGTCCTTCTTGACGCCCCGGGACTCTCTGCCTTCCTCAGATCGGTGAAAGCGCAAGTTGTTGGGAAGCGGTTTGATTCATGAAGGGTCGGGAAAAACGACTGAATTAGTCCTGTTAGTAAGGAGGGTCCTGATGACCATGCACAGTGCAGCCCCGGGGTCGACGGGCGGCGAAGCCACTATGTCGGTTGGTGGTC
>Ga0209840_1000318_pt1 | contig 10808 bp, 12 predicted proteins | sample PersoiDNA2013190_FD_185802 | JGI IMG/M metagenome (GOLD analysis project Ga0209840, IMG submission 185802) | Permafrost soil microbial communities from the Arctic, to analyse light accelerated degradation of dissolved organic matter (DOM) -... | ecosystem: Environmental > Terrestrial > Soil >... | reverse complement strand
CCGAGCCCGCCACTCCACCAGAGTGGAGCGATGTGGCACGACACGCCAGCGTGTCGTGACCGCTTCGCTCCACTCGGGGCGGCGGCAGGGGCGGGGCGGACGGATGGCCTACCGGCAGGGCTCAACCCTCGGTCGGGCGCCGTGCCACCACGTGGAAAACGTGCCAGTGCTTGGGGCCGGTGTAGGCCATGCCGTCGGCGTCCTCCTCGCGCCAGCTGACCACGTCCAGCCCGGCGATGAGTGCGCGGGCCTGCGCCTCGGTGTGGAAGGTCATCTCCGGGTCGCCGAAGCTCGTGTCGTGCGGGCCGAAGAGCTGGACGGCCAGCACCGCCCCTGGTCGTAGCGCGGCTCGGACGGTTGCCCAGACGCGGTCGAAGTGCTCCGGCGGGCAGTAGGGCAGCGCGTACGAGGAATGGATCAGGTCGGCTTCCGGGAGCGCGTCGATCTCCGCGTAGGCCAGGTGGTGGATGTGCAGGCGGCCGGCGTGGTCGGCCGGGGTGCGCTCGGCGAGACGTCGCAGGACTGCCGGTTCGCCGTCGACGGCATGCACGGTCCAGCCCTGCTCCAGCAGGGCGGTGACCTCGACGCCCTCGCCGCAGCCGAGGTCGACGGCGACGCGGTCCTCGGTCGGCACGCCGGACGCGTCGGGGCTCGTGCTCGGGCCGACGGCGTCCAGGGCCATGTCCAGCGACGGGCGCGGGCGGCGGCCCGACTGATGGGCGTTGTACTCGTCCCAGCTGACGTCGTGCGGCACGCCAGCGAGCGTAGCTGGGCGCGTCCCGGCGGTTCGTCGCGTTCACCGGGCACGCGATCTCGCACCCGACGGTGCGTCGGCGGCCCGCTGGTGCGGGGTCGGGCAGCGAATGTCACGGATAGCGCGACATTCGCTGCAGAACCCGCGGGGTGGGCGCGGTCGTTCGGCAGCAGATCTGCCCGGTGCTCCCGGCGGAGAGGACGGGGAAGAGTCATAGGATGAATCCCATGCGCGGTGAGTACAAGGTCCCCGGCGGCAAGCTCGTCGCGGTCGATGTCGAGGTGGCCGACGGCCGGATCGCCCGCGCCGCCGTCAGCGGCGACTTCTTCCTGGAGCCCGACGAGGCCCTGGACGCGATCAACGCGGCCCTGGTCGGCATGCCGCAGGGCGCAACGGTGGCCCAGCTGACCGGCATCGTGCAGAGCGTGCTGGGCGCGGACGTGACGATGGTGGGCTTCACGCCGGAGGCGGTGGCGATCGCTGTCCGGCGGGCCTTGGGGCACGCCACCCGCTGGGAGGACCACACATTCGAGATCGTGCACGAGGGCCCGGAGTCCCCGGCGATGCACATGGCGCTGGACCAGGTGCTCTCGGAGGCCGTCGGGGCGGGCGCGCGCCGTCCGACGCTGCGGATCTGGGAGTGGGGCGCGCCCGCGGTGGTGATCGGCTCGTTCCAGTCGCTGCGCAACGAGGTGGACGCCGACGGCGCCGCCCGGCACGGCATCACGGTGGTCCGGCGGATCTCCGGCGGGGGAGCGATGTTCATCGAGCCCGGGAACACGATCACGTACTCGCTGACGGTTCCCGCGTCGCTCGTCGAGGGGCTCAGCTTCGAGCGGTCCTACGCGTTCCTCGACGACTGGGTGCTCGGCGCCCTTGGCGAGCTGGGCATCGAGGCCACCTACGTGCCGATCAACGACATCGCCTCGCCGGTCGGCAAGATCGCCGGGGCTGCGCAGAAGCGGCTGGCCAACGGTGCGGTGCTGCACCACGTGACGATGGCCTACGACATCGACGCCACCAAGATGCTCGAGGTGCTGCGGATCGGCCGGGAGAAGCTCTCGGACAAGGGCACGAAGAGCGCCAACAAGCGGGTCGACCCGTTGCGCTCGCAGACCGGGATGGCGCGTGCCGACGTCATCGAGGCGTTCAAGAACCACTTCCGGAGCCGGTACGACGCCGTCGACGGCGCGGTGACGCCCGATGAGCGGGCACGCGCGGAGCGGCTGGTCGCGACCAAGTTCGGCACGCCCGAATGGACGGCACGAGTTCCCTGAGGCTCAGGTCCGGCGGTTCACGACGACGAACGCCACGACGGCGGTGAGCAGCAGGGCGAAGGGCATCGAACGGACGATCGTCGTCGCGTCGACGCCGAGGAATGTCGCGGCGCTCGCCAGCCCGCTGAGGATCACGGACACGATCCCGAGGATCGCCAGACTGCCCTGGTGCACCCGCACATCGCGCTCGTCCGGGCGGCCCGCCGCGAGCCGGGTCGCGGTACCGGCTCGGTCGGCAGCGCGCGAGCTCCGCAACCGTCCAGTGGCGGCGAGCACGACCACGAGCATTCCGCCGGTCACGATGCCCGCGGCGGTATCGGCGTGGCCCGCGTTCCCGACCGCCAGGGCGAGACCCAGCGCCACCGTGAGACCGGCGGCGATCCCGAGATACCAGGCCGCGGTCGACTTGTGGGTGATCGGGTGGTCAGTCGACATGGAAGATCTCCTCGATGCTCAGCCCGAAGAACCGGGCGACGGTGAAGGCCAGGGGGAGCGAAGGGTCGTAGCGGCCGGTCTCCAGGGAGTTGACCGTCTGCCGGGAGACACCCAGCTCGGCGCCGAGCGATCCTTGGGACAGGCCGCGCTCCTCGCGGAGCCTCCGGATCTCGTTCCTCATGTGTCAAGCATGCTTGTCACCATCGGCCGCTGTCAAGTCTGCTTGTCACCCTGGAGCCTCGGACGGGGCGCCCGGCTCCTTTGGGGGCGGTCAGGGTCGCCCCGGGGGACGCGGGCCGAAGACGGCGGTGCCGATCCGCACGATCGTTGCGCCCTCGGCGATCGCCGGCTCGAGGTCACCGCTCATGCCCATCGACAGCTCCCGTGCGCCCTGCGTGCCGGGGAGCCCGGAGCCGACGACGTCGTCCCGCACCTGTCGGAGCCGCGCATAGCCGGCGCGGACCTCGTCCTCGTCGGGAGTGTTGGCGCCGATCGTCATGAACCCGACCAGGCGCAGGTGGGGGAGGGTGGCGATGCCGGCCGCGAAGGAGGCCGCGGCGTCGGGCGGCACGCCGAACTTGCTCGGCTCACCGGAGACGTTGACCTGGACCATGACGTCCAGGTCCCGGCCGAGGGCGGCGCAGCGGCGCGAGAGGCGCTCCGCGAGGGCGAGCGAGTCGACGCTCTGCACGCACTGCACCCAGTCGAGCGCGGCGGCGACCTTGTTGGACTGCAGGTGGCCGATCAGGTGCCAGGTCGGGTCGAGGTCGGCCAGCGCGGGAGCGTGCGCGACCAGCTCCTGCACGCGGTTCTCGCCGAGCAGGGTTGCGCCTCCCGCAACGGCCGCGCGCACGACGCCGATCGGCAGCGTCTTGGTGGCCACCAGCAGTCGGACCTCGGCCGGGTCGCGGCCGGCAGCGGTTGCGGCGTCGTCGATCCGCCGGCGGACGGCGGCGAGGCGCTCGGGAGCGGCCAAAGCCCTGACCTCGTCCGGCGTCGGAAGGCGGTCGGCCACATACGGACCATAGCGGCGCCGTGCCATGCTCACGGGGTGCACCCCCGAGCCGCGGTTCTCGCCGACGTCGCGGCGCGGGTCGCGGCCCTGCCCGACGACGCGCCGCGCCTGGTCGGCATCGACGGGGTGGACGGCGTCGGCAAGACCGTGTTCGCCGACGAGCTCGCGCACGTCCTGCGCGGGCACGGGATCCGAGTGGTCCAGGTGTCGATCGACGGCTTCCACCGCCCGCGCATCGAGCGGTACCGACGGGGGCGCGCGTCCGCGGAGGGGTACTTCCGGGACTCCTTCGACATCGACGCCCTGCTCGAGGTCGTGATCGCACCGTTGATGCCGGGCGGCTCAGGGACCGTGCGCACGGCCGTGTTCGACTACCGGATGGACAGCCCCGTGCCGGGTGAGCTCGTCCCGGTTGCGGCGGGCGACGTCGTCCTGCTGGACGGGGTGTTCCTGCACCAGGACGCGTTGGCCGACGTGTGGGACCTGTCGGTGCTCCTGCGGGCACCGCTGGCGGTGGCCATCGCCCGGATGGCGGAACGCGACGGGATGCCGATGGACGACCGGATCATGCAGCGGTACCGGGAGGGCCAGCGCATGTACCTGGCGGAGTGCTCGCCGGAGCAGCGCGCGAGCCTGGTGATCGACCACACGGACGTCACGGCGCCGAGGGTGGTCGACGTGGAGACTGTCGGGGGTTGATCCTGGCGATCCGCGGCTCAGGGCTCAGCCGCGGGCGATGTTCGCCACGACGGCGCCGGTGAGCCGGATCAGGTCGGCCGGCGCCAGGCCGATGTCCATGCCGCGTCGGCCTCCTGACACGTAGACGGTGTCGAAGAGCTCGGCGGTCTCGTCGATAGCGGTCGGGTGAGCAGCCTTCTGGCCGAGCGGGGAGATCCCGCCGACGACGTAGCCGGTCGCGCGCTCGGCCGCCGCCCGGTCGGCCATCGTGGCGCGCTTGCCGCCGACGGCGTGCGCGAGGGCCTTGAGGTCGAGAGTCGTGGTGACCGGGACGACGGCCACCGTGAGGGCGCCGTCGACGGTCGTCATGAGCGTCTTGAAGACCTGCTCGGGCGGGAGCCCGAGGGCCTGGGCGGCCTCCAGGCCGTAGCCGGCGTCGTTGGCGGCGTCGTGGGTGTAGGCGTGCACGGTGTGCGCGACGCCCGCCGCTGCCAGGGCGACCAGTGCAGGGGTGCCGCTCGGGGCGAATCTCGGGGGCACGGTCGCCACTCTAGGAGGCACGCGGGCGCCGGGACCTGATCCCAGCGGGGTCGTGCAGCGAATGTCACACATAGCGCGACATTCGCTGCACGACCGGTTCCTGGTCCTCGGACCCCGGTCGGACGGCGTGGACGAGGTGGTCAGAGCCGCCCGGCGTCGGTCACGAGCAGCGCGACCTCGCCGCGCTCGTCGCTCGCCGCGAGGTCCACGACGGCGTCGATGTGCCAGTCGTGGTGGCCGGCGGGGTCGTCGAGCAGCTGGCGGACGGTCCAGCGCGGTCCGTCGGGGCCGGCGTCCTCGGTGATGATCAGCAGCGCGGGCCCGCGGGCGTCGGCCCCGGTGCCCATCTCGTCGTGCTCGTCGAAGTACGCATCGAGCGCGTCGTGCCAGCGGTCGGCATCCCATCCGACCCCGTCGGTGTCAACATCCCCGAGCGCGGCAAGGCCCTGCCATGCCTCGTCCGCCGCCAGCTGGACGCGCCGGAACATCGCGTTGCGGACCAGCACCCGGAAGGCGCGGGCGTTGCCGGTCACGCGGGCGGCGTCGTCGGAGGCCGCGCCGGGCGGGCCGTGGCCCGCGCCCTGCGCCCGCGCCGCGGCAGCCACGGCATCGGGATCCTGCAGCCGCTCCCACTCGTCGAGCAGGCTGGAGTCGGTGCCCCGGACGGTCTCGCCGAGCCACTCGATCAGGTCCTCGAGCAGGTCATCGCGGCGCTCCGGCGGCACGGTCTGGCGCAGCGCCCGGTAGGCGTCCGCCAGGTACCGGAGCAGGACGCCCTCGGTGCGCTCCAGCCCGTACAGCGAGACGTACTCGGTGAACGTCGCGGCCCGCTCCACCATGTCGCGCACCACCGACTTGGGCGAGAGCACGTGGTCGGCGACCCACGGGTTGGTCCGTCGGTAGATGGTGAACGTCGCCTCGAGCAGCTCGGCGAGCGGCTTGGGGTAGCTGACGTCCTCGAGCAGCGCCATCCGCTCGTCGTACTCGTAGCCTTCCGCCTTCATCGCGGCCACGGCCTCGCCCCGCGCGCGCTTCTCCTGGGCGTACAGCACCTGGCGCGGGTCGTCCAACGTCGCCTCGATCACCGAGATCACGTCCATCGCGTACGTGGGCGCGGCCAGGTCCAGGACGTCCAGCGCCGCGTAGGCGAACGGCGACAGCGGCTGGTTGAGCGCGAAGTCAGCGGGGAGGTCGACGGTCAGCCGAACGGTCCAGGTGCCGTCGGCACGCCGGACCCGGTCCACCACCCCCGACGTGCGCAGCGACCGGTAGATCCGCACGGCCTGGCGGACGTGCCGGCCCCGTGCTGCCGGTGGCTCATGGTTGTCGGTGAGCAGCCGCTTCATCGCCTTGACGGGGTTACCGGGACGGGCAAGGACGTTGAGCACCATGGCGTGGTTCACGCTGAACTGCGAGGTCAGCGCCTCGGGCGGTGCGTCGCGGAGCCGCTCGAACGTGCTGTCCGTCCAGTTGACGGCCCCTTCGGGAGCCTTCTTCCGGACGATCTTCCTGACCTTCTTGGGGTCGTCGCCTGCCCTGATCAGCGCCTTTCGGTTCTCGATCACGTGCTCGGGCGCCATCACCACCACGTCGCCGACCGTGTCGTAGCCCGCACGGCCCGCCCGGCCGGCGATCTGGTGGAACTCCCGGGCCGTCAGGTGCCGCATGCGGGTCCCGTCGAACTTGACCAGGGACGTCAGGACCACCGTCCGGATCGGGACGTTGATGCCGACGCCGAGGGTGTCCGTCCCGCAGACCACGGTCAGCAGCCCGCGCTGGGTGAGCCGCTCCACGAGCCGTCGGTAGCGGGGCAGCATCCCCGCGTGGTGCACCCCGATGCCGTGCCGCAGCAGCCGGGACAGGGTCTTGCCGAAGCCCGTGCCGAACCGGAAGGTGCCCAGCTCGTCGGCGATCCTGTCCCGCTGCTCACGGGACGCGACGGTCGTGGAGGTCAGTGCCTGCGCCTGCTCGACGGCGTCCTTCTGGGTGAAGTGGACCAGGTAGACGGGCGCCCGCAGGGTGCCGACCAGCTGCTCGATCACCTCGTGCAGCGGGTCGATGGCGTAGCTGAAGGTCAGCGGGACCGGCCGGTCGGTGTTGGTCACCGCGGCGACGTCCCGCCCGGTGCGCCGCCGCAGGTCGTCGACGAAGAACGAGACGTCCCCCAGAGTGGCCGACATCAGCAGGAACTGGGTGCTCGGCAGCTCCAGCAACGGCACCTGCCAGGCCCAGCCACGCTGCGGGTCGGCGTAGAAGTGGAACTCGTCCATCACGACCAGCCCGACGACGTCGTCGCCCGGGACCGCGGGATCGTCCACGTGCCCGGGCTGCTCCGCCAGGCCCTCGCCGGTGCGCAGCGCGATGTTCGCCAGGATCTCCGCGGTGCAGCAGATGATCGGAGCGGTCGGGTTGACGGCACTGTCGCCGGTCATCATCCCGACGTTGAGCGCACCGAAGATGCGCACCAGGTCGAAGAACTTCTCGTTGACCAGGGCCTTGATGGGTGCGGTGTAGTAGCTGCGGCGGCCCTGCGCCAGGGCGAGGAAGTGGGCAGCGACCGCCACGAGCGACTTCCCCGAGCCGGTGGGTGTCGACAGGATCACGTGCGAGCCGGTGACCAGCTCCAGCACGGCGTCCTGCTGCGCCGGGTAGAGCTCGAACCCTTGATCGCCGGCCCAGCCGACGAAGGCGTCGTACAGCGCGTCCGGGGCGGTGCGCTGGTCGCCGTCGGGCAGGCGATCGGCGAGGTTGCGCAGGCGGTCAAGCGGCTGGGGACTCATCGGGACCCATCCTCCCAGCCCGTCGTGATGCACGACGCCACGGGCCGTGGGCGGGGCCCGCCCGGCCGGGCGCTCCCACCGCCGGCGGCGTCGCCGTTAGGGTCGGCCCATGGAACGTCTCGATGCCGCGCACACCCTCGAGGTGCTGCGGGCGCGCGCGACCCGGATCGACCGCCTGGTGCTCGACGTCGTCGGCCGGGTCACGGACGCACAGGTGACCGAGCCGTCACTGCTCCCCGGCTGGACGCGGGGCCATGTCCTGGCACACATCGCCGGGGCGGGTGCCGCCGCGGCCCGGCAGGTCGAGGTGGCTGTCGCCGGCGGAGACCTCCTTGACTACTACGACGGCGGGATGGCCGGGCGGAACGGGGCCATCGAGGCGTTGGCCGGGGACTCTGCGAGCGAGCACATCGCTCGGGTCACCAAGACGGTGCGCCGGATCGAGGCCGCCGCCGACTCCGTGACGCCCGGCATCCTTGGCCGGGTCACGGGTGTTCGCGGACGCCCCGTCAGCGGCGTGCTGGAGATGTGGTGGCGCGAGGCCGGGGTGCACGTGGCCGACCTGGACCTCGGGGTAGACCACACCGCCTGGGACGCCGATCTGTGCGAGCACCTGTTCGGCTACCTCGAGCCGCGGGTGCGGCCCGGAACACAGCTCGAGCTGGTCGCAACGGACGGGGAAGATCGGCGCCTGCTCGGCGCCGGGGACGACCGGGCGACCGTGCGGGGCCCGGCGACGGCTCTTGCCGCCTGGTTGGCGGGGCGCGATGTCACCGGCGTCGACGCGGAGCGCGACGGCGAGCCGGCGGCCCTTCCGGAGCTCGGCCCGTGGCCGTGAGCGACCCCACCTCGGACGGCGCGGGGGAGGGCTTGGCTCGCGCCGATGCGGTCGACATGTGGACCGACGGCGCGTGCAAGGGCAACCCCGGCCCGGGCGGCTGGGGCGCGTGGCTGCGCTGGGGCAGCCATCAGCGCGAGCTGTTCGGCGGCGAGGTGCTCACGACGAACAACCGGATGGAGCTCACCGCGGTCATCGAAGGGCTCCGGGCCCTCACCCGGGAGTGCGAGGTGACCCTGCACGTTGACTCCACGTACGTGATGCACGGGATCACGCGGTGGTTGCCCGGCTGGAAGCGGAACGGCTGGGTCACCTCCGCCAAGCAGCCGGTCAAGAACGCCGACCTGTGGCGGCTGCTGGAGACCGAGCTGGCCCGGCACGCGGTCACCTGGCGCTGGGTCAAGGGCCACGCCGGCGACCCCGGGAACGAGCGGGCGGACCAGCTCGCCAACCGCGGCGTCCCGATTGTCCCAAGTGGCGAGACTGTCCGTCTTAAGACTTGATACGGAATCGCCTGGGTGACTGACTGGGCCCATGACGTCCGACGTCTACACCCACGGCCACCACGAGAGCGTGCTCCGATCGCACAGCTGGCGCACGGCTGCCAACTCCGCCGCCCACCTGCTGCCGCACCTGCGTGAGGGTCAGCGGCTGCTGGACGTCGGATGTGGCCCGGGCACCATCACGGTCGACCTCGCGGCGTACGTCGCGCCCGGGCAGGTGATCGGTGTCGACACCTCGGCCGAGGTGCTGGAGCGCGCTCGGCGCCATGCCGCCGAGCTGGGCGCCCCGGTCTCCTTCCAGGTGGGCGACGTGTACGCGCTGGACTTCCCGGATGCGAGCTTCGACGTCGTGCACGCCCACGAGGTGCTCCAGCACCTGACCGACCCGGTGGCGGCGCTGCGGGAGATGCGGCGGGTGACCCGGCCCGGGGGAGTGGTGGCGTTGCGGGAGGGCGACTACGGCGCGATGACGTGGTACCCGCCGTCGGCCGCCCTCGAGGACTGGCGGCACCTCTACCACGAGGTGACGATCGCCAACCGTGCCGAGGCAGATGCCGGCCGACGGGTCCTGTCGTGGGCCCTGCAGGCGGGGTTCGATCCGGAGCGGGTCACGCCAGGTGCGGGGACCTGGTGCTTCGCCACTCCGGCGGATCGCCAGTGGTGGTCGTCGCTGTGGGCCGAGCGGGTGGTGTCGTCGGACTTCGCGCGGCAGGCGAAGGCATACGGCCTGGCCGACGACGTCGCGCTGGAGGCACTCCGCGACGCCTGGCTCGCCTGGGGTGCCGCGCCGGACGGTTGGTACGCGAGCGTGCACGGCGAGGTCATCGCCCGGGTGTGAGCGGGTCTCAGCGCTCGTCGGGCTGATCGATCGCGGGCACCGTGACAGCGGCCGTCGTCGCAGGGGACGGCTTGCGGCCGGCAGGCACCAGCCGGTCGGCGACCCAGGTGGACGCGGCGTGCAGCACCCGCTCCAGCGGGCCGCGGCCCATGGTCGTCCGCCACACGGTGGTCGCCACGAGGGTGACGGCGATGAAGACGGCGAGTCGCAGGTTGCTGGGCGCGTACACCACCTCCGCGCCCAGGGCGGCGATGACGATCAGGTGCCCGCAGTACGCGGTCAGGGCGAGCGCGCCGGTCGCGGCCACCGGCGCGACCACGCGGGGGAACCGCACGGCGAGGCGCAGGCACACCGCCAGGACGACGAGCACGACGCCCATGTTGCCGAGCAGCTCGACGGCGCTGGAGGAGCGCGGCTCGGCGGTGAGCAGGGCCCGCCGCAAGGTGTGCGCCGGATCGATCACTCGAAGGGCGACGGCGGACGTCCCGTAGCCGACGACGGCAGCGAGCGAGCCCCAGACCAGGAGGCGACGGGTCGTCGCAGGCGCCAGGAGGTCCATCCGGCCCACCGCGAGCCCGACCAGCAGGTACGCCATCCAGATCCCCGCTGGGTAGTAGTGCCCGATCACGGTGTCGAGCAGCTGAACGGGTGGCCGGTCCCAGCCGTAGACCCGGTCGCGCACCAGTAGCACGAGCGGTGGTGCCACGAGCAGCACGACGGCGGCTGCGGTCAGCAGGGTCCGGGGCCGCCAGTGCAGCACCCCGGCCATCGCCGCGAACATCACCGCATAGCTGGGCAGGATCACCACGACGGGCGTGCGGAGGGCCATCATCGCGGCGCCGAGCGGCCACAGGAGCGCCGCACGGGCGATCACGCGCACCCGCGCGTGGCGCATCGACATCGAGACGGCCGGCTGGGCGCCCCCGCTGAGCAGGGCCGCCGAGACTCCGGCGAGCAGGGCGAACCCGGCCGCGGAGCGCCCGTCCGCCACCTCGAGCCAGCTGCTCCCGTTCCACAGCAGCAGGTCCTGGTCGCTGCCCAGATGCGCCGTGAACATGCCGAGGATGGCCAGGCCGCGGACGACGTCCACGCCGACGACGCGCGCACGGGACGGTCGGGCGGTCTCCACGCTGGAACCCTACGGGCGAGC
>Ga0209840_1000316_pt1 | contig 10826 bp, 12 predicted proteins | sample PersoiDNA2013190_FD_185802 | JGI IMG/M metagenome (GOLD analysis project Ga0209840, IMG submission 185802) | Permafrost soil microbial communities from the Arctic, to analyse light accelerated degradation of dissolved organic matter (DOM) -... | ecosystem: Environmental > Terrestrial > Soil >... | reverse complement strand
CCTGCACCCGCATCATGAAGTCGTTGAGGTTGGCGGCGTACTCGGGCGAGCCGTCGATGCGCACGAAGCCCTTGCCAACGCCTTCGACGAAGTCGACCTCTTTGTTCATCACCGCGAGGGCGCCGTCGACGCCGTGGAAGCGCATGTGGACGAACGGGCGGCGGCGCTCGTAGACGCCCCGCCCGGCTTTCGTCTGCCCGCCGCGCATGCGCAGGTAGGCGACGATGCCCTCGGGCTCGACCGAGAACTGGTAGATGCGGTCGGGCTGCTTGGCCGTCCAGCGCTCCATCTCGGGGTCGCCGCCCTTGTTGTACTGGCTCAGGGCGGTGGTGATCATGTAGAGGGTGAGCTTGATCTTGAGGCGCCGCTTGGTCGGGTCCGTGGGATTCGCGCTCGGGAGCATCAGCTTGAGCGCGAGGAGGAGCTGGACGACCTTGGCCAGCAGCCCGGGCCGGTGGAACCCCTTGATGCCGGGCAGCACCGTCTTGCCGGCGAAGAAGTCGTTGAGCTTCTGCAGCGAGGCGAACGTGAACGTGATGTCGGGCTCACGGCCCATGCCGTCGGCGTCCCAGAAGCCCTGCTCCACGCGGACCTCGCCGTCCTCGAACCACAGGTAGGCGCCCACGGCGCGCGGCTGGTTCTTAGCCACGAACTGCACTACGGCGTTCACCCCGGCGAAGCGCTTCGCCGTCGCCGGGTCGTCCTCGAGCAGCACCTTGACCGTAGGCAGCGCGGCGCGCAGGAACAGGCGCGTCCTGAGGAACTCGCGGGTGCGCGCCTGCGGCAGCTCGTTGGCCGGGGCGCGCGGCGCAGCGGTCGCGCCCATCAGAACTCGTCCTCCCAGTCCTCGTCGGCCTCGAACTCGCGGTGCAGCAGCTCGCGCACCGTGCCGACGATGCCGTCGCCGTCGATGCAGTAGTGCGCGTAGAGATCCTCCGGGTAGCCGACCTCGCTGTAGCAGTCGGGCAGGCCGCTCTTGGCGAAGGCGCAGCCCTTGCCGCTGGCGGCGATCACGTCGGCGACGGCGCTGCCGAGGCCGCCGATCACGTTGTGCTCCTCGACGACGAGGATGCGGCGCGTCTCGGTGACCGCCTTGAGGATCGCCTCCTCGTCGATGGGCTTGATGGTGTGCACGTCGAGGACGCGCACGCTGATGCCGTCCTGGTCCTTGAGCAGCTTGGCGGCCTCCGCCGCGTGGTACACGGCGACGCCGCAGGCGATCACCGTGATGTCGGTGCCTTCGTTGATCGTCACCGCCTTGCCGATCTCGAAGCCGTAGTCGTCGTTCTCGTAGTGGGTGGGCTCGAAGCCCCGGCCGAGGCGGATGTACACGGGGCCGGGGCGCTGCACCGCGGCGCGCACGGCGTTGGCCGTCTCCCAGCCGTCGGCAGGCACGATCACGCACATGTTGGCGAGCGCGCGCTGAATGGCGATGTCTTCGGTGCAGTGATGTGTGGTGCCGGCCTGGCCGAAGCTCACGCCGCCGTGCGTGGCGATGATCTTGACGTCGAGGTTCTGGTAGCAGATGTCGGTGCGCACCTGCTCGAGGGCGCGCATGCTGGCGAACGCCGACATCGTGCTCACGAAGGGCAGCAGGCCGCTCTTCGCCATTCCCGCCGCGATGCCGAAGAGGTCCTGCTCGGCGATGCCGACGTTGAACACGCGCTGCGGGAACTTGTCCTGGAAGACGCCGATCTTGGTGCTGCGCGCCAGATCGGCGGTGAGCGCCACGATGCGCGGGTCGGCCTCGGCCAGGTCGCAGAGCACGCGCCCGTAGATCTCGGCCTGCGTCAGTGTGTTGGCGTCGTACACGTTCCAGGTGGTGCCGGTGACCTCGGTCATGACACGCCTCCCGTGATCGACGCCTTCGCCCTGGCGGCCAGCTTCGAGTCGATGCTGCCGTAGTGCCACTTGACCTGGTCTTCCATGAAGTCGACGCCCTTACCCTTCACCGTGTTGCAGATGATCACCGTGGGGGCGCCCTTCGTCGCCTGGGCGCCCTCTATGGCCTCGCCGATCTGGGCGAAGTCGTGGCCGTCGATCTCGCGCACCTCCCAGCCGAAGGCCGTCCACTTCGCGGCCAGCGGCTCGAGGCTCATGATGTCCTCGGTGCGGCCGTCGATCATCATCTGGTTGCGGTCGACGAAGGCCGTCAGGGTGTCGACCTTGAAGTGGTGCGCGGCCATCGCCGCCTCCCACACCGAGCCCTCGTCACACTCGCCGTCGCCGAGCAGGCAGTAGGTGCGCCAGGTCTGCTTCTGGAACCTGGCGCCGAGCGCCATCCCCAGCGCCATCGAGAGGCCGTGACCGAGCGAGCCGGTGCTCGCGTCCACCCCGGGGACCTTGTTGCCGTCGAGGTGCATGCCGAACGGACTCTTGAAGTGGTTAAACTCCTTGAGCAGCTCCTTGTCGAAGTAGCCCTTATCGGCGAGCACCGGGGCGAACCCGACCCCCCCGTGCCCCTTGCTGAGCACGAAGCGGTCGCGATCCGGCCAGCCGGGCTCGGCGGGCCTCAAGTTGAGGTAGTGGTAGTACAGCGCCGTCAGCACGTCGGTCATGCTGAGGGCGCCGCCGATGTGGGCGCCGCCGGCCCACACCGTGACGTCCACCATGTCGCAGCGTATCTGCTTCGCCTTGGCCTGCAGGCTGCGGATCTCTTCGGCTGACAGCGGCATCAGTTACCCCCTTGCCCTTTCGGGCTCTTCTCCAGCGCCGTGAAGGCGTCCTCCACGATCGCCAGGGTGCGGTCGAGGTCCTTCTGCGTGTGCGCGCAACTCATGAACCAGTTGTGGTGCGAAGTGAAGTAGGCGCCGCGGCGGGCGCACTCGCTGCAGAAGCGCTGATGCAGCATGAGGCTAGGGTCGTCGGTGAGACGCAGGTAGGGCATGCTCGTGACGCCGCTGACCTTGAGCTCGTAGCCGTGCTTGTCGGCGAGCCGCTTCATGCCGTCGGTGAGCGCCCGGCCGTAGTCCTGCATCCGCTGGGGCGCGTCGAGGCGCTCGAGCTCGGCGAGGCAGGCGAGTCCGGCCGCCATGGGCACCGCCTGGTACCAGTAGCTGCCGGCGTAGAAGACCTTGGCGGCCGCGCCCTTGAGCGCCTCGCTGCCGACGATTGCTGCGATCGGGTAGCCGTTGGCGATCGCCTTGCAGTAGCACGCGAGGTCGGGGGTGAAGCCGAAGTAGTCGGCGGAGCCCCGCAGGCTGAGGCGGAAGCCGCAGCGCACGTCGTCGATAATGAGCACGACGCCCTCCCGGTCGCAGAGCTCGCGGATGCGCTGCCAGTAGCCTTCGGCCGGCAGCTCGCTGTCGGCAAAGGTCGGGTGGTGGTACGGCGTGGCGATGAAGCCGGCGACCTGGCCCGGGTGCTCGGCCAGGACGCGTTCGAACGCCTCCACGTCGTTCCAGGGGATGCGGACGAAGCCGGCCACGTCGCCGGCGATGACGCCGTGGTGGCCGGCCCCCTGCATCCAGGGCGCCACGCCGTGGTAGCCGCCCTCGATGGCGACGATGAGGGGGCGGCCGGTGGCCGTCCGGGCGATCATCGTCGCGTAGTTGGTCATGTCGCCGCCGTTCTTGGCGAAGAACGCCCAGTCGGCGGCGGCGATCATCGAGGTGAGCTTCTCGGCCAGCTCGACCATCACCGGCGCGGGGGCGGCGAGCGTGTCGCCCAGCTTGCGCTGCTTGGCGGCGGCGTCGTGCACCACCTTGTTGTCGTAGCCCAGGACCATCGGCCCGTAGGCGCACATGTAGTCGATGAAGTCGTTGCCGTCGACGTCGGTGAAGTGCGCGCCCTTGCCGCTGGCGGCGAAGAACGGGTACGCGGTCGGCGGCACCAGCAGCGCCGGGCTGAAGTGACCGGGGATGCCGCAGGGGATCACCTTGGTGGCGCGGGCGAAGAGCTCCTGGGACTTGGCGAACGAGTAGGTGTCCATGGCTGCGCGGACCTCCTCAGGCGGTCGCCGCGGGTTCCGCCGCCGGCGTCAGGTACTTGGGCACGCGGTCGAGCACCAGCGCGACGGAGTCGATGAGGTTCACCTGTCCCCAGATCTGCACGTCGCCGGTCACTGCCGCGGCGAACATGTCCAGTTTGCCGTTGAGGAACGCGTTGGCGGTGGGCAGGTCGCGCAAAAGGACGAGTGCGCTGGGGTGCGGCAGCTCGCCTTTGACGGGGATCACGCCGGAGGCCCCGCAGACGAGGCTGACGGCGGGGCCGTCGGGCAGCACCTTGATAACGACGGCGCCCTGCGTGAGCCCGTGGCGGAGCGGGATGCAGTCGGGGTCGTGGCCGAGCAGGACCGGCACCGCGAAGGCCGCCGTGTTGAGCGTGAGCAGCGTGTTCATCGCGAGGTAGCCGGGGTGCTCGAGGAGCTCCTCGCTGGGCGTGAGGTAGTAGGCCATGCGATCGCTGAGCTCGGTGAACTCGTTCTTGAGGAAGCCGAGGTGGTTGAAGCCCCACAGGGGGATGGGCTGGGAGGCGCCGTCGAACATCCTGTTGAGGTGCGACGCCGAGGTGAACACGAGCCGGACGGTCGGGCCGCGGCCGCCTGCGGCGCCCGGCCCCGCGGCGCCGGCCGCGGCCGGGCCGGTTTCGCCCGCCGGCCCACCTGCGGCCACCGGCCCGCCTGCGGCCACCGGCGGCGGCCCATGATCGGGCCCCACCGTGCAGACGCCGCCGGCGAAGCGCACGCTGATGCTCGGGCCGCCGGCGACGCTGAACCGGATGGTGAGGCGGGCCGCGCTCACGAGCGCCCGCATCTCCGGGTCGTCACGCACGACGTCCTCGAGGCTGGGGAGCACGGCGAGCAAGTTGAGGCGGGCGCGGACGTCGTCGTAGCTCATTGGACTGCCCCTGCTTCGCTCATGGTGCTGCCCTCCATTCAGACACCGCGCGTGAGGTGGGTCACGCCGTGCAAGCTGACTCAATCGTAGAACTTCGGGGTGGCGGAGTCCACGCGGGCGAGCCGGCCGCAACGTCACCTGCGCCGGTTCGCAACGTCACCGGGCGAGGTCGTCGGCGTCCTTCATGGCGACTCCGCGCGCGCGGTAGCTTGGCTCATGACCTTCCTCGGCTTGGCCGAGTTCGCCGGCCGCGTCGCTCCGCAGCTTTGTCAGACTCCGCAATAGTGACCATGGCGTTGGTGACGATCTCGGTGCTGGGCGTGCCCGGGTAGGCGGCCGCGACCTGCACGCCGGCCTCCCAGGCTCCCCTGGCGACCACCTCGTTGCCGAGCATCAGGAGCGTTTCCATAGGCCTCATCCCACTGTGTCCGTAGCCGGACGGCAGACCTCGGCCGGGCGCGCCCCGGCCGAGGCTCTCAGCGCGACGCCTGCTTCACTGGCCCTCAAGCAGGACGTCCATGCAGGCCGTGGACCACCAGAACGGCCGCACGGCCAGGCCGTCGGTCTGCACCGTCTTCTTGCCGATGTCGCCGAGGACGGCGTCCTTGACCGTGTCGATCACGACGGCGTGACGGAGCGGCCCGCCCAAGAGATACGCTTTGGTGCCATCCGACCGGATGGCGATGTAGTTCGGTCAGTAGGCGTCGAGCGGTATGCGCTTGCCAGCCATCATCTGGACCTCGCGCGCCGCTGATGTGTCGTGTGCGTACAATGGGTAGACACAGTACATGAGTGTGAGTACGATGTGCTCGCAGCCACGGAGGGAGCAGCAGGTGAATCCAGTCGCCACAGGTGCCACGAGAATGAAGGATCAGCGTCTGAACATCCGCGCGACCGCCGAGGTCAAGAGCCTCGTCGAGGAAGCCGCGCGCGCCACTCACATGACCGCAAGCGCATTCGTGCTCCAGGCCGCGGTGCGCTCGGCGGAGGAGGTCCTTGCCGATCAGACCAGTTTCGCCCTGTCGCCGGAGCAGTGGGCCGAGTTCACCGCGTTACTCAGCCGGCCCGCTCGCGAGATCCCCGCACTGAAGAAAGCCGCCTCCAGGCGTTCGCCGTTCAGTGAGCGCTGAGCCGCTGTACGACCCGGAGCCACTCGAGACTTGGCACGACATCTCGTCGTTTGGCTGCGGCGTGCCGGCCCTGAACGACTACATCATTAATCGCGCGCTCGCCGACAGCCGGGCCGGCAAGTCACAGACTCAGGTAGCCTCCCGCGCAAAGGTCGTCGTCGCCTACTACTCCCTGGCCGCCGGCAGCGTCGAGGCGGCGGACGCGACCGAACGGCCCACCAAGCGGCAGGGTCAGCAAGCCATCCCGGTCGTAGTGCTGGTGAGACTCGCGGTCGACTCGTCCGAGCAGGGCCATGGGCTTGGCGAAAGCATGTTGTTCCAGGCGCTCGCTCGCTCGGCTGACGCGGCGCGTCTGATCGGGGTGCGCGCCGTGCTCGTACACGCGAAGCACGCCGCAGCCCGAAGCTTCTACGAGAGGTACGGCTTCGAGCCCTCGCCGACGCATCCGCTGCACCTCGTGCTGCTGATGAAGGACATCCGCAAGACGCTGGGCATCTGAGCCGGATGCCCGCCGCACGCGGGTGCCGCGGCGGCGGGCGACGAAGCCGCCCGCCCATCATCCCCTCAACTGCGCCCGCAGGCGCTTGTGTGCAAGGATCACCAGCCGGTGCAGCGCGCGCGTACAGCCGACGTAGAGCAGCGAGCGCTGGGCCGGCGTGTCGAGGGCCTCGACGTCGGTGATCACCACGGCCGGCGCCTCGAGGCCCTTGAAGCGGTAGATCGAGGAGTACTTGATCCTGCCCGAGCGCAGGTCGACGGCGTCGAGGTCGCTGGGGATGCAGGCCGCCAGCCAGTCGCCGACCTCCTCTTCCTCCCCACCATCGTCACCCGGCTCCCTGACGAGCGGGTCGAGGCGGTCGCGCCAGGGCTGCTCGGTGAGCTGGGCGGCGGCGCATCTCTCGTTGCCGTAGGGGCTCAGGACGGCTACGCGCGGGCCGCCGAAGCCGCCGTCACGCAGCTCGGTGAGGACGGCCCGGAGCAGCGAAAGCTGCTCGCCGCCGTCCCCATACCACCTCACATCGGGCTCGACGTCGTCATCGGGCCGGCGCACGCGCCGGTAGCCAGGGGTCACATGCCCGCAGGCGCAGGCAAGCCCGGCCACGCGCGGCGTGTTGCGGCAGTTGATGCGCAGCTCGCAGCGCATCGCGGAGATGGGCATGGCGCCGGCCGCGCGAGCGTCGGCGGGTGGGTCGAGGAGCTCATCCACACTCAGCGCCGCGGCGTCGTAGATGCGCTGCCAGGTGAAGTCGCCGAAGAAGCGCCAGTGGCCGCCGGCGAGCCCGTCCCGCAGGCTCAGGTCGAGCACGTCGAGGTAGCTGCGGCGGAGCACGTCCTGGGCCTCGTCGAGGACGATCGCGTCGTAGAGGTAGCGCTTGTCATCGCGTTCGAGCAAAGCCTCGATGGCCATCCCTGGCAGCTCCTCCTGCCAGAACTCCTGGCGGCAGCGCTGGGCGCGCGTCGGAGCCATGCCGGCCAGCAGGCGCAGGTGCTCGTGCAGGGTGCGCGCCGTGACGCCGGGCGCCAGCGCGGCGGTCTCCTCCTGGAGCCACCTGCCCAGCGGCCGGTTGAAGCAGAGCAGCAGCACGCGGCGTCCGGCGGCCGCGGCGCGGCGCGCCGCCTCGATGGCGAGCAGCGTCTTGCCGGTGCCGGCCGGTCCGTCGAAGACGAGGCGCGGGTTCGAGTCGATCGCGTCGAGCGCCTCGAACTGCTCCTCGGTGTAGTGGCGCACCTCCTCGTCGAGCCGCAGCAGGCGCGACTTGGGACTCTCGAAGAACTCGAAGTCGGGCCGCAGCACGTTGACCAGCGCAGCGCACTGGGCGGGAGTGGGCTCTGCCCTCTCGGGGTGGAACCAGCCGGCCTTGTGCTCGACCAGCCGCTTGCGAGCTTGGTCGAGCACCCCCTCGATGAGCCGCGCGATCGGCTGCGCCTGCAGCGCGCGGCGGTCGATAATCTGCCAGGAGTGCCACTCCGGCGAGGTCTCGGTGAAGTCGATGAACGGGAAGCAGACCGCCGACCAGAAGGGGATGCCGTCGAACTCCGCGTGCAGTTTGGCCAGCCTGCGGCGCAGGCTGTGCATGGCGTCGGAGGCCTCGCGGAACGGCCCGCGGTGGTCGGGCTCGGCGCTGCGCCCGTAGTACCAGTCGCCGCCGTGGCGGCGCAGCTCCTGGCAGCCCTTGACCTCGACGACGAGGACGCCCTTGCCCGGCACGATGCAGAGGAAGTCGATCTCGCCGGCGAGCTGCCGGCGGTGGTCGGCGATGTCGAAGGAGTGGAGGACGGTCCAGGAGGCGGTGCCGGGGGCGGCGGCCGCACCGCCGGCGCCGGCCGCGCGGTCGGCCGCAGTGGCGGCGAGAGCGTCGAACACGACTCTCTCGCCGCCACTCTGGGTGCTCTCAGCGATGGTGGGTGGAATCAGGCGCATTCGCATGAGTGTTCGGCGGCGGAGGCGTGACATCCTGTCCCGCACGACAGACGGAGACCGAGTCTAAGGCTCCTAGAGTTGTCGCAGAGGCCGTTGAGGCGCTCCCCGGCGTCGGCGGCGGCGTGGCCGGCGGCACCCCTATCGATCCGTCAGCAGCTCCGGGTGCGTCTCCGACAACCAGCCCCGCACCTGCTGCCGGAAGACCGCCGTCTCATCGAGCAGCTCGGTGACATCAGAGGCGCTGACGACGCCGACGCGGTCGTAGTCGCTCCTGTTGCGCAGACTCCGGCACGAGTCGAGGTAGACGGCGAGGTCGCGAACGCTGTCGCCCATGATCGCGGGGAGCGCCTGCAGCGTGACCGCGTGATGCCCTCGTTGCGCGGCCACCCTGTAGCCCGACGCGGCCAGAACGACGGTGGCTAGCGTGAGCGCCGCTGAATACGCCGTGGCGAACCTGCGGTCGAGAGAGATGACCGTGGCTTGCGCGTCGCCGAGGTCGCGCTCGACGACATCGAGCAGATCCGCGACTTCTTGGCCGGAAGCACGATGCCGGCGCAGCGCGCCGGAATCAAGCCAGCGCTGCAAGCGTGGTGTCGTCACCGATGAGCCAGATCCGCGGGCCGGCGAGGACCGTCGAGACGAAGTGATCGCCTGTCCGCCGCCGTTCTGCGAACTCCGGACGTGTGAAGATGACTGGATTCAGCTCGCGTCCGAGTTCGGCTGCGACGGCGTTCACTGCGACCGCCAAATCCCGCCGCGAGACCGAACCGACGACGAACAGGTCGACGTCGCTGCCCGCCGCCGCGTTGCCGGCCGCGAACGAGCCGTAGATGAAGGCGACGTCGATGGACACTGCGACGCTCTGAAGCGCGTCCCGGACTACGTCGCCGAGCCCCACCGTCTTCAGCACGAGGCCGCGCATGTCGGCGAAGGCAGGATGGGTCGCGGCCGCCAGGTAGTACGTGCGGTTGCCATGACTGCGCCTCTCCACCAGGCCGGACTGCTCGAGGCGCACGAGGTCCCGTTGAAGCTGGCGCAGGTGGGCACCGGTGAGGCGCTGCAGCTCGCGCTGGTAGTACTCCCGCTCGGGGTCCAGCATGAACAGGCGCAGCAGCGGCGCCATGGACGCCGAGGCGAAGAGTGCGGAGATGCCAAGTTGACTACTATTTGCAGTCATTTGACTACAGATAGTAGCCGAAGACACAGCTGTGGTGCAAGGGCTCATGACGCCGAGTATGCAGCAGCTGCACTCCACGGGACAGGGTGACGACGGCGCCGTCACGTTGACGTTCATGCATCTGGCGAGTCGCACCGCCCATCGTAGTCACATTGACCCCAAAAATGCTGACAGATCCACAGGCAGCCGTCCGCGTCCGCCTGGCTCACGTTGGGGAGCATCGGCTCGCCGCAGGAGTCGCAGGTGAGGGCGAAGGGCTCGCTTCCCATGGGTTCGTCACCCCATGATGTCAAGTTTTCTTGTTGTAAAACTTGACACTTTAGGTTCATTTCACGATACCTACCGCATGGCGAAGAGACCATCAGATGACAGCGCGGTCATGACCACGAAACGTGTGCGCTCCCGCGTTCGTCGCGGCGGGGAGCGCTTCTGGCGCCACACGGACTTCGCCGACCCCCCACCTGTCTCGGTCAGCCAGGCGCTCTCCCGACTGGCGAAGCGCGGCGAGCTGCAGCGTGTCCGCAAGGGCCTTTATTATCGGCCCCGGCCGACCGTGCTCGGGGCGAGCCGTCCGTCGCCTGACGCGGTTGCTGCCCAAGGCGCCCGGAGCCGTCTCCACCCCGCCGGCCTCACCGCCGCCAACTACCTCGGCTTCACGACGCAGAACCCGGCTCGGGCCGAGTACGCGTCGTCTGCTGCGGCGGTTCCGAGCGCCCTCGCCGGCGCCCACGTGCGCACGCGTCGTCCGCGCAACCGCGAGAACCTGACTGAGCGCGAGAGCGCCATCCTGGAATTCCTGCGCGACCGGGCATGCACGAGCGATCTTGACCCCGAGAGCACGTATGCGCGGCTGCTCGGCCTGCTCGACGAGCCACGCACCTTCGAGCGCCTGGCGAAAGCCGCCGCAGACGAGCCACCGCGCGTGCGCGCCATGCTCGGCGCCGCCGGAGAGCAGCTCGGGATGGACGAGCGTGTGCTCAGACGGCTCCGAGCCAGCCTCAACGCGCTCTCACGCTACGACTTCGGCGCCCTGAGATGCCTTCGGGCTGCAGACCGCTGGCAGGCAGCGCGATGACGAGATCTCCCTATCACCACCAGATCTCGCGCGCGCACAGCATTGCGCAAGCGGTAGCACCGTGCTACCATTCTACAGCGACCCGGCAACGGCGATGAAGCGCGGTCGCCCCAAGTACGATCTCGCGGAGGTCGCGCGCCTTGCACGGCAGCGAAGGGTCATCGCTACCCGACGCGTGGTCTCT
>Ga0209840_1000314_pt1 | contig 10839 bp, 9 predicted proteins | sample PersoiDNA2013190_FD_185802 | JGI IMG/M metagenome (GOLD analysis project Ga0209840, IMG submission 185802) | Permafrost soil microbial communities from the Arctic, to analyse light accelerated degradation of dissolved organic matter (DOM) -... | ecosystem: Environmental > Terrestrial > Soil >... | reverse complement strand
CCCGATGCCCTCGTCGGCCCGGCCGTCCGGGAAGCCGGCCAGCACCCGGGACATGGCCCTGAAGCTGCACACCGACGACGCCCCACGGGTCGGCGCCACCGATTCACCGGCCCGCAGCCGGTCCACAACGGAGTTGGCCGACGTCGGGGTCTGGTTGTCGAAGAACTCCCAGTTGACCATCATCACGGGCGCGTAGTCGCAGGCCGCGTTGCACTCGACGCGCTCGAGGGTGATCGCGCCGTCCGGGGTGGTCTCGTCCTGACCGACGCCCAGGTGCTCCGACAGCTCCTCGAAGATCGCGTCCCCACCCATCACGGCGCACAGCGTGTTGGTGCACACGCCCACCGTGTACGTGCCGTTCGGGTGCCGCTTGTACTGGGTGTAGAACGTGGCGACCGCCGACACCTCGGCGGTGGTCAGACCGAGCGTCCAGGCGCAGAACGCGATCCCGTCCGGGCTGACGTAGCCGTCCTCGGACTGCACCAGGTGCAGCAGCGGCAGCAGCGCGGAGCGCGGCTGCTCGGGGTAGCGGGCGAGCACCGTTGCGGCGTCGGCCGTCAGCCGCTCGAGCTTCGCCCCCTCGTACGGCTCGATCATCAGCGGTCCACCCCTCCCAGCACCGGGTCCAGCCCTGCGACCGACACCACGACGTCGGCCAGCAGGCCGCCCTCGCACATCAGGGCGACGGCCTGCAGGTTGTTGAACGACGGGTCGCGGAAGTGCGCCCGGTAGGGGCGGGTCCCGCCGTCCGACACCAGGTGCACGCCCAGCTCGCCGCGCGGCGCCTCGACGCTCTGCCACACCTGCCCGGCCGGCACCCGGAACCCCTCGGTGACCAGCTTGAAGTGGTGGATCAGGGCCTCCATCGAGGTGCCCATGATCTGCCGGATGTGGTCGAGGGAGTTGCCCATGCCGTCCGAGCCGATGGCCAGCTGGGCCGGCCAGGCGATCTTCTTGTCCGCCACCATGACCGGCCCCGGCCCCATCGCCTGGAGGCGGTCAAGGGCCTGCTCCACGATCCGCAACGACTGGTAGCACTCCTCGACGCGCAGGACCACCCGCGAGTAGGAGTCCATCTCGGTGGACGTCGGTACGTCGAAGTCGTACGTCTCGTAGCCGCAGTACGGGGTGTCCTTGCGCACGTCGTACGGCAGTCCGGCCGATCGCAGCACGGGTCCGGTGATGCCGAGCGCCATGCAGCCGGCAAGGCTCAGGTGTCCGACGCCGACCAGCCGGCCCTTGAAGATCGGGTTGGCCAGCATCAGGTCGCTGAGCTGGCGGATGTAGTCCCGGACGGTCGGCAGGATCTCCCGGATGGTGTCCAGCGCGCCGGGTGGGATGTCCTGAGACACGCCACCGGGCCGGATGTACCCGTGGTTCATCCGCAGGCCGGTGATCAGCTCGAAGACCTCGAGGATCTCCTCACGCGCGGTGAACGCGGTGGTCATGATCGTGGTGGCGCCGAGCTCGTTGCCCCCGGTGCCGAGGCCGATCAGGTGGGACGACACCCGGTTGAGCTCCATCATCAGCACCCGGATGACGGTGGCCCGCTCGGGGATGTCGTCGGTGATGCCCAGCAGCTTCTCCACGCCGAGGCAGTACGCGGTCTCCTGGAACAGCGGGGCCAGGTAGTCCATCCGGGTGCAGAACGTGACGCCCTGCGTCCAGTTCCGGTACTCCATGTTCTTCTCGATACCGGTGTGCAGGTACCCGATGCCACAGCGGGCCTCGGTGACCGTCTCGCCGTCGATCTCCAGCATCAGGCGGAGCACGCCGTGGGTGGACGGGTGCTGCGGCCCCATGTTGACCACGATGCGTTCCTCGCCCAGGCGCGCGGCCTCCTCGGCGATCTCCGACCAGTCGCCGCCGACGGACTCGAAGGTCGGCACCGACTCGTCGTCGCCGACGATGTGCGGGCCGGTGTGCGGAGTCTGTTGCTCAGTCATCAGCTGTACGACCTCCGCTCGTCGGGCGGCGGGATCTGCGCACCCTTGTACTCCACCGGGATCCCACCCAGCGGGTAGTCCTTGCGCTGGGGGTGGCCCGGCCAGTCGTCCGGCATCTCGATCCGGGCCAGGGCCGGGTGACCGTCGAAGACGATCCCGAAGAAGTCGTAGGTCTCGCGCTCGTGCCAGTCGTGACCGGGGTAGACGCTCGTGCTCGACGGGATGTGCGGGTCCGAGTCGGGCGCCGCGACGTCCAGCCGGAGCCGGCGGCCGTGGGTCACCGAGCACAGGTGGTAGACCGCGTGCAGTTCGCGGCCGGCGTCGTGCGGGAAGTGCACGCCGGAGACCCCGAGGCCCAGCTCGAAGCGCAGGTCCTGGTCGTCCCGCAACGCCTGGCAGACGGCGACGACGTGCTCCCGCCGCACGTACAGGGTCAGCTCGCCGCGGTCGACCACCACTGACTCGACAGCGTCGTCGAACGCGGTCCCGCCCTCGGCGAGCACCTCCGCGAGGATGTCCACCACCTCGTCGAACCAGCCGCCGTAGGGCCGCTCGCTCGGGCCGGGCATCGCGATCGTGCTGACCAGGCCGCCGTAGCCCGAGGTGTCCGGGGTGTCGCTGGTGCCGAACATGCCGTGCCGGACGTCCACGACGTCCAGCGGTGCGCGGGGCCCGATGCCGGGTGCCGGCACGTTCTGCGACCCGGCCTCGAGCGCCGCCTCGGGTACCGCGGCGTCGTCGGTCATCGCAGCAGCCCCTTCATCTGGGAGGTCGGGGTCGCGGCCAGCGCGGCCTCCTCGGCTGCCCGGGCGGCCTCCTCGCGGTTCACGCCGAGGGGGGTGCTGCGGATCTGCTCGTGCAGGGCGAGGATCGCGTTCAGCAGCATCTCCGGGCGCGGCGGGCAGCCGGGCAGGTAGATGTCGACCGGGACGATGTGGTCGACGCCCTGCACGATCGCGTAGTTGTTGAACATGCCGCCGGACGAGGCGCACACGCCCATCGACAGCACCCACTTGGGCTCGGACATCTGGTCGTAGACCTGGCGCACCACCGGCGCCATCTTCTGGCTCACCCGGCCGGCGACGATCATCAGGTCGGCCTGCCGTGGCGACGCCCGGAACACCTCCATGCCGAACCGCGAGATGTCGAACCGGGACGTGCCGGTGGCCATCATCTCGATCGCGCAGCAGGCCAGGCCGAAGGTGACCGGCCACACCGACGCCTTGCGGACCGTACCCGCGAACTTCTCCACAGTGGTCAGCAGGAAGCCGGACGTTGCCTCTTCGATGCCCATGGCGCTCCTCCCCTCAGTCCCACTCGAACCCGCCGCGGCGCCACTCGTACACGAACGGCACGGTGATCAGCGCGATGAAGGTCACCATCGCGACCACCCCGAAGATCCTGAGCATCCCGAAGGAGACCGCCCAGGGGTACATGAAGACGACCTCGATGTCGAAGATGATGAAACTCATCGCGACCAGGTAGTACTTGACCGGGAACCGCCCGCCGCCGGCGGCGGGCGGGGTGGGGTCGATACCGCACTCGTAGGCCTCGAGCTTGGCCCGGTTGTAGCGCTTGGGGCCGAGGATGGCGCTCGCGCCGACACCGCCGAGGGCCAGCACCCCGGCGATGGCCATGAGCACCAGGATCGGCACGTACGGGTTGATCATCGGGCCCTCCAGCCGGGTCGGGACAGCCATGGGGCCGCCACACGGGCGCGGATCGACGGCGACGCGGCCACCGCCGAGTGTCGTCGGGTCATGCAGCCGGCGCAATCCGCGTCAGGGCGGCGATCAGGCGGTCCGACGCCTGACCTCCGCGTGGCTCGTACACGTCGGCGAGCAGCTTCATGACCAGCCTCATCAAGGCCGGTCGGGGTAGACCGTACCGGGTGCAGAGGCGCATCACCGCAGGCTGCTCGATCAGCTTCACGAACACCCGCCCGAGGGTGTAGTAGCCGCCGAGATCCGCCGCCATCACGTCGGGGTAGGTCGCCAGCACGCTCTCCCGCGCCGCCGCCGTCGACCGTGCCCGGGACTGGACAACGACCTCCGCCGCGCGCCGGGCGGCCTGCATGGCATACGCGATGCCCTCGCCGTTGAACGGGCTGACCATGCCGCCGGCGTCACCGACCAGCATCAGGCCCCGGCTGTACAGCGGCTTGCGGTTGAACGCCATCGGCAGGGCGGCACCCCGCACCGGCCCGACCTGGCCCTCGGGGGTGAACTCCCACTCCGGTGGGGCCGCGGCCACCCACCGTCGCAGCAGGTCCTTGTAGTCGACGTTGGTGGCCACCGCGCGTGAGCTCACACTGCCCAGCCCGACGTTCGCCGTCCCGTCGCCGAGCGGGAAGATCCAGCCGTAGCCGGGCAGCAGGTTCGACCGTCCGGCCGGCCCGTCCCACAGCTCCAGGTGGGACTCCATCCACTCGTCGTCGTGCATCGGGGTGCGGAAGTAGGTGCGGACCGCAACGCCCATCGGGCGGGCCGGGTTCTTCTCGATGCCGAGTGCGAGGGCCATCCGGGCCGAGACGCCGTCCGCGGCGATCACGACCGGTGCGCGGTAGGTGACCTCGGCCCCGGACCTGCGCCCGGCGTCGTCCACCGGGCGAGCGGAGACCCCGACGACGCGTCCGGTGCGCTCGTGCAGCACCGGACCGGTGACCGCGGTCCGCTCGAGGATCGTGGCGCCCGCGGCGCGTGCGTGCCGGGCCAGGGCGTCGTCGAAGTCGCGCCGGGTGCGGGCCAGCCCGAAGTCGGGGAAGGCGTCCAGCTGCGGCCAGGGGATCTCGAGGCGGTGCCCGCCGCCGTAGACGCGCAGGCCCTTGTTGCGGATCCAGCCGTCCTCCGGGCGGATCGGCAGGCCCATCGCGACGAGCTCGCGGACCGCTCGCGGGGTGTACCCGTCGCCGCAGACCTTCTCCCGCGGGAAGGCCGACTTCTCCAGGACCAGGACGTCCAGACCGGCGGCGGCCAGGTAGTAGGCAGCGGTGGATCCGGCCGGACCCGCACCCACGACGACGACGTCGGCATCGTCCTGCTGGACCGTCGTCACCCCGACCTCACCATCGCACCGTTGGGCCCTTGTGAAACGCTGCACGAGCGCTCGGGTCAGTCTAGTGGTGGCCGTGAGAGTGCCGACCCCGCGGCCGTATACCCCGGGGGGTGTGACGTGCACCACGTCCGGTCAGGCCGAACGGACCCCCCGGTGCAGGGCGACGATGCCGCCGGTGAGGTTGCGGTACGCCACATCCGACCAGCCGGCGCCGAGCATCACGCGGGCCAGCCCCTCCTGGTCGGGCCAGGCGCGGATGGACTCCGCGAGGTAGGCGTACGCATCCGGCTCCGAGGCCACCGCCCGGGCGATCGGGGGCAGCGCGCGCATCAGGTACTCGGTGTAGAGGGTGCGCCAGGGGCCCCAGGTGGGTTGGGAGAACTCGCACACCACGATCCGCCCGCCGGGCCGGGTGACCCGGAGCATCTCGACCAGCGCCGCACCGGTGTCCGCAACGTTGCGCAGCCCGAACGAGATGGTGACCGCGTCGAACGAGGCGTCGGCAAACGGCAGCCGCAGGGCGTCACCGGCGACGAAGGGCAGGTCCGGCCGCCGCTGCTTGCCGGCGACGAGCATGCCGAGGGAGAAGTCGCACGGCACCACACGCGCGTCAACGGCGTCGAACGGCTCGCTCGAGGTGCCGGTGCCGGCGGCAAGGTCCAGCACAACGTCGCCGGGCACCGGGTGGACGGCGCGGATCGTCGCGGACCGCCAACGCCGGTCCTGGCCGAGCGAGAGCACGTCGTTGGTGAGGTCGTAGCGCCGGGCGACCGCGTCGAACATCGCGGCCACCTCGCGCGGCTTCTTGTGCAGATCGGCGCGTGCCATGGCGACAGTCTCCCAGGCCGAGCCGAGTGGAGCGTTCGGACGCCAAGTGGAGCGTTCGGACGCGAAGTGGAGCGTTCGGACGCGACACGCCCGCGTGTCGCGTCCGCAACGCTCCACTCTGGCGGCGCAGGTGCGCCTCCGGGCGGCTCTAGGCTGGTCCGCGATGACCTCCGACGCCCCCCTGCCGGCCGATGCCGCGCTCCCGCTGCCCCTGGTCTCGAGGACAACAGCGGTCGACCCGGCGACCCTGCCGCGAGACCTGCTCGACCTGCTCCCCGCCGGCGGCGGCACCGCGTGGATCCGCCGCGGCGACGGGCTCGTCGGCTGGGGCGAGCTGACTCGGATCGCGCACTCCGGCCCCACCCGGCTGACGGACGCCGAGGCGGACTGGCGGGCCGTCGTCGGGCACGCGGTGGTCCGAGACGAGGTGCGGGTGCCCGGGACGGGTCCGGTCGCGTTCGGCTCGTTCTCCTTCGCGGCCGGCTCGGTGGCCGGCGGAGTGCTGGTGGTGCCGCGCGTCGTCGTCGGACGGCGGGGCCGGACGGCCTGGGTGACCACCATGGGCGCCGGAGCCGTTGCCCCCGTCCCTGCCCTGGTCCCGCAGCCGCGCCCGACGTCGCCCGGCACCGTCTCCTACCGCGACGGCGCCCTGGACGGCCGGGCCTGGCAGGACGCCGTCGCGCAGGCGGTCGCTGCGATCCGCGGCGGGCAGCTGGACAAGGTGGTGCTGGCCCGCGAGGTGCTGGCGACCACGACGGCGCCGCTGGACATCCGCTGGGCGCTGCACCGGCTGGCCCAGGACTACCAGGCCTGCTGGACGTTCGCGGTCGACGGCATGCTCGGCGCGACGCCGGAGCTGCTGGTCCGTAGCGAGAAGGGCCTGGTCACCTCACGGGTGCTGGCCGGGACGATCCGCCGCACCGGGGACGACGACGCCGACCTGGCGCACGCCGCGCTGCTCGCGCACTCGTCGAAGGACCTGGAGGAGCACGAGTACGCGGTGACATCGTTGAGCGAGGCCCTTGCGCCCTACTGCTCCTCGACGAACGTGCCGGAGACCCCGTTCGTGCTGCACCTGCCGAACGTGCTGCACCTGGCCACCGACGTCACCGGCGTGCTGGCGGCCGACCCGCTCACCGGCCATCCGTCGAGCCTGACCCTTGCGGACGCCCTGCACCCGACGGCCGCCGTCGCCGGGACACCGACCGACCAGGCGTGCGCGCTGATCGAGCGCCTGGAGGGCATGGACCGCGGTCGCTACGCCGCCCCGGTGGGATGGCTGGGTGCCGACGGCGACGGCGAGTGGGCCCTTGCCCTGCGCTCGGCCGAGGTGGACGCCGCGGACCCCCACCAGCTCCGGCTGTTCGCCGGGTGCGGCATCGTCGCGGCCTCCGACCCCGCCGCTGAGCTGGCGGAGTCGGAGGCCAAGCTCGAGCCGATGCGCCACGCGCTCGCCGGCTGACCTCGAGCACCCGCTGGCGAGGGGCCGGCGACCGCGACGGCTCAGCCGCCCTGACGCGGCTGAGCCGTCGACTCCTGCCGTGCCGCGAGCGTCACCGAGATGTCGAGACTCTTGCCGTCCCGCACCACGGTCAGGCTGACGTCGTCACCGGCGGCCAGCTCGCGCACGGAGGCGGTCAGGGAGAGGGCGCCGCTGACGGCCTCGTTGTCGATGGCGTCGACCACATCGCCCGGCTGCAACCCGGCGTCAGCGGCCGGCGACCCGTTGCTGACCTCCTGCACGACGGCGCCGAGCCTTGTGGTGTCGCCGAGCGTCGCGGTGCCGTCGCTCATGGTCACGCCGAGGAAGGCGTGCTGGGCGACGCCGTCGGTGATCAGCTCATCGGCGATCCGCTTGGCCAGGTTGGAAGGAATGGCGAAGCCCAGACCGATCGAGCCCGCGCTGCCACCACCCTGGCTCAGGCTGGCGATGGAGGACGTGATCCCGATGACCCGCCCGGTGGCGTCGAACAGCGGCCCACCGCTGTTGCCCGGGTTGATCGCGGCGTCCACCTGGATGGCGTTGGTGACGACCGGCTCGGCACCCGACAGGGAGCCGGTCGAGACCGGCCGGTCGAGGGCGGAGATGATGCCCGTCGTCACGGTGCTGTCCAGGCCGAGCGGGTTGCCGACCGCCATCACGGCCTGGCCGACAGCGGCTGCGTCGGAGTCGCCGAGCTTCGCCGGCACCAGGTCGTGCGGAGCGTTGGTCAACGCGATCACTGCCAGGTCGGTGGTGGGATCGGCGCCGACCAGCGTGGCATCGAAGACCCGCCCGTCGGCCAGCGTGACCTTGAGCTGTTGGGCGGAACCCGCGACGTGGTCGTTGGTCAGCACGTGACCCGCGTCGTCGATGATCACGCCTGAGCCCTCGCCGGAGCCCGCGGCGGTCTGGACCGCGATCGCGACGACGGACGGCCGGGCGGCGTCCGCGACGGCCTGCCAGTCAGGCTGGGTCGTCGTGCTGCTTGCGGGGACGACGGCCGGCCCCGCCTCGGGGGTGGCGATCGGCGCGGCCGACGGGCGAGTGAGGGTCCCGTTGTCGGCGAGGCTCCAGGTCACCCCGGCGGTCAGGGTGCTGGCGAGCAACGCGGCCCCGGTGGCGGTGGCCACGAGCGCGACCCTCGAGGGTCGGGGCCGCTGCGGCGGGGGCGGGGGTGCCATCGGCGGGCCGGCCAGCGGCGGGGGTGACACCAGGGCCGGTGCCGGGCTGGGTTCCTGGGTGGGTCCCTGCGTGTGCCATGGCGGCGGCGGCGCCACCGGTGGCTGTGATGCCGGGCTCGGTTCGAATGGGTAGCTCATGTCATGGACCTCCTTCGAGATCCATCACACGTGCCCGTTCTGGCCGACGGCTGTGAGGTTCCTGAGAGGAACCTGAGTGTCAGTGCGACTCGGTGACCTCAGAAGTGCCCTCAGAAGCGATCGCCGCGGTCACCGCCGCAGCGAGCCGGGCGTGCAGGTCACGCCGGCCGCTCCGGTCGATCCGCACCTCCAGCACGCTCAGCCCATCGACCGGCCGAGCCAGCGCCGCTCGCACTGCCGCCCGGTCGGTGACCCGCGCGTGATCGACGCCGTACCCGGCGCAGAGCGCCCCGAGGTCCGCGCCGTGCGGCGTCGAGAAGACCCGCTCGAACACCGCCGCATGCGCCGGCTCCCCCTGCTCGAGGGTGGCGAACACCGAACCCCCGTCGTCGTGAGCGACCACGATCTGCAGGTCCGGACGCCGCTCCAGCGGACCGATCAGCAGCCCGCCGACGTCGTGCAGGAAGGTCAGGTCGCCGAGGTAGGCGCGCACCGGGCGGCCGAGCCCCAGCGCGATGCCGGCAGCGGTCGACGCGGCGCCGTCGATGCCGGAGAGTCCACGGTTGGCCATCACCAGCGGCGGGGCGTCCCAGGCGGCCACCAGGTCCAGGTCCCGGATCGGGTTGCTCGCGCCGAGCACCAGGACGTCGCAGGCCCCGGTGGCTGCCGCGACCTCCGCCGCGAGCGCCGGCCCGGTGAGCACGGCTGCGCCGTCCTGCCCCGCTGGGGCGTCGAGCACCTCGCGAACCGCCCGGAGGGCGGCCCTGCCCGCGGCCTGCCAGCGCGTCAACCAGGGGTTGTCCGCGGCGGCGTCCCCGTCGAGCAGCCACGACGGCACGTCGGCGAGCAGGTGCGTCGCCCCCCGACCGGCCTCGGGCTGCGCCGACCCCCGCCGCGTCACGGCGATCGAACGGACGTCCCGACGGGCCAGCAGCGCCTGCACCGGACGGCTGAGGGTCGGCCGGCCCAGCACGACGACGCGCCGCACCTCGCCGCCGAGGGAGCCGAGCACCAGGCGGTAGGCGGGGATGGCGTTCGGTCCGCCACGAGCCCCGGACGACGGCTCGGCGAGCAGCGGCCAGCCGTTGGACTCGGCGATCGTCCGCGCGACCAGCCCGGCGCTGTCACCCGCGACGACGACGGTCGGCTCGTCCTCGACCCACCACCCTGGCCGCGACGGCGCCGACGACACAGGGGGGTTGCCGACGGCACCGGTACTCGCCCTGGCCGCGAGCGCCTTGACCGGTGCCGCATCGCGGGACTGAGGCACCCGGGTGGGCAACGGCCGAGCCGGCCACGCGCCGTCGTCCGGCACGAGCGGCTCGCGGTACGCCAGGTTGACGTGCACCGGTCCGGGGTCCCCGGTCGCGGTGCCGACGGCCACCGCAACCGCCTCCGCGGCGACCCGCCGCAGGTGCTCCACCTCGCGGATGCCGCCGACCGGGGCCGAGATGTCCAGGTCCATGCGCACGGCGGGGCCGAAGATGCCCACCTGGTCGGCGGTCTGGTTGGCCCCCGTGCCGCGTAGCTCGTGCGGGCGGTCGGCGGTGAGCAGCAGCAGCGGCAGGCCCGCGTGGTGCGCCTCGAGGACCGCCGGGTGCAGGTTCCCCACCGCGCTGCCCGACGTCGTCACCACGGCCACCGGCAGCACCTCGCCACCCACGGCTGCGGCGCGGGCGAGCCCGACGGCCAGGAAGCCCGCGCTGCGCTCGTCGATCCGCACGTGCAGCACCAGGTGCGGGGCGTTCGGGTCGCGCTCGCCATCGGGCAGGGCGGCCTGTGCCATCGCAAAGGCCAGCGGTGCGCTGCGCGACCCCGGGGCCAGGACGACGTGCCGCACGCCGGCCGCCGCGAGCGCCTGAACCAGGACGCGAGCCGCCTGGGTCGAAGGGTTCATCCGGTCACCTCCGCCGATGCCGCGAGCACTGCTGCGAGTCGAGCGTTCCACCGCGTGGACAGGGCCTGATCGGCCGCGTGCTCGGCCAGCAGGTGAGGGTCCACCTCCGGCCGGCGCACCACGATCATCCCGCCGACCGGGAGCAACGGCTCCGCGACGACGTCCGCGGCCAGCAACCGTGCGGTCGCCAAGCCGCAGGCGTACGGCAGCTCCGGCAGGGCGGCCGCCAGAGCCAGTCCCGCCGCCAGGCCCACCGACGTCTCGAGCGCCGACGACACCACGACCGGCAGGCCCACCCGCTCGGCCAGCTCC
>Ga0209840_1000313_pt1 | contig 10860 bp, 12 predicted proteins | sample PersoiDNA2013190_FD_185802 | JGI IMG/M metagenome (GOLD analysis project Ga0209840, IMG submission 185802) | Permafrost soil microbial communities from the Arctic, to analyse light accelerated degradation of dissolved organic matter (DOM) -... | ecosystem: Environmental > Terrestrial > Soil >... | reverse complement strand
CGCGGTCGCGGTGAAGTCCCGGCAGACCAGGTCGTCGTGGACCGGCGGGCCGGGCCGGCGACCCTTGCCCCGCTTGACCGAGTGCACCGAGAACAGGCCCTGGGCCGAGCACAGCCGCCAGACCCGCCGCTCGGACACCCGGTGGCCGCCATCGCGCAGTTCGTCGGCGATCAGGCGATACCCGAACTCCGGGTCGTCGCCATGAGCGTCGATCGCGGCGTTGGTCGCATAGGCGTCGACCAGGTCCCGGGCGCTGACGGGGCCGGCCAGCCAGGAGTAGTACGCCTGCCGGGAGAACCCCAGCACCCGGCAGGTCACCGCGACCGGCACCCGCACGGGGGCACCGGTCGCGGCCAGCTCACGGACCAGCGGGAAGATCATTTTGGGAGCGACGCCTGCGACAAGTACGCCGCGGCCCGGCGCAGGACCTCGTTCTCCTGCTCCAACAACCGGTTACGGCGCTTCAGCTCCCGCAGCTCAGCGGACTCCGCCGCCGTCGGACCGGAGCGAACCCCGTCCTCGACGTCAGCAGCATGCAGCCAGTTACGCAGACACGACTCGGTGATCCCGAAGTCCTTGGCGACCTGACTGATCGGCGCATCCCCGCGGCGGGCGACCGCCACGACATCAGCGCGGAACTCCTTCGGATAGGGCCTAGGCACGATCGACATCCTTCCAGCGAGGGCTCCCGCCCCCACAGATCAGGTGTCAACCAAACCTGCAGCAGTCCCGTGTCAGGCACCTACCGGGGCCGAAGTGTCAGGCGGGTACCGAGACTTGACACGCGCGTCGGCGAAGCGTGCGGACGATCATGGACGGACGCGAACTGCTGTGCATGTTTGGGTCGGGCGGCACTTCGCCGGTCACCTCAACCGGTCGAGAGGCAGGACCGGCGCGGTCGGCAGCGCGCCTAAGAACTCGTCCAGATCGTCTCGGCGGATCCGGCGGATCCGGCGGAGCCGTTCGCCGATCCGGACGGACCGGAGTTGAGCGGACGCGAGCGGCGACGGCGGTGGTGTGTCCCGCAAGAGGCGGCTTCCTCGTGCTCGGCTCTGCGGGGCGCGACCAGCGCGGCATGCTCCATGGGGCTCCGGCTATGGTCGATCAGTCACACTCTTCGGAAGGGGACGGCCATGCCTACCATCGCGATCATCGGTGCTGGACCGGGCCTCGGGGCCGCGGTCGCGCGCAGGTTCGGTGCCGAGGGCCTCTCGATCGCGCTCATCTCTCGGGATCAGGCGAAGCTGGACGAGTTGGCGGCCCAGCTCCAGGACGGTGGTCTGGTCGCGCGCGGCTACGCGGCGGATGTCCTGAACCCCGCCGCCCTCGAGGTCGCCCTCGCGCGTGCCGTGGCCGAGCTGGGCCCGATCGCCGTGCTGCAGTACAGCCCGCTGCCTTCCAGGGAGTACCTCAAGCCGGTGCTCGAGATGACGCCCGAGCTGGCGCTGGAGGCGCTGCGGTTCTCGGCACTGGGGCTCATCCACGCGGTTCGATCAGTCCTGCCGGCGATGCGGACGGCGGGCGACGGCAGCATCATCCTCATCAACGGCGGCACGTCCGTGAAGGCGCGAAGCGACTTCGCGGGCACCTCGATCGCGTTCCCTGCCGAGAGCGCGTATGGCGAGATGCTCCACGACGCATTGAAGGACGAGGGCATCCGCGTCGTCCAGCTCGTGATCCCAGGAGGCATCCCGAAACTTCAGCTCGAGAACGGGATCGACGACGTGGCCGAGCGCCTCTGGGAACTCCACGGCTCCCGGGGCCCGTTCCGGACGATGCTCATCCCGCTGGAGGAAGGCCGCGAGTAAGGCGCGTGAGTCGCCCTGCTGCCGTCGAGGTGCTCGGTGGACGTCCGGGGGTCCGCGGAGGTATGTGCCCCACCGCGCCCCGACACAAGGGCGTCCGGCTACTCCCAGGGTGACGGACTGGGTTCGCTCCCGCGGAGTTCGTCCCACGCGGCCGAACTCACGCCAGTGAGGAGTGCGTTGTCCTCGACGTCGAGGTCGCAGCCGAGCAGGTCGTTGCACTCGCGGAGCACGGCGGAGAGCAGCTGGATGGCCATGTCTCGGGCTGCTGGCGCGTGTGATCGGTAGGCAATGGGACCGAGGTCGACGGCTATCACTGCGGCCACGGCCCCGGGGTAGTCCTGGAACACGTCGTTGCTGGCCCGGCTCGACCGCGAAGCCTTCGCCTCTCATGGTGTCGATGAACCCCATGATCAGCGGTTGCGGGAGTCGAGCTCTCCCGCAAAGAAGATCGAAGCCGCACGCAAGATCGAGTTCGCCTCCGTCAGGCGCCTGTTCTCCGCCTTCAGGCGGCGGATCTCCTCGACCTCCGCGGTGCTGACCCCGGACCGGGCGCCGGCGTCGACGTCCGCCTGCGAGACCCACCGGCGCAGACTCTCCCGGGCCACCCCGAGCTGGGCACCGACCGCCACACTCGCCGCGGTCACCGACCCGTAGTCATACAGGTGGTCACGAACCAGCCGCACCGCGCGAACATGTGTGAGTGAGGCCCCGCCCGGCAACCACCCAACAACGATTGGTCACCCCGTACCGTCTAGAAGACCGTGTACCCGCCGTCCGCGACGAGAACAGATCCCGTCACGAACGAGGACGCATCGCTGGCCAGGAAGACCACTGCTGGCGCGAGCTCTTCGACGGTTCCGTACCGTTGCATCGGCGCGTCATCGATCCAGTTCTGCCGGTAGCGCGGTTCATCCACCGGAGACATTTCGGTCTTGATGTATCCCGGGGCGAGGGCGTTCACTCTCACGCCGAAAGGCGCCCACTCAGCCGCAAGGCTACGCGTCAACTGATGGACGGCGGCCTTCGACGCGTTGTAGGCCGGCTGCCACTGCGGTCGGTTGACGATGATGCCGGACATCGAACCGATGTTCACCATGACACCTGAGCCCTGCTCGACGAACTGGCGCCCGAAGACCTGCGAACAGGTCCACAGTGCGTCCAAGTTCACGTCCATGACCTGGCGCCATTGATCGGGCGTCACATCGAGTGCCGGTGCGTGGACGCACGTGCCGGCGTTGTTGACGAGGACGTCAACCCGCCCGAATCTCGCCATGGTGGCCTCCAAGACCATCTCAACGTTCTCGCGCTCGGTGATGTCGGCCTCGATGAAGATGCTCGCGGTGCCGCGCGCTTCGAGGTCGGCGACCACGCGATGCCCCGCTTCGGCGTCTCGTCCGACCAGTGCAATCGACGCTCCCGCGTCACCCAGTGCCCGGGCGAAACCCTCGCCGAGACCGCGCGTACCCCCTGTGACGACTGCCACGCGGCCATTGAGCGCAAAACGATCCATGGTGTTCATAGAAGACAACTCCTCTTCCTCATCCTGGGCGGTGGTTGCTCAACAACGGGCGACGCCGACAGGCTGTGCGCCCAAACCCCGAGTTGGTCGCGCCCGAATCCATTGACGGCAACGCGTGGACCGCGGTGCCGGGCCAACCTTTCAGACCACTCCTCGGCTGGCTCCGGGGGTCTCTTCCACGAACCAGCCGATCCGCGGGTCAATGCCAGCTCCGGCCTCAGAAGTCGTCGATGAAGTCATTCGGGTGCTGACCGTACCTGACGCCACGGTGGACGCTCTTGATGGCTTCCATGTCCTCATCGCGCAGTTCGAAGTCGAACAGGGCGATGTTCTCCCGGATGCGGGCTTCTGTCGTCGACTTGGGCACCACGATGTTCCCCAGCTGGATGTTCCAGCGCAGGATGACCTGGGCCGCGGACCGCTCCAGCCTCGTGGCTATCGCACCGATCACCGGATCCTTCAACAAGGGCCCGCCGTGCCCGAGAGGGCTCCATGCCTCGGTCGCGATGCCGAGTTCCTTGTGCAGGTCGAACAGATCGTGCTGCTGCAGGCAGGGGTGAAACTCGATCTGGTTGACGGCTGGAACCATGTCGGAGTTGTCGAGCAGGCGACGCAGGTGGTTCGGCTCGAAGTTCGAGACGCCGATCGCACGCACGCGGCGGTCCGCATAGAGCCGCTCGAACGCACGCCACGTCTCCAGGTACGGACGCGTCAAAATGGCTCGGCATGCGGAAACATCGCGTGCGTGGTCGCAGCGCGTGCGAGGCCGCGAATGGTGGAACGACGTCGTTGTCATGAGGGACCGAGGTTTCTCTAGGAGCGCATTTGATTCGTCGCGACGCGACCTCGCGGCCGTGTCAGGGATCACTGAGGCGCTCGAAGTCGCTGCCCTCCATTGCTGGCGCCCGACGGTCGCCGGCGGGTTCGCTGACCCGGTTGCGATCACGCTCAGGACGTGTCGGCTCGCGTCCGGCCGCCTGGCCCGAACCTGGGAAGTCGCCAGGGCCCGAGTAGCGGCCAGCTGCGAGGCCGGCGAGAATGGCCGCGCCGCGGGCGCCCGCCTCCTCCACGTCCGAGCGGAGGACATTGCCGAACGCTTCCTGCTTGACGCGCATGAGAGTCGAACTTCGCGACCACCCGCCTGCAGCGACCATGCTGCGATGCGCCCCGACAACGCTGCTCATCGACATGTGTATGTCGTGGATCTGCGTGGTGATCGCCTCAAGGGCGGCAAGCCACAGCTGCCCGGGCGTGGCGCCGTCGCGGATTCCACTGATTGTCACGCCCGCGGTGTCGTCGACATCCACCGTCACGCCTCCAGGTACGCAGCTCATCGCAGCGGCGTCCAACGCCGCGACGGCCTCGCGGCCGCCCCCGAAGAGTGAGCTGATCCGCTCCAGGGCGAGCCCCCCTTGTGTGGCCCCGAGCAGGGCCCACTGGCCGTCCAGGACGTGCCAACCGACCGTGATTCCGCATCGCGTCAGACGCGAGACCTCACTGCGGGAGAAGCCAGCCGGCACGGTCCGTACGAGCGCTTCGGCAGTCCCGCACGAGTCGAACTGGTCCCCCGGGCCAGCAGCGTTCGCCCCAAGTGCTGCCGCCTGGTGGTCGTGGCCGGCGGTGGTCAGGACGGCCCCCGCGAGACGGCCCAGGCCAATGGTCGCGGGCACGCGGCCCAGCGCCGTGCCCGAGGTGACCAGGGGAGGCAACAGGGCCCGCGCCGCACCCGACCAGTTGAGCGACTCGGACCACCAGGTTCGCGACTCCAGGTCTAGCCAGCCCGTGCGGGAGGCCAACGAGGCGTCGCTCACCTCGTCGCCGCCCAGGCCGCGAATGATCCATTCGGCGACGTTGAGGCGCCGGACCGCGTTCGCCGCGGCCGGGTCGTTCTCGAGCTGCCATCGATGCTTGGTCAGGGACCACTGAGACCGATACGGAAGGCCCGTCCGCGAACTGAACACCTCGGCGCCGATCTCCTCACCGAGCCGTCTCACCTGGTCAGCGTCCCGGGTGTCGTGCCACGCGATCACGGGTGCCACAGGCTCACCACGAGCATCCAGAAGAACGCCCGACTCAGCCATGCTTGTCACACCCAAACCCACCACCTGGCCGTCCGGCGCTGCCGCCAGCGCACGGGAGACCGCCGTGCGGGCAGCATCCAGGAGGGCGTAGGCGTCCAGCTCCGTGCCGGTTGCCGAACTCGTGCTTCCATCTGGACGGGGGACCGTGCGCCAAGGCGTTGCTGCCCGCCCCATGGCCTGCGGCGCCCCGTCCAGGCCGTAGACCACTGCCTTGCTGCTCGTGGTGCCCACGTCCAGGCCCACCAGGAGCTCCGGTCCCATCATCCAGTTCACCGCCCTTCACTCTCTGGGGTCCTGCAGGTCACGACTCACGTGCGCTAGGTCCTGCCGCTCGGGAGCCTGAGCGACGGTCCGGTGCTTATGGGCCCATCCCGACCAGAGCGGACGAGGGCTCGGCGAGCAGCTTCTCGGGCGTCCTCAGCTCTCCGATGGAAATCCGCTCCGCGAGGTCCTGCCGGATCGGGAAGAGTGTTGTGTTGTGAGCCACCGCGCTCGAGGCCCACAGCACGGCCGTGGCCAGCCGCTCCTGCCGCGTCCGTCCGCCGCCGAAGAATCCAGCCAGCAGCGCATCGCCTGCTCCTACGGAGTTCACGAACGGGATGCCGGTCGCGCGGGCGTACAGGACGCCGTCGCCGTCGATGAGCAGGACACCGTCCGACCCCAGACTCGCCAGCACGGCTCCTGCGCCCTGTTGCCGCGCTTCTTGTGCGGCGTCCACGACGTCGCCCAGCGTGGCGATACGCCGCCCTGTCAGATCCCCCAGCTCGTGCACGTTCGGCTTGATCAGGTCGGGTCGCGCTTCCAGGGCGAGCTTGAGCGTGTCACCCGAGGTGTCGACGACGACGTCGACTACCGACGACGACTTGAGCGTGCGCACCATGTCACGCACGAAGGTGGCGGGGGCACCGGCGGGGAGGCTTCCGCAGATGAGCACCACGGACGCGTCGACACTCGCGCGGATGATCGCGTCGCGAAGCAGGCGAGTGTGCTCCTCGGAGAGTGCACTACCTGCTTCGTTGATCTTCGTGGAGTTGCCTGGGGTGATCAGCGTAATATTGACGCGCACATCCCGGCCGGTGTCGACGATGACATGCTCGATCCCCGCATCGGTGAGCGCCTTGTCCATGAGCTGGCCGCCGTCGCTGCCAGCCGGGAAGACTGCTCGTGTCGGCACACCGGCGCGATGCAGCGCCCAGGAGATGTTGACTCCCTTTCCACTCGGTTCCCGGCTGGACCGTACGGCACGATTCACCGCCCCGAGCTCGAAGGAGTCCACCTCGACGGTCCAGTCGATCGCCGGGGCGGGGGTGACGGTGACGATCATGCGAACTCGGTCCCTACCCCGGCGTCGACCAATGCCGCACGCTGCTCGTCCTCGATCTCGACGCCGGTGATGACCAGGTCGACCTCGTCCAGGTCGGCGTACTTCACCAGCGAGTCGCGGCCGAACTTGGTGTGATCCGCGAGCAGCAGGACCCGCTCGGAGTTGACGATGATCGCCCGCTTGACGGCTGCCTCCTCCGGGTCGGGAGTGCACAGGCCGCGATCGAACGCGACAGCGTTCGTACCCACGAACCCGACGTCGAAGTGGAAGTCGTCGAACACGCGCTGCGCCAAGGGTCCGACCTGCGCCAGGCTGTTCGGACGAACACGGCCGCCGACGGTGTGGCAGTTGAGGAAGTTCTTGCCGGCGAGTATCGAAGCCACGGTCAGCGCGTTGGTGAAGACAAGAAGGCCGGGCATTCCGGTCAAGAGCTCCGCGAACACCTGGGTCGTGGACCCGGCATCGATGAAGATGGCGCCATCCTTTGGCACCTCCTCGATGGCCCTGGCGGCGATGCGCCTCTTCTCGGCCAGGTTCTCCGTCCGGCTCCCGATGTCGGGTTCGAACGTCATCGACTGCAGCTGGAGGGCACCACCATGTACGCGCTTGAGCAAGCCCTGTGCCTCGAGTGCGATGAGGTCCTTGCGGATCGTCTCGTTCGAGGTGCCAAGCTCGGAAGCAGCCGCAGCGACCTCCAGCCGACCGTGTGTCCGGACGGCGTCGACCAACGCTTGGCGGCGCTCCGCGACCAGCAACGTGCCAACAGTCGTCATCCGAGCCTCCATGCCTGGATCGTGCCGCCGGAAGTTGCGAATAGTTGCGTTCTACCGTGCGCTTCTCTGGAGATGCTTGCGTAATGTTGGGGTCTGCGTCAAGGTGGGCGCATGTCCGTGATCACCACCTCCGAGCTGATGGAGCGCGTCGCCGCCGCCGGAAGCGCTGTCGCTGCCTTCAACGTCATCAGCATCGAGCACGCCGAGGGCATCGTCGCGGGCGCCGAGAGCGCCGGACTTCCGGTCATCCTGCAGCTGAGCGAGAACGCCATCGCCTACCACGGGCAGGCACGTGCGATCGCCGCGGCGACCGTCGAGCTCGCCCGCGCATCGTCCGTGGACGTCGCGCTGCATCTGGATCACATCACTGACGTCGCGCTCATGCGGCTGGCGCCGGAGCTCGGCTACTCGTCCGTGATGTACGACGGCTCCCGCCACAACTTCGAGACCAATCGGGAGCTCACCCGGCAGGCGGTTGTCTGGGGACGCGCCACGGGGATCTGGGTGGAAGCCGAGCTCGGCGAGGTCGGTGGAAAGGATGGCGCTCACGCGCCGGGAGTTCGCACTGATCCGGACCAGGCCGCCAAGTTCGTAGCGGACACCGGCGTCGATGCGCTGGCAGTGGCCGTTGGTTCCTCGCACGCAATGGTCGACAAGACGGCATCCCTGGACCAGCGGCTCATCCAGCGCCTTCATGCCGCGGTGCCAGTTCCGCTGGTCCTTCATGGCTCGAGCGGGGTCCCGGATGCCTCGATCGCCGAGGCCGCTCGGCACGGGATGGTCAAGATCAACATTGGCACGGCGCTGAATATCGCCTACACAGCGGCGACTCGGGCATGGTTGGCCGAGCACCCCACTGGCGTCGACCCTCGCAAGTACGGGGTGAAGGCCCGTGAGTCCGTCGCGAGCGTGGTCGCGCACTACCTGCGCCTAGCTGCCGGCGTCGTGTGAGGTCTCGCCGGGCGAGCTACGCAGAACTCGCACATCCAAAATGCATCGGGAGCAGGCATCCACGCCGACCGGCCATCCGTCTGGATGGGTCGGTCCAGGCGCGACCAACCAAGGAGTAGGCACTGATGGAACCATTCGACCCCGATCCCTACCGTGCGGTCCGTCAGTCGTCCGCCGCGCCGTGGCCGGGACCGCGAGGCCCCCGCATTGACCTGCGAGCCGGCGATCTCGCCGCTTCGGTCTACCCGCTGGACGGCTGCCGGCTCACCTCATTCACGGTGCGCGACGCGGAACTCATCCGGCAGTGGAATCCTCAGCGGGGCGCGTTCGAGTACGGCAGCTTCCCGATGGTCCCGTGGGTGGGGCGCGTGCGCGACGGAGTCTTGCTCGTGGACGGCCGGGAGCACCATCTGCCGGTGAATCATCCGCCCTTCTCTCTGCACGGCATGACCTTCTTCGCACCGTGGACCGTGCTCGACGCGACCGGGACCACGGCCGAGTTCGGATTCAGGCTCACCGACCCCTGGCCGTGGCCGGGCCGCGTCAAGCAGCGGTTCGAGCTCACTGGGGAAGCCTTGGAGATGACACTGAGCATTGAGACCGACGGGGCCCCGTTCCCGGCGGCAGCCGGGTGGCACCCCTGGTTCGCTAAGTGGACCGGCACGCACGAGGAACTCGCACAGTCGCCTGTCGGCGATCCCGACGACGAGCTCACCATAGATTTCACTGCCGACTGGCAGGAAGAGCCCGGCGACGACGGCCTCCCTACGGGACGACGCATCGCCCCCCGCCCGTGGCCGTGGGATGACGCATTCGGTTTCGACACGAGCCTGCGGGCGACCCTCACCTGGCCTCGCCGCGTCGAGCTCCTGATGACCTCACCGGCCACGTCGATGGTCGTCTACACACCCGAGCCCGACGCTGCCTGCGTCGAACCGCAGACCGGACCGCCGAACGGGGTGAATACACAGCAACGAATGATCACGCCCGCAGAGCCGCTCGTGATCCGCACCAAGTGGGCGCCGACCGCGCTCTGACCCCGAACGATGGTCTTCCACCCCGCCCAACTGCTCTCAGTGAGCACCGCAGAGGAGTCATCATGGCAACAGGACAATCGAACGGTCCGTCGGACCTGACGACCATGCTTCGCGCAGTCGTCGAGCCTGGCCTCGGAGCCAGGCTGGAGGAGGTAGTTGTGCCTGCTCCCGCTGCGGGCGAGGTGCTCGTGAGGAGCACGCTCGTGGGGATCTGCGGCTCGGACACCCATGCGCTGGCGGGACATCACCCGTTCCTCACGGCGCCGTACGTTCCCGGTCACGAGGCAACCGGCGTTGTCGTCTCCCTTGGCGCCGGGGTGGATGGCTTCGCGTTGGGGCAGCGGGTGCTGCTCAAGCCGAACGTGGCCTGTGGCGCGTGTGCGAACTGCGTGGCAGGTCGCACCAACGCATGTGAGTCGCTCGCGTGGATCGGGTGCGACTCCTCCGGGGTTCTGGCTGGTGCGATGGCGGAGTATTTCGTCGCGCCGGCCGGGAACCTCTACCCGGTCCCCGATGGGCTCGACGACCGGGACGCGGCCCTGGTGGAGTGTCTTGCGACACCCGTCCACGCGGCGCGAATCGCCGGAGACCTCAGCGGCGCGCGCGTGGTCGTGCTCGGTGCTGGGACGATCGGGCTGTTGTGCGTGGTGGCGGCCCTCAACGCCGGGGCGCAGGCGGTGGTCGTCACTGACATGGAGCAGACCAAGATCGACCGATCGGTGCGTTGTGGTGCGCGCGGCGGGGTCCTGGCGTCCGCGCCCGACCTGGAGGCCGGCGTGCGCTCGATGCTCGGCGGCCCCGCAGACGTCGTCTTCGACTGCGTAGCCAACGAGCGCTCGCTGGCACAGGCCGTGGGCGTGCTCCGTCGGGCGGGAACGCTCCTGGTCGTCGGAGTCCCACCGCGGCCGGCGTTGGTCAACCTGCCCTTCGTCCAGGACTGGGAGCTGCGGGTCCAGGGGTGCGCCGCCTACACCGAGGCCGACATGGTCACGGCGATCGAGATCGCGGTCGCCGGCGGCATCCCCACGGCCGAGCTGGTGTCGGGCTCCTACGGACTCAAGGACGTGGCCCAGGCATTCATAGCTGCGGGTGCCGATACGTCGGGCAAGGTGATGGTGACCCCGGCGGGCTAGGGACCCGTCGCACCGCGGTGCACCGCGGCTAGTTCCAGGTAGGTCCGCGCGTTGGCTCGAAGGCCCGCAGCCTCGTTCCTCGGTCAGGGACCTCCGGACTACTACGGGGACAGCTGCGCCTCGATGGCCAAGACAGCGACCACCGCCGTGATCTTCGGCCAGGACGGCCGGATCGAGGTCGCCGGCGACTTCTACCGCCCGACGTCGTTCACGGTCACGCTCAACGACGGCACC
>Ga0209840_1000312_pt1 | contig 10887 bp, 14 predicted proteins | sample PersoiDNA2013190_FD_185802 | JGI IMG/M metagenome (GOLD analysis project Ga0209840, IMG submission 185802) | Permafrost soil microbial communities from the Arctic, to analyse light accelerated degradation of dissolved organic matter (DOM) -... | ecosystem: Environmental > Terrestrial > Soil >... | reverse complement strand
CTGATGCACGAAGCCGCCCTCAAGGGGGGCGAGGATGCGGATCGGCTTTCCTTCCTGCACGCGGTACGCGTTGTCCGCCGCAGGCTCCCCACCTACCACGCTATTCCCCCCTCAGCAGAGGATGGCCTTTCATGACCGCGTGCTGGAGGAGATCCTGCAGGAGCGGGTCGTCTCCAGCCGGGGCCGCCGCAACCCGCGCGGCGTGAAACGGAAGATGAGCAACTTCCCGCTGCGCCCTCGCCGCGCACCGCCACTACCGCCGATGCACGTCAGCGTCGTAGTCATTGTCGTTAAATGAACAGTATTGTTGTTAGGCCGATGCAACAAACGCAGGCTGGGAGGCGAGGCGTGACGATCGGAATCTCGAAACCCGACATGAGTCTGCGCGATGCCTTCCTCGTCATGCTCGACGACTACGACGCGTACGACCAGGAAGACGCTGAGTTCTACGCTGGCGCACGCGCCGACTTCTGCGCCTATGTGCAGAGCCTTCTCGACGAGGAACACGGACTGAACCTGCCCGAAGGCTACGTGCCCTGCTCGCACCGCTGGCTGGTCGATGAGGCGGGGCAGATCGTCGGCATCGCACGCGTCAGGCACAACATCGAGACGCCGTTCCTCGCCGAAGAAGCCGGCCACATCGGCTACGACGTGCCGCCGGCGCATCGCGGGTGCCGCTACGGCATCGCGAGTCTCCGCGCTGCGTTGACTGAGGCGCGGCATCTCGGGCTGGAGCGCGTACTGCTGTGCTGTGACGCCGACAATCCTGCCTCGTGGCGAACCATCGAGGCCTGTGGAGGTGTGCTCGAGCGGGAGTTCCACTCCGAGCACTTCGAGTGCCTTGTGCGCCGCTACTGGATCGAACTTCAAGGGGTGGAGGCTGACGGTGCACTGGCCTAACAAGCGGATCAACCCGGCTCGCTCTGCTCGCGGGTTATCCGCGGTGCGTTAGACCGACGAGCGAAGGTCTTCCGATGACCACTGCGATTACGACACTCGTGATGGTTCCACAGGCCGAAGAGTCGGCACCGCTCCTCGCTGCCCTGCGCGCGGCTGGGCATGAGCAGTCCATCCGTCGCGTGGGGAACCTCGAAGTCGCGTGCCTGGAGGCACTCGGACTCGGCGTGGCTGTCGGGGGGCACGGCAAAGTCCAGCTCGCGGTGCAGACCCAGCACGTGCTCGACCTGCTGCCGACCGTCCAGACGGTCGTCTGCGCGGGAGCCGCCGGCTCTCTCAGCGCTGCGGCTCAGTCGGGCGACGTGGTCATCGGGAGTTGTTCAGTCGAACACGACTACAAGCTCCGCTTCGTAGCCGAGCCGCTGCCTGTCCACACGGCCGATCCGAGCGTGGTACAGGAGTTTCTCTCCGTGACTGCCGATTGGCCGGGCGACTTCCGAATCCTGAGCGGTCCCATTGCCAGCGGGGACGAGGACGTCATCGACCCTGCCAGGGCTCGCGAGCTGCACGGCGAGACGGGCGCACTCTGCGTGGCCTGGGAGGGCGCCGGAGCGGCGCGAGCAGCGGCGTTCAGCGGGCGACCCTTCGTTGAGCTATGCGTCATCACCGACGCCGCCGATGCCTCCGCCGCGGCTGACTTCCACGTCAGTCTCGAGGCCGTCGTCCCGCACCTGGCAGACGTTCTCCTCATCTGGGTCGCAGCGAAGCGCGGTCTAACAAGCGCATCGAGCAGGTTGGCACCGGAGCTATGATGTCGGCGAGAGCGCACCGAGCCAACTGCTCATGCGCGAAGCGTTAGACATCCGCGGGCGTCGAATGGGGGCATCGTGTTCGATGAGCTAGAGCACCAATTGGAGCCAACGGGCGAGCGTACGCGGCTGTCGCTCGAGTTCGCTCTCGACGATGATCGCTACCTCGACCGCATCTGTTCCAGCGACGGGTGCGGGGCACACTTCAAGGTCCACTACGATGACCTCGAGGCGAAGGTGAGCCAGGATGAGTTCCATTGCCCCATTTGCGGCTTCGTGGATGAGGCAACCGAATGGAATACCGTAGAGCAGATTGACTACATGAAAGCTGCGGCCATCCTCGAAATCCAGAGGCAGTTCGGAGTGGCCTTCGAGAAGAGTGCGAAGGCGTTCAACAGATCGCAGCGTTCCGACGGGTTCATCACGATGAGCTTGTCCTACAAACCCAGTCCACTTCCGCTCGCGCTGCCGCCAGACGCATCTGAGGTGATGCGTCAGCAGTCGACTTGTGAGGCTTGCGGCATGAGATACGCGTCCGTTGGAGCCGCGTTCTTCTGCCCTGCCTGCGGCCACAACAGCGCAGTATCAGTGTTCGATGCCTCACTTGAGACGGTGCGCAGGACGCTGTCTGCGCTGCCGCATTTGCATGCCACAATGGTGTCCGTACTCGGAATTGATGCAGCTGAGGACGCTGCGCGCCACATTCGCGAGAACGCGTTGGTCAAGCTGGTTTCGTCGTTTCAACGACTTGCGGAAGCGCTGTTCGACCGCTTGCCTAACAGAAGCGACTTTCAGCCACGTCACAACGTGTTCCAGAACCTAAAGGAGTCTGGTGACCTTTGGTGCGCTGCGACAGGTGCGGGCTACGAGGACATGCTCTCTGAGCCAGAGTTGAGCACTCTCGAGCGATACTTCCAGCAGCGCCATCTTCTTGCACATAAGGACGGAATCGTTGATCTCCAGTATGTGGAACGCTCGGGCGACTCGACCTACCTGCCGGGACAACGACTCGTGATTCGCGCAGTTGCCGTGGAGGAACTGGGTGTGTTGGTGCAGCGCCTTGCAGGCGAGCTGCGTAGCCGAGCTAGCGATGTCTAACAACGGGATCAAGACAGCCGCGGCTGCGCCGCGCTGCTTATCCCGTGGGCGTTAGACACAACAGGGGGTGGCTGCATGCTTGAGCTCATCGAGATCGTGTTTCTGCTCGTCATCCTCGTAAGGGTGACGGCGGTCAGCACCGCGGCTGAGGTTAGCAACGCCGAGTTCATGCAGTGTCTCCATCACACAGAAGAACCGGCCATTGTCGCGGTGCACCGCAGTCTGACCTGGCTGCTCGGCGCAGCGCGCAACAGGTACATCCTTGTCTTCCGTGGCCACCGCATTCATACGCGCTCCTTCAAGCCCCTCCCCTTTCCGGAGGACGTGGTCGTGATCGAGACGAGGGCGCTGTAGCGTGTGTCTAACAAGCGCCACCTGATGCGCCGGAGCGCACAGATGGACTGGAAGCGCACGGCGCACAGGTTATGCGCAACGCGTTAGGTGAAACCAGGACGGGACCACGATGGGCATGGATCTACACGACCGGGTATTCGCGGAGACTGACGACGCGTGCGCGGTATGTGGTGTTCGCGGCGTCGGCCTCCTGACGGAGCATCACATCGACGGCGACAAGGGCAACAACACCTACGACAACCTCATCGTGCTTTGCCACAACTGCCACCACTCATACCACTGCGACAAGGGTCTCTCTCGCGAACAGGTCATCGACCGCAAGCGGCACCTGATCCAGAAGACGATAACGACCTATGGGCTCAGCGCGATGAAGATAGCGGCCCGCAACAACTTCGGGGTCGTGGCCATGCCGTTCTTGCTGTACCACCTCGTGGACATGGGTCTGATGTCGAAGGAGGAGGACCAGATGGGATACGGTGCTCAGTCGGACGCGACGGCGCGTTTCGCTATCCTGGAACCCGGGCGAGCGCTGCTGGGCAAGTGGTTCACCTAGCTTCAAGTTTGGAGTGCAACGCTAATCACCCGATGTACCGCACGCTGATCACCCGAGCGCATAGCGTTCCTCCGGTGTCTTGAAGCCGAGCCGCCCACGCGGCCAGCGCGGAGGGGGGACCAACGCGCCGGCCTCGCCCGACGACGTGAGCGGATCGGACTGATAGTGAGGAGGGGTGGCGGTGACGCCACCCCCTATGGCTCCTCCCCTGTGTTGCTTACGGCAGCTGTCGCTGCGTTATCCACGCGGTCCCCTTCGTCGGCGTGGGCGGGAGTCTCTCCCCTTGGTTTACGACAACCAGCTTCTTGCCCCGGGTTGCCGCGTAGACCGCAGTGCTGGGCGCCTTCTGGCCCGGCTTGAGCCTAGTCGATCTGCTCATGGTTCATCACCTCCTCTCGCATCTCAGCTTGTTTACATTCGTGCCGGTGTATGGAAGAATGTAAACAGACGAGAGGGGAACTCGATGATTGGTGAGCGCATAAGAATGGCGCGCCGAGCCGCCGGGCTCAGTCAGCAGGCACTCGGGGACAAGGCTGGTGTCAGCAAGATGTCCATCAGCAAGTACGAGCGGAGCGAGATGACGCCCGGCTCGGCCATGCTGGTGCGCATCGCCGAGGCCACCGGCATGCGCGTCGACTACTTCTTGCGTCCGGTCACGTTCCAGCTCAGCTCGCCCTGCTACCGGAGCAAGTCGTCCATGTCCGTCAAGAGCAGGGGCGTCGTCGAGGAGAACGTTCGCGAGTGGCTCGACCGATACGTCGGTGTCGAGTCTCTGCTCGACGTAGCGACCCCATTCGCTCACGGCGGCGCCATGCTGGACATCGGGACCATGGACGACGTAGAAAGCGCGGCTCAGAAGCTCCGCCAAGCTTGGGATCTCGGCGATGATCCCATCCCCAGCGTTGTCGGCATGCTCGAGGACCGCGGCGTCAAGGTCGGCCTCATCGACGGCGAGAGCGGCTTCGACGCGCTCACTTTCTGGATCAACGAGGTGTCCCCAGCTATCGCGGTACGCCGCGACGTGCCGGGAGATCGCGAGCGTTTCAGCATCTGCCACGAGCTGGGGCACATCGTTCTTGGTACGACCGCGGGCCTGAGCGCGGAGAAGGCGTCACAGCGCTTCGCCGGCGCCTTTCTCGTGCCTGCTCAGACCGCTCGCCGAGAGCTCGGCGAACATCGCCACACGCTGGACCCCCGTGAGCTCAACGAACTGAAACACGAATACGGCCTGAGCATGAACGCATGGGTCCATCGCGCCGCTGACCTCGGCATCATCGACTCATCCGCGGCGATCGGTCTCTACAAGCAGTTCAGCAAATTGGGCTGGCGAACCCAGGAGCCCGGCGCGCCCGTCCCGTTCGAGGTTCCCTCACGCCTCGAGCTGCTGGTCCTGCGCGCAACCAGCGAGGGCGTGATTGGCGACGCTCGGGCAGCCGAGCTGTTGGGCAAGACTCTGCGGGAGTTCAGGCACTGGCAACTCGAGAGCTGGCATGAAGACGCCGCGCCTGTGTGTACTTGACACATGCGTGGCCAGTGACGTGCAGGCGGCCGGCCTGTGGGCTGCCGTCTCCCGCCTCGACATCGTGCTCGTGGTCCCCCAGGTGGTTGCGGTCACGGAGTTCCGTGCCGACGACATTGACGCGGCGAGCGATGCGGGAATCTTCGGCGAGCCGCTGAGCGACGACGAGGAGTTGCTTGCCGCAACTCTGGTGCGGGCCTATCGGAGGCCGTCGCCTAACGACCTGGCAGCTCTTGCACTCGCCAAGACTCGGGGGGCGACTCTTGTCACAGGCGACGGCCCGCTGCGCGACGCGGCGGCTGCGGAGTCAGTGCCGATGGAGCATGGATTCGATCCCGGCGAACGATGCTCGAACGCTGTCGCGTGACTGAAACATGCTGCTCGTATTGCGAGCTTGCAGGGCTTTGACATTCGCAGTGATTCGGCGGATGAATTCTGGATTAATGCGGTCCTTAGAAGTCATGCCGCATTCTCAATCGCCCTGGCTGATAGTGCCGCCGGTTTGTCCCACGTGTCCGCAGCTGTCCGTCGAGTCTCGTTCTCACGACATCAACTGGTCGTCCTGGACCAGAGCGATCTCGTCATCAGTGAGGCCGTAGAGGTCGTAGACGAGGCGGTCGATGGTCAAGTCCTGCAACTCGATCGACCTTCGGACTCGCGTGATCTCATCGGGCATCCGGGTGGCCCGAACCGCATCTTGAAGGCTCATCATGTTGCGAACCGCAGCGACAAGCTGCTCGCCTTGGGACGATTCGCACGGCAAGGAGATCGGCACTCTCGCCAGGCTGAACAGAGTGAACTGAGGGAATGAGGACTTGAAGTCCGTGAACATGACGTCCCAAAAGTAGGCGATGAGGCGTGAGTTGATGATGCCGAGGAGTGTGAGCTCAGTTGTCTGGCTGTCCCCCATCACCGTGAAGATGTTGCCGGTCACCGCTAGAGGCTCGGGCACGAAGGCGGCCGTGGGCCGACGACCAATCTGTCGCATCGCAAGCTTGTGAGGGGCGAAGTGGACTCCCCGATCCCAACAGCCTCCAGCCGTCTCTGGCCGCTCGAAGAGAACCCATTCTGAAGGCGCCTTGACGTGGTACCTCTCAACGTTTGTGCCGGCGATAATCGGCACATGGGAAGCGGAGGCGCGCTTGTTTGAGAAGAACGCCGCTCGATCACCAGTAATCAATCCACGGTTGAGTTTCGCGATCTTTCCGAGAGATGCGAAGTCCCGGAGCAGGCGAAGAACCAAGTGTGCATTGTCCTCAGTCACGAGGATGTTCCATACATGTCCGTCGAGAGCAGAAAACCGTGACTGCAGAGTGTGATTGAAGTGGGGTTGCTGCCTCATGATGTTCGCTCCAAGGTCTGCTGTCGTTGCCACCATTTGAGTCGCTAGAGACGCCTCTTCGAGTTCTCGGCGGAGAACAACGACGCATGTGTGAACATCCGCATTCGGAAAGACACGGCTCCTGGCAACGGAGATCGACTGGATCGAGCAGAGGCTGGACAGACTCTGGCGAAGTTTCTCGGCATGCACGTTGTTCAGAAGAGTCGACGGGACGATGAATCCGAGATAGCCGCATGGCCCCAAAAGCGAGACCGACCCAATCAGGAACAGCTGAAATAGGTCGATCTTGAAAGCAACCTCCGGATACGTTGCCCTAAGGTATGCGAGCGTGCGTTCGTCCGTGTTGTGCGGCTGAAGCATTCTATACGGCGGGTTCCCGATCACCGCATCAAACCCGCGCCTCTCCTCCGGCACCGCCTTCCCGAGGATCTCGGGGAACTCCCCCTCCCAGTCGAAGACGTTGATGCGGTAGCGCTCTTCATCGTCGAGGCCGGTGAGGCCGAGCTGCTGGTCGTCGTAGAAGTCAGGGCCGATCAGCGAGTTGCCGCACTTGATGTTGGCGGAGAGGTCGGGCAGGGCACGCTCGCGCAAGAAGCTGAGCTGCGAGTCGATGCTCTCGGCGGTCTCATCTTCGAGCACCTTGAGCAGCAGGCTGAGCTTGGTCGTTTCGACCGCCTGGGCGTCGATGTCGACGCCGTAGATGTTGTTGAGCAGGATGCGCTTCTTCTCGGCGGTGGTCAGGCGCCACTCGCCGCCGCGGCCCTGGTACAGGGCCTTGGCGGGCCGCTTGGCGCCGTTCTTGGCGTCTTCCACATACCAGTCGCGGTGCCAGTTGAGCAGCCGCTGGTAGGCGCCGATCAGGAACGAGCCCGAGCCGCAGGCCGGATCGCAGATGCGCAGACCAGACGCCTGCTTGGGCGTCAGCCCCTCGAGCAGGCGGCCCACGGTGTGCTCGACGATGTAGTCGACGATGTAGGTCGGCGTGTAGTAGACGCCGCCGGCCTTCTTGACCTCGGGCTTGTCCTCGACCTTGGCCTGGTGGCCCTTCGTGAGGCGAATTACCTTGCCGAGGAACTGCTCGTACACCTGCCCCAGGATGTCGGCCGGCAGAACGCTGAACTCGAACGGGCTCTCGGGGTAGTAAAGGCGCTTGAGGATGTCCTTCAGCACCTTGTCGTCGATCGTCAGTTCGAGCGTCAGCCGGTCGGCCGAGCCGGGGCGGCCCTTCTCGTCTGAGAAGTGGAACAGCCCCGAGTTGTAGCGCGCGTCGGCCTGATAGAAGAGCTCCTTCAGACGGGCGTAGGTGTTCTGCCCGTTGACTAACCCCTGTAGCAGACCGTAGGGCTCGATGCCGCGGTCTTCACAGATGCGCAGGAAGATGATCCGGTCGATCGTCGCTTGCACCGCGTAGTTGAGCTCGCGTTGCGTGAGCGACGGGTTGCGCAGGGCTATGTTGCGCGCCAGCGCGTCGCGCCAGCCCTCGATCTCTTTGAGGAACGAGGTGTCGACCTCGGCGGTGCCGCGCTTGGCCCTGGTCGAATCGGCATAGGCGTCGAACGACCCTTTCTGGATCGCCTCTTTGCCAAACACGCCGGCGATCTCGTCCCAACGCTCGTCGTAGTGTTCGCAGGGAATGTAGAGCGTGCGCGCCACCGACGCCTTATCGGTGCTGGCGGGCCGCACGCGACAGTCGTAGACCGCGAACTCCTGGAAGTCGGTGACGATGCTCAGCGGCAGCTTGGCCGACCAGGCGTAGCGGCGCAGCTGGTAGGCGGGTGCCGGATCGTCCCTCAGATTGACCGCCGGCTTCTTCGCCTCGACGAAGAACTTGCGTTGCCCGCCAACGCGGAACGAGTAGTCGGGTGCGCGCGTCTCGACGCCGACCTTGATCGCGTCTTCGTGGACGACATCCTTGTACGCCTGTGCGTAGCCGGACTCGTTGTCGATGTCCCAGCCCAGCGCTTTGAAGAACGGGTCGATGAACTCGCGCCGCACCTGCGTCTCGTTGTAGGCGGGGTTGAGGAAGGTGCTGCGGTCGCGTTCGAACCGCTCCAAGAGGTGCAGGACCTTGTCTGGTGCCCCCAAATTGCCCCCCTAGCGCGTGAGCAGCTGATGGCGGGCTCCTAGTCTATACGGACTCGGGGACATCTCGGTTTTCCTGAGTCACTGCTCCCACTGATGTTGCCGCCAGCGTTCCAGCACACGCCACAGGCGCCGGGTGCCCAAAGAGTCAGGGCCACGTCCGTCAAGGTGGTGTTCGAAGGAGCCCACTCCTCCTCGGCTGGTGTCTATGCGACGGCGGCCTCGGCGTTCGCAGTCCCGTCGATGGCCTCTGAGCGGTCTTACACAGACGGCATAACACCATCACCCGTGCCTGAAATGACGTCTTACGCAGAAAGGCGTAGGCTACGCCGCGTGTTACGCAGTCTGCATAATCACTGTTAGGACTAGCTGTGACCAGCGTCGACACGGGGCTACAGGACTACTACGCCGCACGGGCCGCTGAGTACGACCGCGTCTACGAGAAGCCCGAGCGACAGGCCGACCTGCGCACGCTGCGGCGCTGGCTGCCGAGCCTCCTCGTCGGCACACATCTACTCGAGGTCGCCTGCGGCACCGGCTACTGGACGCAGCTGGTCGCTCCGGTGGCGGCGGAGGTGGTGGCGGTCGATGCAGCGCCGGAGACCCTCGAGATCGCCCGAGCGCGCGTGGCGAACGCCGCCGTTCGCTTCCTCGTCGGCGACGCCTACTGCCTGCCCGCTGGGCTGGGCACGTTCGATGCCTCCCTCGCGGCCTTTTGGTTCTCACACGTGCCGGTCGCGCGCCGCCGGGAGTTCCTTGGCGGCCTCTCTTCGGTGCTGGCTCCCGGCGCCAAGGTCGTGCTCGTCGACAACCGCTTCGTCGAGGGTAGCAGCACGCCGATCGGTGAGCGCGACGAGGACGGCGACACCTATCAGCTGCGACGGCTCGACGATGGGTCCAGCCATCGCGTCCTCAAGATCTTCCCGACGGAGGCGGAGCTGCGGGCCTGCATCGCCGAAGTTGGCGAACGGCTGCGCTACACCGCGTTCGACTACTACTGGGCCGCTGAGTACGTGACCCCCAAGGCCGATGTGGCGCAGTCCTAACCAGCGCATCAACCTGACGCGCCCAAGCGCTGCGGTTGTATCCTCAGACCGCAGCCCGCGCAGGTTATGCGCGGTGCGTTAGTGGTACACCCGGAGGGTGTTGCGTACTCCGCTCGCACGGGGCAGACTGAGCATATGCAGACCACTGACCTCGACATCAGCAAGCTGTCCGTCGCCGAGCGCATCCAGCTCGCCGAGGACCTCTGGGATAGCGTCGCCGCCGAGACCGGCGAGCTTCCGCTCAGCGTCGCCCAGAAGGCCGAGCTCGAACGTCGCCTCGCTGACCTCGAGCGCGATCCCGGCGCGGGCGAACCCTGGGAGGTCGTGCGCGCTCGCATCGAGAAGGGGTTGGCTCAGGCCGGATGACTCCCCGCCTCGTCGTCCGCTCGGCCGCCGAGGCAGACATCGCCGCCGCCGCCCTCTGGTACGAGGAGCGCGCCACAGGCCTCGGCACGGAGTTCCTGCGCGCGGTCGACGTCACCCTCGCCGAGATCCGGCGCATGCCCGAGCGCTTCCCGATGGTCCACCTGCAGTGCCGTCGCGGCTTGCTGCGCCGCTTCCCTTACGCCGTCTACTTCGTCCCGTCGGCCGACCTGATCAGCGTCGTTGCCTGCATGCACGCGCGCCGCGAACCGCGCCGGTGGGAGGAGCGCGTCGGTGAATGACCGCTAACAAGCGCAACACCTGACGCGTCCAAGCGCTCCGCTAGACTGGCAGCGCAGCCCGCGCAGGTTACGCGCAGGGCGTTATGCCTTACCGTGGCCGCACCTTGACCGATATGTCAGCTTTGACATAGACTCCTCTCTGTGAGGCGCAGCGCTGACAAGCCGCTCGTGTGGCTCCACGGGGAGGTTCGGACCCCGCCCCTCACGGCGGCAGCTCGCGTGGAGACCGGCGTGCTTCTCCGCAGACTGCAGCGCGGGGAGGTGTTGGGCTTGCCGCAGTCACGTCCGATGCCGGCCATCGGCAGGCGTTGTCACGAGCTGCGTGTCATCGATGCTCACGTCACCTGGCGGCTTGTCTACCGCATCGATTCAGACGCCATCGTCGTGGCCGAGGTGTTCGCGAAGAAGACTCAGGCGACTGCCAAGTCGGTGATCGATGCCTGCAAGCGTCGGCTGCGCGCCTATGATGCGATCGCGGGTGAGAAGGAGTGAGTGCGATGGACAAGGCCAAGAAGGACCGCC
>Ga0209840_1000310_pt1 | contig 10936 bp, 9 predicted proteins | sample PersoiDNA2013190_FD_185802 | JGI IMG/M metagenome (GOLD analysis project Ga0209840, IMG submission 185802) | Permafrost soil microbial communities from the Arctic, to analyse light accelerated degradation of dissolved organic matter (DOM) -... | ecosystem: Environmental > Terrestrial > Soil >... | reverse complement strand
CGCCGGTCACGCGGCGCCTCCCTCGACGCGGTCGAGGAACCCCTCCGCCGCCTCGCGAAAGCGCTCCGGCTCCTCAAGGTGCGGCAGATGGGCGCTCTGCTCGAACACGACCCGCTCCGAGCCGGGCAGACGGCGGTGGAGATCTTCCTGGATCGCGGGGGGGCACTCGTCGTGGCGGCCGCCCAGCACCAGGGCAGGAGCGGCGATCCCGGGCAGGCGCCCGCGCACGTCCCACTCCTTGAGCGTGCCGGTAACGTGGCACTCGCTCGGGCCCCACATCGTGGTGTACACCTCCGGGTCTGCGCTGAGCCGGGCGAAGGCTCTCTGCAGGCAGTTGGGCCAAGGGTCGAGGCGGCAGACGTGCCGGCCGTAGAAGACCATCATGGCTTCTTCGTCGTCGGCGGAGTCGGTCGTGCCGGCCGCCTCGTGGCTCGTCAGCGCCGCCTGCACGGCGGCCGGCAGCCGCGCCCGCAGGCGGTCGGCCTCGGCTTCCCACTGCGGCGCGCTGACCAAGGGGTCCGCCAGCGTCAGGCTGGCGATCCCCTGCGGATGCGCCAGCGCGTGCTCCAGGGCCAGTAGGCCGCCCCACGACTGGCCGAGCAGGTGGCAGTGCGCGAGGCCGAGGGCCTCGCGCACTGCCCGCAGCTCGGCCACGAACAGCTCGACCGTCCACAGGCTGGGATCGTGCGGATGGTCGGAGTCGCCGCTGCCGAGCTGGTCGTAGAAGACGATCCGGCGCCCGGCGCGCGCCCACTCCGCGAGCGGCTCGAAGTAGTCGTGCGGCACGCCCGGACCGCCGTTCAAGAGGACCAGCGGCAGCTTGCCGGCGGCCTCGCGGTCGCCGACCACGCGGTACCACGTGCGGTGGCCGCGGAAGGGGACGAAGCCCTCGCTGAACGGCGGATCTGCGCTCATCGGGACCATCGTACCCCACGCCGCCGCGGCCGGGCGCCGGCTGCGCGGCCATGCGGGCAGGCCGCAGCCCTGCCCGAGCCGTTTGACCGCCCCTCTACGGCCGTGTACAAACACTCCAGAAGCCAGTCCGTACCGCGAACCAGGAGAGCCGAATGAACCGCAGAAGACTCGCCGCACTGGTGCTTGCGCTCGTGGCGCTCGGCCTCGCGCTCGGCCTCCCGGCCCTCCAGACGAAGTCGTCCCGCGCCGCCTCCGGCAACGTACCCGGCGCGGCCCCAGCGGCCGCCACCAGCGCCTACGAGTACATGGCGGAGCTCTCCGACAAGATCGGCCCGCGGGTCGCCGGCACGCCGGCCGAGCGGCGGGCCGCCGAGCGCATCACGCAGTGGTTCGCGCGTCTCGGCTACGACCCGAGCGTGCAGGAGTTCTCCTTCACGGCCGGCGGCGCCTCGCGCGCCTCCGCCAACGTGGTCGCCACGAAGATCGGCAGCAGCCCCAGGCAGATCGTCATCGGCGCTCACTACGACTCGGTCTCGGCGGGTCGTGGAGCCTTCGACAACGCCAGCGGCGTCGCTCTGATGATGCAGCTCGCCGACGCGCTGCGCGCCGAGAAGACGCCGTACACTCTTGTGTTCGTGGCCTTCGGCGCCGAGGAGGCCGGGCTCAAGGGCTCCAAGGCCTACTTCGAGAGCATGACCGCCGAGCAGAAGTCCGCCACCATGCTGATGATCGACTTCGATTCGGTCGCCACCGGCGACCAGGTGTACTGCTACAGCAGCGCCGCTCAGGCCTGGCCGCAACTCACCCTGCGGACCCTGGCCCGGCAGATGGGCGCCACGATCCTCACCAGCCCCGGTCTCAACAAGGACTACCCGTACGGGACCACCGGTGACTGGAGTGACCACGCCGTGTTCGCTAAGAACGGGATCCCCTACCTGTACCTCGAGGCCACCAACTGGCTGCTGGGCGACAAGGACGGCTACATCAACAGCGCGAAGTACGGCGAGATCTGGCACAGCAAGAAGGACACGATCAGCTACATCGAGCAGCAGCTCCCGGGCCGCATGGAGGGTCAGCTCGAGGTCGAATTCGCGGCGCTGGCGGAGTTCCTCACGACGTACTCCCGGTGACGCGAGGGCGCGGACGGGGGCTGGTCTCGCCGGCCCTCGTCCGCGTCATCCCTCCCGCGCGAACTCGGTGGCCAGCAGCTCCATGAGGAGCGCGTCGCGCCAGCTGCCGCCGGCGACGCGCTCGTACTGCCGCAGCACTCCCACGGGCCGGAAACCCAACTTCTCGTACACGTGAATGGCGCGGGCGTTGACCGCCGCCGGGTCGACCGTCAGGCGATGGTGGCCGCGCACGTCGATGAGCCAGGCGACGAGCGTGCGCATCGCGTCGCTGCCCACGCCGCGGCCATGGACGGCCGCCGAGACGAAGATGTCGACGGCGGCCGAGAAGTAGTCGGGGTCGGTCTCCTCGTTGTACTGGATGCAGCCCACGACGGCGCCGTCCAGCACGATGGCGAAGGTGACCGCATCCGTCTCGTCCAGACGCTCCCACTCGTCGCGGCGCCACCACTCTGCGACGTCGGGCTGGTCGAGGATGGCCAGCAGCGCCTGTGCGTCGGCGGCGACGGCCGGTCGCAGGGTCACCAGACGGCCGTGGAGAGCGGGCGGCATGCCCCCCGCTACTTGCGCGGCGCGCTGCCGCCGGCTCGCCACACGAGGTACTCGTGCACGAACCCGTCGAGGTCGCCGTCGAGCACGCCCTGGGCGTTGCCGACCTCGTGACCGGTGCGCAGGTCCTTGACCATCTGATAGGGGTGCAGCACGTAGCTGCGGATCTGGCTGCCGAAATCGACGTTGCGCACTTCGCCGCGCTCCCTGGCGAGCTCGTCGGCGAGGCGGTTCTCCTCGCGATCCACCAGCTTGGACTTGAGCATGCGCATGGCCACGGCCTTGTTCTGCAGCTGCGAGCGCTCGTTCTGGCACTGCACCACGATGTTGGTGGGGAGATGCGTGATGCGCACGGCGGAGCTGGTCTTGTTCACGTGCTGCCCGCCGGCGCCGCTCGAGCGGTAGGTGTCGATGCGCAGGTCGTCGTCGTTGATCTCGACGTCGGCGTCGTCGCTCACCAGCGGCGAGGCGTCGACGGAGACGAAGCTCGTGTGGCGGCGGTTGGCGGAGTCGAACGGGCTGAGCCGCACGAGACGGTGGACCCCTCTCTCTGCCTGGAGCAGCCCGTACACGTTCTCGCCCTCCACCGTCAGGGTGGCGCTCTTGAGGCCGGCTTCGTCGCCTTCTTGCGAGTCGTTCACCTCGACCTTGAAGGCGCGGCGCTCGAACCAGCGCAGGTACATGCGCAGCAGCATCTCGGCCCAGTCCTGCGACTCGGTGCCGCCGGCGCCGGGATGGACGGTCATGATCGCGCCGCCCTCGTCGTACTTGCCGCTGAAGAAGCGCAGCTCCTCCCCACGCTGGAGATCGGCCTCGAGCTCGGCGGCGCCGTGCACGAGCTCCTGGAGGAGCTCGTCGTCCACGGCGTCGCCGCCCATCTCCTCGCGCAGCAGCTCTTCCGTGGATTCGAGGTCGGCGAACCGGCCCTCGAGCACGGCGAACTCCTCGAGGCGACGCTTGACGCGGCTGTACTCGGCGGAGACCTTGGAGGCGGCGTCCTGGTCGTCCCAGAAGTCGCCCGCGCGCATGCGCTCCTCGAGGGCTTCGAGGTCGGCTGTCAGCCTGGGGGGGTCAAAGATAGCTCCGCAGCCATCCCAGGCGCCCGGAGGCTTCCTTGAGACGCTCACGGAGCGAGTCGAGCTGTACGAGTGCTTCTGAGGCGGCGGGGCTCATGACCGCCGTAGTCTACCCCAAATGCGCTTGTGCTTCAGCCGGGACCCTGTCGCGTCGACGCTCTCCCCGCGGGCGCGCGCGGACCAGTTCAGCAGGCCGCTGGCGCGCGGCGAGTGATCGCGGGGCCGAACAGTCGAGCCGAAGGCCCGACTATGCCCCGTGGCACTTCTTGTACTTCTTCCCGCTGCCGCACGGGCACGGATCGTTGCGCCCGACCTTGTCGTAGACGACCCGTTGCTGCACGGCCACGGGGCCCGTGCTCGTCGTGGCGCCGCCGCGCTTGCCGCCTCCGGCGGCCACGTTGCGCGGCGGCGCGTCCGCGAAGCCGTCTTCGGCCGGCGCCCCGGACTCGCCGGCGGCCAGCGCCGCGCCGGTGAACGAGGTCTGCGTGATGAGGTCGTCGCCGCTCGTGTAGTTCAGGCTCATGAGCGGCTCCTCGAGGGTGACGGCCGTGAACACGGCAAGATCCTCGGGGTTGTTCTTCATGAGCGTCGTGACGGTGCTCGACTTGACGCTGTCCATCATGTCCTGGAAGAGGTCGAACCCCTCGCCCTTGTACTCGACCAGCGGGTCGCGCTGGCCGAGAGCGCGCAAGTGGATGCCCTCCTGCAGGTAGTCCATGTCGAGCAGGTGGTCCTTCCAGCGCGTGTCGATGACCTGCAGCATCACGGCGCGCTCGACGCTGCGCATCTGCTCCTCGCCGATGAGGCGCTCGCGCTCGTCGTACTGAGCGAGCGCGTCGTCGACGGCGAGGTCGATGACTTCCTCCAGCGTCGCCGAGCTGAGATCGATGTCGCTCTTCTTGAAGGCCGGGTCGTAGATCTGCCGGAGACCGACGAAGAGGGAGTCGAGGTCCCACTCCTCGGAGAACTGCTCGCCCTCGAGGTGCACGCGCACCGCGCCCTCCACGAGCTCGCTGACCATCTCGCGGACCTGCTCGCCAAAGTCCTCGCCCATGAGGATGCGTTGCCGCTGGCCGTAGACCACACGCCGCTGCTCGTTCATGACCTCGTCGTACTTGAGCACGTTCTTGCGGCGCAGGAAGTTGAGCTCCTCCACCTTGACCTGCGCCTTCTCGACCACGCCGCTCAGCATCTTGGCCTCGAGCGGCTCTCCCTCCTTGGGCCCCAGGCGGCTGAGGATGCGGTACATGCGGTCGCCGGCGAACAGGCGGATGAGCTCGTCCTCCGCGGACAGGTAGAAGCGCGTGTCACCGGGGTCTCCCTGCCGGCCGGAACGGCCGCGCAGCTGGTTGTCGATGCGCCGGCTCTCGTGGCGCTCGGTGCCGAGCACATACAGGCCACCGGCATCGATGACGCCCTCGCCGAGCTTGATGTCGACGCCGCGGCCGGCCATGTTGGTCGCGATCGTGATCGCGCCCTTCTGGCCGGCGTCCTTGATGACCTCGGCCTCGCGGTCGTGCTGCTTGGCGTTCAGCACGTTGTGCTGTACGCCGTGCCGCTCGAGGAGACGCGAGAGCATCTCGCTGACCTCCACCGAGACCGTGCCGACGAGCACCGGCTGACCCTTCTCGTAGCGCGCGACGAGGTCGTCAACGACGGCCGCGAACTTCTCTTTGGCCGTCGTGAAGATGAAGTCGTTCTCGTCATCGCGGACCATCGGCGCGTTGGTGGGGATCTGCACCACGTCGAGGCCGTAGATCTGGCGGAACTCGTCTTCTTCGGTCTTGGCCGTGCCGGTCATCCCGGCCAACACGTCGTACATGCGGAAGTAGTTCTGCAGCGTGATGGTGGCGAGGGTCTGGTTCTCCTCGCGGATCGGCACCTTCTCCTTGGCCTCGATAGCCTGGTGGAGGCCCTCGGAGTAGCGACGCCCATCGAGGATGCGGCCGGTGAACTCGTCGACGATGAGCACCTCGCCGTTCTGCACCACGTATTCGACGTCCTTGTGGTAGAGCGCTTCGGCGCGGAGGGCCTGGATGAAGTGGTTGACCAGCCCGCCGTTGGTGTCTTTGTAGAGGTTGTCGATGTCGAGGGCGCGCTCGACCTTGGCCACGCCGCTCTCGGTGACGGCCACGGTGCGCTGCTTCTCGTCGACCTCATAGTCTTCGACGGGATGCAGGCGCGGCACGACGCGGGCAAACTGACGATAGGTATCGGCGGCCGTCTCGGGAGCGCCGCTGATGATGAGCGGCGTGCGCGCTTCGTCGATGAGGATGGAGTCGACTTCGTCGACGATGCAGAAGTGATGGCCGCGCTGCACCATGTGCTCGCGCCGCATCGTCATGTTGTCGCGCAGGTAGTCGAAGCCGAACTCGGAGTTGGTGCCGTAGGTGACGTCGGCGTTGTACTGCGCGCGGCGCTCCTCAGGCGTCATGTTGGCCTGGATGACGCCGACCTGCAGGCCGAGGAAGCGGTAGACCTCGCCCATCCACTCGGCGTCGCGCTTGGCCAGGTAGTCGTTGACGGTGACGAGATGGGCGCCGTGGCCGGCCACCGCGTTGAGGTACATGGGCATGGTGGCCACGAGCGTCTTGCCCTCGCCGGTCTTCATCTCGGCGATGTCGCCGTCGTGAAGCACGATGCCGCCCAGCACCTGGACGTCGAAGGGCCGCATGTCGAGCGCCCGTTTGGCCGCCTCGCGGGCGACGGCGAAGGTCTCGTAGAGCAGCTCGTCGAGCAGCTCGCCGTTGTCGTGGCGCTGCCTGAATTCAGCCGTCTTGGCGCGCAGCTCCTCGTCGCTGAGAGCGGCCACCTCGGCCTCGAACTCAGCGACCCTGGCGGCCTGCTCCCCGAGGCCCTTGAGGCGCCGGCCCTCGCCGGCGCGCAGCAGCTTGTCGACGATCTTGATCACGGACGCGGCACTCCCGGTTCGCTCGATGGCGCTCAGCAGTCATTGTCGCACACCGCGCGGCCGGCGTCGCACCGCCGCGCGGACGAAGAGGTTCGCGGGCACGTGGGCCGGCCGCGCAGCGGCCGGCCTCAGGCCTCAGTTCTCGGTCGGCTCGATGAGGCCGTAGTGGCCGTCGTTGCGCCGGTACACCACGTTCGTGCGGTTGGACTCGGCGTTGGTGAACACGAAGAAGGCGTGCCCCACCAGCTCGAGCTGCAGGGTGGCCTCGTTGACCGTCATGGGCTTGAGCGCGAACTGCTTGGTCTTGACGATGCGGCCGTTGTCGCCGGCGTGCGCGGTCTCACCGGCGAGCTCGTCGGCCAGGGCCGCCGCGGCGGCCACCGGCGCGAGCTCGGGAGCCGGTTCGACCTCGACGGCGGGCTTGTCGTGCCCGTGTCGTGTCTTGCCGTGCATCTTGTCGTGATACTTCTTCACGCGTCGCGTGAGCTTGTCGGTCACCAGATCGATGGCTGCGTACATGTCGGTCGACGCCTCACGCGCGCGGATCACCGGGCCGCGCGTGAACACCGTCGCTTCCGCTATGCACGGCTCCGGGATGCTGGGGTTCTTCTCGACCCTGAGCTCGAGCTCTACCCGCGTCACCTCGTCGATCTTGCGCTGCTGCAGGAGCTTGTGGACGTGCTCGATCTTCTCGTTGGCGTAGTCCTGCAGGGCATCGGTCACGGTGACGTTGCGACCCTTGATCTGGATTTTCATGGACATCGCTCCTTCTGTACGGCATGGTCTAGCGATGCTTGGGAAGGCGTCGCGCGAACGGTGCGCGCGAACGTGAAGACGTGAGGTTCGAGACCGGCGTGAGCGAGCACTTCTGCACAATGATCCAACGTTTCACCTGTGGTGTAGACGTCGTCAACAATGACCACTCGCTTGCGCTTTCTTGTTACCCCGTTAACACCCTCCCGCAACGCGAAAGCATCACGAACATTCGCCGCTCGCCCGGCGCGGTCGAGCCCGCTCTGGCGGGCCCCGTGGCGGACACGGCGCAGCAGGGGAACATAGGGGAGCCCGGCACGGCGTGCAAACCCGCGCCCCAGCAGCTCGGCCTGGTTGAAGCCGCGCTCCAGCTGATGGTCGCGGTGGCCGGGCACCCACGTTACGAGGTCGACGTTCGCGCCGGCGGCGGCGGCGAACGCCGGCGAGGCCCGCCCCACCATGTCGTCGGCCAGCGAGCGCAGGGCGCGGAACTTGCAGGCGGTGATCAGCGCCTTGGCCGGCCCCTCGTAGGTGAAGGCGGCCGCGGCCGAGCGGAACGCGAGGTCGCGGCCGCCGCACTCGGGGCAGCGGCGGCCGGCGCGGTGACGCAGTCTGGGCGCCGCCCACGGGCCGGGGGCGCCGCAACGCGGGCAATGCTGCGCCGGCAGAGGGCGGAGGTCGCCGGCGCACGGCTCGCAGAGCCAGCCGCCGGCCGCTCCGCACTGCACGCAGCGCCGGGGAAACACGAGGTCAAGCAGGCCGTCCAGGATGCCGGTCATGCGCGGCCTGCCCTCAAGTGCGCTGCGAGCCGCGGCAGAAGCCGTCGGGGCCGACACATGACCGCGGCTCGATCCGCGCCCCCGGCGACACCAGCGCGTGGGGTGCGACATCGGCGCGGTCGCCGATCACCGCGTCCTCGTGGACGACCGCCTCGTGATGAACGACCACGTTGCGACCGAGGATGCTGCCCGCGAGGCGCGAACCGCGCCCGGTCTTGACGCCGTCCCAGCTGATCATGCCCTCGAGCACCGCGCCGCGCTCGATCACGCAGCCGTCGCCGACGATCAGCGGGCCGATGAGCTCCGCCTCGGACTCGACGAGGCAGCCCGCGCCGATGAGCACGGGCGCCTCGATGCGCGCGCCCGGATCGATCTGCGTCCCGAGGCCGACCCACACGCGGGGCTGGATCTGGCGTCCCGGCACGTCGAGCTTGACGCGGCCGAGCAGCGCGTCGAAGTTGCTGAGCCTGTACTGCTCGATGTTGCCGACGTCGTTCCAGTAGCTCTCGAGCCGCCAGCAGTAAAAAGGTGCGTCGGCAGCCAGCAGGGCCGGGAAGACGTCCCTCGCCCAGTCAACGAAGACGCCGGCGGGCACGTAGTCGAAGATCGCCGGCTCGAAGGCGTAGATGCCGCAGTTGCAGAGATCGGAGAGCGCGTCGCCGGCGGCGGGTTTCTCCTGGAAGCCCGTGATACGGGCCGAGGCGTCGTGGACGACGACGCCGTAGAGCGATGGGTCGTCGACCTGCTTCACGGCCAGGGACGCGATGCCCCCGTTGCGCCGGTGAGCCGCCACAAAGGCCGTGAGGTCGATGTCGGTGAGCCCGTCGCCGCTGACCACGACGAAGGTGCCGCCGCCGAGGAACTCGCGGAAGGCGCTGGCGCCGCCCGCCGTACCCAGCAGTTCCCGCTCGAGGTTGTAGCGCAGGTCGACGCCGAAGGCGGAGCCGTCGCCGAAGTGCGTGCGGATCTTGTCCGGGTGATAGTGCAGGTTGGCGGCGGCCTCGCGGATGCCGTGCCGGTGCAGGAGTTGGAGCAGGTGCTCCATCACCGGCCGGTTGAGGATGGGCACCATGGGTTTGGACGTGCGTCCCGTGAGCGGATAGAGCCGCGTGCCCAGACCGGCGGCCATGATGTAGGCGCGGAGCGGGGCGGCGGGCGCGGCCCCTGCTGCCGGCCGGGCGGCGCTCACGACCCGCACTCCCCGGTGGCGCAGGCCGTGGCCAGCGACCGTTCGAACGGCGCGCGCAGCACCCCCGCCTCGGTGACGATGGCGGCGATGTTGGCCGCGGGCGTCACGTCGAAGGCCGGGTGGTAGGCGCGCGCGCCGTGCGGCGCCACCTGGCGGCCGTGGAACGACGTCACCTCGGCCTCGGCGCGCTCCTCGATCGGGATGCCGGCGCCGCTGCCCAACGTGAGGTCGACGGTGGAGAGCGGCGCGGCGACGTAGAACGGGACGCCGTGCTCTTTGGCCAGCACCGAGACGGTGTACGTGCCGATCTTGTTGGCCGTGTCGCCGTTGGCGGCGATGCGGTCGGCGCCGACGACCACGCCGTCCACGGCGCCGCGCTGGATGAAGTGCCCGGCCATGTTGTCGCTGATGAGGCGGTACGGGATGCCCTCGACGCCGAGCTCCCAGGCCGTGAGCCTGGCGCCCTGCAGCCAGGGGCGCGTCTCGTCGACGAGGACCGAGATGCCGCCGTACCGGGCGAAGGCCGCGCGGACGACGCCCAGGGCGGTGCCGTAGCCGGCCGTCGCCAGGGCGCCGGCGTTGCAGTGCGTGAGGATGGTGTCGCCGGCCTTGAAGAGCGCGGACCCGTGCTCGCCGATGCGCAGGCAGCGCTCGATGTCGTCTTCGAGGATCGCCTGCGCGCGGGCGAGCAGCAGGGCCGCGCAGGCGGCCGGAGGCTCGTCGCACGCAGTCCAGACGAGCCGCATCTCGTCCACGGCCCAGCGCAGGTTGACGGCGGTGGGCCGCGTGGCCAGCAGGCCGCTCGCGGCCTGCTCGAGCGCGGCCCGAAAGGCGTTCGGGTCGCCGGGGCTCGCGGCGGCCGCGGCGGCCGCGAGCGCCAGCCCGCCGGCCGCCGTGACGCCGATGGCCGGGGCGCCGCGCACCGTCATATCGGTGATGCGCGCGGCGACCTCCCGCCAGGTATGGCAGCGCACGTAGCGCTCCTCGTGCGGGAGCGCGAGCTGGTCGATCAGCACGACCTCGCCGGGCAGGATCTCGACGGTGCGCACGCGCAAGCGCGAAACGTCCTCCGGCACCCCGCCGCTGCCGAGTGGTTCAGCCATGCCGCCGCCGGCTCAGGTGCCCTGGTCCCAGGAGGCGAGGTACTTGGCCTGCTCCTCGGTGAGCGTGTCGCACTCGACGTTCATGGTCTCGAGCTTGACGCGGGCGATATCGTCGTCGATGTCTCTGGGCACCACGTAGACCTTGTTCTCGAGCGTGGCGTGGTTCTTGACCATGTACTCGGCGCTCAGAGACTGGTTGGCGAAGCTCATGTCCATGACGGCCGCCGGGTGGCCCTCGGCCGCCGAAAGGTTGACCAGCCGGCCTTCGGCCAGCAGGTACAGACGGCGGCCGTCGGCCATGGTGTACTCCTCGACGAACTCGCGAATGGTGCGCTTCTTCACGGAGAGCTTCTCGAGGGCCGGGATGTCGATCTCGACGTTGAAGTGGCCGGTGTTGGCGATGATCGTGCCGTCCTGCATGACCTCGAAGTGCTCGCCGCGCAGCACGTGGATGTCGCCGGTGGCGGTGACGAACAGCTTGGCCACCTTGGCGGCCTCGGCGACGGGCATGACGCGGTAGCCGTCCATGACCGC
>Ga0209840_1000308_pt1 | contig 10942 bp, 11 predicted proteins | sample PersoiDNA2013190_FD_185802 | JGI IMG/M metagenome (GOLD analysis project Ga0209840, IMG submission 185802) | Permafrost soil microbial communities from the Arctic, to analyse light accelerated degradation of dissolved organic matter (DOM) -... | ecosystem: Environmental > Terrestrial > Soil >... | reverse complement strand
CCAAGGTGCGCACCCTGCTGGAGCAGGAGGGCCGGGACGACCTGCGCCTGCGCGTTGCGGTGCAGCCGGGCGGCTGCTCCGGCCTGATCTACCAGCTGTACTTCGACGAGCGCGTGCTCGACGGCGACGCCACCCGGGACTACGACGGGGTCGAGGTGATCGTCGACCGGATGAGCGTGCCCTACCTGGACGGCGCAACCATCGACTTCGCCGACACCATCGAGCGGCAGGGCTTCATGATCGACAACCCCAACGCGGGCAGCTCGTGCGCGTGCGGCGGTTCGTTCGCCTGATCAGCCTGCCGCGTCACCGGACGCGGTGCGGACCCGGGTGACGTAGGCCCGGGTGACGTCGGCCCGGCCGTCGTCGTCGCCACCATCGCCCTCCTCGGGCGCGAGCGGCTCCGTCACCAGCACCTTGTGCCCGCGCATGCGTGCCCACGCGGGGATGTCGTGGCGTGCGGCAGGGTCGGTCCACCAGACGGTCAGCACGGTTCCGGGCGCCGCCTCGCGGGCTGCCCGCGCCAGGGCGATCACCGGTGCCGGGCAGCGCAGCCCCCGGGCGTCCACCAGCGTCGAGCCCGTCGACCCGTCCACCCCATGACCGCTCACAGGTCGGTCGCCCCCGCCATCCGGCGCACGTCCGCGACGGCCTGAGGCAGGACGGCGCAGAGGGCCTCGACGTCATCCGGTGTCACGGTGCTGGGCAGTGCGATCCGCACGTTCCCGTGGGTGAGCACCCCCATCGCCGCCAGGACGTGGCTGGGCTCCAGGCTGCTGGACGTGCACGCGGAGCCCGAGCCCACCGCGAAGCCCTGGCGGTCCAGCTCGCCGAGCAAAGCCTCGCCGTCGACGTACAGGCAAGAGAAGGTCACCACGTGCGGCAGGCGCTCGACCGGGTCGCCGACGACCTCGACGTCCCGGACGGTCTGCGCCACCTGCTCGCGGATCCGGTCGACCAGTGCCCGCCGGGCCTCGGACCGTGCGCGGTCGGCCAGCACGGCGCGCAGCGAGGCGGCGGCGGCGACGGCGGCCGGCACGCTCACCCCACCCGGCGCCCACGGGTCCTCGTCCTCCGGTCCCGTCGGCGTGGTCCGGACCCGGGAGCGCACCGCAAGGACGCCGACGCCGGCGATCCCGCCCCAGTCGGACGGGTCGGCGGCGAGCACGTCCCAGTGAGGCCCGACGTCGACGTGCCCGACGCTCGCGCCGGCGTCCACCAGCAGGGGGACGCCCGCGCGCGCGGTGGCCTCGAACGCCGCGGCAACCGGCTGCAGCGTGCCGACCTCCCCGTTCGCGTGCTGCAGTGCGGCCAGCGCGACGTCGGGCCCGACGGCGTCCTGCCAGGCCCGCAGGTCCAACCGTCCCGTGCGGTCCACCGGCACGGTGACGACCTCGTCGCCGGCCAGGGCCGCGGCCGCCAGCACGGCGGCGCGCTCGACGGCCGAGACCACGACTCGGCCACCCACCCGCCGTCTGGCCCGGGCCACGGCTGCGACGGCTGCGTGCAGGCTCGCGGTGTGGCCGGCCGTGAGGTGGATCTCCTCGGTCCGGGCGCCGAGCATCTCCGCCAACGCCTCGCGCGCGCCGTCCAGCAGCAGACGGGCACGGCGGCCCTCGGCATGCAGTCGCCTGGGGTCCGCCCAGCCCTGCTCGAGCGCCGCGAGGAAGGCCTCTTGCGCGACGGGATGCACCGGTGCTCGGCCGCCGGTGTCGAGGTATCTCCGAGTTGCCATCCGGCCACGCTAGCGGGGCGACGGGCTGCGGCGCGTCCCTGCTCGAACGCTCGGGGCGCTGCGAGGTAGGCTACTCGCACCAAGGACCAAAGTCCCAGGCGCCGCGCAGGTCGTGGGCATCTGGCGGATAATCTGAGAGGCCTGTGTGGACGTGGAGAAACCGCGGCGCCACGCCCGAGCCGCCCGGCTCGCCGCTGTGACCGTTGCCGGCGCCGCCGTGCTCGGCGGGTGCTCGAGCGAGGACGCGAGCAGAGGCTGGCTGCCGGGTTACCAGGATGGCCAGGTCACCAACATGACCGGCCGGACCACGTCCCTGTGGACAGGGTCGTGGATCGCGGCCCTGGTGGTCGGGGTGATCGTCTGGGGCCTGATCCTGTGGGCCGTCACGGTGTACCGCAAGCGCCGGGACGACGACACCCTGCCGGTGCAGCTGCGCTACCACATCCCGCTCGAGGTGATGTACGTGGTGCTGCCGATCCTGATGATCGGCGTGATGTACATCTACACGGCGCGCGACATCACGGCGCTCGAGGACGTCTCCGCCAAGCCGGACCTGGTCGTGGAGGTCTACGGCAAGCAGTGGAGCTGGGACTTCAACTACCTCGACGACGAGGTCTGGGACTCCGGGGTGCACGTGACCGACGTCGGCCGGCCCGGGAACCCCGAGCAGCTGCCGACGCTCTACCTTCCGGTGAACGAGCGGGTGGAGTTCCGGCTCGAGTCACGCGATGTCATCCACTCGTTCTGGGTGCCGGCCTTCCTGTACAAGAAGGACGTCTTCCCGGGCCAGACGAACGTGTTCCAGGTGGTGCCCACCCGCGAGGGCGTCTACGCGGGCAGGTGCGCGGAGTTCTGCGGCGAGCACCACTCGGGCATGTTGTTCAACGTGGCGGTCGTCTCCCGCGAGGAGTACGACGCCCACATCGCCGAGCTGCGCGCCGCCGGCCAGACCGGTCGGCTGGGTCCCGAGCTGGACCGGGCGCTGATCCAGGGCGGGGTGGGCTGATGGCCACGCAGGTTGAACGGGCACCTGGCCTTGTCGCGTCCAGGTCGCTGGGCCGCGCGGTGATCAGCTGGGTGACCTCCACCGACCACAAGACGATCGGGTACATGTACCTGGTCACGTCATTCGCGTGGTTCGGGTTCGCCGGTGTGCTCGCCCTGCTCATGCGGGCCGAGCTCTTCGAGCCGGGCATCCAGGTGGTGCAGAGCGCGGAACAGTACGACCAGCTCTTCACCATGCACGGCACGATCATGCTGCTGCTGTTCGCGACCCCGCTGTTCGCGGGGTTCGCGAACGTCATCATGCCGCTGCAGATCGGCGCCCCGGACGTCGCGTTCCCGCGGCTCAACGCCCTGGCGTTCTGGCTGTACTTCTTCGGCGGGCTGATCGCCGTCAGTGGCTTCCTCACCCCGCAGGGCGCGGCCTCGTTCGGCTGGTTCGCCTACGCGCCTCTGTCGTCGTCGGCGTACTCGCCCGGTCTCGGCGGGGACCTGTGGGTGTTCGGGCTGGCCCTGGCCGGCTTCGGGACCATCCTCGGCGCGGTCAACTTCATCACCACGGTCATCACCATGCGCGCGCCCGGCATGACGATGTTCCGGATGCCGATCTTCACCTGGAACACGCTGGTGACCAGCCTACTGGTGCTCATGGCGTTCCCGCCGCTGGCGTCCGCGCTCTTCGCGCTGGGGGCGGACCGCAGGCTCGGCGCGCAGGTGTTCAACCCGGAGAACGGCGGAGCGGTGCTCTGGCAGCACCTGTTCTGGTTCTTCGGGCACCCGGAGGTCTACATCATCGCCCTGCCGTTCTTCGGCATCATCACCGAGATCCTCCCGGTGTTCAGCCGCAAGCCGGTGTTCGGGTACAAGGGCCTCGTCTACGCCACGATCGCCATCGGGGCGCTGTCGGTCACGGTCTGGGCGCACCACATGTACGCGACGGGCGCGGTTCTGCTGCCGTTCTTCGCGCTGATGACGATGCTGATCGCGGTGCCGACCGGCGTGAAGTTCTTCAACTGGATCGGCACCATGTGGCGGGGCAAGCTCACGTTCGAGGCGCCCATGCTCTGGGCGATCGGCTTCCTCGTGACCTTCCTGTTCGGCGGGCTGACCGGGGTCATCCTCGCCTCGCCGCCGCTGGACTTCCACATCACCGACACGTACTTCGTGGTCGCGCACTTCCACTACGTGGTGTTCGGCACCGTCGTGTTCGCGATGTTCGCGGGCTTCTACTTCTGGTGGCCCAAGTTCACCGGCAAGATGCTCGACGACCGGCTGGGCAAGGTGCACTTCTGGATGCTGTTCTTCGGGTTCCACACCACGTTCCTGATCCAGCACTGGCTGGGCGTGCGGGGGATGGTGCGCCGGATCCCGGACTACATGCCCGAGGACGGGTTCACCCGGATGAACCAGGTCTCGACCGTCGGCTCCGTGCTGCTGGCCGCCTCGATGCTGCCGTTCCTGTGGAACGTCTACCGCACCGCGCGGACCGCTCCGCGGGTGGCGGTCGACGACCCGTGGGGGTACGGCAACTCGCTGGAGTGGGCGACGTCCTGCCCGCCGCCCCGGCACAACTTCACGTCATTGCCGAGGATCCGGTCCGAACGGCCGGCGTTCGACCTGCACCACCCCGAGGTGGCGGCGATGGACCACGTCGAGCCGGAGCAGTCCTCGACCGCTCTCGTCGAGGACCCCACCGAGCCGCCCGACGGCCCGGACCGGGGCGGGCGTGACGAGGAGGCGGGGCGATGAAGCTCGAGGCACGACTGTTCGGGCTGCTCACGCCCTTCTTCCTGATCGTCTCGGCCGGCTACGGCATCTGGAGCAAGGGGGAGCTGGTCGGGACGCTGGCCCTGCTGCTCGTCGGGGGCCTGGTCGGGATGATCGGCCTGTACCTGTCGCTGGTGGCCCGTCGGATCGACGCCCGGCCGGAGGACGACCCGTACGGGGAGATCGCCCAGGGCGCGGGGGAGCAGGGCGTGTACAGCCCCGGCAGCTGGTGGCCGGTCGCCTGCGCCGCGACGGCGGCGATCACCTTCCTTGGGCTGGCGGTCGGCTGGTGGCTGGTCGGGGTCGGCGTCGTGCTCGGCCTGATCGCCCTGACCGGCTGGGTCTTCGAGTTCTCCCGCGGCCAGCACGCCCACTGAGCCTCAGCGCAGTACTCGCCCATCCCACCGCCTGCGGCGCGACGATGCCGGCCGTGCCCGACGCCGACCGTGCCCGCCCGACGCCAACCGTCCCCGCCTCAGCCACGTTTCGTCGGGATCTGCGCGTCAGACGCGCACATCCCGACGAAACGTGGGTCCGGCGACGGCGCGAGGACCGGCCTTCGCTGCAGGCGGCGTGCTCAGGCGGGGACGATCAGCCCCGACGTCTGGGTCCGGGCCCGGCTGAGGCGCTCGGCGGCGTCGGCCCAGTTGACGATGTTCCACCACGCCTTGACGTAGTCCGCCTTGACGTTGACGTAGTCCAGGTAGAACGCGTGCTCCCACATGTCCAGCAGCACGATCGGCACGACGCCGAGCGGCAGGTTGCCCTGGTGGTCGTACAGCTGGAACACGATCAGCTTCTGGCCGACGGAGTCCCAGGCGAGGACCGCCCAGCCGGACCCCTGGATGCCTACTGCGGCGGCTGCGAAGTGCTTCTGGAACGCGTCGAACGACCCGAAGTGCTCGTCGATCGCGGTGGCCAGGTCGCCGGCGGGCCGATCCCCGCCGTCGGGGGAGAGGTTCACCCAGAACACCGCGTGGTTGAGGTGCCCCGCGAGGTTGAACGCCAGGTTCTTCTCGTACAGGTTGACCGTCTCGAGCGCGCCCTTGTCCCTGGCCTCGGCCAGGCGTTCGAGGGCCGTGTTGGCTCCGGCGACGTACGTCGCATGGTGCTTGTCGTGGTGCAGCTCCATGATCCGGCCGGAGATGTGCGGCTCGAGTGCGCCGTAGTCGTAGGGAAGGTCGGGGAGGGTGTACTCAGCCATGGATTCCTCCGGTCAGGTCGCGGACGCGCGACGTCTTGTCTCGGCGAACACCACCGTCACACTCGGCATTCCCACTGTGCCGCATGGTCATCTGCGGTGCGCGTCGGCGGCCGCGGTCGTCGACGCGCTGGCCGACGGCAGCTCAGGCGCGGCGTGGCGGCCGGACGGCACCGCGCCCGCCGCATCGCCGCCCCCAAGGGCGAGCGCGGCGTCGTGGCCGCTGTGGGACTGCGTCGCGACCAGCTCTGCCGGGGTAACGGGCTCCACCCGGTCCTCGAAGAAGAACCGGGAAAGTCGGGCCCGCGCGGCGTCCCGCCGGTACCCGGGACGACGGACCCCGCGCTCGTCCTCGACCGGGAGCAGCTCGACCGGGCGGCGGGGCTCGTTGGCGACCCGCACCCACCGCTCGTACTCATCGAGCGGCCGGTGCACCTCGATGTACTCGCCGGAGGCGAACCGCACGATGCGCCCGGTCTCGTGCCCGTGCAGGACCAGCTCGCGATCCTTGCGCTGCAGGCCGAGGCAGGCGCGCTTGGTCACCCAGAACGCCAGGAAGGGCGTGACGATCAGCAGCAGCCGGCAGACATCGGTGATGGCGTTGATCGACAGCCCGAAGTGCGTGGCGATGATGTCGTTGGAGCCGGCGAGGACCAGTACGCCGAAGGCGGTCAGGATCGCGACGCCGATGGCGGTCCGAACTGGCGCGTTCCGGGGCCGGTCGGCGATGTGGTGCTCACGCCGATCGCCGGTCACGTACGCCTCGAGGAACGGGTACGCCGCCAGTGCGGTGAACAGCAGGCCGGGCAGCACCACCGCCGGGACCAGCACATTCATCGGGATCGTGAACCCACCGATCACCCACTCCATGCCCTGGCCGGGCATCAGCCGCAGCGCTCCCTCCAGGAAGAGCATGTACCAGTCCGGCTGGGCTCCCGCGGAGACCGGTGAGGGGTCGTAGGGCCCGTAGTTCCACACCGGGTTGATCGTCATCGTCGCGCCCATCAGGGCGAGCACGCCGAAGACGATGAAGAAGAAGCCGCCGGCCTTGGCGACGTAGACGGGGAAGAGCGGGTACCCGACGACGTTGCGCTCGGTCCGGCCGGGCAGCCCGTAGTGGGTGTGCTTGTGCAGGACCACGAAGAAGAGGTGCAACCCGATCAGCGCCAGGATCAGCCCCGGGACCAGCAGGATGTGCACCGTGAACAGCCGGGGGACGATCGCGTCCCCGGGGAACTCACCGCCGAAGATGAAGTACGACAGGTAGCTGCCGATGATCGGGATCGACTTGACCACACCGTCGGTGATTCGCAGACCGTTGCCGGACAGCACGTCATCGGGCAGGGAGTAGCCGGAGAACCCGGCAGCGATGCCGAGGATCATCAGGGTGAACCCGACCAGCCAGTTGACCTCGCGCGGCTTGCGGAACGCTCCGGTGAAGAACACCCGCATCATGTGCGTGACGATCGCAGCGATGAACACCACGGCCGCCCAGTGATGGATCTGCCGCATCAGCAGACCGCCGGTGACTTCGAAGGACAGGGCCATCGTCGACCTGAAGGCCTCGGACATCTGCACGCCCTGCATCGGGGCGAACGGCCCGTCGTAGGTGACCTGGCCCATGCTCGGGACGAAGAACAGCGTCAGGAAGACGCCGGTGCTCAGCAGCACCAGGAACGAGTACAGCGCGATCTCGCCGAGCAGGAACGACCAGTGGTCGGGGAAGACCTTGCGGGCGAACGCCTTGACCGCCAGGCCGATCCCGGTGCGCTGGTCGAGGTAGTCGGCAGTGGCGGCGGCGCCGCCCACGTTGCTGGGTCGGCTCACTTCAGACGCTCCCAGTAGCTCGGTCCGATTGGTTCGGTGAAGTCGCTCTGCGCGACGAGGTACCCCTCGTCGTCGACCGTGATCGGCAGCTGCGGCAGGGGCCGGTTGGCCGGTCCGAAGATCACTCGTGCGCCGTCGGCGATGTCGAACGTCGACTGGTGGCAGGGGCACAGCAGGTGGTGGGTCTGCCGCTCGTAGAGGGCCACTGGGCAGCCGACGTGGGTGCAGATCTTGGAGTAGGCGACGATCCCCTCGTACGACCAGTCCTTGCGGTCGTCGGCCTCCTTGAGGTCCGCGGGGTCCAGCCGGACCATCAGGACGACGGCCTTGGCCTTCTCCTCGATCCAGTGGTCGGCGTTCTCTCCCTCGCGCAAGCCGTCGGGGATGACATGGAAGACCGAGCCGACCGTCACGTCCTCCGCCTTGATGGGCGTCCCGGACGGGTCGCGGGTGAGCCGCTTGCCGCGCTCCCAGAGCGTGTGGCGCAGCGTCGAGACGCGCCAGTCGCCGCCCACCTCGCCGATCAGCGGGACGGCGATGGTCAGGGGCGCCAGGACCAGTGCCGACACGACGGCGCCCTTGAGCACTCCGCGGCGCGCGATGCCGGAGTCCTCGGCGCCCTCCCGCAGGACCGCGACGGCGGCCTCCCGGTCCTTCGTGCTGCTGCGCTGGGGATGCCGGTCCTCGGCCACGTCCCGGACGGACATCAGGGTCTTGGCCCAGTGGATCGCGGCAGCGCCGATGCCGAACATCGCCAGGAAGAGGCCGAGGCCCAGCAGCAGGTTGGACAGCCGGACGCTGGCAATGGTGTCCCCGTCCGGCACCAGCGCGTAGGCGACGACGAAGCCGATGGTGCCGAGGATCGAGAGGGTGAACAGGGCGACCACCTGGCGGGTGGCCCGTCGGGCCGCGGCCGGGTCGGTGTCGGTCAGGCGAGATCGGTGCGGGGGCAGGCCGGGGTTGTCGAACCGGTCGGGCAGCGGCTCGCCGACCGCGCCATTGCCGTCCGCGTGGCGAACTACCTCGGAACCGCTGGTGCTCATGAGGACTTCGCTCCGATCCAGACTGCGCAGCCGATCAGCAGACCCATGCCCACCACCCAGGTCCACAGGCCCTCGGACACCGGGCCGACCCCACCGAGGTCCGCGCCACCCGGCGATCCCGCCTTCTGCTCATCGAGGAGGGCGATCACGTCGCGCTTCTCCTCGGGGGTCAGGTTGGCGTCGTTGAACACCGGCATGGACGCCGGGCCGGTCAGCATCGCCTCGTAGATCTGGGTCGGGGTCGCGTCGCCGAGGGACGGCGCGGACTTGCCCTCGGTCAGGGCGCCACCCTTGCCGGTCGCGCCGTGGCACATCGCGCAGTTGGTCCGGAACAGGGCCATCCCGGTGGCTGGGTCGCCCTTGGCGGGGTCCACCTGGTCCGCGGCGGGGATCGACGGTCCGGGTCCGAGGGAGGCAACGTAGGCAGCGAGCTGGCGGGTCTGCTCGGCGTCCAGCACCGGAGGCTTTTCGGCCGCCTGCGGGCCGCTGGCCTGCATCGGCATCCGGCCGGTGCTCACCTGGAAGTCCACGGCCGCCGCGCCTACTCCGATCAGCGACGGCACGCCGTCGCCACCCCTGGCGCCGGTCCCGTGGCAGGTGGCGCAGTTGGCCTGGAAGAGAGCCCTGCCGGCGTCGACGTCCGTCTGGGTGGCCACCGTGGCCCCGGCCGGCGTGGGGGTCAGGGCGGCGTAGACGGCCCCGGTGATCAGCAGGGCCATGACAAGGAGCACCACCGGCGCCATCCGGTGGTGCCGTCGGTCGGCGATCGCCTTCACGCAGCGCTCTCCAGCTTCTTGGTGTCTGCCCCTCGGGCGCTCACCGGATCAGGTAGATCGCACCGAAGAGCGCGATCCAGACGACGTCGACGAAGTGCCAGTAGTAGGAGACCACGATCGCCGTCGTGGCCTCGTGGTGCCCGAACCGCTTGGCGGCGAAGGACCGGCCGAGCAGGAAGAGGAAGGCGAGCAGTCCGCCGATCACGTGCAGCCCGTGGAACCCGGTGGTCAGGTAGAACACCGACCCGTAGGGGTTGGACGAGATGGTCAGGCCCTCCTGGACGAGCTGGGAATACTCGAACACCTGGCCGCCGACGAACGCCGCCCCCATCACATAGGTGAGCGTCATCCACTCGTGCATGCCCCACCGGTTGACCTGCAGCAGGCTCCCGGTTCGGGTGGGCTGGAAGCGCTCGGCGGCCCACACGCCCATCTGGCAGGTCACCGAGCTCAGCACCAGGATCGTGGTGTTGATCGCCGCGAAGGTGAGGTTGAGCTTGGGGGTCTCCTGCGCCCACAGCTCCGGGGTGTTCGCACGCGTGGTGAAGTACATCGCGAACAGTCCGGCGAAGAACATCAGCTCGCTCGCGAGCCAGACGATGGTGCCGACCGCCACCGGGTTGGGGCGGTTGACGCTCAGATGCGGCCGGGCGACGGCTGCTGTGGTGGCTGACACGGGGTTCATTATGGCCGAAGCAGCGCGAATTTGGGACCTAGGGCCTAGGTGACGTCGTGTCGGCCCCCGGGACGCCGTGTCGGGCTCCCCGCACGGGCAGTTCGCGAACCGGAAAGGCCGCGCGTGCGAAGATGCGGGGGAGCACCGTGGCGGACGACGAGTGGGGCGAGACCGATGCGTGACGAGTGGGACGAGGCCGAGGGCACCAACGCGCCGCCGGTGCTGCGCGTGCTGCTGTACAGCGACAACCCGCAGACCCGGGAGGCTGTCCTGACTGCCGTCGGGACTCGTGCCGCCAAGGACCTGCCGACCCTGGAGTGGGTCGAGGTCGCCACGCACGCCGCCGTGGTCTCGCGGGTCGAGGAGGGTGGTTGTGACCTCCTGGTGCTGGACGGCGAGGCCGGCAAGGCCGGTGGCATGGGGTTGTGCCGCCAGCTCAAGGACGAGGTCTTCCGGTGCCCGCCGATCCTGGTGCTGATCGGGCGCCAGCAGGACAGGTGGCTGGCCTCGTGGTCGGAGGCGGACGCCGTCGTGGCGCGACCGCTTGACCCGCTGCCGCTGCAGGAGACGGTCGCGCGGCTGCTCCGGGTCCCGGCCTAGGGTCCCGGCGTGACCGCGGCAGACAGCCGCCCGGCAGCACCGGGCGCCGACGACATCACCTGGCCACGCCTGCTGACCACGCTCATCGCCGGCCGCGACCTCACCGCCGCCGAGACGCGCTGGGCGATGAGCCAGGTCATGCAGGGGGAGGCCAGCCCCGTCCAGCTCGCCGGGTTCCTGGTGGCCCTCCGGGCCAAGGGGGAGACGGTGGACGAGCTCACCGGCCTTGCCGAGGAGATGCTCGCGCACGCCCACCGGATCTCCGTCCCCGGCCGGAGCGTCGACATCGTCGGCACCGGCGGTGACCTCAAGCAC
>Ga0209840_1000306_pt1 | contig 10962 bp, 8 predicted proteins | sample PersoiDNA2013190_FD_185802 | JGI IMG/M metagenome (GOLD analysis project Ga0209840, IMG submission 185802) | Permafrost soil microbial communities from the Arctic, to analyse light accelerated degradation of dissolved organic matter (DOM) -... | ecosystem: Environmental > Terrestrial > Soil >... | reverse complement strand
CGACGCCGTCGGCCAGGTCGTGGTCGGGCCGGTCCTCGTGTGCCCCCACCGGCACGACGGCGCCGGGCCGCACCAGCAGCGGCAGGCTGTCGAACCCGTGCCGCTCCCGCACCCACCGCGGTCCCTGCACCACCTCACCGGTCAGCAGGTGGGTCCACGCGCCGTCGGGCAGGTAGTAGGTGACGTCCCCGTCCGCGGAGAACACCGGCGCGACCAGCAGGTCCGGCCCGAGCAGGTACTGCGTGTCCAGCGTGGCGCAGGTCGGGTCGCCGCCGAACTCCAGCAGCATCGCCCGCATCATCGGCACACCGGCCTCGTGCGCCTCCACCGCCGCCGCCCACAGGTAGGGCATCAGCCGCAGCTTGAGCCGGGTGAACCGGCGCAGCACGTCGACCGCCTCGTCGTCGAAGTCCCACGGAACCCGCATCGAGCCGCTGCCGTGCAGCCGGCTGTGCGAGGAGAGCAGGCCGAACGCCACCCAGCGCTTGAAGACCTCCGGCGACGGGGTGCCCTCGAAACCGCCGATGTCGTGGCTCCAGTAGCCGAAGCCGCTCAGGCCGAGGCTCAGCCCACCGCGCAGGCTCTCCGCCATCGACACGAACGACGACTCGCAGTCCCCACCCCAGTGCACCGGGAACTGCTGGCCGCCGGCGGTGGCCGACCGGGCGAAGACCACCGCCTCCCCCACGCCCCGTTCCGCCTGCACCGCCTCGAAGACCGTGCGGTTGTACAGGTAGGAGTAGTAGTTGTGCATCCGCTGCGGGTCCGAGCCGTCGTGCCAGACGACGTCCTCGGTGGGGATCCGCTCGCCGAAGTCCGTCTTGACGCAGTGCACGCCGTTGCGCAGCAGGGTGGTGACCTTCCCGGCGTACCACTCGCGCGCGGCCGGGTTGGTGAAGTCCACCAGGCCCATCCCGGCGACCCACATGTCCCATTGCCAGACGTCGCCGTCCGGCCGGCGGACCAGGTAGCCGGCCTCGGCGGCCTCGGCGAACAGCGGCGACGTCTGACCCAGGTACGGGTTGATCCACACGCTCACGTGCAGGCCGCGCTCGGCGAGACGGGCCAGCATCGCGGCGGGGTCGGGAAACACGTCGGGGTCCCACTCGAAGTCGCACCACTGCAGCGGGCGCATCCAGTAGCAGTCGAAGTGCAGCACGCTCAGCGGCAGGTCCCGTTCGGCCATCTGCTGTACGACGCCGGTGACCGTCGCCTCGTCGTAGTCGGTGGTGAACGACGTGGACAGCCACAGGCCGAACGACCACAGCGGCGGCAGCGCGGGCCGCCCGGTCAGGGCCGTGTACCGACGCAGGACGTCCTTGGGGCTCGGGCCGTGGATCAGGTAGTACTCGAGCTCCTGGCCCGGCACCGTGAACTGCACGCGGGAGACGACCTCCGAGGCCACCTCGAGCTCCACCCGGTCCGGCGAGGCGACGAACACCCCGTAGCCGGCGTCGCTGAGGTAGAACGGCACGGTCTTGTACGCCTGGTCGCTTGCGGTGCCGCCGTCGGCGTTCCAGGTGTCGATCACCTGGCCGTTCTTCACGAACGGCGTGAACCGCTCGCCCAGGCCGTACACGTGCTCGCCAACGCCGAGCGCGAGGCGCTCGATCATGTGGTGGGCACCGTCGGGGTCCGTGACCGCACCCAGGCACCTGGGCCCGCTGTCGGTCAGCACCCGGCCGCCGGCCTCGAAGGTCACGCGCCAGGTGTCGGTGTCGATGCGGGCGGTGAGGTCACCGGAGGTGAGGCTCACCTGGTGCTCGTCCTGCTCGACGACGACGGCGGTGGCCGTCGGGCTCAGCTCGAACGCGGGGGTTCGTGGCCGGCCGCCGAGCAGGTGCGCGGCGTGCACCCCGATCACGCCCGGGGCGGGCGAGGACAGCCGCACCGTGAGCGTCGGGGTGTTGAGCTCCGCGCCGCGGCCGGTGAACCGCCGGGTCAGGGCGATCACCGTCACGGAGTCCGCAGTGGTGGCGACGTCGAGGACGTCCACCGGGTGCAGGACGCGCCAGCCGTCACGGATCAGCCAGTAGCCGTCGTTGACCTTCATGGTGCCCATCGAAGCGCATCGGCACGCCCGTGTGCGACGCCGCCGGGTCGAACCCCCTCAGGTCCCGTGTCTCCCGGTCCGGCGGCACCGCGCGCTGCCGCCCGGGGGCAGCCCCGAAGGGGCCATTGGACCCGGACCGCCGGGGCCGCCGCATGACAGCCTGAAGCCATGGCATCGTCTGCACGACCGACCGTGCAAAACCGGGGCGCCGCCCCGGTCGTCGGCGTGCGGGTCGTCATCGAGGGCGTGGTCCAGGGCGTCGGCTTCCGGCCGTTCGTCTGGCGGACGGCCACCGAGCTGGGCCTGGTCGGCCGGGTGCGCAACGTCGCCGGCACGGTGGAGGTCGAGGCCACCGGCTCACCGGAGGCGATCGCCGCGTTCACCGCCCGCCTCGCCACCGAGGCACCGCCACGAGCCCGGGTGGGCCGGGTGCACAGCAGCCCGCTCCGGGCCGACCTCCGCGCTGCGGCGTTCACCATCGACACGAGCGCGAGCGGGCCCGCCGACCGTGGCGACCCAGCGCCGTCCGGCGTCGTCGAGCGGCTCTTCCCCCCTGACCTGGCGACCTGCGACGCCTGTCTGGCCGAGGTGCGCGACCCGGCCGACCGCCGCTATCGCTACCCGTTCACCAACTGCACCGACTGCGGTCCCCGAGCGACGATCATCGACGACCTGCCGTACGACCGTGCCGCCACCACGATGCACGCGTTCGCGATGTGCCCGGACTGCGCCGGCGAGTACCGCGACCCCGCGGACCGCCGTTTCCACGCCGAGCCGGTGGCCTGCGCGGCCTGCGGGCCGCGGCTGGCCTACCGGGCCACCGACGCCGACGCCCCCACCGCCTGGGCCGAGGACGCCCTCGCGGCCGCCGCAACCGACCTGCGAGCCGGCCGCGTCGTCGCGGTCAAGGGTCTCGGGGGGTACCACCTGGCCGGCGACGCGACCGACGAGGCCGCCGTGGCCCGCCTGCGCGAGCGCAAGCAGCGGTGGGCGAAGCCGTTCGCGATCATGGTCGTCGACCTCGCTGCCGCGCAACGCCTCGCTCGCGTCGACGAGGTCGAGCGGGCCCTGCTGACCGGCCCGGCCCGACCGATCGTCCTGCTCGCGCCGAGGCCGGACCCAGCGCCCGCACTGGCGTCGTCGGTGGCCGCCGGGGCAGCCGAGCTCGGCGTGCTCCTGCCGTACACCCCGCTGCACCATCTGCTGCTGGCGCAGGTGGGGCGTCCCCTCGTGCTCACCTCGGGCAACCTCGCCGACGAGCCGCTGGCCACCGACGACGCCGACGCCGCCGCCCGACTGGCCGGACTCGCCGACTCCTTCCTCACGCACGACCGCCAGATCCGCGCACGCTACGACGACACGGTGACCCGGGTGGTCGCCGGACAGGAACAGATGCTCCGCCGCGGGCGCGGGTACGCACCGGAGTCGATCGCCCTGCCGGTGGCCGCCGACCGGCCGGTACTCGCCGTCGGGGCCGAGCTCAAGCACACCTTCACCCTGGCTCGCGGCGTACACGCCCACGTCGCGCCGCACAACGGCGATCTGGAGGACCTGAGCTCCCACACCGCCTTCACCGACGGCCTGGCGCACCTGAGCCGGCTGCTCGCCGTCGTGCCGGAGGTGGTCGCCCACGACCTGCACCCGGAGTATCTATCCACCAAGTACGCGGTCGCGCACTTCGACCCCGCCCACCGGGTCCCGGTGCAGCACCACCACGCGCACGTGGTCTCGTGCGCGGCCGAGCACGGGATCACCGGGCCGTTCCTCGGCGTGGCCTACGACGGCCTGGGCATGGGCGACGACGCCACCCTCTGGGGCGGGGAGGTGCTGGTCGCGGACCTGACCGGGTACCGGCGGTTCGCCCGCTTCGGCCGGGCCCCGCTGCCCGGCGGCGCGTTGGCCGTCCGTCGGCCGTACCGGATGGCGCTCGGCTACCTCCTAGGCGCCGAACGCCTCGGCGTGAACGACGACGCCTCGCACGCCGGCGGGCCGTCCGCCGAGCTGCCCGCCGACCTCGTCGCGACCTTCACCGAGCGGTTCGACCCGCGCGAGGTAGAGATCGTCCGCGCCCAGGTGAGCCGAGGCCTCAACGCGCCACAGGCGTCGTCGGCGGGCCGGCTGTTCGACGCGGTCGCGGCACTCCTGGGGCTGCGCGACGTCGCCGAGTACGAGGCGCAGGCCGCGATCGAGCTGGAGCGTGCCGCGGGCGAGGGGGTCGCCGAGCCGCTGCCCTACCGGCTCACCCGGGCGGCCGACCTGCTCGTGTACGACCCCCGCCCGACGTTGGCGGCCGTGCTCGACGGCGCCGCAACCGGTCGGCCGGTCCAGACGCTCGCTGCCGCGTTCCATGAGACGGTCGTCGAGGTCACCCGCGAGCTCCTTGCCACGGCCCGCACGGAGACCGGGCTCGGCATCGTCTGCCTGTCCGGCGGGGTGCTGCAGAACCGCCGGCTCGCCACCACGTTGCTCGCCCGGCTCACCGACGACGGGTTCGAGACCCACATCAACGAGAAGGTCCCGTGCAACGACGGCGGGATCAGCTACGGCCAGGCGGCAGTCGCCGCCGCACGAACGACCGGCGGACGGGCGAGCGCATCGTCCCCGGCCGTGAAGGAGGTCTGACGCCATGTGCCTTGGCATCCCCGGCAAGGTGATCGAGGTCCGCGACGATGCGGCCCTGCTGATGGGCAAGGTGGACTTCGGAGGGGTGCGCAAGGAGGTCTGCCTGGCGTACACCCCGGAGGTGCGCCTCGGCGACTACGTGATCGTGCACGTCGGCTTCGCCATCAGCCGGGTCGACGAGGAGGAGGCGCTCAAGACGCTGGAGATCCTCGAGCAGATGGGCGGCCTGGTCACCACCGAGCTGGAGACCATGGGTCCAGGGATGGACCGCCCCGCGGTGCTCAGCGACGACGGCTCCCCCGCGACCTTCGGCTCGGCGTCCGCACCGGCGGGCGCCGCCACGTCCGCTGCAGGGGGCCCGTCGTGAAGTACCTCGACGAGTACCGCGACCCCGTGCTGGCCAGGGCGATCCTTGACGAGATCCACCGGATCACCACCCGACCCTGGACGCTGATGGAGGTCTGCGGCGGTCAGACGCACACGATCGTCAAGCAGGGCATCGACGAGGCGCTGCCGCAGGGCGTGCGGATGATCCACGGGCCCGGCTGCCCGGTGTGCGTGACCCCGCTGGAGCAGGTTGACAAGGCGCTGGCCATCGCGGCCCGCCCGGACGTGATCTTCACCAGCTACGGCGACATGCTGCGCGTGCCGGGGACCTCCACGGACCTGCTGGCGCTCAAGGCGCGCGGTGCTGACGTCCGGATCGTCTACTCCCCGCTGGACGCGCTCAAGATCGCGGTCGACAACCCCGACCGTGAGGTGGTGTTCTTCGCGGTCGGTTTCGAGACCACCGCGCCGGCGAACGCGATGGCCGTGGCCGAGGCCGCCCGGCGCGACATCGACAACTTCAGCGTGCTGGTCAGCCACGTCCTGGTGCCCCCGGCGATGACCGCCTTGCTGGACTCCCCCACCAACCAGGTGCAGGGCTTCCTGGCCGCCGGGCACGTGTGCGCAGTGATGGGCTGGACGGAGTACGAGCCGATCGCGTCGACGTACCACGTGCCGATCGTGGTTACCGGGTTCGAGCCGCTTGACCTGCTCGAGGGCATCTTGATGGCGATCCGCCAGCTCGAGGCGGGACGTGCGGAGGTCGAGAACCAGTACGCACGCGCGGTCAAGCGTGAGGGCACTCCATTGGCGCAGCGGCAGATCATGGAGGTCTTCGAGATCGGTGACCGCACGTGGCGCGGCGTCGGGCCGATCCCGGACTCCGGGTATCGGCTGCGCGCGGAGTACGCGCGGTTCGACGCCGAGCAGCGCTTCGACGTCGGCACGATCCACACCCTCGAGCACCCCGCCTGCATCGCCGGCGCGATCCTCACCGGCGCGAAGGTGCCGCTGGACTGCACGGCCTACGGGACGTTGTGCACACCGCAGAAGCCGCTCGGTGCACCGATGGTGAGCAGCGAGGGCACCTGCGCGGCGTTCTATTCCGCGGCACGCGGCGTGGACGCACGGAAGGTGAGCCTGCGATGAACGCCGACGGACCCCAGCCGACCACGACCATCGACCCGATGTCGCTGAGCTGCCCGGTACCGATCCCCGAGGGCGCCCGCGTGATCCTCGGCCACGGATCGGGCGGTCAGCTCTCCGGAGCGCTGATGCGCGAGGTCATCGCCCCGTGCCTGGCGGCGGCCTCCCCCGGCGGCCCGCTGAACGACGCCGCGGTGGTGGACGTCGCCGGCACCCGGCTGGCGTTCACCACCGACTCCTTCGTGGTCAGCCCGCTGCAGTTCCCTGGCGGGGACATCGGCGAGCTCGCGGTCAACGGCACGGTCAACGACCTGGCCATGATGGGTGCCCAGCCACTCGCGATCTCGCTCGCGTTCGTGATCGAGGAGGGTCTGCCGCTGACCGAGCTCGCCAGGATCACGTCGTCCGCGGCGCGCGCCGCTGCCGCCGCCGGGACGCAGATCGTCACCGGAGACACCAAGGTGGTCGGCCGAGGGGCGGCGGACCGGCTGTTCGTCAACACCGCGGGGATCGGGGTCGTGCCGGACGGTGTGACCCTGGCCGCCGACGCCGCGCGCCCGGGCGACGTCGTGATCGTGTCCGGCCCGATCGGCCTGCACGGCGTGGCGATCATGAGCGTGCGCGAGGGTCTGGAGTTCGAGGTGGAGATCGCCTCGGACACCCAGCCCCTGAACGCCCTGGTCGCCGCGATGCTCGCCGTCGAGCCGGGTCTGCGGGTCCTGCGCGACCCGACGCGGGGCGGGCTGTCGTCGGCGCTCAACGAGATCGCGGACGCCTCCGGCGTCGGGATGGCCCTCGACGAGACGACGATCCCGATCCCGGAGCCGGTCCGGGCAGCCTGCGAGATGCTGGGGCTCGACCCGTTCCACGTCGCCAACGAGGGCAAGCTCGTCGCCGTCGTGCCGGCCGCATCAGCCGACGCGGTCGTCGCCGCCATGCGCGCGGTGCCGCAGGGTGAGGGGGCGGCCCGGATCGGTGAGGTCGTCGCCGAGCACCCAGGCATGGTGACCGTGCGGACCATCGTCGGCAGCGAACGCATCGTCGACATGTTGGTCGGCGAGCAGCTGCCACGGATCTGCTGAGACTCAGCCCTCGGGGGCAGACGCGGCGCGCGGGGAGCGGCCGTCCTCACCGTGCAGCACGGCGAGCACCTGCGCGACGGCGTCGGGGACGGCCGCGGCAACCGGCACGCTCAGCGCGGTGCCGTAGTCGAACCCGGCCGCCTCCACCCCGACGATCACCAGACGACGCGGGAGGCGCCCCAGGGCGCGGGCGAGCTCAACGGCAGCCGCTATCCCTAAGGCGTGAGTTCCCCCGCGACCCTCCCCCGCCCAGGCCGACTCGGGCAACGCAGCGGCGTCGCTACCTGTCTCCACCACGTGCACGGTGCCGGGCGGCTGACCCGACACCACGGCATCGATGACCACCGTCACGCCACGGTCGGCCCAGAGGTCGATCAGCCCGGTGGGGTCCTCGTGCTCGGTGACCTGCACCCCGGACAGACCGAGCACGCCGACGGACCGCGCCACTGCAAGACCCACGGCGTCGTCCCCCCGGTCGGGGGCACCCAGCCCGACGACCAGCGGCCCCAGCAGGACCGGCTCGTCGGCTGGGGTCACGTCCGGTCCACCGTCAGGTCGAGGAAGTGGGTCGCGCACGAAATGCACGGGTCGTAGTTGCGGATCGCGTGCTCACACCTGTGCGACAGGTCGTGGTCCGACAGCTCCACCCACCGCTCGGCCATCACCCGCAGGTCCGCCTCGATGCTCGGCTGGTTCTGCGACGTCGGCGGCACGATCTGGGCGTCCAGGATGGTGCCGGCGCCGTCGAGGACGTACCGGTGGAAGAGCACCCCACGCGGCGCCTCGGTGGCACCGAATCCCTCCCCAGCCCGGGCGGGCACCGGGACCGACGGCACCTGGCCGTCACGCCAGGCGTCCATGATCCGCAGGGCCTCCTCGAACACGTACACCAGCTCCACGGCCCGCACGATGATCGAACGGAACGGGTTGCGGCAGGTCTCGCCGAGGCCGGCCCGGCGGGCGGCGTCCTGCGCGAGCGGGGACAGCCGGTCGAAGTTCAGCGAGTACCGGGCCAGGGGCCCGACGACGTACGGGGCGTCGGAGCCGTCCAGCCGGGAGTGCAGCGCGTTGGAGTGCCGCACGTGGAACTCCTCGATGTGCTGGGTGAACTCGCGCACGTCCCAAGCGCCGCCGTCGGAGGTGACGACGTTGCCCCCCTCGATCGGGTAGCCGGCCTCCGACCGCAGGGACAGGTAGGTGTACGGCTGCTCCCAGTCGGGGAACTCGAAGGTGGACACCAGCTCCACCGTGGCCAGCGCGTCCTCGAGGGCCTGCTCGAGCCTCGGGCGGAGCTTGCGCATCTCGGCGACGGTCGGCATCCGGTAGAAGCCACCGAGCTTGACGTTGATCGGGTGCACGGAACGTCCGCCCACCAGGTCCATCAGGTCATTGCCGGCCTTCTTCATCCGCAGGCCCATCTCGACGACGGGGCCGTGGTCGGCAGCCATCTCGATCGCGCCGTCGTACCCGAGGAAGTCCGGCGCATGCAGCAGGAAGATGTGCAGCGCGTGGCTCTCGATCCACTCCCCGCAGTACAGTAGGCGACGCATCGCCGTGATGTGATCCGGCATGGTCACGCCACAGGCGTCCTCCAGCGCAAGGCAGGAGGAGAACTGGTAGGCGACCGGGCAGATGCCGCAGATGCGCGCGGTGATGTCCGGCGGCTCGGTGTAGGAGCGCCCCCGCAGGAAGCCCTCGTAGAACCGCGGCGGCTCGAAGATCTTCAGCTGGACGTCGGTGACCTTGCCGTCGTGGATGGCGATGTGCAGACCGCCTTCGCCCTCCACCCGGGCGAGCACGCCGACCTGCAGCACCTGGCCGCCGTCGGACAGCTTGTGCGTCATGAGCCGACCTCTTCCTTCTGGATGGCCTCATGACGCTCGCTCTCGCGCCGGAAGGGCTCGGAGGCGGCGTTGAAGGTCCGGTACACCCGCATGACCTGGTCCTCGCTCATCCCCAGCTCGAGCAGCTGGGTCGACATGGAGGCCGTGTTGGGGCTGTCCTGCGGACCGAAGCACCCGTAGCACCCGCGGTTGAAGGCCGGGCACAGGGCGCCGCAGCCGGCCTGGGTGACCGGGCCGAGGCAGGGGGTGCCGTGGGCGACCGCCACGCACAGCGCGCCGCGCCGCTTGCACTCGACGCACACGCTGTACGTGGGGATCCGCGGTCGGCGTCGCTGCAGGTAGGCCGCCAGCACCTCGAGCAGCTGGACCTTGTTGATCGGGCAGCCGCGCAGCTCGAAGTCGACGCTCACGTGGGCCGAGATGGGGGTCGACCGGGAGAGCGTCTCCAGGTACTCCGGATGCGCGTAGACGATCGACCGGAACTCGGCGACGTCGCCGAAGTTGCGCAGGGCCTGGATCCCTCCGCTGGTGGCGCAGGCGCCGATGGTCACGACGGTCTTGGAGATCTCCCGGATGTGTGCGATCCGCTCGATCTCCTCCGGTGTGGTCACCGAGCCCTCGACGAGGGAGACGTCGTAGGGACCCTCGATGACGGCCCGTGTCGCCTCGGGGAAGTAGGCGATCTGCACCGCCCCGGCGACCGCCATCAGCTCGTCCTCGCAGTTCAGCAGGGTCAGCTGGCAGCCGTCGCAGGAGGCGAACTTCCAGACGGCGAGGGTGGGCAGCGGCGCGTTCATCACAGCTCCTGGACGGACATCAGGGGGGCGAGGCGGTCGTAGGTGAGGATCGGTCCGTCAACGCAGATGAAGTGCTCACGCATCTGGCAGTGCCCGCACAGCCCGACGCCGCACTTCATGTTCCGCTCCATGGACATCTGGATCTGGGAGTCGGGGACACCGCGGTCGGACAGCGCCGCGGCGGCGTAGGTCATCATGATCTCCGGGCCGCAGACCAGGGCGATCGTGTTGCGCGGGTCGAAGCCGGCCCGCGGCACGAGCCCCGTGACCAGGCCGACCTTGCCGCGCCAGGCGTGCTGGCCGTTGTCGACGGTGACCTCCACCGCCACTCCGTGGTCCTTGGCCCAGACGCGCAGCTCGTCCTCGAAGAGGATGTCCTCCGGGGTGCGAGCCCCGTACAGGAGCACCACGCGGTTGTAGGCGTCCCGGTCGGCGAGCACCTCCATCAGCGCGGGGCGCAGCGGCGCGAGCCCGATGCCGCCGGCGACGAAGACCACGTCACCGCCGCGGCCGACGCCGACGTCCCAGGCGGTGCCGTACGGCCCGCGGACCCCGACGATCGCCCCCGGGCCGGCGCTCACCAGGGCGTGGGTGACCGAGCCGACGTCGCGGATGGTGTGCTCGAGCGGGCCGGGCCGGGTCGGGTCGCCGCTGATCGACATCGGCACATCGCCGATGCCGAAGACGTGCAGCATCGTGAACTGCCCGGCCTTGTACCGCAGCGGCGGACCGTCGACCGGCTCGAGCTCGAGGGTGAGGGTGTCCCGGGTGTCCTGGCGGCTCCGAGTGACCCGGTACGGCCGGGGCGTCATCGGGTCGACCGGGGCGTGCGGTGCGCCGGGGGTGAGCGGGTCAAGGACGATGCTCATGCCGGGCTCCCGGTGGGCTCGAGGGTGTCAACGCCCACTCGGGGCGGCTCGGGCGTCCCGCGCAGGGCCGCCGCCTCGGCGGTGATGTCGATCGCAGCCGGGCACCAGGTGATGCATCGGCCGCAGCCGACACAGCCTGAGGTGCCGAACTGGTCGATCCAGGAACCGAGCTTGTGGGTGATCCACTGCCGGTACCGGGCGCCGGTCTCCTTGCGCAGGCTG
>Ga0209840_1000303_pt1 | contig 11013 bp, 9 predicted proteins | sample PersoiDNA2013190_FD_185802 | JGI IMG/M metagenome (GOLD analysis project Ga0209840, IMG submission 185802) | Permafrost soil microbial communities from the Arctic, to analyse light accelerated degradation of dissolved organic matter (DOM) -... | ecosystem: Environmental > Terrestrial > Soil >... | reverse complement strand
AATACGGTACTAGGCCAGCACTTTGTCCAGCGGCGTGTACTTCATCTTGTGGGCCTCGGCCACCGACGGGATGGTGAGCTTGCCACGGTACACGTTGACGCCGAGAGCCAGAGCCGGGTCGTCTTTGACGGCCTGCTCGAAGCCCTTGGTGGCGATGGCGAGGCCGTACGGCAGCGTGCGGCCGGTGAGGGCCATGGTGGACGTGCGGGCCACGGCGCCCGGCATGTTGGCGACGCAGTAGTGGATCACGCCGTCGACCACATAGGTGGGCTCGGTATATGTGGTGGGCTTGGAGGTCTCGAAACAGCCGCCCTGGTCGATGGCGACATCGACGAGCACGGCGCCGTTGTGCATGTTCTTGAGCTGCGACCGCTTGATCAGATGCGGCGTCTGAGCGCCACCCGGAAGCAGGACCGCGCCGATGACGAGGTCGGCGTCGGCGATCTCTTCTTCGATGGCGCTCTCGTTGGACAGCATGGTCTCGACGCGGCCGCCGAAGATGTCGTCGAGATAGGCCAGGCGATCGGCGCTGTTGTCGAGGATGACGGTGCGGGCGCACATGCCCACCGCGATCTTGGCGGCGTTGATACCCACGGTGCCGCCGCCGATGATGACGACCTTCGCCGGCGGGACGCCGGTGACGCCGCCGAGCAGCACGCCGCGGCCGCCGTGCTCCTTCTGCAGGTGCATGGCGCCGGCCTGGATGGCCAGGCGACCGGCGACCTCGCTCATCGGGAAGAGGAGCGGGTGGCCGCCGCTGGGGAGCTCGACCGTCTCGTAGGCGATGGCGCGGATGTCTGCGTCGAGCATGCCCTTGGTGAGGTCCTTGGCGTAGGCCGCGGCCAGATGCAGGTACGTGTAGAGGATCTGGCCCTTCTTGAACATGGGCCATTCGACCGGCAGCGGCTCCTTGACCTTGACGATCATGTCGGCCTTGGCGAAGACGTCTTCGACCTTGGCCAGCGAAGCGCCGGCGGCCTTGTAGGCGGCGTCGCCGAAGCCGCTGCCGACGCCGGCGGCCTTCTCGACGATGACCGTGTGACCGGCGCGCATGAACTCCTTGACGCCATTCGGGGTGACCGCGACGCGGTACTCCTCGTTCTTGATCTCCTTGGGGACACCGACGATCATGACTCCTCCTCGCTCTTCATCCCGATGGTCGCCTCTTGACGCGAACGCTCGTAAGGGCGTACACGGTTTGGCAGTCTAGCACATGAGAACGCCCAGATAAGCCCAGAAAGAAAAGAAAACGCGCAGAACTGAACGGACTGTGAAGTCGTGCACGACGGGGGACGGGCCGACGCGGCCGTGTCAGTCGGCGTCGGCTGGCCGCTCGATCCAGGCCCGGCGCATGCTGGTCGGCATGAGCGTCCACCGGTTCTTCGCCTTCATCACCAAGAACATCTCGCTGGAGTTGATGCCGCCCACCTCACGCAGTGACACGTTGAGGAAGTCGTAGAGCCCGTTCATGCCTTCTTCGGTGGCTACCTCGGCCATGATGTCGTAGCGCCCGGTGACGACCGCCGCCCACGTGACTTCGGGCAGGGCGGCGATCTGCTCCACCTTCTCGTCCAGGCGGTGTTTGTCCACGGTGAGACCGACCAGCGCCACGGTGAGGCCCTTTGCCTGGAAGGCGTCGACGAGCCCTGCGATCCGCAGGACGCCGTCGCCGACCAGCGCCCTCACGCGGGCCGCGGCGGTCGGTCGCGACACCCCCGCCCTCCGCGCCAGGTCGGCGAGGGAACGGCGCCCGTCCTCTCCGAGCAGCCCGATCAGCGTCTTGTCCAGGGAATCGATCGGTCGCGCCACGAGCCCTCCTCCGTCGACAGCAGGGCCGGCCACACTGGCTCAGGCTCACGCCGCTCGTATATGTTTACCACAGCCGACGAAGGGAGGCATTGCATGGCCAGGCCCGGGCGGGTCCACGACAGGATCGTAGCCATCTCCTCCGAACTCGACGGCACGGTGGGCGTGGCGGCCCGCAATCTGGCGAGTCAGGCGAACGTCTGCGTCAACGCCGACGAGCTCTTCCCCATGGCCAGCTGCTTCAAGATCCCCATCATGGTCGAGGTCATGCGCCGCGTCGACGCCGGCGCCCTTCGCCTGGACGACCGCCTCACCCTCACCGAGGCCGACAAGAGCCCCGGCAGCACGCTCATCCACTGCCAGGAGGGCCTGCGGCCCTCAGTCCGCGATATGCTCTATCTCATGATCACGCTCAGCGACAACACGGCGACCGACATGCTGTGGCGGCTCGTCGGCCTCGGGGCCGTCAACGAGACGATGCGCAAGCTGGACCTCGCCACGATCGACTGTTTCATGCCCAACCGCGAGTACTACCTGATGGAGTGTGGAGCCGGCAGCGACTGGCGCGGCCTGAGCGGCGCCGAGACCGTCGCCAAGTGGCGTTCCTTCGAGGCGCGCGACGAGCACGAAGACGCCTTCGAGCGCGTCCTCGAAGAGAACGCACACCTCAGCGGAGCCGGTTTCCAGCATCTCTACGACGAGCGCTGGGGCCTCCACGAGTCGTGTGGCTACGACGACGCCTTCGCCATCGACCAGGCGCTCGACAACCCGGGTTCGCCGCGCGACATGGCCGAGCTGCTGGCGATGATCGTCGAGAGCCGCTGCGCCTCGGCGCCCTCCTGCCAGCCCATGATCGAGATTATGAGCCGGCAGGAGTGGCGCGAGAAGATCCCCGCCGGGCTGCCGCCGGGCCTGCGCGTGGCCAACAAGACCGGCGGCGTCTCGGGCACCAGCAACGACGCGGCGATCGTGTACACGCCCTCCGGCGCGCCGATCGTCATGGTCGTGTACTGCAAGGGCCTGAGCTACAGCGCGAAAGAGCGCGCGTCCCAAGCCATCGCCGGCATCGCCGCCGAACTGTACGAGCACCTCGGGGAGCCGGCGTGAAGGTCGCCGGCGCCCGCATCCTCGTGGTCGGCGGCGTGCATCGGCTCGGCCGCGCGCTGGCCCTCGACCTCGCCGCGCACGGCGCCGCCGTCTGCGTCTCGTCGCGGGCGGCCGGGGAAGAGGTCGACGCGCAGGTCGGCGCGCTGCGCGCTGCCGGCGCGCCGGCCGCCGCCGCGGTGGCCGGCGACGTGCGCTGGCCTACGGCGGCCGAGAGCCTGGTGGCCGACGCCGCGGCAGCTCTCGGCGGCCTTGACGGGCTGGTGTATGCCGCCAGCGGCCCGTTCGTGCCCACGCCCCCCGAGGGAGTGGACGAGGCCTCGTGGGACGCCTCGCTGGACACCATCGCCAAAGGGTTCTTCTTCACGGCGCTTGCCGCCCGCGGGCGCTTTCTGGCCGGCGGGGCGGCGGGCGGCGTGATCGTCGCCATCACCGACTACCTGGGCCTGCAGCCGTGGACGGCGTTCGCGGCGCACGGCGCCGCCAAGGCGGCCCAGATCCACCTCGTCAAGGAGCTGGCGCGAGCCTGGGCCGCCGACGGCGTGCGCATCTGCGGCGTCGCGCCGGGGCCTGTGGACCTGGAGGACGACGAGCATAGGGCGGCCACGCTGCGGGCGGCCGCCAAGGTGGCGTCGGAGCGCCTTGTGGCTCCGGCGGACATCGGCGCCGCCGTGCGGTTCTGTCTCGAGACGGACGGGGTCACCGGCGTCAACGTGGTGGTCGACAACGGCTCGCTGGTGATGTCCTAGACCGTCTTGCCCTTCTTGGCCTGGTCGATGAGCTCCTTGGCTTTGAGAGCCAACCAGAACTCCATGCGGTCCTGCGACTGGTCGAGGTCGCGGCCGGTGATCTCCTCCACGCGCTTCATGCGGTAGCGCAGCGTGTGGCGGTGCACGTAGAGCTTCTCGGCGGCGGCGCCCCAGTGGCCGTTGGCCTCGAGGAAGGAGGCGAGACTCTTCACGAGGTCGCTCGAGTTCTGCTCGTCGTAGTCCTGCAGCTTGCCGAGCACGCTGTCGTAGAAGACCTGCAGTGACAGGGTGTCCTGCAGACCCAGCAGGAGCCCATAGGAGCCCAGGTCGTCGAAGCTGGCGATGACGCCCGGCTCGCCCTTGAGCCTGCGGATCTTGATCGCGTAGCTGGCCTCGTAGTAGCTCTGGCGCAAGTCGATGAGCTGGCGGTGCGGGCGGCCGATGCCGACCGACACGCTGATCTCGGGAAGGAGCTGGTCGATGGCCGCCTGGAGCTCTCCGGCGAGCGCGATCACCGCGCCGCCGTCGAGCTTGCCCGGCTGCACGAGGATCACGACCGAGTCGCTGCGCGACGCCGAGATGAAGAGGATGTCGCGCTTCGCCATGAACTCGTCGACCGCCCAGTGGAGGCGCTCCTTGACGTCCTGCACCGCGGTCTCCTCGCGCTCGCCGCGCGCGTCGACGGGCGCCGCGAAGCCGTCGATGTCGAGAAGGACGATGAGGTGCGGGGACTGCGGATCGAGGCCGAAGAAGGCCAGACGGCGGGCGATCTCCTCCTCGTAGAGGTCGCTGGCGATCAGCTCGTCGAAGAAGTCGCCGGCCAGCCGCTTCTCGGTCTCGGCGACGGCCTTCTTCTTCACCAGCTCGAGCGCCGTCACGGTGACCACGTTGTGCAGGATGATGCGGTCGTACTCGCTGAAGTCGCCGCTGTCCTTGACCACGGCGAGGAACGCGCCGATGCGATGGGACGCGACCACGGGGTAGACCTGCACGCCCGAACCCACGCCCTCCATGCTGAGGTCGAAGTTCTGGCGGTTGGCGCGGCGGTCGCTGATCCGGCCCCAGAGATCGGCGATGAGCTCGCCGCCCAGGTGCCTGCGGTAGGCGGCTTCGCAGAGCACCACGCCGTGGAAGTCGAAGAGGACCGCCGAGCAGCCCACCAGGGCCGAGAGCGTCGAGAGGATGGCCTCGAGGCCCTTTTCTTCGAGCACGATCTTGGTGAGCTTCTCGTGCACCGCCAGGCTGCGCTGCAGGAGCGAGTACTGCTCGTTGACGATCTTCGAGGCCACGGCCTCGGTGATGGCGATGAACGGCACGTGGTACGGCACCTCGAACAGCGGGAAACCGTACTCCTCGGCGACCCTGATGAGCGCCGGTGGCACCTTGTCGAAGCTGAAGCCGGTGCCGAAGCCGAGCCCGGAGAGGTTGTGGTCGATGAGCAGCTTGAGCTGCTCGATCTGCTGGTCCTCCGCACCGACGAAGCCGTAGCCGGTGGTGAGGAGAAGCTCGCCGCCCTTGAGCCACTTGGTCGGGTCGGGGACCTCGGTGATGTGCACCCAGCGCACCGGGTTGCTGGTGGACTTGGCGCCGGCCAGCAATCTGAGGTTCAGGTCGGGGATCTCGAGGATGTCCTGGACGCTGATCATCGCCCGCGATCCTACATCATGTCCAAGTACAGCGCGAGAGCATGCGGCGTGCTGGCCGAGGGCGCTTTGTACGTTCTGGCCCAGCCGAAGGCGTGACCGTCAGCGTCGCCGCAGCACGCGCCCGGGCAAGGCCCCCGTGTGCTCGCTTTCGGCGATCACCGGTTCGCCGTTGACCAGGACCCAGTCCAGGCCTTCGGGATGCCGGTGCGGGATGTTCTCGAAGGGATACGCGTGCGGATACAGGTTGGTGGCCCGGTCGCGCACCTTGTCGAGGTCGAAGACGACGACATCGGCGCGCAGGCCGGGCCGCAGGACGCCGCGGTCGAGCAGCCCGAAGCGCTGCGCGGGGAAGGAGGTCATCTTGCGGATGGCCTCCTCGAGGCGCAGCACCGGCTCGTCGCGCACGTAGCGCTCGAGGACGCCGGGGTACTCGCCGTAGCTGCACGGCCAGTACAGCGCCGGGTCGTCCAGGGTCTCCACCGGCGGCATCACCAGGCCGTCGGACGACACCATGGCCAGCGGGCTGCGCAGAAGCGCCCGGATGTCGCGCTCGTCGACGTAGTCGAAGATCCCGACGATCTGGTCGTCCTCCTCCACGATGAGGTCGAGGTACGTGTCCAGCGGCGCGCTGCCACGGTCCGCCGCGATGTCGGCCACCGACCGACCCCTGAGCTCGGGGTGCCGCCCGGCGTGCAGGATGACGATGCGGTCGAAACGGCCGTGACGGACCAATCCCGTGTAGCCCGCGCCGGGCAGCACGTCGTCGGCGATGGCCCGGCGCAGGTCGTCCCGCTCGCGAGGGTCGCCGAGCAGCGCCATCAGCGCCTCGTGCCCCAGATCGAGCACGGGCTGGGGCAGGGCGCGGGACAGGCGCGGCGCGAGATCGGTGTGCACGTCGTTGTCGGTCGTGACGTCGAGGCCGTCGCGGCGCGCCTCTTCGATGAGCGCCAGGTTGGCGCCGGCGTCCTCGCGGGCGCCCCACTTGGGGGCGTTGTGCGAGACCTCGACGGCGACGCCGCACTCGCGACCGATGGCGAGAGCCTCGGCGACGGCTTCGAGGATGGTCTCGCGCTCCCCACGGATGTGCGTGGTGTACATCGCCTGATAGCGGCCCACGACGCGGCACAGCCGGACGAGCTCGTCGGTGCCCGCGTAGCAGCCCGGCGGGTAGACGAGGCCCGTGGAGAGGCCGTGGGCGCCGGCGCGCAAGGCGGCGTCCAGCAGCCGCTCCATGCGCGCCAGTTCCTTCTCGGTGGCGGGCCGATCGGCGAGGCCCATGACCGCCAGCCGCAGGGCGCCGTGGCCGACGAGCGGGGCGATGTTGATGGCCCCGCCCGCGAGTTCCAGCGCCTCGAGATACTGGCGGAAGCTCGTCCAGTCCCAGGCGACCCCGCTGATGTCCCAGTAGTGCGCCCAGTTGTGCAGCGCCTCGTCGCGGTGAGCCGCGCTGAGCGGCGCCGGCGACATGCCGCAGTTGCCCGTGACGTGGGTGGTGACCCCCTGCCGCACCACGGAATCCGCCCGCGGATGCTGCAGGATGGAGATGTCGGAGTGCGTGTGCGGGTCGACAAAGCCGGGAGCGACGTAGCGGCCGCCGGCGTCGACTACGGCGCAGCCGCGCAGCGCGCCCGCCGCGCCGATGGCGGCGATGCGGTCGCCGCGCACGGCCACGTCGCCGTAGTACCAGGGGTTGCCGCAGCCGTCCACGATGCGGCCGTTGGCGATGACGAGGTCGGGAGTGGTCACGAGCGTTCCCGGCCCTACATCTCGTACATCTGGTAGGGGTTCTCGCAGGGCGGGCCGGCGCAGACGTAGACGCGGCGCTCGTCCAGGTCGCAGATCATGCTGCCCACGGTCATGCCCTGCTCGGCAAGCGGCTCGCTCTCGTCGGGATGCCCGCAGATGGCCTGCTCCGGGGCCGGATCGTGGCAGTGGAGCGCGCGAGCCACGAGCTCGACGGGGTCGTCGCCGCGGGCGCTGCCCTCCGCCAGGATCCCTTCCGCCGTGGCCAGGCGGATCGGCGATTCCTCGTAGGTCGCCGCCTCGAACGGCGCCATCTCGGCGGCGACGTAGTGGTTCGTGTGCGCCATGTAGCCGGCGGGCGAGTGGTCCATGAAGGAGCTCGCCGTGGCGGAGGTCTCAATGTCCCACAGGCGGCCGTGCGTGTCGGCGAAGAAGTGGTTGGTCCCCCGGGCTCGCGCGTCCAGCAGGCCGCGGTCGCGGGCGGCCTCGAGCGAGGCGCCCTCGAGGGAGGCGCGCCGCACGAACGCGTTGGGCACGCCCACGCGATTGTCGTTGCTGTGCACCGAGTTGCTCACGTTGCCGACGCCGTGCGAGTTCATGGCGATCATCAGCAGGTAGGGCGCGCCGGCGATCCCCATCAGCCGCGTGCCGTCCGGCACCGTCAGGTCGAACATCACGTTGTGGGGCGCGTCCACGACGTACCAGTCCATGTTGTGGCCGATCACATGTCGGCCGCCGGCCGCGACCGCGACCGCCGTGCAGTGGTCGCCGCCGCGCGGCCCTCCCGGCGCCAGCGCCCGCCGGCCGCCCTCGCCCCCTGCGTCGGCGGTGAACTCCTCGCCGCAGTTCGGCACCAGCAGCTGAGAGAGCGGCAAGGCCGCCCCCTCGGCGACCCCCTCGAGCTCCTCGAGGTGCCGCGGCGTCCAGCGGCGGGCCTCTTCCGCGTACGCCAGCGCCAGCCGCTCGGCCTCGGCGAAGCTCAGCCGGCCCTGGGTCATGGCGGAGAAGTTGTCGCGGAAGAAGGCGACGGAGGCGTGGATGGCGTCTCGGGCGCCCTCGCCGACGGCGCGGCCGAGCTCCCGGTAGGAACCCCGCGCCTGAACGTACACGAACGGGATCGCCATCCTCTGCATCCTGTCAGTCGCCCCATGGAACTGCCGGGCGGGGACCCTGCGCCACCCGCCCGTCTCTAGTCTACAGCCCGAGCGCGCGGCGAGGGTCCGGGTACTCGTGCACCCCGGTCTCGGCGGCGCAGCTCGCGATGAGCCCGCACAGCGCCTCGAGAAGGTCGTCGGGCAACCCCACCGGCTCGCGTCCTACGATATCGGCGACCTTCTCGCCGGCCAGGTCCACGACGCCGCCACGCCCCGAGGCCAGCCACTCGTTGAGGCCGCCGCGGTAGCTGAGGAGCGGCGCGACGAACTCGCTGCGGATGTACCGCCGCGTGTGCTTGGTGCCGAGGAAGCCACGCCCCGAGAGCACGCCGTCGACCATCGCCTCGACGTCCAGGGCGTCCGCGTCCCAGGGCCTCTCCGCAACGGCGTAGAAGACGTTGTTGAGCACCTCGTCGTCGATGACGAGGACCTCGAGGCAGCTGGACACGCCCGCCTGGATCTCGCCGATGCCCGAGAGCAGGCGCGGGCGGGCAGCGACGCCGAGCAGGGCGTTGACCGCGCGCTCATAGCCGAACTGCGCGTCGACCACTTTGCTGTCGCTGCAGGGCCCGTAGCAGTCGCAGGCGAGGCCGTACCTGCGCGCCAGAAGGACCGCGGCCACCGAGGCGACGCCGGTCTCGGGCGTGCCCGAGACGACGACGCCGCTGCGCGGGTCGACGGCGCTCAGGCGCGGCCCGTAGTACACGGGCGTGCCGGGCGCGGCGAGATGCATCGCCTCGATAGCCTCGTCGGGCCAGATGTCGATCGCGGCGTTCGCCGTCTCCCGGCTCACGCGTCCTCGACCGCCCTCGGCCGGCGCCGCGCGATGACCACCACGGCCACGACGGCGATCACGGCCGCGGCGACCAGGACGTAGACCCACGACGAGCCGCCGCTCTCGACCGCGGCGGCACCGGCGGCCCGCGGCTTGAGGTCCAGGTAGGTGGCGCGCGTCAAGTTGAAGAACGGCGCCCCGTCCTTGACCGGCACCGCGCCGTAGCCCGTCCACTTGTCGGTGCGGAACGCCTGCAGATTCACGTTGTACCAGAGGATCACATACGGCGTGTCGCGATACAGGATGGCCTGCAGCTTGTCGGTGACCGCCTTGCGCGCCGTGGGATCGTCGGGCTTCTCGGGGTCGAGGGCCTCCCCCTGGGCGACGTACAGGCGGTCGTACTCGGGGTTGGAGTACTGGCTGTCGCCCCAGTTGAGGATCTGCGTCGTGGTGAACGTGGACAGCATGAACCCGGGGTCGATGTCGCCGCGCCAGCTCCAGATGAACAGGTCGTAGTCGGCGTTGTCGTACACCTCGTCGCCGAACGCGCCCTCGTCCTTCTGATCGAGGCGGAGCTTGACGCCGATATCGGCGCACCAGGAGACAATCATCTTGCCGGCCGCCTGGTCCTCAGGGTACTCGTTGAGGGTCACGAAGCGGAAGTCGAGCTTCTTGCCCTGGGTGTTCTCGCGCACACCGTCGCCGTCGCGATCCGCGTACCCGGCGTCCTCCAGGATCTGCCTGGCCTTCTCGGGGTCGTAAGTGACCTTCTGCCCGGCGGGCGCCTTCCAGTGCCAGGGGCCCTGGACCGGGGAGAAGAGTGACGTGCCGGGGACGGCCAGGCCCGCCATCGACGTGGCGTTGATCTTGTCTTTGTCGATGGCCCAGGCGATGGCCCGGCGCACCGCGACGTCGCGAAGCAGCGGGTCGCCCTTGGACTTGGGGCTGGCCCAGCAGTTGAAGCCCAGCTCGTGGAAGCCTATCGCCGGCGCCGCGACCGCCGTCGTGCCGGGCAGGCTCTTGAGGATCTTGTAGTACGTGGCCGGCCAGTTGACGATGGCGTCGAGGTTGCCGGCCTTGTAGTCCTGGATCATCGAGTCGGTGTTCTGGCTGATGACGAAATACACCTCGTCGATCGTGGGCGGACCGCCGAGCTCCTGCGGGTAGTCCTGGTTGGCCTCGAGCCGGATCCACTTGCTCTTCTCCAGTTCGGTGACCCTGAACGGGCCGGAGCCGACCATGGGCCAGTTCTTGAACCCGCCGAGGTTCTCGGGGTCAGCCCTCTTCCAGATGTGCTCGGGCAGGATGGGGATGTAGAGAGCCAGCATCCCCGTGTTGGGCTTGCGCGTCTTGATGACCAGCGTCTTGTCGTCTGGCGCGGTGACGCTGGTCACGCCGGTGAGGTACTGGGCGTAGGCGGCGTCCTGCGGCTCGAGGATGAGGTTGTAGGTGAAGGCGATGTCGCGGGCGGTCAAGGGCGCGCCGTCCTGCCACTTCATCCCCTCGATGATGTGGAAGGTCCACGTCCTGCCGTCGGCCGAGGTCTCCCAGCTGCGCGCCAGGTCGGGGACGGGCTTGTAGTCCCGGTCGTACCAGGTGAGGAAGTTGTAGCCGAGACGGAAGCACTCCCAGGACGGGCCGCTCCAGGCGCTGAACGGGTTAATGCCGTCGAAGTCCTCGAGGGCGCCGATCCGGTAGACGGTCGCGGCGGCGCTCGGTGACGGCGAGGCCGACGCCGCCGCCGCGGCGACAGGGACGACCAGCAGCACGGCGAGGGCGATCGCGACCCCCACAGCGCTCAGACAACGTCTCATGCTTGGCTCCTCATGGCGCCACGTCGTTGCCGTCTTACTTCTCGATCCTGATGCAGGCCGCGTAGTGGTCGCCGGTGATGTGCACGTCCGGCGGGTCGATCTCTTTGCAGGCCTCGATAACCTCCGGGCAGCGCGGGTGGAAGCGGCAGCCGGAGGGGATGTCGACCGGGTTCGGGGTCTCGCCCTTGAGGATCACGTGCTCGCGCTTGGCCAGCGGGTCGG
>Ga0209840_1000302_pt1 | contig 11027 bp, 13 predicted proteins | sample PersoiDNA2013190_FD_185802 | JGI IMG/M metagenome (GOLD analysis project Ga0209840, IMG submission 185802) | Permafrost soil microbial communities from the Arctic, to analyse light accelerated degradation of dissolved organic matter (DOM) -... | ecosystem: Environmental > Terrestrial > Soil >... | reverse complement strand
ACGGAAGACATACATGTTGAGGACATTGGTGATTGCTCCGATAAGCCCGGTAAGAGCCATGACGATCCCGACCACTGTGACGAGATACAAGTAGATGATGCGAACGACGTTGCGTTGTTTCATGGACGCCTCCTGAGGCACACAGTAAGGTCGATCGCTGAGGGGCTGGGTACCAGGAGATGAGCCAGAAAGTTCCAGCCGGTCCTAGTGCCCAGTAGCATGCCTTGCGGCATCCCTCATCGATATACTAGAGGAAGTTCTGCAGGAATGCAAGAATTGTGAGCATATACGATGTCATGGCGACGAGACCGGCGGCCAGGCTCGGCGTTACAGATGCCGGTGTCATAAAACGGTGTTGGTCTCTCCAATGGTTGTGGTATGATAAATATATGATATCTATCGGTCGGATCAGGGAGCAGGATGTGTCGTGATTGAACTGGAACAGAAGGACTTCGAAGAACTCGTGCTCGTCGCTCTTGTCACGCTTCCCGACCAGTTCAGGACGGCGCTCAAGAACATCGACGTCGTCGTCGAGGATTTCCCTCCGATGGATGTTTTGAAGCGTACCGGAGTTGCCAACGGCTACGGCCTGCTGGGGTTGTACCAGGGGGTTCCGCTCAGGGACCGGGGGCCGCACTACAGTGGCACTCTGCCTGACAAGATCAGCGTGTTCAAGGTTCCCCTCGAGTCCTCGGTCGATACGGTCGACGAGCTGATGCCTCTTGTTCAGCACGTGGTCTTGCATGAACTGGGCCACTACTTCGGCCTCAGCGACGAGGAGATGCGCGAAAGTAGAGGAGACTTGCACTAACGTGAGGATTACAGTGGGCGCACTGCGTGCCACTCTTCCTATCTCGTAACAGGAGAGGTGTACATGGAAATTCGAAGGATTGCAGTGTTTGGTGCCGGTGTCATGGGAGCGGGAATTGCCCAGGACGCAGCAGCGCACGGTCTCGAAGTGGTGCTTGTCGACCAAACGGAGGACGGACTGACGCGTGCCCGCCAGAGCATCGAAAACAGTCTCAATCTCGAACTCCAGCGATGGGGTATTACGGGATCGGAGAAGAAGGTCCTGCTTTCCCACATCAAGTTCACGTTGAATCACAGAGATGTGGGCAGCGTCGACCTTGTCATCGAGGCCATTCCGGATGATCTTGCGGCCAAGCAGGAGCTGTTTTCCCAGCTTGAGGCCCAATTTGAGCAGATGTGCCCCGGTGAGGTCACCTACGTCAGCAACACTGCTATCTTGCCCATCACTGACATCGCGCTGAAGATGGTCAACAAGGACCGTCTCGTAGGCATGCACTTCCTTGCGCCCGTTCCGGCGATCAAGCTGGTCGAGATGGTGCGGGGCGTCCACACGTCTCAGGCGACCGTCGATCGTGCGAAGGAACTGGCGCGCCGCATGGGCAAGACCCCCGTCGACGTGCTCGAAAACCCAGGCTACATCACGGCGCGCCTTGTCGTGCCCCTTATCAACGAAGCCATCATGCTCTACCAGGAAGGAACGGCCAGCAAGGAGGACATCGATGTCGCCATGCGCCTTGGATTCGGTTTCAACAAGGGCCCGTTTGCTCTGGCCGACCAGATCGGGCTGGATGTCGTCCTCGGGTGGTCGGAGAACCTCTTCCGCGAGCTTGGCGAGACTCGATATCGTCCACACGCGCTCGTCCGGAATCTGACTCGACGTGGGTACCTGGGAGTGAAGACCGGCAAGGGTTTCTACAGCTATGAGACTCCTGTCGACAACGCGGAGGAAAAGATATGAAGGTTCTGATCCTGAACTGTGGGAGCTCTTCTATCAAGTACAAGCTGTACGACGATGACCAGCAACTGGCCGAAGGCCTGCTGGAGAAGATCGGCACCGCGCAGGCGCAGCTCAATCACACGGTTGCCGGACGGAAGAAGCTCGTCTCTGTCCACGAGATCCTTGAGCACTATGCTGGCATCGAGCTCATCCTGCAAGTTCTGGTTGACCGGGAGAAGGGTGTCCTCACGAGCATTGAGGACATTCAGGCTGTCGGGCACCGCGTGGTCCATGGTGCTGAGTCGTTCTCGGAATCGACACTGATTACCCCCGAGGTGGTGGCCAAGATCGAGGAATGTATTGACATCGCACCTCTCCACAATCCGCCGAACCTTGCGGGTATCTACGCCATCTCGGAGCTGTTGCCCAAGGTGCCCCAGGTCGCCGTCTTTGACACAGCATTCCATCAGACGATGCCGGACAAAGCATTCATGTATGCGATCCCTTACGTTTTCTACGCCCGGAACCATATCCGCAAATACGGTTTTCACGGTATCAGCCACTACTATGTTTCGTATGAGGCTGCTGCAATGCTGGGAAGGACCGTCGATGAACTCAAGCTTATCACATGTCATCTGGGTAATGGCTCTTCCGTTACCGCTATCGATCATGGCAAATCCGTCGATACGTCCATGGGGTTCACTCCTCTCGAAGGGCTACCCATGGGGACGCGCTGTGGAGACATCGATCCTGCCGTCCCCCTCTATATCATGGGGAAGGAAGAACTGAACCTTCAGCAGATCAACGCTCTACTCAACAAGCACTCAGGCGTTCTGGGCATTTCGGGCGTCAGCAATGACTTCCGCACTCTTGAGGAAGAGTCCAGCAAGGGCGACAAGCGTGCGACCCTGGCACTGGAAGTGTTCTGTTACAGGCTCAAGAAGTATATTGGCTCGTATATTGCGGCCATGAACGGGGCCGATGCGATCGTATTCACGGGCGGGATAGGCGAGAACAGCGATGTCGTTCGTGAAATGGTCGTTAAGGACATGGAATTCCTGGGCGTAGAACTCGATGCCGAAACGAATCGCACCAAGAAGCACGGTGAGGCGGTAGACATTAGCAAACCATCTTCGCGCATCAAGGTCCTGGTCATCCCGACCAACGAGGAATTGGTCATTGCCCGGGACACCCGTCGGATAGCGGCTGCAAACTAAACATCCATCGTCAGTTTGTGTGCGAGAAGCCCACAGTGCGACAGCGCTGTGGGCTTCTCTCTATCTTGTGATTGCCTTGACAAAATCGCCACGAGACGTAATGTTGCTCAGTGGAGAACTCATATTATGCCACCAGGAGGTATCTGTTATGAAGTGGGGAAGCAAAGTCACTGCAAGTGCCGTTTCGATCGCCACCATCGTCCTGTCCATTCTCGCCAGCTACAAGTGGCATTAGGCCACCAACCCAGGAGGTATCTGCTATGAAGTGGGGAAGCAAAGTCACTGCAAGTGCCGTTTCGATCGCCACCATCGTCCTGTCCATTCTCGCCAGCTACAAGTGGCATTAGGCCGAAACTTGCCGCAGACTGTTATATAGGTTGACAAGAGCGTGTAAAGAGCGAAAATGCGAGGAGGTAAGTCACGACAGGGAGCTGAGTAGTTGGACAGGCAGAAGATACGATGGGATCGGGTGTATGTTGGGTTTACGGGGTTGTTGGTTGTTGGCATGGTCGTTCTTGCGGCAAGTGTTGTAGTTCGTGTCCCGCATGTCGACTGGTGGTGGATTGCAGTTTTCTTTGTGCTGGGCATTGTCGCGGATCTTAACCCAGTACTAGACCTCGGGTTTGGTGGGGCACAGGTCGAGGTCACGGTATCGTTGGCTCTGACGTTCTCGATCGCGTGCATATGGGGCCCCCTTACGGCTATGGGTCTTGTCGCTGTTCAGACGGTGTTCTCGGATCTGGTCACACGGAAGGATATTGAGAAGATCGCGTTCAACGCGTTTCTGTACGTTATTACCATAGGGGGCGCAAGTCTCCTTTACCATTTAGTTGGTGATCCGACGGCGCCCTATCTGGGACCGGCGAATTTAAGGGCGCTGCTACTTGCAGCAGGATACTACATTGTCTCTGACTACGTGCTCTTGTCAGGTCTCTTCGCAGTGCTCTCTCGGAAGCCATTTGGCACTGTCTTGATCGGCTTCTTCCGCGACAGTTGGTTCAACATAGCCGAGTTGCTTCCGCTGGGGATGGCTGTTACTGCTCTGTTCCGATTGAACCCGGTGGCTATACTGTTCCTGCTTCCAACGTTCTTCCTGTTGTATGTCTCTCTGAAACGAGAACAGGCGCTCCGAAGCCAAACGCAGACGATACTCGAGAAGCTGGTCGATGTCCTTGAGAGCAAGAGCCCGGAGACGGCTCAGCACTCCAAACGCGTGCGGGCATGGGTTGAGGATATGTGTGATGAACTTGGCATGGAGAGTTCGGAAACAGACATGGTACTACAGGCTGCCGTATTGCACGACCTTGGAAAGGTCGGGCTGGACGACAACTTGCTGCGCAAGCCCGGTCTCAGCGCAGAGGAGTTCCATCAGATCATGGGGCACTCCGCGGTGTCTGCTGGCCTGCTGGAGGGACTGACGCTGTTTCAGGGCGGACGGGACATCGTCCTGCACCACCATGAGCGATATGATGGCAGTGGTTACCCGGACCATCTCGCGGGCGAGAACATTCCTTTTGGTGCGCGCATCATTGCTGTTGCAGATTCGTTCGACGCTATGGTGAGTGTGCGGCCCTACCGGGCCAAGAGCCTCACGATCACGGAAGCTCTGAAGATACTGGACCAGGAGCGCGGGGCACAGTTCGATCCAGCGCTCGTGGTCACATTCACGAAGCTTGTTCATGCACACCTTGAAACAGGAGACATGACCAATTTTCCCTCCGCTGTGCAGATCGACTCGACGGACGGAGTCAGCATCGCAGCGGGTGTTCGGGTTTAGCATGTTTGTTCTGGCTGTCCTGGGTGTTGCACTGATGTCCAGTCTGCTCACCGGCGGACGCCTGCGCTACATCGAAAACTTCCACCTCAAGGCTCTGCTTCTCGGGGTAGGGGCGTTCGTGGTTCAGCTGCTCATTTTTACGTCCCATGGGGAATCGCTGCTTGGCGCGCTTCTTCCAGGGGTCTATGTCCTGAGCCTCCTCATGCTCCTGGCGTTTCTGCTGGTGAATCGGAGGGTTTTCGGCGTCCCGATCCTCCTGGTCGGACTGATGCTCAACATTCTTGTCATTGGTGCAAACCACGGGCGTATGCCGGCTGATCCGCAGGCACTTGTCGCCACTGGACAGGGCTCTCACGCAGAGGAGCTGGTCAGGGATGGCACCGCAGCCAACGTCGTTCTCATGAGTGACCAGACGCACCTCAATTTTCTGGGAGACTACATCGTCCTGCCGTTTCTCGGCGACATGGGTTCGGCCTACAGCGCGGGCGATCTCGTGGCTCTTGCGGGAGAAGCCGCTCTGGTGTTCGGGATGGTACGAGCGGGCAGAAAGGTGCACACTGGTTCAACTGAGGAAAAGTTTCCTGGAACCGGAAGCTAGTCCCGAGTCTTCCTCCGTGATGGGTTGTCTGTCGGTTCGGTCGTTCGTGGCGTATACTCTTGTCGAACGCAATGTGCTGACACAGGAGGTGCGCAATGCGCATCCGGGAATTGTATGATCTCATCGATACTGTGGCCCCCTTTCGACTGCAGGAGGAGTATGACAACGCAGGATTGATCGTCGGTTCGATGGATGACGAAGTTCGCGGCGTCCTCCTTTGTCTGGATGTCACGCATGAGACGGTCGAGGAAGCCGACCGGGTTGGCGCCAATCTCATCCTGTCGCATCATCCCCCCATCTTCCGGGCGATCAAGAAGCTGGACCCTGTCCAGCACTCGGCACTCCTGGCTGCCATTCGTATGGACATGACTCTGCTGGCAGTACACACGAACTTCGACGCTGCGTCGGACGGCCTCAACGCATTTGTGGCGCGTCGGATGGGCCTCACTGACCTGAGTATCCTTGAGCTTCACGAGTCGGAACGGTTGTACAAAATTGTCACGTTCGTTCCTCCTGAGTTCAGGGAACAGGTCCTCGACGCGATGTTTGCCGCCGGGGCAGGGCACACCGGCTCCTATTCGCACACGTCGTACCGGGCCACCGGGACGGGTGAGTTCGTGCCTGATCCTGGGACGCATCCCTTTGTGGGCGAGGAGAATGCCATGACTAGCGTGACGGAGGACCGCGTTGAGACCATCGTCTCCGGCCGGGACCTGGCATCTGCCCTGAAGGCCCTGCGCGGGGCTCATCCCTATGAGGAGCCGGCAGTCGACATTTTCGAGGAACATCTTCCTGGGAGGCCACTTTCCGGGTTTGGACACTTGGGGAGGCTGCCCCACGTCATGGGTTCAGAAGAGTTCGTCGCATTCATCAAGTCGTTCTTCGCACTGTCGGTGTTGCCGGTGGCGGGAACTCTGCCGGAGGCCATCGAACGCGTGGCCTTCTGCTCCGGATCGGGATCGGCGCTTCTCCCTGCCGCAAGCAGAGCTGGAGCCCAGGTACTGATCACGGGAGATGTCACATACCACGGGGCGCTCGACGTATCTCAGCGTGGAGGCTGTGTAGTCATTGTGGACCACTATAGCTCTGAGCGTTTCTTCGCAGCTGCGATGGAAGAAGCGTTGCGGAGCGCGGCAGGAGACAGGGAGTTGCCACCGCTGCACCAGTCGACCGTGGACTATCAGCCCGTCAGATTCTGGTAGGAGGGGCAGCAAAGAAAACAGCCCGAAGCGCGATCGCGGTCCGGGCTGTTTTCGAAGGAGGGCATGTAACCGATAACGAAGTTACCGATTACACCGCTACTATACGGAATACCTGATTCTTGTCAATGGCAACGTTTGCATACTTGGTGGTGGACATGGACAGTGTGGCTGTAGACAGCGTATTAGTGAGTATTCCTGTGTTGAACGCCCTCTGAATCGTGCTATGGTTTTGTCATGAAGAGAGAGGACAGTGTTTCAATCGAGCAGTTCGGACGTCCCACGTGGCTGGAGATCGATCTGGCTTGCGTACGGGGCAACTATCATGTCATCCGTGGGATGGTGCCGGCGAAGACCCATATCCTGTGTGTCGTCAAGGACGATGCCTATGGGCATGGCGCGGTGGATGTGACGCGAGTCCTCCAGGAAGAGGGTGCCAACTGGTTTGCGCTTGCTACGCTGGAAGAGGCTCTTGAGCTTCGACGGGCCGGCATCAAAGGTCACATGCTCGTGTTTGGCTCTGTCCCCGCATCGGGAGTCCAGGAGGCAATCGCTCAAAATATTACGCTCAGCGTCCCCAACGACGACGTCGTACGCGAACTCGTCGGAGCAGCTGCCGGAAAGCAACTGACCGTCCATCTCGAGGTGGATACGGGCATGGGAAGAGGCGGTGTTCTCGCGGAAGGGGCGCTGAACGTTCTGCACAAATTGAATGGGATAAAAGGTCTTGAGGTAGAGGGGATCTATTCGCACTTTTCCTGTGCGGACTCGGACGAATCCTACTCCTCCATGCAACTGCGCAGGTTCGAGAAAATCCTTCATCAGTCGACCGTGGAGGGGATACGCCCTCCTGTTGCCCATTTCTGCAACTCGGCCGGCATCCTGACTATGAAGACTGCGACCTTCGAAGGGGTCCGCCCGGGGTTGCTGCTCTATGGTTGTTCGCCCATCGAGGGCGTTCCGATTGTGGGATTGCGGCCGGCAATGTCGATGAAGTCTCGGCTCATTGCGTTCAAACAGGTTCCTGCCGGCTACGGAATCAGCTATGGGCGCAGCTATTTGACCTACAAGCCAACGACGGTGGGAATCCTTCCGGTCGGCTACACGGATGGGTATTCCCGCATGTTGTCCAACAAGGCCTCGGTGCTTATCCGTGGCAAGCGGGCGCCGGTTATCGGGCGGGTGACCATGGATCAGATCATGATCGACCTGTCGGATGTCCAGGGTGTGACGGTGGGCGACGAAGCTGTGCTCATGGGTGAGGCCGGAAACCAGCACATCACCGCTGGTGATCTGGGATCACTCGCCCAGACGATCAGCTACGAGGTCCTCTCTACTGTCGGAAAGCTGGTTCACCGCGTGTACCGCGACTGCCCGAAGCCTGAGACTGAATGAAGCAGGACGCCCGGTACCTTCCCGTCCAGAAAGCGCTTCAAGGGGTTCTTGCGACGGTCACGTTTCCATGCGCCGTGCACGCTGAGCTCTTGAGCGCAGAAGACCGCTGTCTCATCTTCTCTCAGAACAGTAATCTCCCGTTCGGAGCCGCGTCGATCATCAAGCTCCCGCTCCTGGTTTGCGTTGCGCAACTGGTGGAACTGGGTGAACTGGCGTGGGACCGACCTATTCGTCTGACAGTCCCTGCCCCTCATGGGACCGGCCTTCTCGAGCATCTGGACAAGTCTCGCCCGTGGTCGGTCCAGGATCTGTGTATGATGATGATGGGCGTGTCCGACAACATGGCCTGCAATCAGCTTATCGAGGAGATTGGCATAGAGCGTTTGAACGATGTCCTGCACGACCTTGGGTATGAGGCGACCACTATTCGACGTCGGATGATGGACCATGAGACGCTCGCTCGTGGAATCGACAATAGCGTGACCGCCGCCGATATCGCCGACATGCTGGCGCAACTATGTGCGCATCGTCTGGTCTCGAACGAGGCGAGCCAACGTATGCTTGGCTATCTGCGCATGAACCAGCTGAAAGATCTGGTCGCCTGGCCGCTTCCCGGCAGTGCTGTCCTGGCGGGAAAGACGGGCGGTATGCCCGGTTCTCTGCTGGATGCGGAACTCGTGAGCGTAGCAGATGGGCCGACGTACTCGCTGTGCGTGTTTGTATCGGGATTTGAGCGTGCAGTGCAGGCCAAGCATCTCATGGTACAGGTATCCGAGCGGGTATATGAGGCTGTCTCAGGTGGCCGGTTGGCGGACTGCATCTGAGAGTGCTGTCCCGAACTGAGCAGCAGGTACATGACGACACCCCGCGTACGCGGGGTGTCTTGTTTCGCGCGCAGTTCCAGAATCAGGTCAGTGGCTTGATACGGTTTGCAATCAGAGCTGACAGGAAGCCCGCGATAATGGCTGTGACGAACTGGGGCCAGCTGAACGAGAATCTGATGAATGCGGCGGCTGCGGGCGGCAGAGCGGACAGCGTGCCAACGATCGCTCCGATGGCGTAGTACAGGAATGCCATCTTTGCGGCAGCGCCGACCAGAAGACCAAGCCAGCGCTTCCAGGATTGCCTGGAGCCCTTCCGCGTGGCAAGCCAGTAGACGACGACAAGGATGATGTTGCCCGCCATGACGGCTGGGATCATCGCCGGGGACGGAAGATGTGCCTGCAGCCATGCCGTGACGGGTGCTGCGAGGGCGATGACGATTCCCGCCCAGAGTCCTGTCGTCTCCGTTGCAAGGAGCAGTCCGAGGTTGACGATGCTGCCGACAACGAAAAGAGTGACAATATTGAACGGCGGCACCGCTGGGATGACGATTCTGATGCCGAATTGAAGGGCAATGGTAAGAGCCAGGATGACAGCAGCTCTTGTGATGTATTTCGTGGTTTTCACTCGTTCCTCCTCGGGGCGGGACAGAAATGTGCTCCCAGTAATGTTTAGTATAGCACGGGACGAAAGTTGTCCACAGCGACCAGATGAACATCAGCTACTGAGAGTATCGTTGAGGGGGCGCGTCTGCAGATATGAGCGACTGGGGTAGATGCAATCAACGGGCCGGCTCAGCCTAGATGCCGTTTCGTGTGCTGATGTGGAGGAGAGGGTAGTGCAGGCGCATGCGGTCCGCAATGGCTTCGAGGTCGCCGGACGCAAAACCTCTGGCATGGACAAGGTTCGGGTCGAGGGTCTTGGTAGCGACGAAGTTCTGGATGACATAGCGCGATCCAGGAGACAGCATACAGATGATATTGTCGATGTCGATCTCGGCAAACAGCAGAGGCAAGACGGTTGTCCGATATTCGTGGACGGTGTTACACTCGGCCAGAAGTCGTATCGATGCCTCCGCGAGGGCGAGAGCATACGGGTTACCCGTCATCTCACCGTATCGTGAGGGAGGGGCTTTCACATCCATGGCAACGTAGTCCAGAGAGCTTGTTTCCAGGAGGTGCTCGAGCATTTCGGGGTTGGATCCGTTGGTATCCAGCTTAACAGCATAGCCTAGAGCGCGGATGCGCTCGACGAATCTGGCAAGGTCGGCATGAAGCGTCGGTTCCCCCCCGGTGATGCAGACGCCGTTGAGTTTGCTCTTGCGGCGTTCGAGAAAGGCGAAGAATGCCTCTTCGGTCAGTTGCGGCGTATCCTCCATCGCGGTGACGAGCTCAGGGTTGTGGCAGTATGGACATGCGAAGTTGCAGCCGACCGTGAACACGGTTGTGGCCAGTCTGCCCGGGAAGTCACTGAGCGATAGGGGTTCATAGTGCGCCAGTCTCATTTCTCTATTTTCTCACCAATGGGTACTTCCCGCGTGACAATATGAAAACACCGCTGACAGTCCTGCAGGAGGACCATGTTCAGCGGCGTTTCATTCATTACGTTCATTGTGCTGTGCTGTGTTGGGTCTTGGCCTCAAAGGATATTCTGTCGGCCCATTCCGCCTTCTTCCCCTTGTTCCACTGGGAAACAGGCCTCAGATAGCCAACCACACGGCTGTAAACCTCAGTCCTTGTACGCCTGCACGCTGGCACTGTCATTCCGTTGTCCAGCAGCAGGTCCCCATTTTCTAGTTCTTTCACTTACCACCTCCTCTCACTGAGTAGAGTATAGTCAGGATTTCAATTGGATACAGTGACACTGCCTGTTGCTACAAACGCCGTTGTTCCAGACGGCAGCAGGATCTTGATTGCCCGTTTGTCCGCAGTCATTCCCAGTGCAACGACGTTATCGCCTTTTTCGAGTACCGTCGTGGCTGTTTCGCTCAACTTGTCGTCCAGGTAGACCTTGACGGTTTTGGAGGCGGTCACCCTGGCAAACGGTACATACGTTGTCTTTCCACGCGTTATTCTGGCGTACCCGCCATAGACCCAGCCGGTCTTTCCCTTCGCCTGACCGAGTCCCTTCGCCTGAATCCAGCCCTGGCCCAGTGCAAGTGCAGTTCGGGTCTCCGTGGGCGCGGCCACTTCGAGGACGGTGCTGCCGATCGTAATGGGTTGGTCCCGGAACATGAGCCCCGTTTCGGTCGTGAGTGTCGCGCCGGGCTGCT
>Ga0209840_1000301_pt1 | contig 11028 bp, 11 predicted proteins | sample PersoiDNA2013190_FD_185802 | JGI IMG/M metagenome (GOLD analysis project Ga0209840, IMG submission 185802) | Permafrost soil microbial communities from the Arctic, to analyse light accelerated degradation of dissolved organic matter (DOM) -... | ecosystem: Environmental > Terrestrial > Soil >... | reverse complement strand
TGCTGCGGGCACTGCTGGTCCTCGTCGCCGTGGTCGTGGCATGCTCCATCGTCTCACAGGTCGTCTATGGTCCCTGGCTGCGACGGACAGCCGATGCCCTGGTCCTGCGATCGCCCGTCATCTCGTACCGGTATCCCGGCGTCTATGAGGGCAGTGCGCGCGTCGGACATGTCGCTGCAAAGGTCCGCGTGACACTGGGTTCTCAGGGTATCACGGCCGTCGAGTTCCTCCAGCGGCCGCTGGGTAACATGGATCTGCTCATCGCGGAGGTCCTGCGGACCCGTGGCATCCCCGTGGATGTCGTCACGGGTGCGACCATCAGTCAGAAGGTGACGGTCAAGGCCATCGACGATGCCCTGATGCAGCAACATCCCTAGAGGAAGTAGTAGCCTGAAGATCCTCATCGTATTCTACAGCAGGGAAGGCTCCACTGCCCTCATCGCCCGGGGGCTGGCACAGGCGACCGGGGGCACCTTGCGAAGGTTGGTGGACAGCCACAGGATGGAGAACGGCGGCATGTTCCGCGCGCTGCTCGCCACTCTGCTTGGCCTGGGGACGACGCTGGTGGACCCCGACTACACTGTCGAACCGTATGAGGCGGTCGTGGTCATGACGCCGGTCTGGATTGGCAACCCAGTTCCCGCCGTCACGACGTTCATCAGCAATGCAGCCCTCAAGGGCAAGAAAATATTCATCGTCGCCGTCGGCGGGACCGCAGCCAACCCGGGAGCCATCGCCAAGCTGGAGAAGCGGCTGAGGGCACGCGGAGCCTCCATCGTTGGACATGGCGAAGCACTGGGGTACATCCCAGACCCCAGGGCCGTACGTCCATCGGACGAGGAACTCGTGACTGAGGGCGTTCTGCTGGCAGAGACCGTCCGGCAAGCATTCGAGCCACAGCCCCGGTCGTCGTCCGGGCCTTCAGGCACGCCAGAATAGCAGGAAGGCCGGCAGCTGTACGCTGCCGGCCTCGCCATTGGGAGATCGCTCCCGCTAGTGACCCAGCATGCTGATCATGATACCTGCCGCGACGGCAGTACCAATAACGCCGGCAACATTGGGGCCCATTGCATGCATAAGAAGGAAGTTGGCGGGGTTGTCCTGCTGCCCGACCTTCTGGCTGACGCGCGCGGCCATGGGGACGGCCGACACGCCGGCTGAACCGATGAGCGGGTTGATTTTGTGTCCGGACAGCACCCACATGAGGTCACCCAGCAGCATCCCGCCCGCGGTGCTGAACCCGAACGCGACAACACCCAACCCGATGATATAGAGCGTCTTCAGGTTAAGGAAGGTCTCGGCGTTCATGGACGCACCCACAGCGACCGAGAGGAAGATCGTGGAGATGTTGATGAGCTCGTTGGCGGCCGTGTTGCTGAGCCGCTCGACCACACCACTCTCCCGCAGCAGGTTGCCCAGCATGAGCATGCCCACGAGCGGACCTACCGGTGGCAGGAGAATGCTGATGACGAAGGTGGTGACGATGGGAAAGAGGATACGCTCGAGCTTGCCGACCGGGCGCAGCTGCTCCATGACCGTGCTGCGCATCTCGTGTGTCGACAGCAGTCGCATGATGGGTGGCTGGATCAGCGGCACGAGGGACATGTACGTGTAGGCGGCGACCGCGATGGGACCCAACAACTCGGGGGCAAGCTTCGTGGCAGTGTAGATAGCCGTCGGCCCGTCCGCTCCTCCGATGATGCCGATGGCGCCAGCCTGACCGATGGTGAAGTTCAGCAGCTTGGCGACGACCATGGCAACAAAGACACCAAATTGTGCAGCCGCACCCAGCAGCAACGACACGGGGTTGGCCAGCAGCGGCCCGAAGTCTGTCATGGCGCCGATGCCGAGGAAGATGAGTGGAGGCAGGATCTCGGACTTGACCATAAAATAGAAGAAGTCGAGCAGGGCCGTCGGCTTGACGGTGCCGGTCAGGTCACGGACATACTCGGGGTTGATACTGAAGAAGGCGCCCTTGGCCGCCGGGATGTTGGCGAGAAAGCAGCCGAACGCAATCGGCAGCAGCAGGATCGGCTCGAAATCCTTGGCGATCGCCAGGTACATGAGCACGCAGGCCACGACCAGCATGACGGCGTTGCCCCACGTGAAGTTGTAGATGCCGGAGAAGCTTCTGAAACCTTTGATTGCACTCAGAATGACACTCATAGCTCTACTCCATCCTCAGGAGAGGCTCACCAGTCTTGACCGACTGGTTGACCTCGACATGGACCTCGCCGACCACGCAGTCACGCGGGGCGAGGATCTCGTTTTCCATCTTCATGGCCTCAATGATCAGCAGTGCGTCCCCTCGCTTGAACGCCTTGCCGGGCGCGGCGAACACCTTGAGGACCTTGCCGGGCAACGGGGACTTCATGAGGTTCGACGTGGCGGCCGGGCTATGAGAAGGGGCAGAACGAAATACGGCGGGTGGAGAAGGAGGGGCAACCACAGGGCGCTGTGCAACAGGCGCGGGAGGTGCCGTGACCTGACTCACAGATTGTACCACAGGCTGTGTACCAGTCGTCTGCTCGACCCCCACCTCGAACGCCTTCCCATTGACCGTGATTCTGAAGATGCGCGATTGCGCAGTCGCCGTCCTGAGGCCTCCCGTGTCCTGGCCAATACTGATGGCACCATCCGTCCCCACATGACCGGCGCCAACCATGGCCGGCATCGTGGCCAGCTGTTCGGGGCGCTCAACCATCGGGAGCTCGAAGGCAGTCTCATCCCCTGCCGCAGCGTCGATCTGGCTGCTTTCATCGTCAATGGACTCCTCACCTCGGGACCCACGGCTGAAAAATTTCAACCCGTAGCAGACCAGCATCAGAAATGCCAAGACCGCAAACACGACCAGCATGTCCACAAGGGACAGCCACAGGCTCGAAGTAACAGTATCCGGCATCGTCATCATCTCCTTATCACTTATTTCTTGCTTCCTGTCGGAAAGGGTCTGGCCTCACTCCTCGTGCGGGTAAACAGCCTTAACAATGACCCCAACTAATCCCAATTTATTATAGTACATTCTGAAATGAATCAACGGGAAGAGCAGTATTTTCACCGATGCACCTCCACTAACAACCAGGGCTCGCACCTGAGTGGCTCGACCATATCAAGGCGTGCTCCATGAATAATATGATGTGCGAGTGAACCGACGCCATGAACGCATGATCTGTGTTGACGTCAGTACATCTCTGACGTTGAGTGTGTTGACGTTCTCCTCAGTATCTCATGACTTGTCTCTTGACATTTACCATTGCCTTAATATTATTTAGGTACAAGTGAACAACATTCTACCAGGAGGCACGAGATGATCGACACGACGACGAGACTGATGGACCTGGTGTATCGTGGCCGGCTGGATACGACTACGGCGGTGCTGCTGTTCAACGTTGTCTGGACGGTCAGCGGCAAGCGCGAGTATATCGTCAGGGATTGAACACATCCGAGAACGGGAGGACAACATGTCGCAGGAACAAGAGAAGATCGAACGCATGGTCCAGCAAGGCAAACTCTCACGTGCCGAGGCAGATGAACTGCTCGCGACCCTCGAGCCGCAGGAATCCGAGCCGTCCCACCCACCGATCCAGGGGTCACAGCCTCGCACCCGCCGGACGTTCCGGATCCACGTCGACGAAGCCGACGGAGAACATGTCGACCTTGGGTTTCCCATGGCGCTTGTGGGCGTTGGCCTGAACATCCTTGCCCGCAGAGGCAAGGCGACAATCAATCTCGATGGCAAGGAGGTCCCCATCGACATCGAGGAGATCAGGCGCCTGATCGCGGACCCTGCCTTCGTCGGTGAACTGATGACCGTTCACACGGGCGACGGCAACAATGTTGTCCTCAGTGTCGAGTGAGGCTGCCATGAAACGTCTGCCGACAACGTGCCCGTCCTGCGGGTCACAGCTGGAGATTGCCGAGCTGCACTGCCCCGCCTGTGGCACGACTGTGCGAGGAGCGTACCCGCTCGACCGGTTCGCAGCCCTGTCCACCGAGGACGAGCAGTTCCTGCTGACCTTCCTGGCGGCCCGTGGAAATCTGAAAGAAGTCCAGGACCGCTTGGATCTGTCCTACCCGACCGTGCGCGGTCGTCTGGACAGGGTGCTGGCGGCGCTGGGACTGGCTGGCGATGACAAGTCCACCGAGAAGGCCGCACACAAACCAGACATCATGGAACTGCTGGACAAGCTGGAAGCTGGCGACCTGAGCGTCGATGCGGTCCTGAAAACCATCAAGGGAGGAAGCGATGAGCCGGGCGACGGAACGACTGAGTGAGCTGAACAACAAGGGACTCATCACACAAGAGCAGTACGACGAACTGCTGGCTGCTCTCGGCACTGTCGAGAACGAGCTGCTGCAGGTCCCACAAGCGCCTCGTCTGCCAGTTGAACCTGAGGTGCCGACGGCTCCCATACGGCCAGTGACTCCAATGTCTGCGCCGCAGGCAGTGGGTCACAGTCTGACCGTACGCCTGATCTCTGAGGACCTGCATGTACGCGGCGTCCAAGGGCTCCCAGCTGTCCGGGTCGTCCGGGGTCAGTCCAGCATCCGTACCAGTCAGAACGGTGACGTTGTCGAGGTCGAATCGAGGCTGACGGCAGGCGAATTCCACGGCTTCTCGTTCAGTCTCGGGTTTGGCAGCGACGGGCAGCCGGTGGAACTCGAGGTGCCTGCTGACATGCCGTGCGAGCTCAAGACCGTCTCGGGTGACATCACCGTCAGCAACCTCAAGGGCGAAGTCGTCGTGCGCTGCGTGTCCGGCGATATCGACGCCGGCACGCTGACACATCTCATTTCCGCACAGTCGACGTCGGGCGACGTCACACTGGACGAGTGCCTCGTGGATGGCGACATCGTGAGCAAGTCGGGCGACGTCGACATCCGGAACTCGACGGTCCGTGGCATGGTCAAGTCGTATTCAGGTGATGTCTCCGTCCTCAACACCGTCCTGAACGACGCCGACGTCCTCAGCTTCAGCGGAGACGTGAGCCTGGAAGGTGTGGTCGTCCAGAGCGGCGCCCGCCTGAAGACGACGAGCGGAGACGTGCGCGCAGAACTTGACCAGCACGATGTCATGGTCGACGTCGAGACTCGGTCGGGCGAGGCAAGCGTCAGAGGGCCAGGCGTCGATGTCGAGGTCCAGCGGCAGCGTATTCCGGTGGGGCTGGCGACCGTCGAACTCTCGGTCCGCACGGGCAGCGGCGATATCGAGGTCAGACTGACATAGTTCTCCTTCCGAAAAGGCATCACGCACCCCCGGTCATCGCAGCCGGGGGTGCGCAGTTTTGAAGAAGGTGTAACAGTCTTGGGACCGTCCCGAAGTGTAACATTCTCATGAGTTGGCATGGTGCAACGTCATCACCTTCATCCATGATGTTCTCAGGTATACTGTCATTACCCTGAACGATGGAGGAACCAATGTTGGCCGATGGCAACTATCTAAGTGTATGTGCGTATGATTGTCCCGACTCGTGCGGCATGGCCGCAACCTGCAGTGAGGGGCGACTCGTCGAGCTGGAAGGACGGAAGGACAACCCATACACACGTGGCTTCATCTGTCACAAAGGGCGCCGCTGGGTCCGTGATCTGCGTGGCCAGGACCGTCTGACGTCGCCTCTGGTACGGCGGAACGGCAAGTTCGTTGCTATCGGCTGGAACGAGGCCCTGGACATGACGGCACAGGCGATCCGGTCAGCCACTCTGCGTCACGGTCACCAGTCCTTCCTCTTCTACGAGGGTTCCGGTAACCTGCTCATGGGCAACAAGGTCCAGCGCCTGCTTCCCCTGATGCTGGGCGGAGGCACAATGGCTACCGGGTCGCTGTGCGGCTCCGAGGGCAAGGTCGGCCTGGCTCGCAGCTATGGCACGGTCGGCCGCGACCAGCCGCTCGCAGCGCTGGAGAGTAAGTCCATCCTGCTGTGGGGTCGCAACCCGGCCGAGAACAGCGTGCACTTCCTCGCCATTCTGCATGACGCCCGCCGAGCGGGTGCCCGCCTGGGGACCATCGACGTCCGCGCCACGCCCACGACGGCCATCAGTGACTCCGCGTGGGTCGTGCGTCCAGGATCGGACCTGACGCTCGCCCTGTACCTGTGCCACGAAGCCATCCTCCTCCATGGTGAACCGCAGGCGGAACATGAGGGATACGACCCGTTCAAACAGGCGTGTCTGCTTGTGTCCGCCGAGGACGCACAGTTGGCCACCGGTCTCTCCGCCGCCGCCCTGCATGTGCTCGTTGGCTTCGTGATGGACCAGCCGCCCCTCAGCATCTGGACCGGCTACGGCCTGCAAAGGACGCGCTGGGGCGCCGACCTGGTCCACGCCATCGACACGCTTGGCTTCCTGCTGGGCAACCACAGCATCCCCGGCGGCGGCGTCTGGTTCGACCAGGGCGATGACAATTTGCTGCCGGACGACTTCGCGACCGTGCCTGGCACTCAGACCCGTTTCGTGCCGCGTCCCAGCCTGGGAGTGTCTCTGCTGGAAGCCGACCCACCCATCGAGGCGGCGATATTCGTGAGGGGCAACCCTGCGTCGCAGTGCCCGGACGCCGGCAAGGTGCTGAGCTTCCTGGAACAGTGTCCTTTCTCGGTCTGCCTGGACTGGCACATGAGCGTGACCGCACGTGCCTGCACGCTTGTCCTACCGACGACCGTGTTCCTGGAACGCGGCGGCGACTACGTCATGAGCTACTTCCATGACTTGCTGCAAAAGACGAACAAGGCAGCGGAGCCGCCCGAGGGCGTCCGCGACGAGCTGGATATTGTCCGGGACGTCGCCTTGCGGCTTGGGCTGCCGGACCGGTTCACTACCGAGAGAGCGCGGCTGGCCGAAATCGAGAACGACCACCGGCTGACACCCGCTGGTCCCGGCATGTGGCGCCTCAAGGATGCACCGCGCATCAGTGGTACGTTTCACTTCCCCTCCGTCGTGCCCGAGGTCCCTGCCGAACCGGGCATGCTGCGCCTCATCACCGTGCACGTGCGCGACTATATCAACGGCATCGACCCAAACCAGGCACGGGCACGCACCCTGCCTCCCGTGGCATCGGTGTCGACACAGCTTGCGCACGAACGGTGCCTGACCGAGGGCCAGAAGGTGACCTTGCGCAATGCGCTGGGTTCGCTGGATGTGCGCATCCACTTGGACAAGAGCATTGCCGCTCAGACCGTCGTGCTGCCGCAAGGGGTGGAGGGCGTCAACCTGCTCATCGCTCCTGGACTCACGCCGGATGGCAACTCCTGCATCAACGACAGCTGGGTCCTGCTCGAGCCTGCGCAACAATGAAACGGCACGACAAGCCACAGCAGAATCCTGTAACCACCGCGCCGGCCACAGAGGGCGCCGTTCCCCACAAGGAACGGGCCGACCCTTCCCTGGAGGTCATCTCCTACGCCGTCGCTGCCCTGGCGAACGCCTACGGCGAAGCACGAGACAAGGCGAAGCTGTTGCCACGGCTGATAGCCGCCTCCGTCCGTGTCGCCGCCCTGGCAGACCGGGACGAAGCCGAAGAACAACTCACGCGCCTTGCACGGATGCAGAAGGAAGCCGCACGCCTTGCGGTCGAGCACCTGGAGCGCAAGAAGCAGCTCTCGTCCGCAGCCGTGGCCCTGGCCCAGTCCACCGACTGGAAGGACGCACGGTCGACACTGGACCGGCTGATGCACGAGTGGCGCCTGACAGGCTGGTCGGACGACGCAGCGACGGCTCCCTTCCGCAAGGCGTTCAACGACGCCGTGGCGACGTTCACACGAAGGCAGGAACAGTGGTTCGATGAACAGCGCATGCGCGGTGCCCCTATCCACGAGTATCGCGAGTACCTGTGCACGCGCGCCGAGCAGCTGCTGGACGAGATAGACAACACGATGTGGGCAGCTTCGAGCGAGCGCCTGAAGCAGCTGGCCCAACTGTGGAAGAAGACGGCGCGGCACGAGGAAGACACGGCGCTGTTGGCACGTTTTGCCGCCGCCGAGCGCGCCTTCGAAGCACATCGAGACGCATGGTACGACGCCAACCACGCGCGCAAGGAAAAGCTGCTGCACCGCATCGAGACCCTGGCGGATACCGCGAGCGGACTCGCATGGGAAGCAGCGCGGCGCGAAGTGGCAGACATCGAGGGGCACGACTGGCACGAAGCAGGGCAGTTGCCCCACGACCAGCATGAGATCATGGAACGTGAACTCCGGCGCGTCCTCGCCGCCTTCCATGTCCGTCAGGGCGAAGCGGAACACGAGGCCCTGAAGCAGAAGGAGAAGATCATCGCCCGCATCCTGGCGCTGAGCCGGCGTCCCCTGGACAACTGGAAGGCGACGCGTGCCGTCCTGCTGGAACTGCAACAGACGTATACGGATGTGGGTCCGGTCGCCGCGGCCAGCGAAGCCGACCTGCTGCAAGCATACCGCGCCGCCTGCCAGGCTGTGGTCAGCAAGCTGGGAACGCTCCGGGGCAACAGTACCGAGAAGCGCGGCGACGTCATCCGGCTCATCCGCGAGCTGACCGACAAGGCCGGCAAGGGTGTCTCATGGCGCGACGCCCGCGACAAGGTCCTGATTCTTCAGAAGCAGTACATGGGAGCCGGTCCCGTCGCGCACGCCGAGGGCGAAGCCCTGTGGCAGGAGTATCGGGCCGCCTGTGACCGCTTTTTCGAGCTCTACCGCTCGTGGACCGGCGACAACGTCGAGGTCAAGGAACAGCTGTGCGCCGAGGCGGAAGCACTGCTGGACGAACATGACCCATTCGAGGCCAAGGAGAAGGCCAAGAAGCTCCAGCAGCGGTGGAAGTTCTCGGGACCTGTCCCACCGGAAGAGAACGAGGCTTTGTGGTCACGCTTCAGCGAAGCCGTTGACAAGGTCTTCGAGCGGGCCCGCGCCGAGTGGGAGAACATCCACGGCACCTGACCACAATTGTGAATCCCATGGTGCCTGACACCAAGGGATTCACAATTGGTGAAGATCTGGTTCGTTACAGGCCGTACGCAGCGCGTGCCAGCAGAAACAGCGTCTTGGTGTAACTGGACATGCGGCCCAGCGGAGTACTGATCTCCTGGTCATACGTTGCCTGCACGGTGCCAGGATCAGCGACATGCACCGTACTTGCGTCGAACAGCCAGCTGTCCTTGCCATTGACACTGTCCCCGAAGAATGTGGTCTCCAGTGGCCACAGCTCGCGGACCACGGGCCTGCCCAGATAGGCGGCGTGGCGGCACAGCCAGCTTGGCGAGGTCGCTGTCGCAATGTCCAGCGGAAGGGCATTCTGCAACGCGGTCACAAATACCGGACTGCTGCGCGCAACCATCGCACCCTGATACTCCTCCAGGTTGTAATGATGGTTGGTCGCTGATCCCATGAGTGTGCCGAAGTTGCCAATGCCCTTGAAGATGAGGCCAACGGGCGCAGGAACACCGTGGTAGGGCTCAGTGGTGTCCTGCACGTAGTGCATCGCCCGCGCAAGGTAGCGGAAGGTCCAGTACAGGTCGCCCTTCTCCCTTGCCTTGCCTGCCAGGTCAAAGAAGTACTGCGCACGCGACGGCGCGACACCGAAGCGCAGCCAGCCGAGGCCATAATACTGGTGGCGCCAGCCCTGCGAGTCTCCCGTCAAGACTTGGAACGGGCTGAGCTGGAGGTCCTGATCCATCTTCCAGTCCGGCTCGTCTGCATAGTTGGTCAGGATAGCGGCGGCGCTGGTCACCGTGCCCGGCTTTCCCTCGATGTACTGCACGACAAAGTTGGGCCCGACCTCGGCCGTATCCATGTCCTCGTAGGTCCACGGCGTAATGGTAATCGTGTCATAGGCCTTCAGCCACTCCTGATCACTGATGATAAGCTTCGTACAGGCACCGTGACTGTTCCAGGCGTCCACCGGACTGACCAGGCAGAACAGCGCAAAGGCGACGACAAGTGCGGCACACAGCAGTTTCCGATTCCTCTTCATGGCTCCCCCTTTGTCGAGTGTTCCCATCACTCGTGTATACATGTAAACCTGCTACGGCCGTGCGTTCGACGTCACGACGGCAACGATGCAGTCGATCCCGGCCACCATCGTCTCCAGCGCCATGGAGGGCGTCCCCGGTTTGCCCACCACCTGCTCGGGCAGGAACGGCACGTGGACAAACCCGGCCTGCGTATCCAGATTGCGTGTGACAATGTGGTGCAAGACGCCATAGAACAGGTGGTTGCAGACAAACAAACCCACCGTGTTGCTGACGGCAGCCGGGAGCCCGGCACTGCGAAGCCCGGCAACGATCTGCTTGATGGGCAGCGTAGCCAGGTAGGCGGTCGGGCCCTGTGAAACGATGGGCGCGTCCTCATGAAGGACCCCGGCATTGTCGGGAGCCTGCGCATCGTCGCAGTTGACCGCGACGCGTTCGATACTCAGCTCGGCTCGCCCTCCCGCCTGACCGACCATGAGGACGGTGGACGGGCGAAACCGGTCGATCGCCTCTGTCACCGTCCTGATACTGTCTGCGTAGGTTGTCGGCACCAGCAGACGTTCGATGCGGACATCACCCACATCGCCGTTCAGCCGGCTGACGGCTTCCCATGACGCGTTGAGGGCTTCGCCACCAAAGGGTTCGAATCCGGTCACGAGTATCGTCATCATGTTTTCCTCCCCAAGATGGAGACAGTATACCCGGACGCGACCTCCGACCAAACGTCCTTGACATGGGGCTGGGCTTCAGTACCATGGCATGAGGCTGGCAAACGAGACAGCCGAATCTGGAGGAAACGATGACGATGTATCGGCCTACTGTAGCAGAGATCGATCTGACAGCAATCCGGGACAACCTGCGGGCCATCCGAGCGTGCATTCCACTCAAGGCACAGGTCATCGGTATCGTGAAGGCTGACGCATATGGACACGGGGCAGCGCGCGTTGCGGCGGTGCTGGAACAGGAACAGGTTCGGCTGCTGGCAGTGGCGACGCCCGACGAGGCCGTCGAGCTCCGCGAGAGCGGCATCATGGCGGAAATCCTTGTCTTTGGGCACTCGCCCGCCGACTTCGTCCCGTATGCTGTCACGAACAATGTCG
>Ga0209840_1000298_pt1 | contig 11073 bp, 11 predicted proteins | sample PersoiDNA2013190_FD_185802 | JGI IMG/M metagenome (GOLD analysis project Ga0209840, IMG submission 185802) | Permafrost soil microbial communities from the Arctic, to analyse light accelerated degradation of dissolved organic matter (DOM) -... | ecosystem: Environmental > Terrestrial > Soil >... | reverse complement strand
TCGATAGAAGTTCCGGTCTGGAAAACGACAGCACTCGTGGACACAAGCTCTCGCGCATTCTGGAGAGGTGCCCCGTCGTCCCCGGCAAGAACCTGAACCTGCAACGCGGTGCCAGCGATAGCCTGAACGATCAGGGCAACCGGCTTGATGGTCCCCGAGATGATCGTGGGCACTACAACGTTGCGTGGGCCACAACCGGACACTGCCAACGTCACGACCATGGTGAAGGCAAGAATCATCCGAAGCTTGTTCACGCCAGCCTCCTTCACGAGTCCGCTACTGGCGGAAACTCGTGTTACCGGTTACGCCGAATCGTCCCTTGGAGGGAGCATCCTCAACAGAAACTTGATGAGACCGTAGAAGATTCCCAGCACGGCAAAGATGAGGACATAGCTCAGTCCGCTGACGCGCAGACCTTCAACAACAACAGTATCCATGGCCACCTCCTATCGTACGAGAGCCAGGATCAGACCTCCCGCGATGATGGAGGCGATCTGACCTGCCACATTGGCGCCAACAGCATGCATGATGATGAAGTTGCTGCCGTCTTCCTGCTGCGCCATCTTCTGGATGACGCGGGCAGACATCGGGAACGCCGATATGCCGCACGCACCGATCATCGGGTTGATTTTTCGTTTCCGGAACAGGTTGATCAACTTCGCGAAGAGGACTCCACCCGCCGTATCGAACACGAAGGCAATGAGACCCATCGCGATGATGAGGAGCGTCGTCGGATTCAGGAATTGCTTTCCTCCCATAGACGACCCTATCGTGATGCCCAACAGGATGGTCACCAGGCTGGAAAGCTCATTTTGAGCAGTCTTGGAGAGACGCTCCGTTACTCCGGACTCGCGCAACAGGTTGCCAAACATGAGGCTGCCGATCAGCGCCACGGACATAGGCGCTATGATACCGGCGATAAGCGTGACAGCAATGGGAAAGATGACTTTCACCGTCCTCGATACCTCGCGTTCAGGGTTCTCCATATGAATCATGCGCTCTTCGCGGGTCGTGAGCGCTCGAATGATCGGTGGTTGGATAATTGGGACAAGTGACATATAGGAATAGGCGGCCACGGTGATCGGGGCCAGCAATGCTGGAGCAAACCGCGTAGCGACATAGATCGACGTCGGCCCGTCGGCTGCCCCGATGATTCCGATAGCAGCAGCTTCTCTGAGACCTGGAATGCCCGTGACGCCGGGAATACGTCCGACCAGCAGAGCCAGCATCATCGTAAAGAAGATTCCGAATTGTGCTGCCGCTCCAAAGAACAACATCTCGGGGTCCTGCAGGAGTGGACCGAAATCGATCATTGCTCCCACACCGATGAAGATGAGGATGGGGAAAAGTTCATTCGTGATACCGCCCTTGAACAAGACGTCCAGGAAGCCACCACCGACCGCCGACGAAAACGGGATGTTGGCCAGCAGACAGCCAAATCCCATAGGCAACAGGAGGTTCGGCTCATACTCCTTCTTCACTGCGAGCCAAATAAGCGCCAGACCGACGCCGAACATTGCCCATACACGCCAGTCTGACATACCGACAATACCACGCAGCAAGTCTGTCATACGCTACCCCACTTTTTTTCGAAATGTACTTCCTGCAGTCATTGTACCAGACCAGGCGAGTTCTCCAAAAATGCGGAACACTCCTCGTGAGCCAATGCCTCCGAGAAGCGTTCCGACTGAGCAGGCTACTACCTCTCAGGCAAGCTTGAGCAGAAGATCCCCAGTCTTGACAGTCTGGTTGGACTCGACGGCAACTTCCTCGACCGTGCAATCGCGTGGAGCAAGGATCTCATTCTCCATCTTCATGGCCTCGATGATAAGCAGGGTGTCACCCTTCTTCCAGGAGCTTCCGGGCGTCGCCATGACCTTCAGGACCTTGCCGGGCAGCGGCGATTTCATGACTGTCGCACCGCCTGCCGGAGCAGCGGGTCTTGGGGTCGCCGGGCTCACGGCAGGTGTCTGAGCAGTCACTGCCCTGGGTGCAGGAACAGGGGCAGGGACAACAACCGGAGCTGACACTGGGGAAGGCATGGATTTCTTTGCGCCTACCTCTTCTACGTCGACGTCAAACGTCTTGCCATTTACGGTGATCCTGTACTTTTTCACGGTTTCTCCTCCCGTCAGCGCCAGCGCGGCCTGGCTGATTGTTCATACAGTGGTCGTCTCCATGCCGCGTTTACAGGAGGCAATGGCGGTTCTGACTGCTGGAACGACACTCCGGCAGTAGCCATCGCAGCCATGATTGCCGCTGCAGAGGCGTCGTCAAGAGTGGAAACATCGGACAGGACAGCAGGGCTCCCGTTCTCTTCGGCCGCAGCCAATGCTGCTCCTGCAATGACTACCAACTCCTCGTCGGTCACATCCTGTCCGTGCAACTCCATACGGATCATGACGGTCCTTCCTAGAGCGGGATGTTCCCGTGCTTGCGCGTCGGTCGTTCCTCGCGCTTGTTTACAGCGGCTCTGAAGGAACGAATGATGCGGCTTCTAAGCTGGGATGGCTCAAGAATGTCATCGACGAGACCCCGCTCTCCGGCCACATATGGGTTATAGAGCTTGTCTTTGTAGTCGGCGATGAGCTTTTGACGGGTGGCCTCCGAATCTGAAGCCTCGCGGATCTCCTTCGAGAAGATGATCTGGGCAGCGCCATCCGCCCCCATCACAGCAATCTCGGCCGATGGAAGAGCAAACACGAAATCTGCGCCAAGATCCCGGCACGACATCGCGATGTACGCTCCACCATATGCCTTGCGGAGGATAACAGTTACCTTGGGCACAGTGCACTCCGAGAAAGCGTAGAGAAGCTTGGCTCCGTGCCGGATAATGCCCCCGTACTCCTGGTCGACGCCCGGAAGGTATCCACCGACATCCACCAGGGTGAGCAGCGGAATGTTGAAGGCGTCGCAGAACCGGACGAACCGGGCCGCCTTGTCTGAGCTGTCGATGTTCAGGACTCCTGCCATCGACCTGGACTGATTGGCGACGACTCCGACGACTTGCCCGCCCATGTGCGCGAAGCCAACGCAGATCGACTTCGCGAAACCCTCAGCTATCTCAAAGAACTTGCCTTCATCCGCCAGACTCCCTATGACCTTGCGCACGTCGTACGGCTTGTTCGCTTCCGCAGGGATGATGTCCCCGATTTCCGCCGTGCTTCGATCGATGGGGTCGTCGCTGTGCGCCGCAGGAGCGTCTTCACTGTTGTTCGCAGGCAGATAGGACAGGAGCTCGCGGATCAGCTGGATAGCCTCCTCATCATTGGCTGCCGCCAGGTGAACGTTGCCGCTCTTCTCGGCATGCACGGTCAGACCCCCAAGCTCCTCGTCTGTGACTTCTTCGCCCGTTACGCTCTGGATGACCTTGGAACCAGTAATGAACATGCGAGCCTGCTCGGTCATGACGACAAAATCCATGATACCCGGTGAATACACTGCGCCACCAGCACAGGGACCCGCTATCATGGAAATCTGGGGAATGACTCCTGAGCTGATCGTGTTTCGGTAGAAGATGCTGGCGTAGCCCTTCAGCGAGTCTATTCCCTCCTGGATACGAGCTCCGCCAGAATCGCTGATACTCACAATGGGGGCTCCATATTTCACGGCAAGGTCCTGAACATGAGAGATCTTGGCTGCATGCATCTCGCCAAGTGAGCCCCCTGCGACCGTGAAATCCTGAGAATAGACGAAGACCAGGCGACCATCGACGTACCCGTGACCTGTGACCACGCCATCGCCGGGCAATTCCTGCTTGTCCAGGCCGAATCCGGTATTCCGGTGACTCACGAAGACATTTTCTTCCTGGAATGAACCCGGGTCCAGCAGGAGTTCGATGCGCTCGCGTGCAGTCAGCTTACCGGCTTCGTGCTGTTTCTTGACACGACCGGGGCCTCCACCTGCGATAATCTGCTCTCTTTTCGACCGTAAGGTCGAGAACTGTTCATCATTGCTCATACTACCTCCTCAAGATTTCGGCTGGTAAATGAACGCGACAAGCACTCTTTGTAAGTATACGGTGTTCATGAAAGCACTCAACCGACGGCACATGCGAATGCCCCCTGCGGCAGGCGCCACAGGGGGCGGAGAGGCTTGAATCAGGCCTAGCGAGTTCCCTTGAATTCGAAGTAGTGGACCTTGCCGTCCAGTTCTTCCTTCATCCGGATAGCGTTCACCGGGCAGACCTGCATGCACTGACCGCACCCAGGACACTTCTCGGCATCCACGGAGGGCTGCCTCTTCTCGGCATCCCACAGAATCGCTCTATGAGCTCCATCGCTGCAGGCGCGGAAGCAGTTGCCGCAACCGATGCACTTGTCAAGGTCGATGTCCGAATGAGAACAAGGCGCGACCAGCTCTTCCTGGCCCTTGATGTTCTTGAGCGCCTTGCCAACAATATCCAGCGGCGATGCGCATCCCTTGCGGTCCAGATAATCTGCAAGACCGCTCTTGAGGTCCCTTATCGTGCCAAACCCATGGTGCATTGGAAGCGTGCAGAACTGCACGTTGGAAGCTCCAACAGCCATCAACTCCACCGCATCACTCCACGAGTAGGCACCGCCGTTTCCACTGACAGTGATGTCTACGTTGCGGGCAATCTCTGCAATGGTGCGGAGAGTAAGGGGCTTGATCGCCATGCCCGTCATGCCCGAATATGCCCCCTCGCCAAAGAGAGAAGGACGTGGTTCAAGTGTCTCGACATCGACCCCGATCAGTGCGGGCACCGAGTTGCTTGCCGTGACACCATCGACGCCGGCCCGCTTCAGTGCCCTGGCGACCTCGACGATGTCCGTGACCTGAGGCGTGATCTTGATGAGAACAGGTGTGTCTCTGGCAGCTTCCTTTACCCAGCGTGCAACCTTTTCGGTCGCCTCGACGCTCTGAGCAAGCATCCGGCCGGGGGCCTCACCCATGCTTCCCTGTGGACAGCTGAAACTGCACTCGACAAGGTCGACACCGGCCTTCTTGAGCTGCCACACCAGAGACTGCCAGTCTTCCTTTTGTGACCCCATGATAGAAGCTGCAATCATCTTGGTGGGGAACATGCGCTTCAGTGTTGTGACCCGCTCACAGATCTCGTCGATGTGATATTGCGAAATGAGGTCGATATTACCCAACCCCCACAGTTTGTGCGCAGCTGTGCCAAAGGACGACATCATCGGGTATTTCAGATTGACGGGATTGCTCTCGACAGAAGTAGTCTTGAGGACGACCCCGGCCCACCCAGCCTTCAGTCCGTCAATCGCCATATCAAGCTCGTCCGTCGGCGGAGCCGCAGACAGAATGAAAGGGTTCTCAAGATGTATGCCCAGAAAATCGTACGAAAGGTCGTGTTCTCGATACATCACTTGCCTCCTGCCACAAACGCGGCAATCTGCTCCGCCGCTTTCTTGCCGTCACGCACAGCCTCCACGACAGTCTGAGCACCATGAACGACGTCGCCGCCGGCATAAGCGCCCGGCATGCTGGTCTGCATGTTCTCCCCTACGCTAATAAGTCCTGACTCACTGCGGGCAAGACCAGGAAACACGCTCTCGTCGATACGCTGTCCAATGGCGACGACCACCGTGTCGAGTGGTATGATGAAGCTCGACCCTGGCAGGGGTTCAAACCTGCATCGGCCTGATTCGTCCTCTCCGCACAGATGAGCCTGAGTGACCTCCAGCCCCTCCACATGATCGTTGCCAACAACCTTGTTGGGGATTGCCAGGAACTGATAGGTCACACCGAGTGTCGTAGCTTCTTCGATCTCCTTCTTGAACGCCTTCAGCTCTTTGATGCCACGACGGTAGACCACGGTGACATCTCGTGTCGGGTCTTCCTCGCGGAGCATGGAGGCTACCTCGATCGCGACATTCCCACCACCGATAACCCCTACGCGATTTCCTGCGCCGCTGATTTCGCCAGATTTCATCTTGCGCAGGAGTTCGCGGGCATGATGCACACCCACCAGCTCAGTGCCTTCGATATTCATGTCACTCTCAGAGGACAGTCCTGTTGCGACAAAAACAGCGTCATAGGCAGCAACCAGAAGTTTCAGGTCTGTCACGCGCTCTGTACGGACATGCACAGCGAATGTGGACGTCAGGAAGCGGACTTCCCTTTCATCAACCTCGCGCGGATACCGATGCGTAGACACTTCCTGGCTGGGCACGCCGCCCATCTGCCGAGCCTCGAACACGTCACACGAGAATCCCCTGACTCTGAGCTCGCGCGCGCAGGCAAGTCCCGCAGGACCAGCGCCGACGATAGCAACCCTGCCCAAGGTGGTTTCAGGCAGTTCCATGCGATCAAATGGATCGGTCGAGTCTGTGACGAAACGATGCAGCTCCCGAATGCGCAGAGGGGCATCTATCTTCGACCGTGTACATACAGACTGACAAAACGCTTCTTCGGGACAAATACGGCCACACGTTTCGATGAATGGATGAGACATCTGTAGAACGGTCCGGGCACCATGCAAGTTCCCGCTGCGAATCGATTGTATGAACTCGGGCACCGGAACGTGCGCAGGGCACTTCGCCTGGCATGGCGCATCGTAACAGTAGAGACAGCGCTCTGCCTCGATGGCTGCCTGCTGCCTGGTCAAGGTCTTCTCAAATTCTTCCATTGTTCCTCCCATGTTCCATGATTGCCGTCAACAACTTGCTCAGCCACGCTGCACGAAGCCACCAACGGCACACGCAGGTAACTTGCAGGTCATCAGAAACCGCTTCTCCTGAGTTATATGCGAATTCTTGGGTTTTCCAACCTCATCGAGCCCTGGCTGGAACTGGAACAGATATGGGGCCAGCCTTTCGGCCGGCCCCATGAGACTTGCCAGAAAGACCCTTAACTCACGAAGTGACAGGAGACCATGTGACCAGAACCCATGTCACGCAGCTCGGGCTCCTGCTCAGCGCATATCGGTTGTGCAATGGGGCACCGCGTTCGGAAATGGCACCCGCTAGGCGGATTCACCGGACTGGGAAGGTCTCCTTTCAGCACAATACGCTGGCGCTGCATCTCAATCCGCGGATCAGGGATGGGCACCGCCGACAGCAGAGCCTTCGTATACGGATGCAACGGATGTTTGTAAATATCATTGCTTTCATCCACTTCGACAATCTTGCCCAGGTACGCCACGAGCACACGATCACTGATATGCTTGACCATTGCAAGGTCATGGGCGATGAACAGATATGTCAGTCCCAGGTTCTGTTGCAGATCTTCGAGCATATTCACAATCTGGGCCTGAATACTGACATCAAGCGCCGAAATGGGTTCGTCCGCAACGATGAACTCCGGATTCATCGCCAGAGCTCGAGCTATGCCAATGCGCTGACGCTGTCCCCCAGAAAACTCGTGCGGGAACCGGTTGGTGTGTTCCGGATTGAGTCCAACCGTGCGCAATAGTTCCTGGACGCGCTCCCGTCTCTCGGCCATGGTCCCAATATTGAAGATGTCCATCGGTTCTTCAATGATGTTTCCTACGGTCATCCGTGGATTGAGCGACGCATAGGGATCCTGAAAGATCATCTGCAGTTTGCTGCGAACCTTGCGCATGGCTTCGTGCGTCAGGGCACACAGGTTTTGGTCACAGTAGGTAATAGTCCCCGCTGTCGGCGTATACAAACCCACGATGGTTCTGCCGACGGTCGTCTTGCCGCAACCCGTCTCACCAACCAATCCCACCGTTTCGCCCCGACCGACCTCAAACGAAACATCGTCGACAGCCTTCAGACTGGCCATGTGCCTTGCATACGGTCCGCCGACATTGACTGCAAAATACTTCTTGAGATGTTCGACTTTGAGTATTGTATCCATCGTTATTCCACCTTTACAAATCCAGAAACTGCCGGCGCAGTCGGATGGTGAAGGAAACACCGAGCACGGTGCCCTTCTCCGACTGTGACGAGTGGCGGTTCCTGTTCACGGCAGATATTCATGGCGTACTGGCAGCGTGGAGCGAACTTGCAGCCAACAGGAGGCGCAAGCAGGTCCGGGGGACTTCCTTCAATAGGGATCAGACGTTCCCGGTTTTCAGCGTCGAGGCGCGGGACGGATTTCATGAGTCCCATGGTGTACGGATGCCCGGGCTTTTCGTAGAGATCGTAGACGTCCGCTTCTTCAAGCACTCGCCCTGCATACATGACAACCACCTTGTCGGCCATGCCGGCCACGATGGAAAGGTCATGACTAATGACGATGATGCTGGATTTAAGTTTCGCTTTCAACTCTTTCATCAGTTCCAGGATCTGCGCCTGAACCGTAACATCCAGAGATGTTGTTGGTTCGTCGGCAATGACCAGCTCCGGGCTGCACGAAAGCGCCATGGCGATCATGACGCGCTGCCGCATGCCGCCGGAGTACTGGTGGGGATAGTCACGCATGCGTTCTTCGGGCTTGGGGATGCCCACCAGGGCGAGCATGTCGACGGCCCTCTTCCAGGCCTCTTCGTTTGTCGCAAGGCCGTGCGCCACCATGGACTCCGTCATCTGCAGGCCAATGGTCAGCACGGGATTAAGAGAGACCATCGGATCCTGGAAGATCATACCAATATGGCGGCCTCGCACTTTCATCATGGCGTCGGCAGGAAGACTCAGCAGATCGACCATCCCCTTGTTGGGACCGTCTTTCTCCATCCGGTCTGGTATTCCCAGCGCTGCACCGTCAAACCACACGTGCCCGCCTTCAATCCGGCCGGGAGGGCTCGGGATGAGGCGCATGACGGACATCATCGTCACTGACTTGCCAGAACCGGACTCGCCCACGATACCGACGACAGAGTCCTTTGGAATGGTCAGGGTCATGTCGTCCACCGCATGGACAACACCGGCGTAGGTGTGAAAATTGGTCGTAAGATTCTGGATGCGCATCAGAACATTGTTTTCATTCATTGCACACCCCCCTACTGCCTCAGGCGTGGGTCCAGCGCATCGCGCAGGCCGTCGCCCAGGAAGTTGAATGCAAACATCGTCAAACTGATCGCGAGTGCTGGAAACAGCACAAGGTAGGGGAATGAACGGATGGCTTCGGTACCGTCCGAGGCAAGAACACCCCAGCTGGCTACCGGCGCGCTGACGCCCAGTCCTATGTAGCTGAGAAAAGCCTCGGTAAAAATTGCGGATGGAATCTCCAATGTCACCGTGACAATGATGGGACCCATGGCATTGGGGATCAGGTGCCTGAAGAGGATGCGGTTGTTCGGAGCGCCGATGGTCTTCGCGGCCAGCGCGAACTCACGTTCTTTGAGCGACAGAATCTCGCCTCGGACAATGCGCGCCATGGGTAGCCAGTAGGTGAGCCCAATGGCGATGAACACATTTACCAGGGGACTGACGCCCTTGTCCTTGAACAGCACCGTCAGCAGGATAACGATAATCAGCGTCGGTATCCCGTACAGAATATCGACGATACGCATCATGATGTCGTCGACTCGCCCTCCAAAGTAAGCGGCGATCCCGCCATAGGTCACCCCGATGAGAAAGTTGAGAGCCGCGCAAACAATACCCACGGCCAGCGAGATGCGCGAACCGTACATGACACGCGTCAGCTGATCGCGTCCCAGCTGGTCCGTCCCGAAGGGATGTCGCAGCGTGGGGGACTGAAACGTATTCTCCAGGTCCTGATCTTCGTAGCTGTATGGCGACACCATCGGTCCGACGATGGCGACCACGAACAGGGCGATAATGATCCAGAACCCTACGACGGCCAGCTTGTTGCGGCGAATCCGGCGTATGGCGTCGCTCCAGTACGTAGTCGGCCGTCCAGTAATCTGCTGCAGCTCTTCAGAGCTCTTGGGGGCAGGTACGAATGAACCTGCCTCAGGGGCAATACCTTCCTTGAATTGCCATGCAGTCTGTGTAGCCATCACGACACCTTCCTTTCGACGTAACGAATACGTGGATCGAGCCAGGCATACGTCAGGTCTACCAGGAAGTTCATGAACACCAGCAGAGCGCTATAGAAAATGGTCACGCCAAGAATAACCGTGTAGTCGCGGTCATTGATACTAGTGACGTAGTAACGGCCCAGACCCGGGATCGCAAAGATCTTTTCAACAACGAAACTTCCCGTGAACACCGCCGCGATAAGCGGCCCTAACACGGTAACGACCGGGATGAGGATGTTACGAAGTGCGTGCCGGAAAATGACAAGGCGCTCGGAGAGTCCTTTTGCCCGTGCCGTCGTGATGTACTCCTGGCGCAGGACCTCAAGCATGGACGAGCGCACAAGACGTGCCAGGAATGCTATCGGATACCCTGCCAGCGTAAAGGCGGGAAGGATGATCTGTTTGAAGGAACCCCAGCCAGCGGCAGGCACAAGATGCAGTCCCAGGGCAAAAATGAACATGAGCAATACCGCCATGATGAAGTTGGGAACGGATACGCCCAGAAGCGCTACGAACATCACGACATTGTCCTGCCAGCCGTTTTGTTTGAGTGCACCCCAGATACCCAGCGGAATGCCGATGCCGACGGCAAGTAACACCGCTACCACTCCCAATGCGGCCGACACAGGAAATCCATCGTTGATGATGTTGTTGACAGTACGGTCCTTGTACTTGAAGCTCGGACCGAGGTCTCCCCGCAAAAGGTTCTTCATATAGTCAACATACTGCTTCCAGAGCGGGTCGTCCAAATGATAACGAGCCTCAAGGTTCTTGATGATCTCAGCTGGCAGCTTCTTTTCACGGGCGAAGGGCCCCGATGGAAGCAGGCGCATCATGAAGAAGGTAGCAGATGCAACAATGAGGACGACAAGGATCATCGAGAGCACACGTTGCAGAATGAACTTGAACATAGGACCTCCCTGGACACAACAGAGGGCGGCTCTCGACCTTCCAGAGTAGAGCCGCCCGCTTTTCTTCCTGTCTAAATCGTATGTACCGCCGTCAAGGGGCTTTTGGCAGCTCTTCCATGAAGGCGTTCTTCCAGTCGACAAATCCCAGCGTCGACTGATAGAAGTTCTTGATGGTCTTCTTCAGGAGCACCGTGTTCGTGTAGTAGTAGATTGGAAGAATGGGCATATCTGTCATGAGGATCTTTTCTGCGTCATGCAGTGCCGCCATGCGCGCCTTCGGGTCGA
>Ga0209840_1000297_pt1 | contig 11074 bp, 11 predicted proteins | sample PersoiDNA2013190_FD_185802 | JGI IMG/M metagenome (GOLD analysis project Ga0209840, IMG submission 185802) | Permafrost soil microbial communities from the Arctic, to analyse light accelerated degradation of dissolved organic matter (DOM) -... | ecosystem: Environmental > Terrestrial > Soil >... | reverse complement strand
CCTCAACAACGACACGCGCGTTGACAAGAACGCACTCGCAGGCCTTCTGGAAAGAAGTAGTCATCTGGACCGCGTCGGCATCTACGGATCGGTCATCCTTGACGAGCGAGAACCGCATATTGTGCAGGCGCTGGGAGGAGCTCACTATGGGGCCTTCACAGCGCAGGCTCGTCACATTGGTGGGGGAAGAGCATGCACCGACGTGTGGAATTCTGCGGATGTCGAGCGACAACTGACATACATCTATGGTGCATCCATGTTCGTTTCTCATGAGTTTGTTGCGCAGGTAGGCCTGATGTGTGAGGACTACTTTCTCTATAACGAAGAACTGGACTGGGCTCTCAGGGGCAAGGCAAAAGGCTTCACGCCTGGCTTTGCTGAGTCGAGCATTGTCTACCACAAGGGTGGTGCCTCGTTTGCCCGGGTTGGCGGAGCAGATCGCAGCTACTATGTCAGCGACTACTATCTGGTGAGAGGAGCAGTGGTCGCTACTTGGCGATGGTACCCGTGGGCTCTTCCATCTGTGCTGTTCATGCGTTGGAGAGAGCTTTTTGTGCGGCTCTTTCGTGGTCAACGGCTCAGCGCCAGAGCGACGGCACTTGCCCTGTTGATGCCTTGGCGCTTGCTCCTGCCCGATGCCCTCAGAGCTCTTGTCGATCCTTTGGGATACGCTGCTCATTAGCCGCAAGTGGTAAGCGGGCCTCAGTCCGTCTACAGTTGTGAGGTTGCACTCCCGGTTCCCTCGTGCTATTGTACTACAGTTCCAGATTCGGAGGCGTCATGATGGCAGATGAGTACAAGCAGCAGGCAGCAGCAGGGGGTACCATGTCGCGTGGTCATCGGCTGTTGCGCAGGCAGTCGGTCGCACAGGCGGCGGTGTTCCTGAGCATCGTCACGCTGCTCAGCAAGTTCATCGGCTTCGCGCGCGACGCCATCGTGGCGCACAACTGGGGGGCGACCGGCATCACGGATGCCTTCCTTATCGGCATGATGGTCCCCAGCGTCCTGCTGGGTATCGTGTCGACAGGTCTCAGCACACTCATCGTGCCGTGGTACATCTCCCACCGCAAGAACGACCCGGCGCGTGCGCGCGAGCTGGTAAACCAGGTGACCTTCGTATGGGGGATGGCCTTCTTCGCCATGTCGGTGATCGTCCTCGCATTCGCCCCCCAGTTGGTCCATCTGTTCGCGCCCAGTTTCACGGACTCCCGGTACGACCTGGCGGTCAAGGTGACGCGCTTGCTGGTCCCGATGGGTTTCTTCAACGTGATGACTGGGTTGGTGACGGGGCTGTCGCAGGCCGAGGGCCAGTTCCTCATCCCTCTGCTGTCCAACGTGTTCGGCAACGTGCTGCTGGTGGGGTGCCTGCTCTTCTTCTCGTCGCCGCTGGGCATCCAGAGCTACTCGCTGGGCCTGACCGTCATGTCGGTTGTCGGCTTCGCTCCCATCCTGTGGTTCCTTCTGAGCCGCAGGGGCTTCTTCCACCACCTGGACATGCGCCACGTGGACTGGCGCGCCATCGGGGCCTTTGCCGCCCTGCTCGTACCGCTCGTGATCTCAGGCGGCGGCGGGTCGCTGAACACGATCGTGGACCGCTGGTTCGCTTCGCACCTTGCACAGGGGAGCGTCTCTGCCCTCGACTACTCCAACCGGCTGTGGAACCTGCCCCTGGCACTCGCGGCGACACCGATCGTGACGGCCGTGTTCCCGTGGTTCTCGTCGATGGCGGTCGACGGGACGTTGCGTGCGACCTATGAGGACCGCATCAGGAAGACGGTAGCACTCATGGTCTACATCATGGTCCCCTGCATCGCCGGGTTGTTCGCCCTGGCCCAGCCCATCGTGCGCCTCCTGTTCCAGCGCGGAGCCTTCGACGCGGCTGCTACACACCTCACGGCAACATGCGTCCAGATGTACTGTCTGGGTCTGCTCGGGCTGGCGCTGTTCCCTGTCTTTCACCGTGTGTTCTACTCGTTCAAGGACACGCGGACGCCGTTGATCGTCGGGGTCACCATGATCGCAATCAACGCGGTCACCGACTGGCTGTTCGGCATGTGGTTCGGGGCACCGGGCATCGCCCTCTCGACGACTGCTGCGGTGACGGTTGGTGCCGTGATGGACGCCCTGCTGATCCGCAAGTTCTTCCGCGGCGAGGGACGGACGACACCGCGCTATCCGCTGGTGCCAGAGGCCCTGAAGACGCTGGTTGCAGTGATCCCCGTCGTCGGGGTCGCCTTGCTGGCCAAGTCATGGATTGGCGTGCCACAGGGTTTCTCCGGCGTCGTCCTGCGGCTGGTCCTCGTCTGCGGGGTGGCTGCCGTCTGCTACATGGCCTGCAGTGCCGTCTTGCATATCGACGGCTGGAGAGTCCTGCTCGGCCGTATCAGACATCGTCTCCCTTTGGTTCCTTTGGGGTCAGCTGGTAATTAGCCGAGGGTGGTACATCGGACCGTCGACACGTGGTATGAAGCGAAAGAAGGTTCCGGGGCTGTCGCGCTTAGAAACCCGCATGATCTAGCAAAGGCTCAATCGGTTTGCATCTTGGCGTTGTGCTGCTAAAGTATAGATTGCAGTTTGGATTGATACACTCGAGAAGGCGTGCATCCCTACCATGGAGGTCACTATGGAAGAGAAGACGTTAAGAGCTGTCAAGTTCAAGTACATTTTCCCCGACGACTATAACCCCGTCATGGCTACGGGCGTCGTTGGTGGTCCCTTGCCGGACGGGAATGTGATTCTGAACTTCTACCTTGAGCGTCTCGGTCTGCCACATTCGCAGACGTTCCAAGTGAGCGAGAGTGGTCAGCTGGAGAAAGAAATTGCAGTCGACCCTGAAGATTGTCATCAGACATTCGTCAGATTCGTCAATGGGGGAGTGATTCTGTCACCGGACGCTGCACTAGCAGTCGCCAAGTGGCTTGAGGAACAAGTGGCGAAGGTGCGCCCGAAAGGTTAGTCAACGTAACTGAGTTGCAGAGCTGGTCGCTGAGAACAACTGCCGGAAGGAACGGCGACAGTCAAGTTCCTTGGCAATAGCGCTTTCCATGATGGAGGGAATCATGAGTATTGATGCACTTTCAATGGTGCCTTCACTGTCGGTAGCTGCTCGCAATTATGGTCTGTCGTCACGACAACACGTAAGTTCGTCGGCTACGAAGTACACAAGCATCCCATCCTGTGAGCAGAGCACTACTCTGACCGCCACTCGGTATTGGCTGCAGCATTTCGTCGCTCCTGTGCAAGGTTTGGGCAACTACCGCGCTGGCGCCTTCGACGTGTTTGTGAGAACTGTCGATTGTGTTGGGAAGAGGGAGCTGTGTCGTCCACTAACAGTATATGTGGTACCCGACGGCGACTCTTTCATCGCGCGGGCACATGAGTTTGAGCAGGTCTACGGCGTGGGAGACTCCGTCGATGATTCTTTGGAGGATTTCAAGTTATGTCTTCTTGACTTGTCTGAGGACCTCAGCGACGTGAATACCCCGTATTCGAGTGAATGGGAACAAGTGAGGGCTCAGCTGAGCGAGCTTATGGGCAAGTAGGCATGGGCGTCAGCTACAACTCACTCGATGTGCTTAAGCCGTGCAAAACCAAACTGAACGTAGAATTCAGAACTACCGGTCCTCACTTTACCGGATGGTATCTGTTGGATGGGGTGAAATGGGCACGAATAAGTGTGCCCAAAGGAGCAAAGACCATCGGCCCTAGCCTCTTTGGGCAAATGGCCAAGGAACTAAAGCTCGACAAAGGCGATTTCGTTCGACTTCTCGATTGTCCCCTTTCGGGAGATGAATACCTGAGCATCCAGCGTCGCATCAGGGACGAACAACCGTAGTTCAGCCACGCATGGCAATCGGCAACCATGCGCGGTCAGCGGCTTTTGGGGTCGGCTTTTGGGGTCAGCTGGTAATTAGCCGAGGGTGGTACATCGGGCTGCCGGCGCTGCAACTCTCTCGGACAGTCAACAATGTGCCGGACGCAGGTCCGGCTTACCACTCGTGGCCCGAATGAGCAGCTGACTCCAACGAGAACTTGAGCACTCTGCCCACGGTGACGTGCGATGTGCCGAGGGCAGCAGCGATGGCGCGCTGGCTATAACCGGCCGCGATGGCCTCGCGGAACCGCAGGCGCAAGACGGCAGCATCGTCCGCTCCGTGGCACGGCCACGCGCACCCGTCAAGGATCTCGGACAGCGAGCGCACTGGTATCAGCACAGGTTGCTGTGGCGCAACAGCTTGCGTCGGGACGGCTGACTCGACCATCTGGCGACCCGGCGCCTTTCTGGCGGGATGCAGGTAGTCACAGGGATCGTCAAAGCCCGCCATGACCCACGAGCGGTACCTCTCGGGGTCCCCGTCTGCCGCGGCGACCCGTATCCATGCCGCGTCACAGCCGCTGATGCCTGGAGCCAGCAGAGCGGACGCGCGGTAGCTGCTCCACTTCCACTCGGCGGGGTCCTGAACCAGGCCGGCACGCAGTGGGTTGCGCACGATATAGCGGCACGCACCGAAGAGGTGCTGCTCGGTGAGGATCGGCAGGGCCTTGTACCGTCCCTGAAAAACGTGCCCGACGCGCTGGTAGTGAGTGTTGTATCGCTGCGTGTAGGCACCGTCGATGCGGCGCATGCCTTCGGCAAGGCCGGCGATGGGCGTCTCGACTTCGAGATGATAGTGATTGTCCATCAGGCAGTAGGCGAGCAGGTGCCAGTGGTGCAGATCGGCGGCCTCGTTGATGAGCTGCAGCAGACTGACCCGGTCTGCGTCACTCTCGAAGATGCGCTCCTTGCGGTCACCCCGGACCGTGACGTGGTACAAGTTTCCAGGCGATTCGAGTCGCAACGGTCGTGTCATGATGTCCTCCCTTACTACTGGCGTCAACGCCACTGATTTTCGAACTGCTTCAATGTACCACCCTTGCCTATTTACCAGCTGACCCCAAAGATAAAGCGACATCGAGGTCCAGGACGAACTGGCGAAACGACGACGCAAAGAACGCCTTCACGTTATCCCACGGAAGTGGCTGGCCCAGGTATTGCGGGTCGGGCTCCCCGTCCGCTTCCTCAAACCAGGTGAGACCCTTGCCGATGACGACCGGCTCGATGAACCTTGGGCCGTATCGCTGGACAGCCCGTGCCGCCACGACGCCGAAGGGTACCTGCTGGAGGATGACGTACAGATCGACGAAATCGCGCCTGGCCGACCGTTGAGCGATGGCGACGAGTTTCATTGCGGCCACGTCGAGGATGCTTGCCACCATCAGTCCTTCATACAGCTGAGGTGGGTCGACAAATGGGTATGGATAGTGGAAGAACGAGACCTTCACGCCCTCGACGACGGCTGAGAGAGTGTCCGGGGCCAGCTGTAATACCTCGGGATTCAGATGCGCTGCACGCAGCTCGCCCGCCAGCAGGTCCGGAAGCACCTCGTCCTCCGAGAAGAAGTCGAGGTCGACCGACAGCCGGTGGTCGAGGTGCAGAGCGAGTGATGTCCCTCCCGCCAGGACAAAGTGGTGCCGCGCCACCATGGGAGCAAGGCGAGGCAGGAGTTCCCGGGCTTCTGGCGACATCGCCTCAGGATGCACGGCTCACCTCAAACCAGGCAGACCAGAAGCGGCGCGAACGTGCCGACAGTCCCTTGCTCGATGCGAGGACCTGTAGAATGGCACTGGTCGGGTATTGGAGCTGGAGCCACCAGACCGCTCGCAGATTTCCGATCTCGAGGACCCGCGCGATAATATATGTTGCATGCTGGTGCAGGTCGATGGCAGCGGGATCAGTGTCCCAGAAGAAGCGATGGAACTGCGACGGGATGCTCCCCTCTTCCTTGAGGGCGGCAACCTTCGCGGCGACATCTGCGCGTGCTGTGGGCCCCAGATAGGTCTGAACCGTCCGTCCTCCACTGCGACGAACGAGGTATGCGTACTGTCGATTACCGATCGTGCGAATCAGCACACTCATGTCGTTCCTCCTTGGCAGACGGCCTCATGGTCATCCTGCTACCAGTTTACACTACATTCGAGTGTAAGCAATGCTCACCAATTCCCGCCAGCTTCAATGTACCACCCTTTCCTATTGAGCAGCGCATCCCAAAGCTGACCCCAAAGATGCTGGTCAGTGCGCGCCGCCGAACGGGGAACGGAGTTATGTCCGCAAAAGTGTTGGTTTCTCCACTTTTTGGTCCGCAAAAGTGTTGATGTCGCCACTTTTTGGTCCGCAAAAGTGTTGCCTTGGCGTGCTAATCTCGTACAATGAATCAAGAAAGTCAGATCACGAGAGGCGACAATATGGACCGACATGCAATGAAGAGGCTGCAGGCGTGGAAGGGAGAGAGAAACCGCAAACCTCTAATTATCCGGGGAGCTCGACAAGTCGGCAAGACCTGGCTCATGAAGGAATTCGGCAGAACAGGTTTTCAAAACGTCGCCTATGTCAACTTCGACAACAACCCACGGATGCAGAGCGTGTTTGATGGTGGATATGATACTGCGCGTCTCGTCAGCGCCCTGCAGATCGAAACTGGCGTCAGGATCACTCCTGAGGATACTCTCATCATTTTTGACGAAGTGCAGGAAGTGCCAAAAGCCCTTACCTCACTGAAATACTTCAATGAAAACGCACCGGCGTACGCGATCGTTGCGGCAGGTTCTCTGTTGGGTGTCGCCTTGCATGAAGGGACATCCTTCCCCGTAGGGAAAGCGGAATTCCTGGATCTGTACCCCCTGAATTTCCGGGAGTTTCTCGACGCCATGAAGCAGGAGCAGCTCAATGAAGTGATTGGGAAGAGAGACGTTGCTCTGATCACCTCGTTCCGGGGGACCTATGTAGACCTGCTGAAGCAGTATTACTACATCGGTGGCATGCCCGAGGCGGTGACGACCTACCTGGAGACGCAGGACTTCGATGCGGTCCGGCGAATCCAGAAGAACCTGCTGACCTTCTATGATCAGGACTTCTCCAAACATGCTCCCACAGAGATCGTACCGCGAATGCGTATGATCTGGAACGCTGTGCCGACGCAGCTTGCCAGAGAGAACCGGAAGTTCGTCTATGGTCAGATCCGGGAAGGTGCACGCGCAAAAGACTTCGAGCTTGCGATCCAATGGCTGGAGGATTGTGGCCTCCTCACCAAGGTCTACCGTATTACCAAACCGGACGTTCCGCTGAATGCGTACATGGATACCCGGTCCTTCAAGCTCTACGTCCTGGACGTCGGGTTACTGGGGGCCATGGGCGATCTCGACGCAAGGACATTGATCGAAGGCAGCAGCATCTTCGAAGAGTTCAAGGGCTCGCTGACAGAACAGTATGTGCTGCAGCAACTGATCTCCGATCTTGGGCTGCGTGCCTTTTACCATACGACAGAGCGTTCTTCGGGAGAAGTCGATTTCCTGGTCCAGAGAGGGTCAAATGTGATTCCCATTGAGGTCAAGGCGGCCGAAAACCTGAAATCCTGGAGCCTGCGAGCGTATTGTGACAGGTACGCTCCGGCGTATGCAGTCCGGACCTCCCTGTCGAACTTCCGAAAGGAATCATGGCTGGTGAATATTCCACTGTACGCGATCGCGTTGTTGGACTCCATCGAAGAGTTGTGATATGGAGTGATATGGGGTCAGCTGGTAAATAGGTAGGGGTGGTACATCGGGCTGCCAGCAGTGCAACTCTCTCTGGCAGCCAACAATGGGCCGGTTTGCAGGTCCGGCTTACCACTCGTGACCCGAATGAGCAGCTGACCTAAAGGGAGCGCGCTTTCCTGTTGTTCTTCTCAACATAGTTAAAGAGGCCTACCATAACACGAAACGTGTTACACCACAAGTCTAACAACAACAGTAACTCGTGCAAGCTGGCCCCCAAAGGATGTACCACCCCTGTCTAATGAGCAGCGTATCCCAAAGAGCGCAGGCGGGCCATGGCCTCCACCAGGTTGGGGTTGATGCGGCGGGAGTAGACCAGCTCGGAGCGCTCCATCGCGGTGTCACCCACGGCGCGGTAGCACAGAGACAGGCCGTAGTAGGCGAAGGTGTTAGTGAACCCCTGGCGGGCGACGCCATTCAGCAGTTCCTTTGCGAGGGCGGTTTCGCCCCGTGCAAGGGCACAGAACGCCTGTGCCGTTATGGCATACGGCTCTCCTTGCGTGATGGCCAGCGCTTCAGCCGCTTTCGCCTCCGCACCCTGCACGTCGTCCCCGACGTACACCATGGCCAGCGCCAGCCAGCCCTTGATGCCAGCCAGCGTCGGATACAGCCGCTCGGCCTGTTGCAGACAGGTGAGAGCCTCGGCGTTCTTGAGATTGAGCTCCATCATGCCCTGGCTCCACCATGGCCGGTAGTCCTCGGGCGCCAGCGTCCGGGCCTGTACGAAGGCAGAGCGTGCCGCGTCGGTGGCCGGACCGGTCACCCCGCCCGACAGCATGCTGACATACGCACCACCCAGCAGGTTCCAGTACATGTCGTTGCCGGGATCGCGCACGACGGCATCCGTCAGGAGCTCAACTTTTGTGACAGGATCGAGTCCCCCCAGGCGCAGTGCGTACAGTGAGGCGACCCCGCGCTGAATGGGCGTCAGCGCAAGCAGGAGCGCGAGCCCGCCTGCAACCAGACAGGGGACGCGCCTGCGTCGGACCATCGTGCGGCGGTCGTCGCGGTTGAGCATGTCATATGTTACGATGCGGGTCGACAGCAGGGCCAGGCAGAAGAAGAGGACGACGGGCGCCACGGCGTAGACGTAGTCAACGTCCATGCACATGTGGAGGAAGAAGGCGAACGTGCCCGCCCACAGGCCGGTGACCGCCATGTCCTTGCGCGAGCCGAACACACGGTCCAGGCCGTGCATGCCGCGCCGGGCGATCCAGGCGAACAGCGGCACGGTCCCCAGCAGGCCGGTCTCGGCCAGGAAGCGGAAGAAGAAGGAGTGTGGGTCGATACGGCGCGAACTGTCGTGAACCCATTCGTTGATGGTCCACGCGTGTGGGAAGGTCCCCAGTCCCGTTCCTGCCCACGGATGTTCACGGAACAGGTGGGAGGCAAACACCATGAGGTGCAGGCGCGTCCCGTTGGATTCGTCACCGGCTCCCGTGACGAAATTACCGAGTGCCTGCCCCTTACCGGCATTGATGGCTGTCGTGGCCCAGGTCACGCGGTTGAGCACGGTGAAACCTGCAGCGGCCGCGCCGACGATGAGCACACGCAGCAGGACACGTCCCCTCCAGCCGCGGGGAGCAAGCAGGACAAGTGCAATCAGGCCAATAGCGCCCGTCAGGAATGCACCGCGCGACGTCGTGAGGTACAGCACCATGAGCAGGAAGCCCGCGCAGGCATCATACAGGAGGCGCCAGTCGCGGCGCTTGTCCGCCGTGGCCATGCCAACAGCCAGTAGTGTGCCCAGTGCCAGAAAGCCTCCGAACGTGTTGGAGTACTGCCACAGTCCCCACAGCGAACCGTTCACGACGAAGTGGTACTGCAGGTTGGTCGCCCACAGCGGCGTGAAGTAGAACAGCGGTGACATCGCTGCCATGTAGTAGGCAAACGAGACGGCCGCCATGCCCACCCCGAGGAACAGGATGCCGTTCAGGTAGAACTGCAGGTCTCCGCGCTCCTGCACCAGGTTGAAGACCATGACTGCCAGCAAGAGGGCCGCACCCAGTTTGGCAGCCTCGACCTGTGCGCCGTACCCGTACGGGGACAGCAGGGTCAGAGCGATGACGGCGACCACCAGTAGCAACGATGACCAGTCCGTCGACAGCGACACTAATGGATGGTCCGGCAGCCACCAGAAGCACCAGGCGGCGAAGACGGCCAGTGTGGCAGCCGCGAACACCCAGTCGGCCGTGTACAGGACGACATCTCCGTACCGAGTCCCGATGGCGAGGCCGACCAGCAGGAGCAGAGTGAACAGCATGAATAGTCGTTTTCTCATGAGCTTCATTGTATGCGCAGCGCCCACGCCTGCAACCGCTTTGATCCGTCATTCTCCCCGAGTATTTCTTTTCAATACCCCTGAGCATTTCTTTTCAATGCAAGGGGCGTTCTGAGGGGTGCTTTCGGCGTAGGCGGGAATCCATTCTTTGTCCGTGTCTATGTACCACCCCCCCCCGTCGATTGAGCAGCGTATCCCAAAGGCTGACCCCAAAGGCAGTTGTCGCCCGTTGACATTTGCTGCATATGTAATACAGTGTCGTACATATAAAACGAACGAAAGGAGGCTACGCCATGGCGATTGAAGGAGTTATCTCTCTCCGCGTGGAGGGAGACTTGAAGAGACGAGTCGATGAAGTTGCTCGCCATACAGGACGGTCGAAGGCATGGGTCATCAGGAAAGCTGTCGACTTGTACCTTGAGGACATCGAGGACGTCGAGATGAGTGAACAGCGCCTTGCTGATCCGAAAGACAACGTCATCTCCTCTGATGAGTTGATATCGCGTCTATGACCATCTCTGCGAAGGAGAGCGTCAGGAAAGACCTGGAAGACCTTTTTGATAAGTCCGAAGACAGGCTCCGTGTATGGTCTGCGATCGTGAAGGCCATAGAGGCTGGCAAGGTTGAGCACCTGAAAGGCAACCTGCGGATGTTCTATCGTGTCCGCGTGGGCAACTACCGCGCAGTCTTTACCCGGATCACCGGCGGTGTACTCGTCACTCGCATTGCCGACCGCAAGGACGTATACAAGGAGTGACATCGAGGGGTTCTCGCCAGCTGACCGTCTCATAATCCCGTTGGGACATACCCACTGTGTTCCGTCCTGCCCGCCACCTTCCGTCATTCCCCCCCGAGTATTTCTTTTTAATACCCCCGAGTATGTTAGTCCAATACGAGGGGTGCTTCTGAGGGGTGCTTCTGAGGGGTACTTTCGGCGAAGGCGGGAATCCATCCTTTCATCTTGTCGGATGTAGCACCCTCGTCGATTGAGCAGCGTATCCCAAAGGCGCCAATGAAAAAGCGCCGGCACGCGGCCGGCGCTTTGTCGTGCTTCAAACCTGTCAGTGATGCTCAGGGCTTGACGAATACCAGCGTCACGCTATGCAGCGCCGAGTTCCACATGACGGACGCGCCCAACTTCTCGGCGATGAACCGGACCGGCAA
>Ga0209840_1000296_pt1 | contig 11076 bp, 11 predicted proteins | sample PersoiDNA2013190_FD_185802 | JGI IMG/M metagenome (GOLD analysis project Ga0209840, IMG submission 185802) | Permafrost soil microbial communities from the Arctic, to analyse light accelerated degradation of dissolved organic matter (DOM) -... | ecosystem: Environmental > Terrestrial > Soil >... | reverse complement strand
CCACCGGTGAATGTGATGTCTTGAGTGGGTCGTGACAGACGAATGTCCTCTTGACCTGGGACGATGGGGTTTCTTAAGGACTCCAGCGCACCAAGCAAAAGGACACCCGGTAGATGCGATCCTGCCTCAAGGGTGGCGCCGCGACCGAGGGCTTCGACACCGTCGTCTACGAGCGGGGGTACCGGGTGCGTCCGGGCCAGGCGGAAGCGTTGTACGGAGTGGTTGAGCCCTATTTCGAGCGGTCGTACGACCACTTCAGCGGGCACTTGTACACCGCACCGGACAAGCTCTCCGAATGGGCTGCTGTGGTGCGCAACGGATCGGTGATGAGCGTGTCGGTTCCGTTGCTGGAGTCGTTCGGCCGGCACGCGAACGAACCGTACGGCCGACTGCTGGGCGAGATCGTGGACGCGCTGCTGCCGGATCCTCTGGTGCGGACGGGCGGACCGAAGCACCTGGAAGCGACGGTCGTCCGCACCGAGACGGCCACAGTGGTGCACCTGCTCAGCTTCCTTCCGGCACGGGAGGGCGACGGGCTCGACCTTGTCCACGACGCATTCCCCCTCGTCGACACGCCGGTCGCCATCCGCACTGAAGGCAGGCCCTCACGGGTGAGTCTCCAGCCGCTCGGGGAAGAGCTCGAGTGGACCTGGGAGGACGGATACGTGAACGTCACGGTGACGGTCCTGGATGGTCACGCCATGGTGGTCGTCGAGGACTGAGCGCGCCGAGACGGGTTCCACCGCCAGCGCGCTGGAGCCGCTCACGCTGGATCGCTGTCTTCACCCCCGGTGAGAGGTCGGGTGCGGACGTCCGGGCGACTGTTCACCAGCATGGCCGCGTTGGCCAACCGGGTGACACGCACGATGGATCGCGTTCAGTTCGACAACCGTCGAATTGACAGGACGAAGACGAAAGCAACGAAAGTAGGAGACGATGCTCAATCTTGGGCTGACGCACCCACCGCTGATCGGGGCGCTCGCTGCGGCCGGGCACGGTTCGCAGATCTTGCTCGCCGACGGCAACTACCCGCACAGTACCGGGGCGAATCCCTCAGCCACCCGGATCTACCTCAACCTTGCGCCAGGGATGCTCGGTGTCGATGACGTCCTGAAGGTGCTGGCCGACGTCGTTCCGATAGAGAGTGCGACGGTGATGGTTCCGGGGGATGGGACCGAGCCGGTGGCGGTCACGGGCTATCGAGAGACCCTGGGTGCGGCGCTCCCCGTGCACGAGCTGGGCCGCCACGAGTTCTATGCGGCCGCCCGGACCCAGGACGTGGCCGTCGTCATCGCAACGGGCGACCTTCGTCACTACGCCAACTTGCTGCTCACCATCGGCGTGCGTCCAGATGCGAGCGTGGCCATTTCCTGATCGGCGGACTCCGTCCACAACGCACCACCCGGGTTCGTCGCGTGCGGCCAGTGACGAACCCGGGACCGGGCGTCCGCCGGTGCCACGGGTCGCCACGCCGCGTCCGTGGGTGCGCCCGCCCGAGGTCGGCGACCGCGCGCGTGGTTCGGTTGGCCGCTCATCCAGCCCGCGCCAGCATCCTCACCGTTGCTCGGGTGGTCCCGGTGCCGGGTCCTCGTGATGCGGTCGAGTCGTGAACCGACGGCCTCGCGAAACCGGAGGACAATTCATCAGATGAAACGGCCCGCGGGTGATACGATCGTGCCTCAGTACGGGTCGATGGGCGCGTTTGCGACCGTTTGGATCTGATGATTGTGCGCACCGAGCAAGCAGAAGCTGGAGGCCGCAAGTTGTTCGATCGAGAGAGTGGCGACCGTGGACGACGCAGTGTCGCGTTGAGCAGCGGCGCGATGCCTGTCCACGAGATGAAGCACCGCAACATCGGCCTCACGGAGCTCGGTCTTGGGGCGGCGCAGTTCGGCAACCTCTATCGCGAGACAACCGAAGAGGAGGCGGCGGGCGCAGTGGAGGCGGCATGGGAGGCGGGGATCCGATACTTCGACACCTCGCCGCACTACGGTCTCGGCTTGTCTGAGCGAAGGCTTGGGCGACTCCTGAGCTCGAGGCTACGGGATGAGTTCGTGGTTTCGACCAAGGTGGGTCGGCTTCTCGTCCCGAACCCTGACGGCGTCGGACGAGACACCGAGGGCTTCGACGTACCCGCGACCACCCGGCGAGTGAGGGACTACAGCCGCGACGGCGTGCTCCGCTCGCTCGAAGCGAGCTTGAGCAGACTCGGCCTTGACCGCGTTGACATCCTCTACGTGCACGATCCGGACGAGCACTGGGAGCAGGCGTCGAAGGAGGCCGTGCCCGCGTTGGTCGAGCTGCGCGACCAGGGCGTCATCGGTGCACTCGGGGTCGGCATGAACCAGGCAGAGATGCCCGCACGCTTCATCCGCGAGTGCGACATCGATCTGGTGATGCTTGCCGGTCGATACACCCTGCTCGAGCAAGGGGCGCTTGACGACCTTCTCCCGCTCGCTGAGGAGCGTGGCGTCGGCATCGTCATCGCGGGCGTGTACAACTCAGGCCTGTTGGCGAAGGACCGACCGTCGGCGAACGCCATGTACAACTACGAGGTCGCCCCAAACGATCTCGTGTCGCGGGCGCACAGGATTGCTGACGTGTGTGAGCGGTACGGAGTGACGTTGCCTGACGTCGCGCTTGCATTCGTTCGCGCACACCCAGCGGTTCTTTCCACGGTGGTGGGGATGCGCACGCGGGACCAGGTGCGGTCGAACGTCTCGCGAGCGCATGCAGTCGTCGGAGCTGGGCTCTGGGACGAGTTGCGCGCCGAAGGGCTGCTGGCCCCGGACGCGCCGGTCCCCGCTGTCGGGGCGACGGGTTGACCGATCGCCGGGCCGGCGTCTCTCGAGTCTGCGGATGTCGAGTGCTGACGCGCGGTGCGGCGAAGGTGTTGTCCGTCTCGGGCCCTGAGGCGCGGGGCACGAACTGGTGCTTGTGCTCATCTGGCTGAGCTGAGTCAAGGAGTTGCGCATGACAAGGATCGTCGTGACGGAGTGTGACCACGACACTTTCGACGCCGAGGAAGCCGTGGTCCGCGAGAGCGGCGCGGAGTTCGTGATCGCCCAGTCCAAGAACTCGGACGAGGTGATCGCCAACTCGGTCGGAGCGGTGGGGATCCTGGTGCAGTATGCGTTCATCGGTGCTGAGATTATGGACGCTCTCCCCGACCTGCGAGTCATCGGGCGCTATGGCGTCGGTGTCGACAGCATTGACGTCGAGGCCGCCAGCGCGCGCGGAATTGCCGTGTGCAACGTGCCGGACTACGGAACCGAGTCCGTCTCCGACCATGCGATCGGACTCGCGTTGAGTGTTGCGCGCGGGATTCCGCGGTTGGATCGCGGTGTGCGGGCGGGCGCTTTCGATCTCGTGGCGGTCCGGCCGCTCTACCAGACGGCCGGCCGTGTGTTTGGAGTCATCGGGGTCGGGCTCATCGGTACCGCCGCGGCTCGTAAGGCCAAGGGGCTGGGTTACGAGGTGATCGGGTACGACATCAAGGCCGCGCCCGGTGAGGTGACGTTCCACGGTGCAGCGTCCGTCTCTCTCGCCGAGCTTCTCGAGCGTTCGCAAGTCATCTCGTTGCACGTGCCGTTGAACGACGAGACCCGGCACATGATCGGCGCGGACCAGTTTGCCCAGATGCGGTCTGACGCACTCGTGGTCAATACGAGCCGCGGAGGTGTCATCGACACCGAAGCCCTCGTCGAGGCGTTGCGCGCGCGGACGATTGCCGGTGCAGCGATCGATGTGCATGAGCAGGAGCCCGTGCCGGTCGGGCACCCGTTGATGGGATTCGACTCGGTGGTGCTCACGCCACACCTTGCCTGGTACTCGGAAGAGTCGTATGTCGAGCTCAAGCGACGAACTGCGCAGAACGTCGTCGATATGGCTGCGGGGCGGGCTCCGCGCAACATCGTCAACCCTGAGGTGCTCGGTGCGCCGGGGGGTCGCAATGAAGCGATCGTGCAGAGACAGGAGGCCGGAGCATGAGCGGGACGATGAAGGCAGCGGTCTGGGCCGCCACCGATGATGTCGTGTACACGGACGTTGCCATGCCCGACGTACCTGTCGGCTGGGCGCTAGTGAGGGTGGCATACAACGGAATCTGCGGGACAGACCTCGCGATCTTGCACGGCAAGCACCCGCGGGCGAAGGCGCCGTTGGTCATGGGCCACGAGATGTCCGGATCGGTTGAACGAGCTGGTGCGACGGGCCCAGCAGCCGGGACTCTGGTGACGGTCGAGCCGCTGATCAGTTGCGGGACGTGCAAGGCGTGCCTCACCGGCAACAGCCATGTCTGCCGCAGGCTCGGGCTGTACGGCATCGATACGGATGGCGGCATGGCGGAGTTCGTCGCGTTGCCGCCGGAGGTGCTGCATGCGGTGCCTGGCAGCGTGGATCCACGCACCGCGGCGCTCGCGGAGCCACTCGCTGTTGCTGTGCACGCGGTGAGCAGGTCCGGCATGGAACGCGGCGACGTCGTCGCCGTGTACGGCGCGGGTCCGATCGGTGTTCTCACTGCGCTCGTCGCGCGGCACGAGGGTGCGGGCACCGTGGTCATCAGCGAACCGAGCGCATGGCGGCGCGCGGTGGCGGCTCGTCTGGGCTTCACCGTCGTTCCCGAAGGGGGGAGCGTCGCGGAGGTTCTGGAGCCACTCACTGGCGGTGAGGGAGCTGACACGACGTTTGACTCGGCAGGCCACCCGAGCGTCGCTGCGGAACTTGCTGCGACGACGCGCGTGCACGGCCGGATTGTCATCGTCGGTGTGTACAAGACGCCGACTGCGCTCGACCTGCAGGCGATCTGTTTCAAGGAACAGTCGCTCGTGGGTGTGCGTGTGTACACGTCGGCCGACATCACGCGCGCGATCGAGCTGATCGCTGCGGAGTCACTCGGTCTGAGTGCGTTCCCCACCAAGGCCTTCGACCTCGCTGACTCCGGCGCGGCGTTCGCCGCGGCCACCCAGGGCGACGACTGCTTGAAAGTCCTTGTCACTCCTGTGCACGGGAAGGCAGACGCGTGATCGATTCTCCCTTTGACCTGACCGGCAAGACAGCGGTCGTCACGGGCGGTGGGCGAGGGCTCGGCCGGGGGATCACCGAGGCGCTGCTCAGAGCAGGTGCCGATGTGGTCGTCTTCGGGCGGAACCCGTTGCCAGATTCCCTGGTGCAGCTTGCCGATCTGCTCGGGCGCAAAGTGAGCGTGTCGATCGTCGACCTTGGCGATCCCGAGGCGATCGATGTCGCTGCCCGCTCGCTCCTTGACGAGCGTTCCGTCGACGTCCTCGTCAACAATGCAGGAACACAGGACCGGTACCCGGCCGTGGACTTCCCACTGGACGCTTGGGATCACGTGATCTCGGTCAACCTCCGCTCAGTGTTTCAGCTTTGCCAGGTGTTCGCGAGACCGATGCTCGAACGTGGTGAGGGCAAGATCATCAATCTGGCCTCGTTGTTGAGCTTCCAGGGCGGACTGAATGTTGTCGCGTACGCCGCCAGCAAGGGAGGGGTCGCACAGCTGACGAAAGCCCTGTGCAACGAGTGGTCCGGTCGAGGAGTCAATGTCAATGCGATCGCACCGGGGTACATGGAGACAGACATGAACACGGCACTGCTGAGCGATGCGGCTCGGCTCGAACAGCTCTCGGCGCGGATACCGGCGGGTCGGTGGGGCACGCCGGACGACATCGGAAACGTTGCCGTGTTTCTTGCGTCACCTGCGGCGGCGTACGTGCACGGGCAGATCATCTGCGTCGACGGTGGGTGGATGGCACGCTGAGGCGGCTCAACGTGGGAGACGACCTTGTGCGGACCGGGGGCGATACCAGCTAGAGGACACCGTGGTCCTCGTCAGCGCGTCGATGCTTGAAGAGGTTGCAGGCTGCAGCATCTGATCGTCCGAGCAGGTCTTGCAGTATCGGTGTCGGCCTCGCAGCCGACATATTGAACCCAATTGTGCTATCCAGTACGAGGAGACTCAATGAGCACCATCGTTGCCGTCGACGTCGTCGACGTCCGGTTTCCGACATCGCTGACCATGGATGGCTCCGACGCCATGAACAAAGACGGCGACTACTCGGCAGCGTACGTCATCCTGAGGACAGACGAACCGGGGTTGAATGGATACGGCTTCACCTTCACGATCGGCCGTGGGAACGACATCTGCGTGCTCGCAGCCAAAGACCGCGCTCTGCCGCTCCTCGGCCGCGACGTTTACACGCTGGTGGGAGACCTCGGTGCCATCTATGCGGAACTCAAAGCGGATTCTCAACTGCGTTGGCTCGGCCCGGAGAAGGGCGTCGAGCATCTTGCGATGGCTGCCGTGATGAATGCTCTGTGGGACCTGGCAGCCCGGAAGGCGGGGAAGCCGCTGTGGAAGCTGCTCGCCGACATGACGCCATCGGAGCTCGTCGATGTCGCCGATCTCACCTATCTCTCGGACGCGCTGACGCGCGACGAGGCGATCGCGTTGCTCGAACAGCTCGCCCCGACACGATCGGACCGAGTTGCTGAGCTCGCAGAGACGGGCTACCCCTGTTACACCACGAGTGCCGGCTGGCTCGGCTACTCGGACGAGAAGTTGCGTCGGCTGTGCCAGGAGGCTGTCGACGCCGGCTACAAGCACATCAAGCTCAAGGTCGGCTCAAGCCTTGAGGATGATGTGCGCCGGCTCGGGATCGCACGTGAGGTCATCGGGCATGACGCCGAGCTCATGATCGACGCCAACCAGGTCTGGGATGTGCCGGCGGCCATCGAGTGGGTGAAAGCTCTCGCTGAGTTCAAGCCGCTCTGGGTAGAGGAACCGACGAGCCCCGACGACATCCTCGGTCATGCGACCATCCGCAGGGCCGTGGCGCCGATCGGTGTCGCAACAGGTGAGCACGGGATGAACCGTGTGCTGTTCAAGCAGATGTTCCAGGCAGAGGCCATCGACTTCTGCCAGCTCGATGCAGCGAGACTCGCGAGCATCAACGAGATCCTTGCGGTCTACCTCATGGCGAAGAAGTTCGGCGTTCCGGTGTGCCCGCACGCGGGGGGAGTCGGACTGTGTGAGCTCGTCCAGCATCTGTCGATCTTCGACTACATCGCGATCTCCGGCACGCTCGAGAACCGGGTCACCGAGTACGTCGACCACCTGCATGAGCATTTTGTCGCGCCCTGCGTCGTCGAGAACGGGGCGTATGTCCTGCCGACCCAACCCGGCTACAGCGCTGAGATGTATGAGTCCACCCTCGACGAGTTCGCCTTTCCAGACGGCAGCTACTGGGCCGGCTCTCGCGCCGCGTCTCCTGGTGAGCTCGGGTGATCATGGACGAAGTCCTCGACGGCGAGGAGGTGCGTGCCCATCCGGATCTTGGCACGGTCGGGATCGTGGATCTGCAGTGCATGGAGGATCGCACGGTGCTCGGAGTGCGTTGCGATGACGGCTCCCTCCTCGTTCATCGCGCGCCGCATGCGACCCTGAATTGTCCGAGGAGCGAGAGCTTCGATCAGGGCCTCGAGCGCGGGATTGCCGGAGGCGCGGGCAATGATCCGGTGAAAGGCGATGTCGGCGAGCATGATCGACTCGTAGTCAATTGTGCCTGTCGAGTACACCAGCCCCTCGACCGAGGTGAGGATGGCACCGGCCTCCGCAAGGGTCGCGTCGTCGATCGTCAGCGCCGCGCGACCGGCGGCCTCGGTTTCGAGAATGCGCCGCACGGACTGCAAGTGGGAGCTGTCGGATGCAGCGCGAAGATCGACCATAAAACTGACGGGAGCCAGCAAGAGGCCCGGATCCAGCGAGGTCACATACGTGCCGTCGCCTTGGCGTGTCTCAAGCACGCCCATGATGCAGAGCGCGCGGACTCCTTCACGCAGAGAGCCACGGGAGACGCCCAGCTCGCTCGCGAGGTCCTTTTCGATCGGCAGACGGGACCCGGCTCCAAGCGTCCCGTTCGTGATCATGCGTTTGATCCCGTCGACGACCACGTCGGTCTGCGATCTCGAGTGTGGTGCTCTGGCGGCACGGCCGCTGGCTTGATCGCTCACGGTTCCATATTAGCGGGTGCAGGACATCGAAACGACACGAGAACGGGGGAGTGAAACTAGATGACGATCATCGATGCACATCAGCACGTCTGGGATCCCAGTCGCGCCAGGTATGACTGGTTGACCGCAGGCCTGGCGCCGATCAATCGAACAATCGGGTTCGACGAGCTGCGTCCTCAGCTGCGCGCAGCAGGAGTCGATGCGACTGTCCTGGTGCAGTCGGCGGACAACGACGACGACACCGACCTCATGGTGCAGACGGCCGCGGCGAATCCCGAGATCGTGGCGATCGTGGCATATGTGCCCCTGGATCGCCCGGCGGTCGCGGCCGAACGCCTTGCCGAGCTGCGCCGGAACCGCCTAGTCGTCGGCGTACGAAATCTCATTCACGACATCCCTGACCCTGACTGGCTGCTGCGCCCCGACGTCGACGAGGGGCTGAGCGTTCTCGAAGATGCGGGTGCGACGTTCGACCTCGTTGCGGTGCTGCCGCGGCACCTCGAGCACGTGGCGACATTGTCCGACAGGCATCCGCAACTGAAGATCGTCATCGACCACCTTGCGAAACCACCCGTGGGATTGGCTGACCGGGAGCCATGGTGGACCTTGATCGAGCGCGCGGCAGAGAACCCGCTCGTATATGCGAAGATCTCCGGCCTGTATTCAGCGACCGCTGATAGCGCAGCGTGGACGGTAGCCTCCGTGAAGCCGTTCGTCGAAAGGGCGCTCGAAGTATTCGGTGCGGATCGACTCATGTACGGTGGTGACTGGCCGATCAGCGTCTTGTCCGGCGGCTATCAGCGTGTGTGGGAGGGTTTGTCTGCGATCGTCGGCGATCTTGATCCTGATGACCAGGGGCGAATCCTTGGCGGAACGGCAGTGGAATTTTACGGAATCGATGCTGGTGCAGTGACAGCTGCGCGCGAGGCGTCTTTCAGGAGCGGTCGAGGAATGGGGGAGACGCGATGAGACTCGCGCGAGTCGGACCGGTCGGTCAAGAGATCCCGGTCGTCGAGGTCGACGGGGCGAGCTTCGATCTCCGTCCGATCACGGAGGACATCCACGGAGAGTTTCTGGGTTCTGATGGTCTGCAACGCGTCCGCGACGCCCTTGCGTCGGGCAGGTTGAGCGAGCTCGGTGATGCCGGGTCATTGCGGGTCGGAGCACCTCTCGCCTCGCCCGGCAAGATCGTGTGCATCGGACTCAACTACCGTGATCATGCGGAAGAGACACGCGCGGAGATACCTTCCGAACCCGTCGTCTTCATGAAGGATGCATCGACGATCGTCGGACCTCACGACACGGTGTACATCCCGCGCGCCTCGGTCAAGACGGACTGGGAGGTCGAGCTGGGCGTGGTGATCGGCTCGACTGCCCGCTACCTCGAGTCCCCGACAGACGCGTGGAGGACGATCGCGGGCTACGTCCTCTCGCACGACGTGTCGGAGCGCGAGTTCCAGCTCGAGCGTGGCGGGCAGTGGGACAAGGGCAAGAGCTGCGAGACGTTCAACCCGCTCGGTCCCTACCTCGTGACCGCCGAGGAGATCACGGACCCGCAGAACCTCAGACTTCGACTGTGGGTCAACGGAACGCAGCGCCAGGACGGGACGACGGCAGACATGATCTTCGGGATCGATCACGTGGTCTGGTACCTGAGCCAGTTCATGGTGCTTCACCCCGGCGACATCATCAACACGGGCACACCGGCAGGTGTGGCGCTCGGTCTGCGAGATCATCCGTACCTCCGGGCGGGAGATGTCGTCGAGCTGGAGATCGACCAGCTGGGTCGAGCGCGTCAGCAATTCGTGCAGGCATAGAGAGGGAGGCAGACATGGCTGAATTCACGGGGCTCGTGGCGGCGGTCACGGGCGGCGGGTCAGGTATCGGCCTGGCAACGGCGCGGCTGCTCGCGGAACGCGGTGCGCGAGTCGTGGCACTCGACATCGCAGTTGACGGTCTGTCGGTGGAGATCACCGGCATCGTCTGCGACGTGACAAGCCGGGAGTCGGTTGCTGCGGCGATGGCCGAGATCGAGGAGCGCTTCGGGGCCCTCGACATCTTGGTCAACAATGCCGGCATCAGTGCGGTTGGCACCGTCGAGGACAACGACGATGCCGAATGGATGCACGTCCTCGACGTCAACGTGGTCGGGATCGCGCGAGTGACAGCCGGCGCGTTGGCGCTGCTACGCGCTTCGACGGCGGCGGCCGTGGTGAATGTCTGTTCGATCGCAGCACTCAACGGACTGCCCGAGCGTGTTGTCTACAGTGCGTCGAAGGGTGCGGTGCTTGGGCTCACATTCGCGATGGCGACGGATCACGTGCGGGAGGGCATCCGCGTGAACTGTGTGAGTCCCGGTACGGTCGACACGCCATTCGTCAGCAGGATGCTTCAGAAGTTCGACGACCCGGTTGCCGAGCGTGCTGCGCTGGACGCTCGGCAAGCGACCGGTCGAATGGTGACGTCGGATGAGGTCGCCGGCGCAATCGCCTACCTTGCGAGTCCGCTCGCCGGGTCGACCACGGGCACGGCACTCGAGGTCGACGGCGGTGTGCACAATCTGCGCATGCGGCCGCAGTAGAGGGCTGAGGGCTGCCCTCGGCACCCAGGGCCTCTGCAAAGTCGGTCGTGGGGCGTGTCGGGGTGGTGACACGCGCGGGGTGGTGTAGAAGCCGGGCGGGCATGGCGCCTGGGTGGACGGTGAGGGGTGTCTACGCCGTTCGCCGGTCCTGGAGGTCGCCATGCCCGCGCACCCATCTTCGTTCATCGCCGAGCGTCGGGGCCAGGGTGGTGATGGTGATGGCCAGGGGCGGATCGAGCTGTGGCACGTGCTGTCGGTCGTGCCGGATCCGCGCGCTGCCCGGGGGATCCGTCACCCGCTGTCGACGGTCCTGACGTTGGCCGTGGCGGCGGTCGCGGCCGGTGCCCGGTCGCTGACGGGGATCAGCGCGTGGGCCGCTGATCTGCCGGTGGTCCACCGGTCCCGGTTCGGGGTGGGACGCGCTGTGCCGTCGGCGGCGACGTTCGCCCGGGTGCTGGCCGGCG
>Ga0209840_1000295_pt1 | contig 11111 bp, 9 predicted proteins | sample PersoiDNA2013190_FD_185802 | JGI IMG/M metagenome (GOLD analysis project Ga0209840, IMG submission 185802) | Permafrost soil microbial communities from the Arctic, to analyse light accelerated degradation of dissolved organic matter (DOM) -... | ecosystem: Environmental > Terrestrial > Soil >... | reverse complement strand
GGATCGCCTCAAGCAGTTTTTCCGCCGTCATCCCGAACTGTACGGCCAGGACCGATTCCATGACGAGGTCGGTGGCTTCGGGGCAATAGAGGGCGATCCCCAGGATCTCGTGGGTTTCGGCATGTGACAGGACCTTGGCAAAACCGATGCTTTCCTCCATGGTCCGCGCCTTGCCGCTGGCGCTGACAGGGAATGTCCCCGCCTTGTACGGGACCCCCTCTGCCTTGAGTTCGTATTCTCTCTTGCCCACGACGCTGATCTCCGGGTCGGTGAACACGACGGAAGGGACGGCGGTATAGATCATGTGAGCGTCGTGCCCGGCGATGTTTTCGGCAGCGACGACTCCTTCTTTCTCGGCGACATGTGCCAGCATGTAAGTCCCTTTTACATCACCGACAGCATAGACGCCGGGGACGCTGGTGCGCATGTGGTCGTTGACGACGATGCCTTTCTTGGACAGGGTGATCCCCGCCGCTTCCAGTTCCGGACCGACGTTTGACCGGCGTCCGATGGAAAGCAGAACGTGATCACCATGGACTTCCTGTGTGGCGTCGTTCACATCGAGTGTCAGGCTGTAACCAGCCTCCGTGGGCGTGACTAACTGGGTCTTCGCCCCGGTGATGATAGTGATACCTCGCTTCTTGAGGGTTGCAGTGAGGGCCAGTGCCACGTCCTCATCCTCGACAGGCAGGATATGTGGCATGAGCTCGACGATGGTGACCTTCGTGCCGATGGCGCTGAAGAATGTCGCCATCTCGACGCCGATAACACCGCCGCCGATGACAACAAGTTCCTTCGGCTGCTCCCTGTTGCGGAAGACGTCGTCACTGGTCCAGATGCCCGGATCAGTGAAGGGGGGAAACTTGATGGGAGAGCTGCCGGTGGCAATAATGACGTTCTTCGCGTCAACGACCTCGCCCGTCGTGTCGATGCAGACATGAGTCGGGTCCTTGAGTGTTGCACGGCTCCTGTACATTTGGATATTGTTCTTCTTCATCAGGAATTCAATGCCTTTGCGCAACCGGACGACGACCTGGTCCTTGCGCGTCATGATGGCGCCGAAGTCAACACCCACGTTATCAGCAGTCAGACCAAACTTACGAGCCTCCTGCATGCGCGTGAAGAGCTTGCTGCTGGCCAGCATCGTCTTGGTAGGGATACAACCCCAGTTTGTGCAGACCCCGCCCATGTCGGCCTCTTCTGCCAGCGCGACCGACAGATCCAGCTGAGCTGCCTTGATTGCAGCGACGTACCCTCCGGGTCCGCCACCGATAACAAAAACGTCGACCATGTCAACCTCCGTGAACTGTGTCTTCTATCAATTCATGATACCACCGGCATGATGATGGGCCAAAGGAGGAATGTGCAGATCTGGTATCTGGCACCAAATCTGTGGCTGGACACGCCACGTGACTTAACGTAAAGTAATGACAGGTAACGTCCGGAGAGGTGCGCATGAGGAACCGTCGTTCCAGCAGGTGGGCTACACTGGCAGTGCTCCTCTGTTTCGCGCTGCTGCACCAGGCAGACCGTCTCATCGTCGGTCCGCTCACAAGTTCGATCATAGACTCCTTCCACATCAATGAGGCGCAGATGGGCACAGTGCTGTCAGGGGGGCTGGTGACCGGCGGTCTGCTCTTTCCTCTGTGGGGATACCTCTTCGACCGGTTCTCGCGTGCGCGGCTGTTGGCGATTGCTGCTGCCGTCTGGGGTGCGACGACGTGGCTGTCCGCGATGGCGCCCACGTTCGGCTGGTTCGTCGCGTCGCGTGCGGCGACCGGTGTTGACGACGCCAGTGTTCCCGGCGCATACAGCCTGCTGGCGGACACGTTCGAACCTCGCGTGCGCGGAAAGGTGTATGCCGTCCTGAAGATGTCGATCCCCGTGGGGTACGTGGTAGGGGCCGCACTGGCAACGTTCCTGGCGCCTCGCATCGGGTGGCGGTGGGTCTTCGTCGTGACCGGCTCCGCAGGCATGCTCGTCGCCGTGCTGGTGGCGCTGTTTGTGAGGGATGTGCCACGAGGCGCGACAGAACCGGAACTCGCGGGCGCCCCTGTGAAGTCCCCAACATTCCAGTGGTCTGTCGCCTGGAAATTGCTGAGACGAAGGACTCTTGTGGCGCTGTACGCGCAGGGGCTTCTCGCCGTCATCCCCATCAATGTCGTGACCTTCTGGATGTACAGGTACCTGGAGACCGAGCGAGGATATTCTGGGCAGGCTTCTCTATCGGTCGCCATCGTCACCGTGGCTGGGCTCGCCGTGGGTCTTCCACTGGGTGGAGTCTTGGGCGACAGGCTGTTCCGGGCGATGCCCAGAGGGCGCCTTCTCGTGGTTGCCGCGACCATACCGGGATCACTTCTGCTCTGCGCTGCTCTCCTGGTCCCAGTGACGCACCACGTCGCGTTTGCCCTGCTTGCCATGACCGGCTCTTTCCTGGCGGGATTCGCGGCTCCCAACATTGTGGCCACCATCAGCGACGTCAGCCCGCCCGAAGTCCGCAGCACCGCGCTTGCCATGCAGAGCCTCGTGGAGACCACCGGGGCGGCGCTTGCACCGCTGCTGACGGGGATTCTGGCTTCGAGGATCAGTCTGGGGACTGCCTTCCTGGTGCTGATAGCAGGAGCTTCGATGTTGTGGACGCCGTGCTACTTGATAGCGCTCAGGAACGTGTCCAGCGACATCGGACAGACGCGCGCCGAACTGCGCGCGCGGTCCGGTAACTGACTACAGCCAGAGATTCGCGCCCAGTTCGGCGCCGATGCTCGTCGGTTCTCCGTGCCCCGGGAAGATGCGTGTGGCCGGCGGGAGCGTCATGAGGGTCACGCGTATCCCGGCAAGCAGCTGTTCGAACTCTTTCTGGCTAGGCGCGCGACCGACGCTACCGGCAAACAGCGTATCGCCGACGAACGCATGGTCTCCCGTGATAAGCACGCTGCTAGCCGGTGTATGTCCCGGTATAGTCGCGATGCGGTAGGTGATGAGCCCCAGGGGTACTTCCTGCCCGGCAATTAATGGAGATGGCTCAGCGTGCATGGCGAATGTGGACCCCATCTGTGTGGCGTAGTTTGCCACTGGGTCTCTGGCGAGTTCAACCTCCCGCGGGTCCATGAGCAGAGTCGCGTCGGGGAAACGCTCCATTGCCGTGTCGACGCCCGAGACGTGATCGAAGTGCCCATGGGTACAGACGATCCAGCGAAGGCGGGCGTTGGCGCTCTCGACGATGGTTGCCACCTCCTCCAGCTCCCGGTTCCAGACCATGCCCGGATCCACCAGCATGAGCTCCGTCCCTGACTGCACCAGGTAGCAATTGGTCATCAGAGGGCCGACCGGCATCCGTGTGACCGTTGCTCCACTCATCGTCTCGTGAAACTGTTCCATCAGAGCCTCCCGTACTGTAAGGAAAGTATATCCAAACGAGACCTTATGCGAACCACAACGCCGCAGGCTCGCCAGAAAGGGAAGCTTGATGGTCTCGTTTTGATGGTCGATGACTATTCTGGTCCTGGAGAGCGGCTTCTGGCCTGGAAGCAATCAGTTCGGTGCTTCATGAGTTGACGGAACGATTCACGTGTACATTAGATAAGTCACCATGTATGCATGACATAGCCATACTGGACGTATACTATCAATGATCAGGCGGATGTAGCCACCAACAACGTAGCAGTGCAAGGAGAAGAATCCATGAGACTATCCGTCATTGACGCGGAACGCTGTACCGGCTGCCAGATATGCATGTTTGCGTGCACTCGCCGGCTGGGCTATGCGGGAATGGGCAAGACGGCAATCCACATCAAGTCCGTGGGTGGCATGGAACATGGTCTTTCGGTGGTCGTTTGTCGAGCATGCGAGGATCCCCCGTGCGCCAAGGTGTGCCCAGAGGACGCATTGGTCCTGCGCAAGGGTGGAGGAGTTCTTCTGGATCCCTCGAAGTGCACCGGCTGTGGACTGTGCCGGCAAGCGTGCATCGTCAGCGCCATCTTCTGGGACAAGGAAGCGGAGAAGCCGATCATCTGCGTACATTGTGGCTACTGTGCCAAGTACTGCCCGCATGGAGTGCTCGCGCTCGAAGAACGCCGCGAGGAGGTCTCCAATGCTGCCAAATGATCCGCTTGCCAACGTCCTGTACGTCGACCTGACCAAAAAGCGCTCATGGGTAGAGCGTCGCGAGGACCTGTTCGGGAAGTATTTCGGAGGGGCGGGGGTTGCTATCCAGCTCTTGACCGAAAACTGCCCAGCGGGCATGGAGCCACTCGCCCCCGAGGCGCCTATCGTGCTTGCGACGGGACCTCTGGAGGGACTCTTCCCTCTTGGGTCCAAGACCGTGGCGATGTTCAAGTCGCCACACACCGGCAACCTGGGCGAATCGCACGCGGGAGGCCGTAGCGCAGTAGCCATCCGGATGTCTGGGATCGGCGCAATCGTCATCACCGGCGCCAACACCAATCCGGGGTACCTCAGCATCGAGGGAGGCAAGGCATATTTCCGCGATGCCACCACCCTGTGGGGCATGAGTTCCAGCGTGACCGCCGGCCGCATCATACGGCAGAACGAGAGCTCGGCGGGCCTGCGCAGCATCATGCGCATTGGTCGCGCAGGTGAGAACCTGGTGACTTACGCCGATGTCAGCACGGAGACTTACAGGCACTTCGGGCGGCTCGGCATGGGGGCGGTGTTTGGTAGCAAGAAGCTCAAGGCAGTCGTGGTATCGGGCAATCGGACGCTGGAAGTCGCGGACATGGTGGCGTATCGGGCACTCTACGACGAGATCACCACTGCGGCGGTCAGCAGCCCCGTCATGAAGAAATATCACGACTTGGGAACGGCGGAGAACATCCAGCCCCTGTCTGCGCTCGGCGGGCTCCCGACACGCAACGTGCAGGCGGGATGCTTCGAGTCTGCTGAAGCCATCTCGGGAGAGCACTACGCTGAGCATTACCTCGGGCGTCGTCTCGCCTGCTCGCACTGCCCTGTCGCTTGCATTCACATCGCCGCGCTGCGCGAACCGTATCAGGATGAGGCGTATTACTACAAGACGACGATGATCTCCTATGACTATGAGCCCATCTATGCGCTCGGCTCGATGCTCGGCCTCAGCAATCCTGAGCAGGTGCTGAGCCTCATGAACGGGGTAGAAACCCTTGGACTGGATGCCATGAGCGCCGGCGTGTGTCTGGCCTGGGCGACCGAAGCAATGGAAAAGGGATTGGTCACGGAACAGGATACAGGTGGCTTGAAGCTCGAGTTTGGCAAGGCCGATGGCTATGTCGCAGGCGTCGAAGCCATCACCAGCCGGTCCAACGAGTTTTGGAAGATATTGGGCCGCGGTGTGGACGCAGCCGCTGCCCGTTACGGCGGTGCCGACTTTGCCATGGCGTTTGGTGGTAACGAGATGCCTGGCTACCACACGGGTCCGGCCGGCTACCTGGGGTTCATGCTGGGAGCACGGCACAGCCATCTGGACAATGCCGGTTATGCCATCGACCAGAAGGAACTGACCAAGGGGCTCATTCCGGCCGAGCAGCTTGCTCAGAAGCTCATGGACGAGGAGCGCTGGCGCCAGGTGCTCAGTTCGCTCACGGTGTGTTTCTTCGCCCGTGGCATCTACACGCCGGAGTTGACACTGCGGGCGCTTGCCGCCGCAGGATACAATCTGACGGCGGAACAGCTGGCAGAGACCGCAGACGATATCTATCGGGCCAAGTTCGCGTTCAAGCTTGCGAACGGCTTCGGCTTCGACAAGCTGACTATCCCGCAGCGGGTGTTTGAGACACCGGCCGTCGTAAGCGGGTTCGACGAGGCATACATGCGGCGCGCGATCGCGTTTGCCGCGGGTCAGCTGGCCAGTCCGCGCGCGTAGTCGCGGCAGAGCAGCAGAGGAGGACCAGATATGACAGACAAGAACAGGGAACCCATGAGCAGCAGCGCAGAGGACCGCAAAGACCGGAGGCAGCGGGAACGCCTCGCGGAGTTGACGCGTTCGTTCAAGAAGGACCCCAAGGACTTTGTTCAGAAGGTGGAGCAGGCGTGTCCGGCGGGCACGCCGCCTGCAACTGCACTGCTGGATGCCGCGGTGGTTCTTGCGGAGCAGGACGAGTTCAAACCCGCGCTGGCCCTGCTGGACAGGGCGGTCGTGCTGTACGAGGCCAAGCATGACAATGCCGGCATGGCCCATGTCTATGTCAACATGGGTCCCCTGTACGGCATGCTCGACGAGCTGGAGAAAGGCATCAGCTTCTCGCTGAAGGCCGAAGCTCTGGCCAAGGACTTGCCGGCCGATCCGGAACTCACGCTGCATTACGCGAGTGACCTCGGTGGCATGTATACGGAGATGGAGGAGTGGGACAAGGCGATGCACTACTTCCAGGTCGCCTGCGCCACATCGAAGGGCATGGGCAACAAGGATCTCGAAACCGATGCTCTTCTCATCATGAGCCAGGTGGCCATCGCCCAGGGAGACGCAGCCAAGGCACGTGAGCTGGCGGAAAAGGGCGGCGCTCTTGGCAAGGCTCTGCACGATAAGCTTTTTCAGGCGCGTGCACTGCAGACGATCGGCGATGCGAGCGCACTCGACGGGAACCATGAGCAGGCTGTCGTCCTGTTCCAGCAGGCGCTGGACCTCGAAGCCGACCAGCCCGATCTCGACCTTCGACAGCAGTTGTTCTGGGAAATGAGCGAGTCGTACGAGGAAGCGGGGAACAAGGAACTGGCAGAGGACTATCGCAGTCGCGCTGCCGACCTCGACGAAACCGACGAGGATATGGACGAGCCGGACGACTCAGCCGACTGATCGTGTATTGGATGCACATGTGCCGTATTGTCATGGACGACCTGCGGACAAGGAGGATGGTATGTTGTACGAACGTGAGTTGAAGGAGACGGCCAGAGCTCTGGTGGCACCGCACAAGGGAATCCTGGCGGCCGACGAGAGTGTTGGAACGATCGGCAAGAGATTTGCGAAACTGGGCGTGGCGTCGACTGCCGAGACACATCGCGTTTATCGGGACATGCTGTTTACGACGCCCGGTGTCGAGGAATTCATCTCAGGCGTCATCCTCTATGATGAAACGATTCGCCAGGAGTCCCTCGGTGGAACGCTGTTCCCCAGGCTGCTGGCCGAGAAGGCTGTCATCCCCGGAATCAAGGTCGACATGGGAACGGTTGAGCTGGCGCTTCACCCCGGTGAGAAGATCACACAAGGACTGGATGGGCTTCGCGAACGGCTGGCCGAGTATCGGTCGCTGGGCGCGCGGTTCACCAAGTGGCGTGCCGTCATCACCATCGGGACGAGTATCCCCACCAGGGCATGTGTCAGTGCCAACGCCCAGGCCCTTGCGCGCTATGCGGCCCTGGCACAGGAAGCTGGACTTGTTCCGATCGTCGAACCCGAGGTCCTCATGGACGGCGATCATGATCAGGAGCGGTGTGAGCTCGTCACCCTGGGCGTCTTGAGGTCGGTCTTCAACGAGCTTGCCCGGCAAGGGGTCCTGCTCGAGGGTATGCTGCTCAAGCCGAGCATGACGATCTCTGGCAAGTCCTGCTCCCACCAGGCGGGGGTCCAGGACGTAGCCGAGGCGACCGTGCGCACACTGCACCGTACCGTCCCTGCCGCTGTCCCGGGCATCGTCTTCCTTTCGGGCGGACAGTCGTCCGAACTGGCAACCGCTCATCTCAATGCGATGAACAAACTGGGACCGCATCCGTGGGAACTGAGCTATTCGTACGGACGGGCATTGCAGGAACCGGCACTCACCATCTGGCACGGTGAGCAGGCAAACGTCGCGGCGGCTCAGGCGGCGTTCTATCATCGAAGCAAGTGCAACAGTGCGGCCCGGACCGGTTCGTACACGCCCGAGCTCGAGCGCCAGCAGTAGCAGGCTGTCCCCTGGGGTCGTGACCTCTGAAACGACGTTCCGGGCAGTGGGGATACCCCACTGCCCGGAAACGCTGAGAAGGAGGAACGGCGGGGAGGTTAGCCGCCCAAGTAGGCCTTCTTGACGTCTGGATTGTCGCGCAGTTCCTTGGCGGTCCCTGACAGTACCAGGGAACCCGTTTCCAGAACGTATCCGCGGTGAGCGATGGATAGTGCCTTGAACGCGTTCTGCTCGACGAGCAGAATCGTCTTGCCAAGTTGGTTGATCTCAGTGATGATGCCGAAAATCTCCTCGACCAGCACGGGAGAGAGTCCCATGGACGGTTCATCCAGAAGCATGAACGGGTTGTTCTGCATGAGACCCCGGCCGACGGCCAACATCTGCTGTTCACCGCCTGACAGTGTACCCGCTTCCTGGCGCCGGCGTTCCTTGAGCCGTGGAAACAGTGAGAATACCTTGTCTTGGTTGGGCCCGGCCGTCTTCTTGTCTTTGACCGACGACAGCGCCACGTCCAAGTTTTCCTGCACGGTCAGGTTACCAAAGATGCCACGGCCTTCGGGAACCTGGGAGATTCCCATGCGCGCGATGAGATGCGGTGGCGTGTGGGTGATGTCGTGTCCGTCATAGATGATGCTACCGGATGCTGCGCGCAGAATGCCGGAGATGGCACGCAACGTCGTCGACTTGCCGGCGCCATTGGCGCCGATGATCGAGACGATTTCGCCTTTTTCTACGCTGAAGGAGACACCCTTCAGCGCACGGATGGAGCCATAGAAAACGTCGATGTTCTGGACTTCGAGTAGCATGTCAGGCCCCCTTTCCAAGATATGCTTCGCAGACCCGGGGGTCGTTGCGGATGTACTCGGGCACGCCTTCGCAGATGGTCTCGCCGAAGTCCATGACCTTGATACGTTCGCATACGCCCATGACCACCCTCATCTGGTGCTCGATGAGTAAGATAGTCAGGTCGAACTTGTCGCGCAGCCAGTGGATCATTTCCAACAGTTCGTCTGCCTCTGCTGGGTTCATGCCGGCTGCGGGCTCGTCCAGGATGAGGAGCTTGGGTTTGGTGGCAAGAGCGCGGGCGATTTCCAGCCGGCGCTGGGCCCCATAGGGGAGGGAACCCGAGATGTCTTCAGCATGTCCCTCCAGATGGAACAGGCGCAGGAGGTCGATGGCGTAGTCGTCGACAAGTTGCTCGCCCTGCCAGTACTTGCGTGTGTGCAGGAACGCATCAGTGTTGCCGTAGGGCATACGGAAGTGATAGGCGATCTTGAGGTTGTCGATAACGCTGGACTTGCTGAACAGGCGGATGTTCTGGAACGTGCGGGCGATCCCTGCCTGGGTGATCTGGTAGGTTTTCTTGCCCACAATGTTCTGCCCGTCGAAGACAATGGTACCCTTGGTCGGCGTATAAACGCCCGTAATCACGTTGAAGACGGTCGTCTTGCCGGCGCCGTTGGGTCCGATGAGGCCGACGATCTCGCCGTGCTCCAGCTGAAGGTTAAAGTCGGAAACGGCGCGCAGGCCGCCAAAGAACTGTGTGAGATGTTGAACGTCGAGGAGAGCCATTATGCGCTCACCTCCTTCCTCTGACGTTGCGGAATGAGGATGAAGCTGAATTCCTTGAGGCCCATGATGCCTTCCGTCCGGAAGATCATGGTCAGGATGAGGATCAGCGGGTAGATAACCATACGCCATGATTGCAGGCCGCGCATCAATTCAGGCAGGAGTGTGAAGATAGCCGGGCCGACGATGGCGCCGCTGATTGATGTGGAGCCGCCGACGTACAGGTAGATAAGATACTCCAGAGACTTCACGAAACTGAAGTTGTCCGGGTGGATGAACTGGAGCAGGTGCGCAAAGACACCGCCCGAGACTCCGGCGAAGAAGGCCGAAAAAACGAACACAAACACTTTCTGCCGCGTCGTGTTGATACCCGTGGCTTCAGCAGCGATCTCCGAGTCGCGGATTGCCTTCATGGAGCGTCCATGAGACGAGAAGAGGTAGTTGCGCATGAGAACGACGCTCACGATCGCGAACACGAAGACGACCTCCAGCGTGGTGAACTTGGGGATGCCGCCCAGGCCACGAGGACCACCCAGGACGTCAGTGACACGGATGACCGTTCGGATGAGTTCATTGGCGGATAGCGTCACGATAGCCAGGTAGTCGCCCTTGAGACGCAGTGACGGCGCGCCGACAAGATAGCCTGCCGCGCCAGCCAGCAACCCCCCTGCAAGAATTGCGACAATGAAGACAGGATACCCGACCCATGGATTTGCAGTACTCGCATGCAACCAGACCGTCGTAATCATGGCTGACGTATAGGCGCCGACGGCCATGAAACCAGCATGTCCGATGGAGAACTGGCCGGTGAAACCGTTCACCATACCCAGGCTGACAGTCATGACGATGTTGATGCCGGCCAGGATGATGAGCTGGATGTAATACGCGTTCAGGATGCCCGTCAGATTCAGGGACTTGATGACGACATAGACTAGCACAAATGCAATGATTGTGGCCATGGTGCGGTGTGTACGGACAAATGTCATGTCAGACCTTCTCCGGCATGAACTTGCCCAGCAGGCCGCTTGGTCGAATAAGCAGGATGCCAATGAGGATGGCGAAAGCGATGCCGTACCCCAGGTTGGAGTTGACCGACGTCGCAAACGCCTCCGAGATGCCCATGATGTATGCGCCGAGCACGGCCCCGGGGATGTTGCCAATACCGCCCAGGACCGCTGCGATGAACGCCTTGAGGCCTGGCCATATGCCGAGGAACGGGGATGCCAGCATGCCATAGGTCGTGCCGTACAGGATGCCGCCGGCGCCTGCGAGCGCAGGGCCTACGATGAAGGCCGCACTAATGACGATGTCGATGTTGATGCCCATGAGGCTAGCTGTCGGCTTGTCGAATGCCACAGCGCGCATCTGCTTGCCAATGAGGGTCTTGTTGACGAACCAGAACAGCAGGACCATCAGGATAACGGAAACGCCGACGTCGAGCAGCAGCACGTTGGAAATGTTGAGGCCGAGGTTGCCGGGGATGGGAATGTTCTTGGCCACGATGAGGTCAGGGAACTTGCGGAAATTCGGACCGAAGATGAAGGGCATCGCGCAGAAGTTCTCCAGGAATATCGAAACACCAAGCGCAGTGATCAGTGACGAAAGGCGGGACTTATAGCGCAGGGGGCGATACGCAAGTTTCTCCATGACAAAACCAAGCAGGCCGGTAAT
>Ga0209840_1000294_pt1 | contig 11116 bp, 7 predicted proteins | sample PersoiDNA2013190_FD_185802 | JGI IMG/M metagenome (GOLD analysis project Ga0209840, IMG submission 185802) | Permafrost soil microbial communities from the Arctic, to analyse light accelerated degradation of dissolved organic matter (DOM) -... | ecosystem: Environmental > Terrestrial > Soil >... | reverse complement strand
CAGGATCGCGATCGTGTAGAAGCTGAACACGGGCCGGTCGGGGTACAGGAACCAGGGCAGCCAGCCCGCGGCGACACCTGCGAGCCCGACGGCGGCCAGCCCGTCCCGGTGCCGGACCACCCACCACACGGCGGCCACCAGGGCGGCGGTGCCCAGCCACCACACGAACGGGTTGCCCAACGAGGTGACCGCCTGGGAGCAGCGCTCGGCGCCGCAGTACTGCTCGGGCGGCTCGGGTGAGACGTAGAAGAACGACGTCGGCCGGATCTGGAGCAGCCAGCCGATCGGGTGGGCGATGTAGGGGTGGTCCGCGGTCAGCGTGGTGTGGAAGTGCCACATCTGCAGGTGGTAGTGCCACCAGGACCGGAGCGCGGCCGGCACCCAGGAGCCCCCCTGGGTCGCCGCCCACTGGCGGCCGTACGACTGCGAGGACGCGAACCAGGAGGACCAGGAGAGCACGTAGGTCACCGCTGCCAGCCCCACCAGGGACAGTGCAGCGGGTGCGGCGTCGCGCAGCAACGCCCCCTGCCACCACCGCCGGATGCCCGCCCGGTACCGCGCGGAGGCGTCCCACGCGACGGTCAGCAGCCCGAACGCGGCCAGGAACCACAGCGCCGACCACTTGGTCCCGACGGCGAGCCCCAGCAGCACCCCGGCCAGCAGCCGCCACGGTCGCACACCGAGCCTCGGCCCGAACCGGCTCGGTGCGCGTGGTGGCGCGGTGAGACGGTCCAGCCGCTGATGGGCCCGGTCCCGGTCGATCAGGAGGGCGCCGAACCCCGCGACCAGCCACATGGTCATCACGCCGTCCAGCAGGGCGGTGCGGGAGGTCACGATCGCGACGCCGTCCAGGGCGACGACGCAGCCGGCCAGGACCCCCAGACCGGTCGAGGCGAACAGCCGCCGGGCCACCCGGGTCACCAGCAGCACGGTCACCAGGCCGGCGAGGACGACGCCGAGGCGCCATCCGACGGGGCTGTCCGCGCCGACCAGCCGCAGGCCGAGGGCGATCACCCACTTGCCGACCGACGGGTGCACCGCATAGCCGGCCTCGGGGCTGTAGCCGTACACGTCGCCGGCCTCGAAGGCCGCGTCGGGGTTCACCGGCCACTTGGCCTCGTACCCGAGGTTGAGCAGGGTCCACGCGTCCTTGACGTAGTACGTCTCGTCGAAGACCAGGGTGTTCGGGCGGCCGAGGGCCGGCAGCCGGAACGCCGCTGCCAGTGCGGTGACGGCCAGCGCGGCGGGCCACCCGGCGCCTCGCGCGCCGAGCTCGGCCAGTCGGCGCCCGGGCGTTCTCACGTCGGCCATCGTAGGTGCCCTAGCCTGACGGATATGGGCAGCGGGCGGGTGGTGCTGGCGGCGACGCCGATCGGCAACACCGAGGACGCCTCCGCCCGGTTGCGCACCCTTCTGGCCACCGCCGACGTCGTCGCCGCCGAGGACACCCGCCGGCTCGCCGGGCTCGCGGGCCGGCTGGGGGTGCAGGTGACCGGGCGGGTGGTCAGCCACCACGAGCACAACGAGGCCTCGCGCGTTGCCGGGCTGCTCGACGTGGTCCGGGCCGGCGGAACGGTGCTCGTCGTGACCGACGCCGGGATGCCGACCGTCTCCGACCCAGGTTTCGCCCTGGTCCGGGCTGCCGTCGCCGAGGGCCTGCGGGTCGACGTCGCGCCCGGGCCCAGCGCGGTGCTCGCCGCGCTGGCGGTGTCCGGGCTGCCGACGGACCGGTTCTGCTTCGAGGGATTCCTGCCCCGGCGGGCCGGCGAGCGGCGTCGGGCGCTGCAGGCCCTTGCCGGTGAGCAGCGGACGATGGTCCTGTTCGAGGCGCCGCACCGGTTGGCGGCCACCCTCGCGGCGATGGTGGAGGCGTTCGGGCCGGATCGCCCTGCGGCCGTCTGCCGCGAGCTCACCAAGACCTACCAGGAGATCGTGCGCGGTCCGCTGGCCGAGCTGGTCGCGTGGGCGTCCGGGGAGGTGCGCGGGGAGGTCGTGGTGGTGGTCGGCGGGGCGGCCGTGTCGCCGGTCCCGCTGGCCGAGCTGGTGCCGGAGGTGCTCGCAAGGGCGGACGCCGGGGAGCGGCTCAAGGAGGCGGTCGCCGAGGTCGCCGCCTCGGCAGGGGTGGCCAAGCGCGACCTGTACGCCGCCGCGCTGGCCGCGCGCGCCAGATGACCGGCCAGCGGCCGTTCCTGCTGCATCCGGGCCGCGGGGTCCGTCGTATCGTTACGATGGACCCGTGACCGCCGAGCTCCTCGAGGACCGGTACCAGGGCGGCCACCCGGTCCGGACGCTCGTACGCCTGTTCGCGCCACAGCGCTGGCGTCTGCTGGTTGCCGCCCTCGCCTTCGCCGCCAAGCACTCCCCGGTCTGGGTCATGCCGGTGCTCACGGCCGAGGTCATCGACATCGTCGTGCAGCACCGACCCCTGCGGGACCTGTGGCTCTCCGCAGGGCTGATGGCCGTCTTCATCGCCCAGAACCTGCCCCTGACCGGCCTGTACATCCGGCATCTGAGCATCGCGGTCCGCACCGTCGAGACCAACCTGCGGGTGGCCCTGTGCCGTCGCCTGCAGGAGCTGTCCATCGGCTACCACCGCCGGGTCAGTGCCGGCGTGCTGCAGGCCAAGATCGTCCGGGACGTGGAGAACGTCGTCGAGAGCACCCGGCAGACGTTCGACATGGCGATGGCAGCGATCACCACGCTCATCGGGGCGATCGTGCTCACCGCGATCCGGGTGCCCGAGTTCCTGCCGGTGTTCGCCCTGGCCGTGCCCGCCTCCGCTGCGCTGATCGCGGTCATGCGCCGGCGGATCTCCGCACACAACGCCGACTTCCGGGCGCAGATCGAGCGGATGTCGGCGCGGGTCAGCGAGATGACCCACCTGATCCCGATCACCCGCGCGCACGCCCTGGAGCGCCGCGAGCTCGACCGGATGGACGTCACGCTGCTCGGCGTACGCGAGGCCGGGATCCGGCTCGACGTGGTCAACGGGCGCTTCGGTGCCTTGGCCTGGATCACCTTCCAGATGCTCTCGATCGCCTGCCTCGTCGGTGCGGCGTGGGCCGCCTGGACGCAGACCTTCGCGCTCACCGCAGGCGACGTCGTGATGCTCTCCAGCTACTTCATCACCCTCACCGGTTCCGCGACGGCGCTGATGAGCCTTGCGCCGATCGTGAGCAAGGGCCTGGAGTCGGTCCGGTCGATGGGCGAGGTGCTGACCGAGCCCGACATCGAGGCCAACGCCGGCAAGCGGGGGCTCGCCGACGTGCGCGGGACCGTGGAGTTCGACCATGTGCAGTTCGCCTACGACGACGCCCCCGACATCCCGGTGGTGCAGGACGTCACCTTCCGGGTTGACCCCGGGGAGACCGTCGCGCTGGTCGGCCCCTCCGGTTCGGGCAAGTCGACCATGCTGAACATGGTGATCGGGTTCCTGCACCCCCAGCAGGGCGCGATCCGGATCGACGGGCAAGATCTCCTCGACCTGGACCTGCGCACCTACCGCCGCTTCCTCGCCGTCGTGCCGCAGGAGTCGATCCTGTTCGAGGGGAGCGTGCGCGACAACGTGACCTACGGCAACCCCGGCCTGGACGACGACGCCGTCCTCGCGGCTCTGCGGGACGCGAACGCCCTGGAGTTCGTCGCCGAGATGGGTGGCCTGGATGCGGTGATCGGGGAGCGTGGCGCGCGGCTGTCCGGGGGCCAGCGGCAGCGGCTCGCGATCGCCCGCGCCCTGATCCGCGACCCGCGGGTGCTGGTGCTCGACGAGGCGACGTCAGCGCTGGACGCCGAGTCCGAGCGCCTGGTCCAGGAGGCGCTGGCCCGGCTGATGCACGCCCGCACGACGTTCGTGGTGGCGCACCGGCTCTCCACGATCCGCGGCGCGGACCGGATCGTCGTCATGCGCGCGGGGCGTCTCGTCGAGACGGGCTCTCACGAGGAGCTGATGGCGGCCGGCGGGGAGTACGCGCAGATGCAGGCGCTCAGCGGGCCGGCGCAGCGGGCCGAGGCGGGGCCGACGGCTGACGGCTGGTTCCAGCGGGGGCCGGTGGACGGCAGGCCGGGCGAGCCGGACGGCTGAGCGGCGGCGACCGCTGACGGGCGCGCTCAGGCCGGGTCGGACCGGACGAGCTCAGCGCCGGCGGCGGCCATCTCCACCCGCGCCTGCTCGCCCATCTCCGGCGTGACCGGCACGGTCAGGTCGGTGAGCACCCGCGTGTGCAGGCCGAGGGCGAGCGCGTCCAGCGCGGTGGCCCGCACGCAGTGCGACTCGGCGATGCCCACGACGTCGACGTCCGTGACGGCCGCCTCCCGGAGCACGGTCGCCAGGTCGCGACCGGCGTCGTCCACCCCCTCGAAGCCGGAGTATGCGGCCGCGTACCTGCCCTTGCGGACGGAGGCGTCCGGGCGCAGGTCCGCCAGCGCGGGGTGCAGCTCCGCCTCGGGGGTGCCTGCGACGCCGTGCGGCGGCCAGGTGTCAACGAAGTCCGGCGTCACGCTGAAGTGCGCGCCCGGGTCGATGTGCCAGTCCTGGGTGGTCACCACCAGCGCGTAGTCGTCCCGGTGCGCGGCGGCATGGTCGGCGATCGCCCGCGCCACCGCGTTGCCGCCCGTGACGGGCAGCGCGCCGCCCTCGCAGAACGTCGGCTGGACGTCCACCACAAGGAGGGCGCGCCGGACGGGGGCACCGTCGGGGGAGGTGTGCTCGGCCATGTGGCCAGCGTAGGACGGCAGGTGCGGGTGGCTGTGGTGGGGCGCCCCGATGCGCACGGTCGCCGCCGGGTCAATACTGTGCGGGTGAACCCGCGCCGGAGCCGGACCGCGGCCCTCGTCGTACTCGCCGCGGCGGCGCTGGTCGTGCCGGCGGGCTGCACGAGTGGGGGTTCGGCCCCGAGCCCGGCCCCGACGCTCGCGCAACCGACCACCGAGCCGACCCCGACGCCCAGCCCGAGCCCCAGCCCGAGCGCACCGCCCGCCTTCCCCGACCCGTTCGCCCTACCGGCGGCGACCGCGACGCCCGCGGACGTGCTCACGGGCCTGACCACGCCGTGGTCCATCGCGTTCCTGCCCGGTGGGGCGGCGCTGATCACCCTGCGCGACCCCGGACAGGTGCTGCTCCTGGGCGCCGCCGGCGCCGCGCCGCTGACCGGGCCAGGGGCCGACGCGCTCGCCGCGACGACGTTCCACAACGGCGAGGGCGGCCTGCTCGGCGTCGCCGTCTCGCCGGACGTCGCGCAGGACCACCTGGTGTACCTGTACCGGACTACCGCGCAGGGCAACGAGGTGGTGCGCGCCGAGCTCGACGCGATGGCCGGAACGCTCGGGGACCTGCAGCCGGTCTTCGCGGGGATCGCGGCCGCGAGCTACCACAACGGTGGCCGGATCGCGTTCGGTCCGGACGGGATGCTGTACGTCGCCACCGGGGACGCCGGTGCGACCGGCCGCTCCCAGGACCCGTCGTCCCCGGGCGGCAAGATCCTGCGGCTCACGCCCGACGGTGCGCCGGCGCCAGGGAACCCGACCGAGGGCAGCCCGGTGTGGAGCATGGGGCACCGCAACGTGCAGGGGCTGGGCTGGGACGCCTCCGGCCGGATGTTCGCGAGCGAGTTCGGCCAGAACACCTGGGACGAGCTCAACGTGATCACCCCGGGCGCCAACTACGGGTGGCCGGGTGTCGAGGGCAGCGCCGGCGTCGCCGGGATGACCGACCCGCTGGTCGTCTGGGGCACCGACTCCGCCTCGCCGAGCGGCATCGCGGTCACGGACCGTGCGGTGTACCTGGCGGCGCTGCGTGGCGAGCGACTCTGGGTGGTGCCGTTCGCCGGTGCGGGGCTCGGCCAAGCGAGCGCCGTCCTGGTGGGTGAGCTGGGCAGGCTGCGCGACGTCGTCGTCGGGCCGGACGGCGCGCTGTGGGTCCTGACCAACAACACGGACGGCCGTGGCTCGCCGCGGGCGGGGGACGACCGGGTGGTGCGCCTGCTGCCGCCGTGACCCTCGGTCACTGGGTGCCCGCGCGGCTCCCGCCTGCCCGCCCACCCGTCTCCCGCCTGCCCGCCCACCCGTCTCCCGCCTGCGCCCAGCCCCGCCGCCGGACGGTTGCCGCGGAGCACGTGAGCAGTGGTGACGATGTGATCTGTGTGACAGCTCTCGCGTCCCACCAGCCACATCAGTCACCTGGTCCGCGTGGTTGACCGCCAGCCACCTCACCCCCAAGGGAGCGTCCGTTCCGGCCGGCGGACCAGCACCTCGGCGGGTATCCACAGGGTGGGCCATCCACAGGTCGCGGGGGTGATCGCCAGCCGGCCGTCGGTTGGCGGCACCCTGCGGCTCATGTCGATCGAGTTGGCGCTGCACGCCGGCGGCGGGTGCCTCCGGCGCCGGGACCTCGTGACGGACGGCTCGGGCAGCAGAGGACTCGCGCTGCTCGAGGGATCCGGGCGAGTGGTCAAGGCGGGTCGCGGGCTCTACGCCCTGCCGGGAACGTCTGCCGACGTCGTCGCAGCGCGGGCGGCGGGGGGCCTGGTGACCTGTGTCTCCCTTGCCGCGCACCTCGGTCTCCCGATGCTCGAGCCGCCGGAGGCGCCGCACGTCGCCGTGCCCGGCAATCGGGGTGCTCCCACGTCACGGTCGCTGCCGCCTGGCACCGTCATCCACTGGGATTCCAGCGTGACCGCCCGCTCCGTGACCAGGACGGGGACTGCACCCATCGCATCGACCCCGGAGGCGCTCCTGCACGTCATGTCGTGCCTGCCGCGGCGCGATGCCGTCGCCCTGATCGACTCGGCGCTGAACAGGTCGCACTGCACCCTCGCCCAGCTGCAGGCCCTTCGACCACGGTCCGGCCGCCTACGGTTCGACCAGGTGCTCCGGGCGGTGGATGGACGGAGCCAGTCCCTGCCCGAGTCGTTCCTCCGCCTTGCGCTGATCAGTGCGGGTCTGCGCGCCGAGCCCCAGGTCGTCCTCTTGGGCGTCGGCCAGGTCGACCTCCTCGTCGAGCGCCTGCTGGTTGTCGAGGTGGACGGTTTCGCCTACCACTCGGGCCGCAGGGAGTTCCGCGAGGACCGACGTCGCGACAGGGTCGCGGGGACCCTGGACATCCCCGTGTTGCGCTTCGTCTTCGAGGATGCCGTTCATTTCAGTGATCGATCGGTCCTCGAGGTCACCGAGGTGCTGGACCGACTGAAGCGGCGGGGGGCGCGGCCGGTCTCGGAAGACCTGATCCTGCGGAGCGCGTGACGACAGTGGACACTGTGACCGGAGTGGTGACTCACGGCTCACACGCGCCACACCAGTCACCTGGTCCGCGGGCTTTGCTCAGGGGTGTCGGCCGGGGCGGGCAGTGGGGGGAGTCCCAGGAGCGGCTGTGGGCGATGGTGCAGGGAAGTTGCAGATCGGGCCACGGGCGGCGATCACTAGGATCGGTGCACATCGGGCAACGAGCGGCGATCACTAGGATCGGTGCCCATGGCCCACATCCTCTCGGCGGTGGCCTGGCCCTACGCCAACGGCCCCCGCCACCTCGGACACGTCGCCGGCTTCGGCGTCCCCTCCGACGTCTTCAGCCGGTACATGCGCATGGCGGGCCATGACGTGCTCATGGTGTCCGGCACCGATGAGCACGGGACGCCCATCCTGGTCGAGGCAGACAAGGAGGGCACGACGCCGCACGAGCTGGCTGACCGGAGTAACCGGATCATCGTCACCGAGCTCACGGCCCTCGGCTGCTCCTACGACCTGTTCACCCGCACCACGACGCGCAACCACTACGCGGTCGCCCAGGAGATGTTCCGCCAGGTGCACGCCAACGGCTACATGGTCGAGCGGACCACCCGCGGGGCGATCTCGCCGTCGACCGGACGCACGCTGCCCGACCGGTACATCGAGGGCACCTGCCCCATCTGCGGCTACGCCGAGGCGCGCGGCGACCAGTGCGACAACTGCGGCAACCAGCTGGACCCCACCGAGCTGAAGGACCCGCACAGCAGGATCAACGGCGAGGTGCCGCAGTTCGTCGAGACCCAGCACTTCTTCCTCGACCTGCCCGCACTCGCAGAGGCGCTCAGCACCTGGCTGGACGGGCGCGAGGCGTCGGGCACCTGGCGTCCGAACGTGATCAGGTTCAGCCGGAACATCCTGGCGGAGATCAAGCCGCGCGCGATGACCAGGGACATCGACTGGGGGATCCCGATCCCGCTCGACGGGTGGCGGGAGCTGCCCACCAAGCGGTTGTACGTCTGGTTCGACGCCGTCATCGGCTACCTCTCGGCATCGATCGAGTGGGCGCGCCGGATCGGCGACACCGAGCGCTGGCGGGAGTGGTGGAACGACCCCGAAGCCCTCTCGTACTACTTCATGGGCAAGGACAACATCACGTTCCACTCCCAGATCTGGCCGGCCGAGCTGCTGGCCTACGCGGGTCGGGGGGACCGGGGCGGCGAACCCGGTGAGTACGGCGAGCTCAACCTGCCCACCGAGGTGGTGTCCTCGGAGTACCTGACCATGGAGGGCAAGCAGTTCTCCTCCTCCCGGGGCGTGGTCATCTACCTGCGCGACGTGCTCGAGCGCTACCAGGTCGACGCGTTGCGCTACTTCATCTGCGCCGCGGGCCCGGAGAACGCCGACTCCGACTTCACCTGGCGCGAGTTCGTGAACCGGACCAACGGCGAGCTGGTCGCCGGTTGGGGGAACCTGGTCAACCGCACCGCAGCGATGATCGCCAAGGGCTTCGGCGAGATCCCGGCCGCCGGTCAGCTCACGGACGCCGACGAGGCCCTGCTCGCGTCGGTGCGCGGCGGTTTCGACACCGTCGGAGACCTCGTCTCCCGCCACCGCCAGCGCCAGGCGATCGCCGAGGCGCTGCGCGTCGTCGGAGGGGTGAACAAGTACGTCACCGACCAGGCGCCGTTCACGCTGAAGGCCCCCGCGGAGCGGCCCCGCCTGGCGACCATCCTGCATGTGGCCGCCCAGGCGGTCTGGGACTGCAACACCCTGCTCGCGCCCTTCCTGCCGCACTCGGCGAACGCGGTCAACGCGACGCTCGGCGGCTCCGGGGACTTCATGCCGATGCCGCGCGTCGACGAGGTGACGGACCTGGACGACGGCCACCCCTACCCGATCATCACCGGTGACTACTCGGCCACGCCGCGGTGGGCCAGCACGCCGGTCCCGGTCGGGGCACCGGTGGCCAAGCCCACCCCGATCTTCACCAAGCTGGACGACGCCGTCGTCGAGGCCGAGCTGGAACGGCTGCGCGACGCCGCGGGCGGCGGCGACTGAGGGTGGCCCGCCGCCCTCACGACACGTCGTGGCCCCCGGCGCCCGAGGCGCTGCGCACGCCGGTGGTGGACAACCACACGCACCTGGACGTGGTGCTCGCCGAGACCGACGCGGTCGGCTGGCGACTGCGGTCCGACCAGGGGCGTCCCGCCGACGGCGTCCCGCTCACCGTCGCCGACCACCTCCAGCGAGCGGCCGCCGTCGGGGTGACCCGCGTGCTGCAGGTGGGCTGCGACCTGCCTGCCGTCGCCTGGACCGACCGGGCCGTGTCCGAGCACCCAGCCATGCTCGGCGGGGTGGCGATCCACCCCAACGAGGCGGTGCTGCACGCCGGTGTGCGGGAGGTGGCACCGGACGGGTTCGACCCTGCACCGAAGGACCAGCACGCGGTGTCGCTGGACGACGCGATCGTCCGGGTGGCAGCGGTGGCGGCGGGCAACCCCCGGATCCGGGTGATCGGCGAGACCGGCCTCGACCACTTCCGGGCCGGGGAGCGCGGTCGGGCCGTGCAGCGTGCGGTGTTCCGGGAGCACATCGCCCTGGCCAAGGAGCTCGACCTCGTCCTGCAGATCCACGACCGGGATGCGCACGACGACGTGCTCGCCGTCCTGGCGGCGGACGGCGCGCCGGCGCGCACGGTCTTCCACTGCTTCTCCGGTGACGCCGCGATGGCGAGGTACTGCGTGCAGCAGGGCTGGTACCTCTCCTACGCGGGTTCGGTGACCTTCGCCTCCGCGCGCGACCTGCGTGCGGCACTGCACGAGACGCCGCTGGACCGGATGCTCCTGGAGACCGACGCCCCCTATCTGGCGCCGCACCCGTTCCGTGGCCGGCCCAACGGGTCGTACCTGGTGGCCGCGACCGCCCGTGCGGTCGCCGCGGAGCTGGGACGGGGGCTGGACGAGGTCTGCGCAGCGGTGTCGCAGGCCTCCGAGGAGCTCTACGGGCCCTGGTGACCGACTTCACCCGGGTGGATGGGGATTGCCCGACTACCCGCTGCCGTGGCCTTTCCGTTACCGTCGGGGGATCACCGGCGCCGATGTCGCCGGCAATCGTCCGTGTCCCCGACGGCAGGAGTCGTGTGCCGGTCCATACCGATCGACGTCGCCACCGGCGCAGTGAGCGAGGACGGCTCACCGCGCAGGCGCTGGTGCTCGCCCTCGTCGTGGCCGGCACGACGGCGTTCGCGACCCTGCAGAAGACCGTCACCATCGATGTCGACGGGGAGCTGTCGACGGTCACCGCGTTCGGGCGGACCGTCGAGGACGTGCTGACTGCCGAGGGCGTCGACGTGGGTGAGCGCGACCAGGTCGCCCCGGCGCTCGACGCCCTGCTGGCCGATGGCTCCCAAGTGGTGGTGCGGCACGGCCGCGAGGTGGTCGTCGAGATCAACGGCGAGCGCCAGACGGTCTGGACGACGGCGCTCACCGTCGAGGACATCCTGGCCGAGCTGGGCCTTCGCGGGGAGCTGCGGACGTCCGCATCCCGGTCAGCCGGCGTCGGCACGGACGCACTGCGGGTGTCAACCCTCAAGACGGTGCACGTCGCGGTCGACGGGGGGACGGTGGACCTCAGCACGACCGCCTCGACGGTGCGCGAGGTGCTCCGCGAGCTGGACGTGGTGCTCGGGGAGTTCGACCGGGTGTCGGTCTCCCTCGACGCAGCGGCTGTCGACGGGCTCGTGGTCAAGGTGGACCGGGTGGTCGGCGTGACACGCTCCGAGACGACGCCTGAGCCGTTCACGACCGTCCGCCAGGACGATCCGTCGCTGGCCCAGGGCCGTGAGGTCGTCTCCGTGCAGGGCCGCGACGGTGCCAGGGTCGTCACGTTCGTCGCCCAC
>Ga0209840_1000290_pt1 | contig 11168 bp, 10 predicted proteins | sample PersoiDNA2013190_FD_185802 | JGI IMG/M metagenome (GOLD analysis project Ga0209840, IMG submission 185802) | Permafrost soil microbial communities from the Arctic, to analyse light accelerated degradation of dissolved organic matter (DOM) -... | ecosystem: Environmental > Terrestrial > Soil >... | reverse complement strand
TGGTCGGCGGCGACGCCTCGCCACCCGCGGGCGGCTACGCCGACGCGGGCGACCTCCTCGACGAGCTCGGCGTCCTGCCGCACTCCCTGGCGCGGATCGGCGTCGGCGGCTACCCGGAGGGCCACCCGCTGATCCCCGAGGCCAGCTTGCTCGAGGCCCTGCGGCGCAAACAGCGGCACGCCGACTACATCGCCACGCAGCTCTGCTTCGACGCGGAGGCGCTCGCGCGCTGGGTCATCGCCATCCGGAAAGCGGGCATCGGACTGCCCATCGTCGTCGGCCTGCCGGGCGTGGTCGAACGCCGCAAGCTCGCCGAGATCTCGCTCAAGACCGGCGTCGGAGCTTCCCTCCGTTACCTCGCGCGGCACGGACGGCAGGTCGCGAAGCTGGCGCGCTCACGCCGCTACGATCCGACGCCGCTCGCGCTGGCGGTCGCGGCGCGGGCCGAGGAAGCGGACCTCGGCATCGGCGGTGTGCACCTGTTCACGTTCAACCAGGTCGCGGCCACGGAGGCCTGGGTCCGGCGCGCCTCATCCGGATGACCGTTCGCGACCTCGTCGCACGTGCGGCCTTTGAGTAGGATGCGACACGGCGAACGAGGAGGATCCCACGCCGCGCTTCGAGGGCAAGAACGTCATCGTCACCTGGGCGACGGGGGGCATAGGCGCCGTCCGCCGGCCGCCTACGGCGTCGGCGGGCTCGCCGACGTGGCGGTCGCCGGGTCCGAGGGGCGCTCGTCCGGCGTCGCGCCCGGCCTCTTCGGCGAGGGCGCCGTCCCCAGCACCGAGCCGAGAAGGATGAGCGGCATGCCGACGGCGATGCCCAGCGTGAGCGGCTCGCCGAGGATGATGACGCCGAGGAGGACTGCCACGAGCGGGTTGACGTACGTGATCACTGTGGAACGTGAGGGCCCCACTTCGCGGATCAGCGCGAAGAACAAGGGGAAGGCGAGCACGGTGCAGACGAGCGCCAGCGCGGCGACGGCGCCCACGGTCTGCGCCGAGACCGACGCCGGCATGGAGAGCAGGCCCGCCGGCGCGTAGCCGACGGCGGTCAGCGCCAGCGAGGCGGTGACGACGCCCAGGGTGGGGAGGCCGGCCAGGCGCCGGCTGATGATGAGGGGGCCGGTGGCGTAGCCGAGCGCCACGACGAGCATCTCCGCGATGGCCAGCGGGTCGGTGCCGGTCATGTCGATGCCGACCAGGGCCGCCACGCCGGCGAAGCCGATGAACAGGCCCGTCAGGCGGCGCGCGTCGAAGTGCTCGCCCGCGCCCACGGCGCGGTACAGCACGGCCGCGATGAGCGGCACCGCGCCCACGAAGAGCCCCGCCAGGGAGCTCGAGAGGCGCAGTTCGGCGTGCGGCAGCAGCAGCCAGGGGACGGCGATCTCCACCACTGTGTAGGCGACCACCCAGGGCCAGCGCGCGAGCAGTGGCCGCAGCTCACCGCGGTGCAGCGCCAGGGGCGCGAGCAGGAGGGCCGCCGGCGCCGTGCGCAGAAAGATCAGCGCCGGCGGTGGGAGCTCGCGCACCGCCACGCGGATCAGGAGGTATGGGATGCCCCAGATCACGCACAAGGCGATGAAGAGCAGCCAGCCTTTGCGCGACACGGGCGTCACCTCCACGGGGTGCATCCGACGACGGATGCGCGAGGAGTCTATGCGCCCGCCTCCGCGTTGGCATCCGCCGCGGCTCTCGGCGGCCTCGGGGGCACGACGGCGGGCGCGATGAGTCGCATCGCCGGCCGTGGCCCGGTTAGAATGTCGTCCAGTCATGGCGTCGCATCCGCGCGCCAGGGGCGAAGGAGGCCCGGGATGGTCGCAGGGCTGAGAAACGGGTACGGGGAGACGCCTTCGTGGGAGCCCGCGCGCCCGCGTCTGCGGCTTCGGCGCCTGCTCGTGGGGTGGCGCCGCCTGCTGCAGGGGGATCCGGCGGCGCTGTAGCCGCGGAGGGCGCGTGCGGTGGCAGTCGCGAGCCCGGCGGTCCGCTTTCCCACGGCAGAAAGGGTGACAAACCCGCGACAGCGGCTAAGCTGTAGGCATGAGCATTGCGGCGAGACTCGTGGCGAGCCGCCGACGAAAGGGGTGGGGATGAGATCTACCAGCAGATGGGGACTGTTTTCGGGGGTGGCCGCGCTGATCGCGGTGAGCGCCCTGGGGCTTGCCGTCGCAGGCTGCGGCAGCAGCAGTTCGTCGACGAGCGCGAGTCCCACGCCGAGCAGCAGCGGCAGCAGCGCCGCCGGCACCTGGACACCCGCGGATCTCGCGGCGATCCAGACAGACTCCTCGCTCAAGGCGATGTTGCCGAGCAACATCCAAAGCACCGGCGCGATCAAGTGCCTGAGTGATATCCCGTACCCGCCGTGGGAGTACTTCGATCCGGCGACGAGCACGAACCCGGCCGGCTTCGACTACGACATCTCGCAGGCGCTCGGCAAGAAGATCGGCATCCCGGTCAAGTTCGTCGACAGCCCGTTCGACGCTGGCCTGCTGGCAATCAAGGGCGGCAAGGGCGACATCATGATATCGGGCATGTACGACAACGCCGAGCGTGAGAAGGCCGGCTTCAGCTTCGTCGACTACACCTTCGACGGCACCGGCATCCTGGTCCTCAAGGGCAATCCGCAAGGGATCACGAACCTCGACAGCCTGGCCGGAAAGACGGTCACCTGCGAGAACGGCACGACGCAGCAGGCGTTCCTGGCGGACCTGAACAAGCAGTTCCAGAGCGCCGGCAAGTCGACGATGCAGATCCTCTCGCTTCCGGACCAGCCTGCGGCGCTCCTCGCCGTCAAGAGCAACCGGGCCGTCGCTGACCTGACCGACTTCTCGACGGCCACATACATCGCAGCGACGACCAACAACGGCAACACCTTCGAGGTGGTCCGCGACCCGGCGGCGCCCTACGCCCCGCAGATGGACGGTATCGCTATCGCCACCAAGAACGCGCAGCTCGTCGACACCATCCAGAAGGCGCTGCAGGCCCTGATCGACGACGGCTCGTACCAGAAGATCGTCGCCGCGTGGGGCTTCGTTCCGGTCAAGTCGGCCACAGTCAACGCGGGCCCAGCCTACGCCGCAAGCGCGACGGCAAGCCCCTCGCCGTAAGGCCGTGACTGACGTGGGGTCTGCCAACCAGACCGATTTGGGGGTGGCGGCAGCCGGGGTGGGTCCTCCCGCCCCGGCTTCCGCGCGCCCTGAAGCGATCAAAGCCATCCCGATCCGCCGCTGGGGCCGCTGGCTCAGCGCCGCGATCATCACGTACATCTTCGCGGCGCTGCTCTACTCGTTCATCAAGAACAGCAACGTAGAGTGGCCGACGGTCTGGGAGTACATGTTCAAGCCGCTGACCTTGCGCGGCTTGCTGCTCACGATGGAGTTGACGATCATTTCGATGGTGATCGGCGCGGCCGGCGGGGTGTTGCTGGCAGTCATGCGCCTCGCGGACAACTTCGTCCTGTCGGGCGTCGCCTGGGTCTACATCTGGTTCTTCCGCGGCACCCCTGTCTACGTCCAGATCATCCTGTGGGCCAACCTCGGCGTGTTCTATCCCAAGCTCATCGCGGGGCTGCCGTTCACCGGTATCGTGTTCGGCTCGACCGACAGCGGCACGCTCGTGGCGCACATCATCGTGCCCGCCATCCTCGCCCTGGGTCTCAACGAAGCAGCCTACGGTGCCGAGCTGGTGCGATCCGGCATCATCTCCGTCGAGGCGGGCCAGAGCGAAGCGGCGCTCTCGCTCGGCATGTCGCCTACGCTCACCATGCGCCGGGTCGTGCTGCCGCAGGCGATGCGCGTGATCATCCCGACCTTCGGCAACGAGACCATCAGCATGCTCAAGACCACCTCGCTGATCGCCGCCATCGGCGGTCTCGAGATGTTCGGCCGCCTGCAACAGGTCTGGTCGCAGACGTTCCAGATCATCCCGCTGATCGTAGTGGCTTGTATCTGGTACCTCTTCCTTACGTCGGTCCTGACGTTCGGTCAGGGCTACCTCGAGGCCTACTTCGGCAAGGGTTTCGGCGAAAAGGAGGCCGAGGCGGCGGAGAGGCGGGCGGACAAGCGAGCGGCGAGGGCACGGCATGTCTAGCGAATCTCACATCGTGACCGCGGTCGAGGGAGGCGAGGCCCCCGGCCAGCCCATGGTCAAGGCCGAGCAGGTCTGGAAGTCGTTCGGCAAGCTCGATGTCCTCAAGGGCGTCGACCTCGAGGTCATGCCGCAGCAGACCTACGTGTTGCTGGGTCCGTCGGGCGGCGGCAAGTCGACCCTGCTCCGCTGCATCAACCATCTTGAGAAGATCAACGCCGGCAGGCTGTGGGTCGGCGGCGAGCTCATGGGCTACCGGCAGAAGGGCGACGCCCTGCACGAGATGAAAGCCAGAGACGTGGCCAAGCAGCGCTCGCACGTCGGCATGGTCTTCCAGCGGTTCAACCTGTTCCCGCACATGACGGCGATCGAGAACGTCATGGAGGCGCCCATCCGTGTGCAGCACGTGCCGCGCAAGCAGGCGGACGCCGAGGCGGAGGAGATTCTCCGCCGCGTAGGTCTCGGCGAGAAGCTCGACACGTATCCCGGGCAGCTCTCCGGCGGCCAGCAACAGCGTGTCGCCATCGCCCGGGCGCTGGCCATGAAGCCGAAGCTCATGCTCTTCGACGAGCCGACGTCGGCGCTCGACCCCGAGCTCGTGGGCGAGGTGCTCGACGTGATGAAGCAGCTCGCCCGCGACGGCATGACCATGGTCGTGGTGACCCACGAGATGGGTTTCGCCAAGGAGGTCGCCGACGGCGTGGCGCTCATCGACGGCGGCGTGATCGTCGAGAACGGTCCTCCGGGAGAGGTCCTCGTCGATCCCAAGGAGGAACGCACCAAGCTCTTCCTGTCGAAAGTGCTCGCGTAGCAGGAGCTGTCGGCTTCGGCCGGCCAGGCGACGCGCCGCGGGCGCCTTGGGGCGCCCGCGGCGCGTCGCGACGTACGGCGCCCCGGAGCACCGGCCGTCCCCGTTTGCGGTCGGCCCCGGCGAGTGCCGGTGTGTATGCTTGCCGGCATGAGCACCCTGCCTGAGGACGGGCTCCCAGGGCTTCCGCCGGAGCCCCCTGCCGCGCACGACGCTCGTGGTGCGGCAGGCCTAGGCGCCGGCCGCTGGGCGGTGGCCGTGGCGGCCGCCACGCGCGTCCTGCTCGCTCTCGTCACCGTCCTCACCACCTACACCGTCGGCGTGCGCGTCAGGGCCATCTGGCTGCGCGATCCAGCGCACGCCGAAGTGCTCCACGGCTTCCTCAAGCGGGTGCTCGAACCGTGGGCCCATTGGGACGGCGTCTGGTTCATCCGCATCGCTGCCGACGGCTACGGCGCCCACGGGCAGAGCCAGGCGTTCTTCCCGCTCTACCCGCTCCTCGTGCGCGGAGTCGCGGTGGTGACGGGCCACAACCACGTTGTCGCCGGCCTCGTCGTGTCGCTGGCCTGCTACGCGGGCGCCATGGTCGTGCTCTTCAAGCTGGCGCAGGCGCTCCTCGGTCCTCGCGTGGCCCTCTGGAGCGTGGTCTTCATCTCCGTCTTTCCGACGGCGCTCTTCTTCCAAGCGGTCTACAGCGAGTCGCTCTTCCTTGTGCTCACGCTCCTGAGCTTCTGGTGGGCGCGACGCAGCCGCTGGGCGCTGGCGGGCCTGGCGGGTCTGCTGGCCGTGCTTACGCGCAGCAGCGGCGTGGTGCTCCTGCTGCCTCTCGCCGTCATCTGGTGGGAGCAGCGTCGTGGCGGCGCGGTGAAGCTGCCGGGCGGCCCTGCCGCCGGCCCGGCGGCGCCCGGGCGTCGCCCGTCATACTTCTCTGTGGCCTGGCTGCTGCTCGTGCCCGCCGGCCTCGTTCTGTACATGGCCTACCTGTGGTGGGCGTTCGGCGACCCGCTGCTGTTCGGCGCCGTGCAGGCGTACTGGGGTCGCGAGCTCACGCTCCCCACGACCGCCATCTGGCGAGGCGCCGTGACCGCGGTGAGCGGGGTGCGCTGGCTGGCCGCGCACGGCGTCGGCCCAATCCTGGGCACGCGCCTGCCGTCCGGCGGCCTGGACAGCGACGTGATCGCCAACCTGCTCGAGTTCTGCGGCTTTGCCGCGGCGGTGGCGATGCTCGTCGCCGGCTGGCGCAAGCTGCCGGCGGCCTACACGCTGTACGCCCTGGTCGCCCTGCTGTTCCCGCTCCTCTACTCGACGACGGCGCGGCCGCTGTACAGCCTGCCGCGCTTCATCATCATCGTCTTCCCGCTGTTCATCGGCGCGGCCGCGGTGCTCGCTCCCCACTGCGTCTGGCGCTGGGTGGTGGTCGGCGTCATGGGAGTGCTCCTGGCGGCGTCCACCGTGCTCTTCGCCAGCTTCACCTAGCCGCCGGGCCGCAGGCGCGCCGCCGGGCCGCGGCGCCCGTCACTCCTCGCGCCCGGGGTGCAGGTCGTCGAGGCTCTCGTCGAGCACCCTCTCGAAGCCGACCGCGTTACGCCGCGGCTCCGGCGGCGTGTCCTGCGACTCCGTCATGGGCTGCCCCTGGTCGTCCACGGCGACCACGCGGTCGGTCCTGGCCGCGTGCTCGTCCGAGACGTCGGGCACGACCGTCTGGCTGCGCGTCATCAACGAGAACACGATGAGCCAGCCGAGGCCGGTGACGAGCGCCAGGGCGACGACGATGAGACGGCGACGGTCATGGCGAGCCTGCCTTTCCGCTGCGGGATGAGACGCCGTAACGGTATCAGCCCCGACGGCGCCTGTCCGTCGGCGCACGGTCGAGGTGCTCCAGAACGGGGCCGTAACGGAGCCGTCCTGCCCACAGGGTGGAGCGCCCGATCGCCGCGGCCCGCTTGCCGGCTCTCGGAGCGAAGACCGCCTCTTTCTCAACGTCTGGACGCCCGCGAGGACTGCGAGAGAACGGCTCTCGGTCATGGCGTGGATCCACGGCGGCGGTCTCATCTGACCCCAACGCGCCGGGGCAGCCGCGCTGGCCGCGCTACGACCCGGCCGCCGCCGTGCTGCTGCAGCTGGACGTACCGGTCCGGGTGATCAAAGCGCCGTATCCTGCCGCGGTAGACGTTTGTTCCAGGTCGGCGCCTTGCGCAGTCTGCTATCGTCACAAGGGGCCGACCTCCCCGCTTAGCATTGACACGCCAGGCTTTGCTTACCCGGTCGGCCTTCTTTGAAGTGACGGCCCGCTTGCGGGCCGTCACTTTCTCGTTGCGGCCGGCGCGTGCGGGCGCGGCCCGGCCGCCCAGCCGCGCTCCTCGCTGTGCAGGAAGCCCCGGGCCGGCGACGAACACCGTCGCGGGGTCGCCGCGACGTCACCACACCCAGCTTCATCTGCAGCTCCTTCCCGGTGTGCGGCGGCCCTTCGTGCGACGGACGCGGGCGGCGCTGACGCCGGCCCGCCCGGCAGTCCACAAGGCGCCATCGAGGTGGACGACGAATAAGTGGGTCGGGTTGAGCTGGTCTGCCCGGCCCCTCATAATCAGGGCTTGGCCTCAGACGACTGACAAGGGAGAGCGCATCGCGTGATCGTCTTCGAAGACGTCATCAAGGTCTACGACCCCGACGTGGTCGGCCTCCAGGACTTCACCTGCCACATCGGCAAGGGCGAGTTCGTGTTCCTGGTCGGGCCTTCCGGTTCGGGCAAGTCGACCCTCATCAAGCTGGTCCTCAAGGAGCTCGTCCCCGAATCGGGGCGCATCCTGGTGGCGGGCCGCAACCTCGGCACCCTGCGGAAGAGCAGGGTGCCGCTCCTGCGGCGCAACATCGGCTGCGTGTTCCAGGACTTCAAGCTGCTTCCCAACAAGACCGTCCACGACAACGTCGCCTACGCTCTCGAGGTCGTGGGCGAGCCGCGGCGTTCCATCCGCCGCAAGGTCCCCGAGATCCTCAGCCTGGTGGGCCTCGCCGAAAAGACCGACAGCTACCCTCACGAGATCTCCGGCGGCGAGCAGCAGCGGGTCAGCGTGGCGCGCGCCTTCGTCAACCACCCGCCGCTGCTCCTCGCCGACGAGCCCACGGGCAACATCGACCCCGAGACGGCCGTGGGCATCATGCAGCTCCTGGTCCGCATCAACCGCACGGGCACCACCGTGGTGATCGCCACCCACGACCGCGACATGGTCAACCGCATGCGCCGGCGCGTCCTGCAGATCGAGGCCGGACGCCTCGTGCGCGACGAGCGCCGCGGCAGCTACGACCAGGTCACCGAAGAGGTGGGCGATGCGCTTTAGATTCTTCCTTTCCGAAGCGTTCGGCTCCATGCGGCGCAACTGGGTCATGGCCATGGCGGCCGTGATCACGGTGTTCATCTCCACGGCCATCCTGGGCGCCGTGCTGGTGACACGCGACAACCTCAACCAGGGCGCCACGAACCTCAAGAACCGCGTCAAGATCGAGGTCTTCATCAAGGACGAGGCCACGCCCGAGCAGACACAGGCGCTGGAGCGCAAGATCCAGGGCCTGAACGACGTCAAAAGCTACAAGTACATCAGCAAGGAAGAGGCGCTGCGCCGCTTCCGCGAGCGCTTCGGCGAGCGCATCATCAAGAACCTGCCCATCAACCCGCTGCCGGCGTCTTACGAGATCCAGGTCAAGAACGCCGACCGGGTGGACAGCGTCGCGCAGCAGTTCTTCAACGACCCCACGGTGGACAACAGCCCGGGCACGCACGACGGCGTGAAGTACGCCAGGGAGACGGTGCGCAAGATGCTCAGCACCATCAGCCTCATCGAGAAGGGCATGTGGGTGACCACCGGCATCTTCGCCGCCGCCGCGGTGCTGCTCATCAGCACCACCGTGCGGCTGTCCATCTTCGCGCGGCGGCGCGAGGTCGAGATCATGCGTCTCGTGGGGGCCACCAACTGGTTCATTCGCTGGCCGTTCGTCCTCGAGGGCTTCATCACCGGTCTGGTGGGCGCCATGCTCGCGGCGGCCTTCGTGTGGGTGGGCAACTGGGGCATCGCCAACTGGATCCAGAGCTCGCAGATCGACTTCCTCAGCCTCCGGATCTTCCGCATGTGGTGGCAGGGAGGCGCGTGGCCGCTCGGCCTTATGCCCAGCCTGGCGATCCTCGGCGCGCTTCTGGGCGCGGTGGGCAGCCTCGTCGCGCTGCGCCGCTACCTGAAGACGTGAGCTGAGGCGGCGGCCTACAGGATTCGCGCCGCCGCCCGAAGAAGACTACCGATTGCCATGAGCACCCTACGCAGAATCATTCTCGCCACCGTTCTGGCGGTGGTGGTCCTCGGTCTCGCGCCGGCGTTCGCCGGCGCGGCGCTTCCGGGCGGCCTGGCGCGCACCCGCGACAAGATCGGCGTCGCGAAGAAGCAGAAGGCGACGCTCAACGACCAGATCGCCACGCTCGACGGCAAGCTTACGGCGATCGACGACGAGCTCGCCCGTCTCGGCGATCAGATAGGCGTGGTCGAGCAGAAGCTCACCACCACGCGCGCCAAGCTCAAGATCCTCCAGGAGCAGCTGCGCCTCAAGCGGCTCGAGCTGCAGGCGGCGGAGCAGGAGCTCGCCCTCGAGCAGGGCAACTTCGAGACGCGCGTGGTGATCGCCTACAAGACCGACGACCTCACCTACGTCGACGTCGTGCTCGCCTCCACGGACTTTGAGGACCTGGTGAGCCGCATGAGCGTCGTGCGCGATCTCATCGGCGGCAACAACGAGCTGGTCGGCGGGCTCGAGACGACGCGCGACAAAGTGGCGCACGAGAAGCAGGCCATCGCCGAGAAGGAGAACGGCGTCCACCAGGCCGTCAACGACCTGCAGGCGCAGAGCGACCAGCTAGCCGCCCTGCGCGCCGCCCAGGCGGCGCAGAAGGCGGCCTCCTTCGCGATGCGCAAGCAGAAGAACACCAGGCTCTCGGCCGTCGAGAACGACCTCGCGCTTCTCGAGCAGCAGGAGAACCAGCTGCTCGCCGAGAGCAACGCGCTCTCGGGGGTCATCAACGGGTCCTCCGGGAGCGGCGTCGGCACCGGCGACATGATGTGGCCGGTCAACGGGCCGATCACGTCGCCCTACGGGTACCGCATCCACCCGATTCTCGGCTACACGAAGCTCCACACTGGCATCGACTTCGGCGTGGGGTACGGCACGCCCATCCACGCCTCCGACAGCGGCACGGTCATCTACGCGACCTGGATGAGCGGCTACGGCAACGTGATCATCATCGACCACGGGCGCGGCATCTCGACGCTCTACGCCCACCAGTCGTCGCTGGCGGTGGGCAACGGCGCGCGAGTCTCGCGCGGGCAGGTCGTCGGCTTCGTGGGCTCCACCGGCTTCTCCACCGGCCCCCACCTGCACTTCGAGGTGCGCGTCAACGGTAATCCTGTCGACCCCATGGGGTATCTGCGCTGATGCGCGCCTTGCGCACCATCGTGGTCGTGCTCCTCGTGGCCCTCGGCTTCCTCGGGGGCTACTTCGTCGGCTGGTACCTGCACGGCGAGAACGTCGTGCGCCTGAGCGTGGGCGAAGCCGACGCCGCCAAGAAGGCCGGCGATCTGCAACAGCGCATCATCGAGGAGCTGCAAGGCCGCTACTACAAGGCGGTCGACATCGACGAGCTCAGCCAGGCCGGCGTGCGCGACAGCCTCAAATCGCTCAACGACCCGTACACCGTGTACCTTTCGCCGCAAGAGACGCAGGCCTTTGAGGAGAAGCAGAGCGGGCAGTACTCCGGCATCGGCGCTGCCCTCGAGAAGAGCAAGCAAGGCCTGGTGATCACGAGTGTGTTCGCCGGGTCTCCGACCGCGAAGGCCGGTCTCAAGCCCGGCGACATCATCGTCACGGTCGACGGGCAGCCCACAGCCGACGCGGCCATCGAGTTGAGCATCGCCCGCATCAAGGGCAAGGAGGGCACCCATGTGAAGGTGGGCATCAAGCCCAAAGCCGGCGGGCCGGTCAAGACGGTGGACATGGTGCGCCGCCGTATCGAGTTCCCCGAGACCCGCAGGACGATGGAGCGCGCCGGTGGCGAGAAGGTGGGCTACGTGCAACTCTACGAGTTCGGCGGCCTTGCCGCTCGCGACGTGCGTCGCGAAGTGCAGGCGCTTGCCGACAAAGGGGCGCAGTCGTTCATCCTCGACCTGCGCTACAACGGCGGCGGGCTGCTCAGCCAGGCGGTCGACGTGACGGGCATCTTCCAGACCGGCGTGGTCACGTCC
>Ga0209840_1000289_pt1 | contig 11182 bp, 9 predicted proteins | sample PersoiDNA2013190_FD_185802 | JGI IMG/M metagenome (GOLD analysis project Ga0209840, IMG submission 185802) | Permafrost soil microbial communities from the Arctic, to analyse light accelerated degradation of dissolved organic matter (DOM) -... | ecosystem: Environmental > Terrestrial > Soil >... | reverse complement strand
GACGAGGACGAGGTCGAGGCCGAGGTGCGCGCCGCCCTGGCCGGCGTCGAGGCGGAGTGGGACCTGGAGTGGATCGGCGTGATCCGCGGCAACGCGTCGCCGTATCCCACGGCTCTCTCGGACGCCGTCCGCACCGTCTTGCAGCGTCACGTACCCGAGGCCGAACTGGCCAACAGTCACTCGGTGGGCTTCACCGACTCCAACTGGTTCCGCGCCGCCTATCCTGAGATCGTCGCGTACAACTTCGCTCCGCACATCGTCGAGAGCTACGACGAGGTGACGACGCGCTACCACAACGTCAACGAGCGCATCCTCGTGCGCGATCTCGCGTTTCAGGCGCTGTTCGCGGAGCGCGTCGCGCTGGAGCTTCTCAGGTAGACGTCGCGCGCGGGCCGCGCGGAGCGTATGGCGTCCACAGGCCGTCGGACGGGAGGACATCATGCTGACACGCTTCCTGCTCATCTTCGCGCTGGGGATCGCGTGCGTGCTGCTCGCGGTCATCGCCATCGTCGGGTACTGGGTGACCGCCGCCAGTGCTCTTGTCGTGGGGGCGGTCGCGGTGCTGCTCTGGGGCTTCCTCCTGGGCGCCGGGAGGAAGAAGCTCAGCGACACGGACCCCACGGACGAAGACCTGGAGCGCGCCAAGACGGCGCAGTACTACGTGCGCGACAAGGCCCGCCAAACGGGCGGCGTCGGCTGACGCCGGGACTGAGCGACTCCGCAGGCGTAGCGTGAGGGAGAGCGCGCGCAGGAAGCTGGCCGGCCTGAACCAGCGGCTGCTCACGACGGCCGCGAGGCTGGCCTCAGAAGGGCCGCGCGGCGAGCACCACGGCGACGCTTGCCGCCATGATGACCGCCTGGACGCCGATGCCCCAGGCGCGTCCGGAGTGGCCGTGCGGGAAGCTGTCCCAGTGGCTGGGGAAGAACTTGCGCGCGTGCTCGCCGCGGATGGTGGCGATGAGCACGTCCCAGTCGGGGGCGCCGCTGACCGGCCCCATGAAGGCCATCCAGAACGGCATGCCGAGCGCGAACCAGGCGAGGAGCCAGGCGGCCAGGCTGGCGGCGAAGTCGCACCAGCCGTACACGACGGGGTGCTTCGAGGCCGTGTAGTCCCAGTGCGGGATGAGGTCCATCACGACGTGCGCCAGCACGACGATGGGGAGGACCAGCCACCACGGTCCGCCGATGGCGGCGGCGATGGCGAGACCGGCGAGCACGTGTGTGCTGACCCACATGGCGGCGTGAGCCTACGGCACGGGTGGGCGCGGCGCCAGAGCGGCGCGCGGCGAGTGGCTGGTGGAGGGGCCCGTCGACCGACGGGCCCCTCCGCGGGCATAAAGACGTCCGCACAGGGTAAGATGCACAAAGCGAACCGGAGGAGGGTCTCGGATGAAGAAGCTTGCGTTCCTTGTGTTGATCGTCTTTGCGGGCGTTGGCGCCTACTTCGCCTGGAAGATGCTGAAGGGCGACGGCGGCTGCTGCGGCTGGGGTGGCGACAAGACCGATCCGTGGAGCAGCTACACGCCGCCGGCCGACGACGTCGACGCCGGCGCGGCGGTCTGACCGCTCCAAGAAACGAGTACGTCGCGAGGGGCGCCGGGCCGCAAGGCCCGGCGCCCCTCGCCGTCTTCACGCCGGTTCGCGCGGCTCAGATGCGCAGGTACGAGTCGGCGTAGATCACCTGGTTCTGCAGCATGCAGTAGGTCTTGTACAGCTCCACCTGCCGGGGGTCGCTCTCCTCCACGAGGCCCCGGTCCAGCTCTTCCATGGCCGCGCTCGCATCGTGGAGGGCCACGACGAGCTTGCCCAGCGACGTGCTTTCGTCGCGCTGCTCCACGATGCGGATGAACTCGTTCTGCTCCGCGTCGAGCGGGTCGGCGATGGCGCTGTCGAGACCGGCGCCCAGGAGCATCACGAGCAGCGTGCGGTTGATCAGCGGCCGCGTCTCGGGCGGGCAGCCGTTGGAGATGTTGCTGAGGCCGACCACCGTGGTCGGCGGCGGGTCGGCCATCATCTTGAACATGCGGATGGCCTCGACCGACTCACGGGTCACGTCCTGGCTGCCGGCCACGCTGAGCACCAGCGGGTCGAGGTAGACGTCGGCGATGGGCACGCCGGCGGCCTCGGCCGCCGGCAGCAGCGCCTCCATGGCGATGCCGGCGCGGCCGTCGGCCGTGGTGGGGATGCCGTCCACGCCCATCGTGAGAGCGATGACGCGCGCGCCGTACTTCGCCGCCAGCTGCATCACGCTGTCGAGGCGCGCGGGATCGGCGGAGGCGGAGTTGAGCATGGCCGGGCGGGCGCACTTCTGCAGCCCGGCCTCCATCGCCGCCAGGTTGGTGGTGTCGAGCGAGAGCGGTACGTCGGTGACCTCCTGCACCGCCTCGACGATCCACGGCATCACCTCGTGGCCCAGCTTCTTCTGCGGGCCGATGTTGAGGTCGAGGACGCCGGCGCCGGCCTCGACCTGCCGCAGAGCCATGGCCTGGATGGCCTTCGTGTCGCGGGCCTCGATGGCCGCCTTCACCGGCGGCGCGATGATGTGGATGTTCTCACCGATGATGAGCACCGGTGACCTCCTTCCCCTGGGTTTGGTCCAGCACCGTGTCGACGACGGGCGCCATGGCGATGTTCAGCTGGCTGTCGTCGGGAAGCTGGAGGAGCGGCCGGCCGGCGGCGTCGAACGCCGCGACCAGCGGATCGTCGGGCAGCACGGCCAAGAGGTCCAGGCCGTGCTCTTCGATGGCCTCGCGAAGCTCCGGCGTGAGGCCCTCGGCCGCCCGGTTGACGATGAGGTAGTGCTTGCCGACCTTGGTGTCGAGCTCCGTCAGAAGGGCGGCGATGCGCCCCGCCGTGGTGATGCCTCGCACCGTGGCGTCGCTGACGATGAGCAGCAGGTCGACGTCGCGGGTGGTGCGGCGCGACAGGTGCTCGAGGCCGGCCTCGTTGTCGATGACCACCCACGGGTAGCTGTCGGCGATGGTGTCGATGATGGCGCGCAGCATGTTGTTGGCGGCGCAGTAGCAGCCGGGGCCCTCGGGCCGGCCCATGGCCAGCAGGTCGACGCCGACGCCCTCGACGACGCTCGTGTTGATCTCGTAGTCCAGGATGTCGCGCTTGGCGATCCCTGCCTCGAGCAGGTTGGCGCGCGCCTTCTTGCTGGTCTCCTCGCGGACGTCGCCGACCGTTTTCTCGAGCGGCAGGCCGAGCACCATGTTGAGGTTGCTGGCCGGGTCGGCGTCGATAGCCAGGATCGGCCCGGCCTTGCCCTCCGCCAGGCGGCGGATCAGCAGCCCGGCCAGGGTCGTCTTGCCGGTGCCGCCCTTGCCGGCGACGGCGATCGTGGTGGTCATTGGGTGGGCCTCCGTCTCATGAGCTCTCCGGCGTGGCGGCCGGACCGGCGCCGCGCTTGGCGAGCGTCTGGTGCACGCTGGGGAACTTGGCCAGGTCGGTGTGCGGCAGGAAAAGCGCCGACGTGTACTCGTCCATGAAGCTGTTGTCGGCGCTCAGCTCCAGGTAAGTCATCTTGGCGGCCACGTCGAGGACATCCTGGCGGATGCTGACGCACAGGAGTGCCGCGTAGGCGCCCTGGGCGCTGGTGTTGCCGAGGAACTTGAAGCGCTCCACCGGCTGGTCGGGCAGCAGGCCGATGCGGATGGCCTTCTCGATGTTGATGTACTGGCCGAAGGCGCCGCCGATGAGGATCTCCTCCACGTCGGCGAGGTCGACCCCCACGCTGCGGCACAGAACTTCGAAACCGGCGTAGATCGCCGCCTTGGCGCGGATCAGACCGCTGATGTCCGACTCGGTCAGGGGGATGTCGTGCTCGGCGCCGCCCTCGCCCGCCCAGCAGACGACGTACTCCGGTACGCCGTCGCGCACGCGGATGCGGTCGGTGGGGGCGCCGCGGTCGAGATGTCCCGACTTGTCCACCAGCCCGGTCACGAACAGCTCGCCGAGGAGGTCGATGAGGCCGCTGCCGCAGATCCCTACGGCCGCCGCGTCGTCGATAGTGCGGAACGTGGGCTCCAGCGTGTCGTCGGCGATGAAGACGTCTTCGATGGCGCCGGCGGAGGCGCGCATGCCGTGGCCCGCGCCGCCGCCCTCGAAGGCGGGTCCGGCCGAGCAGGCGCACGAGAGCAACCAGTCCTTGGTGCCCAGCACCATCTCGCCGTTGGTGCCGATGTCGATGAACAGGGTCAGCTTGTCGGTCGCGAACATCCCCGAGGAGATGACGCCGGCCGTGATGTCGCCGCCCACGTAGCTGCCCACCGACGGCATGACGTGGACGCGCGCCAGCATGTTGGCGTGCAGGCCGAGCTCGCCGGCCACCAACTTGGGCGCCGCCGAGAGCGTGGGGATGTACGGCTCGGCGCGCAGGTACTGCGGGTCCAGGCCGAGCAGCAGGTGCGTCATCGTCGTGTTGCCGGCCACCGCCACCTCGTGAATCTCGTACAGCTTGATGCGGTTGCGCTGCTGCAGCTCAGCGAGCAGGTCGTTGATGGTCTCGACGGCAAGGTTCTGCAGGTGTTCCAGGCCGCGTTTGCGCTTGGTGTAGATGATCCGCGAGATCACGTCCTCGCCGCAGGCGATCTGCTTGTTGTAGGCGCTCGCCGAGTCGACCACGCGCCCTGTCGCGAAGTCGAGGAGGTAGACGACCACCGAGGTCGTCCCGAGGTCCACGGCCACACCCATGCTCGCGTGGCTGACGGCGCCGGGGTAGATGCGGATCAGACGCGGCGGCAGGTAGGCGCCGTAGACCCCGTCATGCATCTCGAGCGTGACGCTCACCTTCCAGTTGGCCTTGCGCAGGTCCTTGGCCAGGCGCCGAAACATGGGCAGCTCCGCGCGGACCTCCTCGATGCCGTGCTGCTGGGCCAGGGCCCGCCGCAGCCGGTCGAAGTCGTTGGTGTTGTCGGCGAGGGAGGGCGGCTCGATGTCGAGCTCGAAGGTGCGCACCGCCGGGTCCTGCCGCCAGTCGCAGGTGACCGGCAGCGACTCCGGCTCGCCAAGGGCGTGACCCTGCGGCCGCACGGTCTCCCTGCGGCGTTCGGGCACCTCGATCTCGGCCGAGCCCCGCGTGTAGGTCTGGCAGGCCACCGCCCAGCCGCCCAGGATCTCGGCGGTGGCCAGGCCGGCATTGCTGCGCCGCTCGACCTCGCCCGACGTCACGCGGACTCGGCAGCGGCCGCAGCGGCCTTGCCCGGCGCACGGGGACGGCACGTCGAGCTCGCAGAGGATGGCCGCGTCGAGCAGGCTCGTGCCGGCCGGCACCTCGATCGTCTGCCCCGACGGGGAGAACGTGATCGTGGCCATGGCTGTGCGGTTCTTGGTCACGGAGGCGTCGCTCATCGCCGCGTCACGCACCCCACACGTTCTTGACGTAGTTGGGGATGTCCACGGCGTCGCGCGGGCCCACCATGATCTGCCAGCCGGGCAGCTCCTCTTCGACCTCGCCGGACAGGCCAGCGACGTGCCCGGGGATCACCAGCTTCTTGTGGCTGATCCGGCTCTCGATGCCCGAGTCCTTGACCGTCTTGGCGATCTTCTCGGCGTCGAACTTGCCGGCCGCCCAGGCGGTGAGCACCGACTGGCCGTCGCTGTCGGCGACGAGCAGCCACGCCGGCACGCCGGCGCCCTCCACCTCGCCCGCGACCGAGAAGTAGGTGAGCGAGAAGTTGGTGGTGATGAGCACGGGACTGTCCGCGCCGACGGAGCCGATCTCGTAGAGCTTCGGCTCCATCTGGATGGGCTTCTGGGGGTCGGTGTAGATGTTCTGCCGCAGCGTGAGCAGCGCGTACACCGCCGCCGGCTCGAGGTGGTCGATGATCACGACGCCGGCGTACTTGGCGACGGCTTGCGTGGCGCGGGCGAGCTCCGCCTGCCACGTGGCGCCGCCGGCGACAGCGACGATGGGGTACCCGAGTGCCCGGGCGCCCTTCTTGAGGGCCAGGCGGCGCAGCTGCGTGAAGGCGGCCAGGTCGCCGGCGAGGCCGGCCGTGCCGGGGTCGAGCACGAGGTCTTCGACGCCGGCGCCGCGCACGTTCTCGGAGAGGTCGACGAGACCCGCGAGGTCGCCCGCCTCGGCGCGGATGGCCAGGGGGCAGCCGTGCTTCTTGGCGACATCGGCCATCGCCTGCCAGTTCGCGGCCGTCGCGGCGTGGACGAGCGGCCTGTCGGCGGCTGCGCCGCCGCTGAGGGCCGCGTCGATGGCCGCCGCGTCGCCGCTTATGAGGACGAGCGGCAGGCCGGGGGCGGCCGCGCCGGCCGCGGCCACGGCCGCGGCGTACGTGGCCGCGTCACCGCCGGCGTGCTCCACGGCGAGCCCGTCGAGACGCAGCGTCATGCCGACGCGCTCCACCTCGTAGCCGGCCACCCGGCCGGCCACCTCGGCCAGCTGCGGGTCGTCGCTCTTCACGCGCACGACGAGGCCCGGCTGGTGGTAGAAGGTTTTCTCGTGGCGGTAGAGAACGACCTCGTTGCCGATCTCGAAGGCGCGCTCGCCCGAGCCGATCGCGACGAGCTTGATGGGCGGCGTCGCCGCGGCGTCGAGCGCTGTCTTGGCCTCGTCGCTGACAGACGGGCACTTGTCGAGCTCGGTGGCCTTCTGCGACAGCTTCATGGCGAAGGCGAGGCAGGTGGGGAACCCGCACTCCTTGCAGTTGGTCTTGGGGAGGAGCTTGAAGATCTCGAGTCCGGTGAGGGCCATCGCTCAGGCTCCCTTCGTCAGGTCGTCAAGGGCTTCGCGCAGCGCGCTCACGGAGCTCGGATGACGCAGCACGAGGATGTCGGCGCCGGCGTCCAGCAGGGTCATCGCCGTCGTGACCTCCCAGCTCACGCCGCGCTCGGCGAGCTCGCCCCACGCCTCGGGCACGTCCGCGGCGGCACGGCCCTCCTTCTGGCGCCACGCCTCCTCGCCGACCGTGCAGATCATCGGCAGCTGCGTCATGGCGTCGCCCATGAGGGCGGCGAGGCGCAGGCGCTCCATCACCGAGTACGTGTATTCGAGGCCGTAGCCCAGGGCGCCGGTGGTCGGGTCCATCAGCACGCGCTCGAGCGGCAGACGCATGTCGCTGATCAGGATGTTGAGCTGCTTGGCCAGGTTCACGTCGATCGGCGTCTGGGCGATCACCAGATGCCCGTTGCCGAGCGCTGCCGCCACGATGGTGCGGTAGTTCTTCTCCTCGCAGAGGCCGAGCGCGAGCTGCTCGCCCTTGGTGGCTTCGGCGACCGCCACGAGCACCTCGTTGTCCTTGTCGGCGGTGCCCGGGCCATAGACGATGAGCGGCACGCCAACGGCGGCCAGGACCCTGTCGACCGTGCGGCACACGTCGGTGGCGCTGCGGTCGCCGAAGTCCGGGTGGCAGCTGCGCAGCTTGAGGGCGATGAGATCCGCCCCTTCCTCGACGGCGCGCGCCGCCCACCTGGCCGGGTCGCTCAGGTCTTTGCCCCAGGCCGCGACGAGCTCCGGTGACCAGTCGCCCGGCTCCATGTCGACGACCTCGACGGCGAGCGCCGGCCGGTGCGGCAGCGCTCCTTCGAATCCCAGGAACGGCAGGGCCGTCTCGCCGCCCACGGTCACGGTCGAGGTGCGCGTGCCGGCGCCGTAGCTGCTGCCCAGCGTGACTTCGCGTACCGCCCCCGGCCATTTCTCGACGGGGATCTTTACTGCAGTCATCAGCGCCCTCCAGGCGTTCGCGGGTTCAGAGGAGCGAGTCCATGGTCAGCGCGGGGTGCCCCTTCTCCTCCAGGAAGGGCAGGAGCTCCTCCACGTTCGTGGCCACGGTCTCGTCGGCGATCTTGTCGAGCAGGTCGGGGATGCCCTCGCGCTCGCAGACTTCTTCGAGGGCGGGACGCATGCTCTCCCTGAGGTTGGAGCTCAACCAGACGATGCGCTTCATGCCACCGTCGGCGGGGATGAACTTCTTGCTCGTGAGGTAGTACTTGCCCATGCCCATCATGCCCGGCGTCTGCATGCCGCCGCCCACCGTGCCGGCCAGGGTGCTGAAGGTCATGCCGCAGGGCGTCATGCTGGGGTCCTCACGGCTGACGATCATGAAGCCGTTGGCCTCGGGTACGAGCACCATGATGCACTCGAAGCAGCCGCACGAGGTCATCGGCGCCTCCATGATGGAGTAGAAGGCCACCTTCTCGACGGTCTGGTTGGAGTGCTGGTAGATGAACTCGTTGGGGCCCGAGAACTCGCCCTTGACGGGGTCGAGCAGGGTGCCCTTGGGCACCGGCTGGTTGGGCCCGGTGGGGTTGATCTCGAAGGAGGCCTTGCAGTCCAGCCAGTTGTACGCTCCGCAGAGGCCGACGCGTTCCGGGTTGACTACGCAGACGTGGTTGGGGGCGAAGCTCTGGCAGAGCAGGCACGAGTAGAAGGTGTCGACCGACTCGTCGGTGAGGTTGGCGGTGCGCTCGTTGCGCTCGGCGTACGCCACCCGCGCCTCTTCGATGAGCTCGTCGACCTCCGCCTCTTCGGTGGTCAAGTAGACCTGGACCTTGTCGACGATGTTGCCAAACACCTCGTGGATGCGGGCGTGGATCACCTTGCCGAAGTGCTCCAGGCGGAAGCCCTTGGCGAAGGTGTTCTTGCTCACGCGCGTCCAGGCGATGTCGCGCTGGCCGTTGTGCTGGATGCCCTCGACGCCGTTGATGAAGTAGTGGAACTGGCGCTCGAGGATGGGCTCGAAGTCGGTCTGCATCTTGCGCCCGGAGACGTCGACGATCATGCCGAGCGGCAGGGCGTCGCCCTCGCTCATGCCGTCCAGGTCGGCGCCGTGGACGGTGATCTTGCCGTCCTCGACCTCGTCGGCTGGCTTCATGCGCAGGAACTCGAAGGCCTGCGAGCGTTTGCCGCCGAACTCGGCGTACATGATGTCCTTGCGGATGCGCTCGCCCTCGAAGGCCGATCCGTACGACACAGGGATCGGCACCTTGGCGATCCTGACCTTGACCCCGCGCACCTCGATGCAGCGCTGGATGAGCTTCTCGGCGCGTTCCAGGTCGTCGGCGCCGGGGATCTCGTCGAACGGCATGCTCACGACGTGCTCGTAGGTGGTCACGCCGGTCGGCAGGATCTGCGGGATGCGCGTGTCGGCGATCACCGGGAAGCCGTAGCTGATGGCCCCCGCGGCGGTGGCGTACTTGAGGTCGTCGACCTCGCCCAGCGCCAGCACGAAGGCGAACACGCGGTACTTGTTGTAGAGCATGATGTCGCGCGCCTGCCCGTGGTCCATGCCGCCGAAGGTGAGCGCGGAGCGGGCGGCGAAGCCGAGCGCGTAGACCGCGGAGATCGTGTCCAGGCCGAACGGCACCGTGAAGGTGTCGTAGCCGAGCTGGATGCCTTCCTCCTCCAGCTGGTGGATGATGCTGCGCCCGTTGACGTTGCCGCTGAGGAAGACGAGGATGCCGCGGCTCTGCAGCTCGCGCACGATCTTGACGGCCACCTCGTTGCTCTTGGCGCAGCCGACGATGGCGCAGAACCCGGGCATGCGGCCGTCCACGAGCTGGATGCCCCAGGCGCGCAGCTGGATGTCGTCGATCGGCCCGTTGAGTTTCATCTTCGCGCCGTGCACCATGAGGTCGCCGCCGGTGAAGCGCTCGCCGTCCTCGCGCGCGTGGCTCAGGTTGATGATCTGCGGCTCCTTGCCGCGCGCGAAGCGCACGCCCTCGATGGCCTCCTCGGCGAAGAGCGTGGCGACGCCGCTGTCGAGCGTCTCGCCGAGGTAGGGCAGCCACATCGACTCGGCGGGCACCGGGTGGAGCAGGGCCTTGGCGCGCGCGATGACCTCGGGCAGGTCGCCGAGCTTCTCGATCTTGCGCCCCGTGAAGGCGTAGACGACCGGCAGGAAGTAGGCGGTGTTGGTGAACGCGACCGGGGTGTTGGGGCCGAGCTCGGCGATGGCGTCGTCGACCATCGCCTCGGCCTCGGCCACGATGGCGTTGGCGCCGCGAATGGCGCGGGTGGCGATGTAGCGCGACATCAGGCGTCTCCCTCGTCGTGCGTGTGTCCGTGCCCGTGGTCGTGCGAGTGCCCCTCAGCGAGCGGGTAGACGGGCGATCCCACCGTCTCGACCTCGTCGTGCGCCGCGAGGTACTCGCGGATGGCGGCGAAGTACGGGCTGTCGCCGCTGTCGCCGAACTGCGTCGGATCGTAGGCCGGGAGCTTCAGCGCCGCGCGCTTGGCGTCGATGAGCTCGAGCGCGCGCGCGAACATCTCGTCCCAGTCGGGGATGAACTCGAGATCGCCGCCGACGAGCTGCTCCCAGCCCTCGGTCATCAGGCGGGTGGCCTCGGTGGAGGCCTTCACCGGGCTGCTCACGCCGAAGATCACGTGGGCCCCGGAGGCGGCGAAGTAGGTGCCGATGGCGATCGCTTTCTCGCACATCCACTCGGGGCAGAGGCCCACGGCGGGCAGGTCGTCGATGTCCTCGCCGAGGCCGCCCTCGGTGGCCACCTGCGTGAGCACCGTGAGGATGCGCGAGTTGTCCACGCACGAGCCGAGGTGGAGCACCGGCGGGATGCCGATGGCCTCCATGACCTCGCGCAGGCCGGGGCCCGCTGAGTCCAGGATCTCGGGGCTCAGGTACCCGGCCTTGGCGCCGGCCGTCGCCGCACAACCGGTGACCACGACCATGACGTCCTGCGCGATGAAGCGCTTGATCATCTCGACGATGCCCTCGTCCTGCGTGACGCGCACGTTGTTGCAGCCGACGACGCCGGCCAGGCCGCGCACGCGGCCGGCGATCACGGCGTCGTTGAGCGGGCGGAACGAGCCGCGGTGGAAGCCGCCCTGCATGTAGTTGAGGTACTCGTGGCTAAAGCCGGCGACCAGCGGCTCGTGGTAGTCGGGGATGTGGATCGGGCCGCGGTTGGGGTAGTTGGCGATCGCCATGCGCACGATCTCGCGGGCGGTCTCGGGGGCGCGGTGCTCGTCGAACTCCACGTGCACCGCGCCCGGGATCTTGGCCTTCGGCGAGGTCGTGATGAGCTGCGTGTGGAAGCGCTGCGCGAGCGGGCCGAGGGCCTGCATGATGCACTGCACGTCGACGACCATCGCCTCGACGGCGCCGGTGAGCACGGCCAGCTCCTGGTGCAGGAAGTTGCCCGCCGCCGGGATGCCGTAGCGCATGAGGATCTCGTTGGCGGTGCAGCAGATGCCGGCGAGGTTGATGCC
>Ga0209840_1000285_pt1 | contig 11213 bp, 7 predicted proteins | sample PersoiDNA2013190_FD_185802 | JGI IMG/M metagenome (GOLD analysis project Ga0209840, IMG submission 185802) | Permafrost soil microbial communities from the Arctic, to analyse light accelerated degradation of dissolved organic matter (DOM) -... | ecosystem: Environmental > Terrestrial > Soil >... | reverse complement strand
CTGCGGCTCCTCACCCGCATCGCCTTCGGGTTCCGCTCACCCGACGCGCTCGTTGCCCTGGCCATGCTCGACCTCGGCGGCATGTGCCCACCCCTACCCGGCCGTGCGATCACCTGATCATGCCCACGGATCCAGCACAAGAGCCCGAATTCGGCGACGCGCACGCCGGTGTAGAGCAGGGTTTGATGAGCACCATGTCGCCGCGGCGGGCCTGCCAGACGGCCTGGTAGTAGCGGCGGATCTCGTCTTCGCTGGGCACGTAGGGCAGCGTCTTGGGCTGGCGTTGCACGTCGACGTCGAGTTCGTCGCGTAGGGCCCGGAACACGGCACCGCACGCCCACAGGGCGACGCCAAGACCGGTCTAGGCGCCGAGGTGGTGGACATGGTCGCAGTCCGTCGCGCGATCAGGCGCAGCTGTCACGTTCAACTCGGTCGAGCGGCGCAGTACGAGTAGCACAACAACCCGCAGGGGTGCGCCATGACCTGGTCGCGCGCAACAAGGTCAGCTGCCGAGCGCTTGACCCAGGGCAATGCCACTCGCGCGGGGCCAGCAGCATCGCGTCACTCGAGCAGGGTCAGCAGGTCTCCCTTCGGGGGAGCCTTCCGCGTGACCACGTAGTTGGTCAGGGCCTGCAGTGAGGCGCGGGCCGGACCCGGAGGCAACGAGGTCAGGGATTGGGAGGCGCGGTCGGTGTGGTCGACCGCGAGCTGGAGGGTGAAAGCGAGCGCTCCGGTCTCACGGATCAGGGTGAGGCTTTCGGCGACGTCGTCGGCCTGCAATGTGGGCCGGCCCAGGATGGTCGCGAGATTGCCGCGGGGGTCGCGTTGCAGGGCTGCGTGAACGGGGTGCGGGTAGACGCCCTCCCTGAGGCCGGCGCCGGTCGACGTGCGGAGCGTGGTTGCTTCGCCGGTGAGGGCCAGGACGTCCTCGGTCAGCTGGAAGGCGATGCCGAGGTGGCGCCCGTACCGGGAGAGGGCACGGACATGGGCCGGGTCGGCGTCGGCCAACTGGGCCCCTAGTCGGCAGGGGAGCTCGAACATAGGCGCCGTCTTCGTCTCAATGGTCCGCAGGTGCTCTGCCTCGCCGATCCCCAGATCGTATGCGTGGCTGAGCTGGCGCACCTGACCACGGCAGGTGCTGGTGATCGCGGCGGAGATCAGCTCCAGCGTCGTCGATCCTCCTTGAACGCTCAGCTGCAGGGCCTTGGTGAGGAGGAAGTCGCCGACCAGGATCGAGAACTTGTTGCCCCAGTTCGGTTGATCGGGGACGAGTTGGCTCATGCCCCCATCCGCGGCCCTGTCGGTGCCGCTGACGTCGTCTTCCACGCCAAACTGAGCCAGGGCGGCCAAGTACCCCAGCTCGACTGCGGCGCCGACGTCGATGAGACGAGGGTCGGTGGGGTCACCGAAGCAGCTGGACAGCAGCAGGAGCAGAGCGGGACGGAACGGGATGCCGGGATCGCCCTGACCGGGCAGTGCCAGACGCGCCAGGAACGGCCATTCCCGGCGTACCGCGGCAGTCATCACCTCTCCCACAGCGAGCAGATCGGTGCGCACGTTCGTGCCCGGCGCGATCAACGGCGCGACGTCGTCGATGACCCGGCTCAGATGCACCTCGCCGACGCCTTCGGGCAACAGGACGGCACGGCGGCACAACACGAACGGCGGCCGGTCGCTGTCGAAGGTATTCTCCAATACCCGCCACACCAGCTGGTATCTGCGGGCGGACTGGCGACCGGTCTCGAAGTATCCTGCGAAGGCGTGCTCCAAACGAAGCGCATAGTCGCGCAAGTCCGGGCCGCTGGAGCCGAGGTTCCCGCTGGGGCCCAGGTTACGGTCGATGACGTCGGCGGCGATCTTGCCGGACTCCAGCGCATAGCTGATGCCCTCGCCCGTGAACGGACTGACCAGTCCCGCCGCGTCACCGACCAGCACAACGCCGGGACCGACGCAGCGCTGCGGTGAGAAGTCGAAACGCAGGGGGGCCGCCATCCACCCGCCGTTCAGCGGGCCCGGTCGAACGCCGCCGCGTGTTCCGCGCAGTCCTGCCACGAACCCGTCCAACAACTGACGCAGGCTTGAGTCGGGGGGCCGTTCGAAGCACCCGACCCCGACGTTCGCCGTTTCGGTGCCCGTGGGGAAGACCCAGCCGTAGGAGGGCAGCAGGAACCGCTCGGTCACGTCCATCAGTGGCAGGAAGATCTCCAGAAGGTCGGTCAGATCGTCCAGGCCCGAGAGGTACCCGCGGATAGCGATGCCCAGTGGGGCCGTGTCCGGCGCCAGCATGCCCACCGCCCGGGCCAGGCGTGAGCGGGCTCCGTCGGCCGCCACGACCACCGCCGCGCGCACCTCGGCGATTCGGCCCGCGCGGCGTACGCGCACGCCCGCCACGCGCTGTCCCTCCAGCAACGGCCCGGTGACCGTGGCCTCCTCCCACAGCTGGGCACCGGCCTCTTGGGCGCGGCGGCAGATGGCCTCGTCCAGCACATACCGGGGAACCACGAGGCCGTGAGCCTCCGGTCCCCCGGGCATGGAGTACTCGAAATCGCGGGGCCGGTGCCCGCGCATGAATACCCGTACTCCGCGTACTTGGGTCGACTGGGACAGCAGGGGCAGCACGCCCATTTCCTCCAACAGCCGGACGGCAGGGCGGGTAAGGCCGTCGCCACAGCTCTTGTCGCGAGGGAATCGGCGCGCCTCGAGCAGCAACACCCGACGTCCTCGGCTGGCCAGGTGGTATGCCGCCGAGGATCCACCGGGACCTGCCCCAACCACGACGACATCGAATCGATCGTCGTCGTGGCGTCGGTCAGCGGCGGCGGGTGACGGCATGGCTGGCAAGAGACCGCAGCGAAGAACGGGTGGGACTGTCGGGGAGCGACCGCAGGGCTTCGGCGGCGGCCAGTTCGGCGTGTCGGGCGGCGAGGGCGTGGGTAACAGCGAGCGCGCCGCTGTCCCGGGTCACGGAGATGGCTTCGGCGACGTCTGTGGCCCGCAATGCACTGCGGCGCAAAATTGTCGCCAACCTTCCCCGCGGGTCGAGGCGCAGGGCGGCCAGGACGGAGTGGGCGTAGATGCCTTCGCGCAGGTCGGTGCCGGTCGGCTTGCCGAGCCCGGTGGCTTCGCCGGTGAGGTCGAGGGCGTCGTCGGTGAGCTGGAACGCGATTCCCAGGTGTCGCCCATACGTCGACAGGGCCTGAACGTGTCTTGGGTGTGCGCTGGCCAGCTGGGCACCGAGGCGGCAGGGCAGCTCGATCAGGGTTGCGGTCTTCATCTCGATGATTCGCAGGTGCTCCTCCTCGTCCAGTCCCAGATCGTAGGCGTGCTGGGTCTCGCGAAGCTGTCCCGTGCACACGGTGAGCGTCGCCTCGGCAACCGCGGAGACCACTTCCGGGGGCAGCGGTGCGAGCAGCTTCATGGCGCACGCGAGCAGGTGGGTGCCGGCCGCCGCCGCGCTCATGTTGCCCCACAGGGCGTTCGCACTGGGTGCACCGCGTCTCGTCGCCGCGCGGTCCATGATGTCGTCGTGATAAAGGGAGGCTGCGTGCAGGAGCTCGATCGCCGCAGCAACCGGGAGCAGCAATGATTCGTCGGCGGTCCCGGTCTGCGCGGCGAGGATCAGCAGTGCCGGGCGGAGCCGCTTCCCGCCTCGGGTGATCAGCTCCTCGGACATCCGGTTGAGCTGTGGGTCCTCGGACTGAACGGCGGTGAGCATCGTCTGGTCGAGCCGGTCGAGGTCGACGTGCAGGACCCCAACGTCCGGCCATTCGCCCAGGGGCAGCGAGGGTGCTCGGGCAGGTGACTCCGGGGCGAAGTGGGAGGCCCCCGACACCTCCTCAGCCCACCTGGACCCGGAACTCCTTGATCAGCTCCTGCAGCCGTTCCGAACGCACCGCGCTGTCGGCGAACTTGACGAAGTAGCCGTATGCCCGGTGCAGGTCGCCGGAGGGTGCCTGGGCGATGAGGTCTCCCTTGAAGTGGGCCTCCAGGGGGGTGGTGCGTCCCTCGGCAATGGCCACCAGGGACTCGGGGTAGATCGCGCCGCGCGCCACGTCGCCGCCGCCGCGCAGCCCCGGCTCTACCGATACCTGTCCGTCTTTGACGGCGACGCCGATCCGGCCGTGGCCAAACACCGCCACGTTGGCGGAGCGGGCCTCGAACTCGCGGACCAGCTCCTGATACGCCTCGTTGTTCTCCTCTCGGAACGCGACGACCGCCCTCTGTGCGAGCTTCGCCAGGCGCTCGTCGCTTGCCTCGACCTTGTCCTGCCCGGACGCGGACTGTTCTGACATGGCATCTCCTCCTTGGACCGGGCCATCACCATGTTGTGCACCCGGGGTGGGCACGTGGTGGTGGGCCACCTGGTGTGTTACGGGGACGGGGTTGAGTTGACGGCGGCTAGGGCATCGACTCGCCCAGCGCCCATCTCGTTTGGAGTCGCGCCGATGTTGACCGCGGTGCTCATGATCAGGCTCTTGACGTTCGCGGGAGACTGACCGGCGTTCCTGTTGAGGATGAGCGCCGCGACGCCGGCAACGTGCGGGGTGGCCATGCTTGTGCCGCTCAGGTTGATGAACCCGGGCGCGACCACGGTCCCCAGCGCGGTACCGGTGGCCTGGCACGAGGCGATGTCGACCCCGGGGGCGGTGACGTCCGGCTTCGGCCGGGCATCGGGTGTCGGGCCGACGCTGGAGAAGTCGGCCATGTGGTCGGCGTCGTCGCTTGCCGCCACCGTGATGACGCTCTGGGCGAGGCCGGGGCAGCGCAGGTGGGTGTCATAGCTGGAGCAGCTGTCGTTGTCCTCGTTGCCGCCGGCGACCACCACCGCCACGCCTGCCGCGACGGCGTTATTGGCGGCCGTGCACAGTACACACGTCCCATCGGCGTCGACCCATGCCCCGTTTGCGTGGCTGAAGCCCCAGCTGTTGCTCGACACGTTGGCGCCGGAGGTGACCGCGGCTGTGAAGGCGGCCACGCACCAGGAGGGCTGTGCGGCGCCGGTTGTGTCCATGAGGCGGATGTCGAGAAGGTTGGCGCCCGGTGCGATGCCTCGGAACGTGCGGTCCTGGCTTGCCACGATTCCAGCGCAGTGGCTGCCGTGGCCCACGTCGTCGCGCTGCACTGCTGTTCCCGTCATGTCCTGCTGGGCGGCGACGATCCCGACGAGTGCAGGGTGACTGGCATCGACGCCGGTGTCCTGGATGGCCACGGTGACGCCGCGTCCCGTGACTCCGGCCGCTTGAACCTGGTCCGCGCCGATGAGGGGGCGGCTGGTGTCCAAAGCGAGAACGAGCTGTCGCTTGTCGCTGGTCATGCTGTCGACGTCGCCGCGTGCAGCGATCGCCTCGACCTGCGAGGTGGTAAGGGTTACCAACACGCTGTCTGTGAGCCAGAACTCGTCACGGATCTCGATCCCACGCTGGCCGAGGTCTTCCTTGAGACGGCCGAGGGAGAGTGCTGCCTCACTGCGGCGCGTTCTGATGCGATCCCGGGTCTCCTGCGGGTCCGACGGGCTGGCAGCGCTCCGCTTGACACGTCCGGACACCATGTTGACCAGCACGTCGTGAGTGCTCTCCTGGATCGGGGTAGCGGCACCGAGGTATGCGGCGAACTCCGCCTCCTGCCGATCCGCGAGGATCTGCCCGATGATCCAGGGGTGAAGCTTCCCGACCGCTGCGCGGCCCACCGTCCGGCCAAGGTCCTCCTCCCCGAGCCGGCGCCGGTGTAGGAAGGTGTCCACGTGCTCGCGACTCACCTCGGCTGGTGTCCTACCGTCCTCGCTGCTGCCCGGTGCTGGCGCACTGGCCATTTCGAGCCCCTTTCCTGTGATGTGGTGCCGCCTAGGTAAGAACGTTCTGACGGGCGTCGAGCAGGATCTGCTGGGTCTGACCAAGACTGGCGACGGCTTCCAGTGCGGGCAGGGTTGCCCGGGTCGCAACTGCGCGGCCGATCCAGAGTGTGTGGATCTCGCGTGCACCGGCCAGGGTCAGCGCGGCAACAATCGGCTCGGCCTCGTGGTCGAAGGCCTCCTCCTGTTCGCGGACCGCGGCGTCGCGACTCTCCTTTTCGTGGGCCGCGAGGCCGCCCCCGCGGGGGGAGGAATCGGAGCCGGTCATGCTGGCTGCGAGCGTGATGATGGCCGGGAGCTCGACGGTGGGATCACCGTGCACACTCCTCAAGGCGCCCCGCAGGCCGGGGTCCGACTTGCCCCAGAGGACATCGGGTATGCCGTGTGGCGCCGGTCTCGCGCTGGTCATCGGCGCGCCCCGATCTCGGGGCGCGGCACCTGGTTACTGTCTGTGCGCCAGTCCTGGCGGGCGCAGACCCGCACGAGCAGGTCTCGTCCTGTCCCGAGTACGACGACCATCGCGATGCCGGGCCCGGCGACCTCGATGGTCCGAGATCCTTTGCCCGGCGCCGAGTCACTCCGGTCGATCTCCACACCCGCCCCGTCGAGGGCGGCTACGTGCACCGGCTTACCGGTCTGGAACACGGAGACGACGACCCGGTCACTGCGGAAGGGCAGGGTGATGTTCTCTCCGCCGCTGCGCAGCAGCAGCTTGGGCTGCCCGACCGGCTCGCCCCACCCGACCACGTCGTGGGGTTGATTGTCCCGTGTGGTGAAGGTGAACCCGTTCTTCCCGTACACCGGTGGGAGCGTGCTGTCCGGGTCGAGCCCGGTGAAGTCCACGCACCGCTCCTCTTGGCGCGGCGGCTCCTTCGACGGCTCGGGGCAGTCGGGCTGCATCGCCACGAGGCAGACGTCGTCGAAGCAGGCGTCCACAACCGTCTGCCCGTCCGCGCCGGCCTCCAAGAAGATCGTCACCGCCTGGGCGACTGCCCGCACACGGACAGTGAGCTGGTTCCACTCGCGATGGTTGTTCCCACGGGCCCAGACGATGAGGGGAGACTGCGGGTCGCCTCCACCCTCCGGGTCGACGCCGAGCCTTGCCCACCCGGCAGAAGGCTCGGCAAGGGAGTACCAGGCCTGGATCTGGTAGGCCCACTGCGGGTTCGCCCCGACGCTCTGGTAGGTCCCGCTTCCGGCACCGGTGGCACCGCGGATCCGTTGGGCGCGTTCGCCGCTGTGGATCAGGAGCTCCTCGGCCACGAAGAGATCGGCACCCGCACCGGCGCGCTCACCCAGAACGTAGGGCTGCCAGCCGTTGCCCACCGCTCCTGCCCGGCGCAACCGGAATCCGTCCTCGAAGCCGGGGTTGACGATGTCGGTCACTCTGACCGTCAGGGTGTCAGTGCCGACCCCACCGTCGTCGTCCACCACAGTGCAGGTGGCCAGGTAGGTCCCGCAACGGTGGTACACATGCGAGGCGGTCGCGCTGCCTCTTGCGGCCGGTGGCTCGTTCGTCTCCTCGACCACGGCTGTCTGTGCTCCGGTGCAGTCACCGAAATCCCAGGTTGCCGTGTGGATGTCGCACCACCCCGGGTCGGTGAACGTGGCGACCAGGGTGAGGACGGAGCAGTCGTAGGCGAATCGGTCAGGCCCGGCGTCGACGACCGGAGGCACGTTGAGCACGGTCACCTGCGCGGTGCTGATGCTCGTGGCGCCGCCGTCGTCGCGCACGGTCAAGGTGACGGTGTACGTGCCGTTGTCGCACCAGGCGTGGCCCGCGAATACGGTTCCGACAGCCTGCGGCTGAGTGTTCGTTTCGGTCACCACACCGGCCGTGGGTGCCTGATCGTCTCCCCAGTCCCAGGTCGCCTCGTGGACGTCGAGCCATTCCTGGTCCGTGAACGAGGTGGCGAAGGAGACGAGCTGTCCCTCCTCGACGGTCCGGTCGGCAACTGGCGCGACCGCGGCAGGGGTGTCCGCGACGCGTACCAGTCCGAAGCTGCGGCTGCGGGCTCCGCCCGGTTGGTTCACGATCTCGGTGAGCTTGGCGACATAGACCCCGTCGTCACCGTAGCTGTGCTGGAGCAGGGCAGCGGTGCCACTCGCGCCGTCACCGGACAACCAGTGGTAGGAGGCGGCGGGATGCTGGGCACCCGCCGCGAGGGTCACCATCTGGCCGCCGGCGGTCACGTAGGGACCCTGCGCGTCGGCTGGGACGACCGCTGTGAGCGCCGCGGAGCTGGTGACCAGCATGGTTCCGGACACGACAATCCCGGAAGGCTCGATCCCTACTGGGTTGACGAAGCGGGAGGAGATGGTGCCGATGTGGACCAGGCTCTCGGGCCACGCGCCGATCCCGGTCAGTTGGTTGGTCACCTGGTCTCGGACCAGGTTGCCGCCGATCCGTTGGGCGATGCTCTCGACGATGATAAGGACGACGACTGCGATGATGCCCCCGACCAGGCCCAGCGTGACCAGCCCGATCAGGAAACTGAGGATCCAGGCCAGCAACGACAGGTCGACGTCGGGCTCTCCCGGATCTGAGGCCATCTTCTGCGTGCCGTCGGCGTTGTCCTCCCAGTGCAGGCCGACGTCCTCGGTGAAGCTGGCGTCGACATCGATGCTGCCGGCGATCGCGTCGATGACGGTGATGTCGCCCTCCATGTGGATGGAGCCGGATTGCAGCGTCACGGACAGGGCGGTCAGGTCCGCATCGTGATCGTCCACGTTGGAGAACCGTTTGGGCGGGAAGTCTGCCCCGAACCCCCCCTCGCTCTCCGGTCGGTGGATCGTCTCATCGATGATCGAGAGCACCTTCTGCCCGTCGATGGCGATGGCGAAGTCACGACCGGCCGGGACAAAGTCGCCGAGGGCTGAGGCATCGGCGGCGGCGCCCGCGTTGATCGCGATCGCTACTGCCGTGGCCAGAGCCTGCGACGTGACATCGTTGACCTCGACCGGGGAGGTACCTCCCGTGTCTGGAGTCCACAGCCCGACCGACCCCTTGGCCGACAGGCGGTGGTAGAACGCGTCGCCGATGGCTGCCTCGAGTTGCGCCACGGTAGGCGAAGGCAACGCGACGAGCCCGATCGCGGCGGCCATCGCCTGGCCCTGCTGCCTGATCTGGTCGGACAACGTGCTATCCAGATTCGGCACCTTCGCCTTGTTGCTCGTGTAGTTCGCCCCCTCGATGCCGACCGGCGACGGGCTCAGCGGGTCGACGGTGACAACCGCCGACTCGAGGTGCGCCCGGTAGGCCCCCGGCACGTCGTCGAAAGGTGCGGTGATAACGATGCGAGTCATCACCCCCATCGGGTCGTCCAGCAACGGGGCGAGAGAGATGTTGCGACGGATATGGAAGATCTTCAGATGGATCGGGATGCTGATTCGCAGCTGGTTCGGGGTCGGGCGTGACACGTCGATCCGGCGAGCCGGGTCGACCGGATCGTCGTATAGGTCGGCCCACACATCCACCGTGTAGGCCTGGAAACCAAAAGCCAGGACCGGTTGGTCCAGCTTGGACACCGTATGTGGAAAGGTCGGGCCATCGGCCTCGTACTTCTGATGCAGATACTCCGCCATGTACAGGTTGAGCTTGGGCGCAATCGGGTCGCCGCTGGTCAGCGCCACCGCGACGTTGCTCCGCGGAAAGTGACCGGGGTCGAGCAGGATGCCGACGTTCTTCGTGGCGCCGATCGTCCCGACCGGCGCCTTCGCGTGCACGTTCGCGGCGAGGTCGAACAAGGTCGCCGAGGGAACAGGTGGATCCTGGACATGTGCCTGCACGGCGAGGCCGAAGACGAGATCCACGCCGTTGACGTCCGGCGCCATCGCCGCGTCCAAGCCAGCCTGCGGGATCTGCACCTGCCCGTCCGCGAGCACGTATGGCCCGAACGCCGTGCCCGGCGGAATGTCGAAGAACTCCGGAATCACCCCCGGAGCACCGGTGTCGCCGCCCGACTTCCACGCCGCACGGAAGATCTGCCGAACGGTGGCAACCGGTACCTCGGCGACGACCTCGAACCCGTGGGTATCCGCCATCAGCTACCCTCTCAATCCGGCTGATCCTTGAAACGTCCCCGCAGCCGCGTCACCGATGCCTCACGCTTGCCGCTGCGCAAGTCCTGGTAGAGTTTCCGGCTCGCCAAGCGCGGCTCGCTGGCCTCCAGCCTGCGATACTCCAGCAGCGGCTCCATGACCGGATGAGCCCCACGGAGGCGCTCCAACGGATCCTCCGTCGAGGTGCCCCAGCCGACCTGCGGCGGCAGCGGCTTCGTGTCCAACCCCTTGGGAAGCGCGTATGTCCCCTGCTCCTGCTCCCCAGCGGACCGACCGGAGCCGAGCAGCCCGACCAGCACCTCCCGTAGCTCCGCCCCCGACTGCAGGTCGAACTCGCGACCCGCCTGTTCGTAAATCGCCGTACGCAGCGTCCTCAACCGCGCGGCAGACCGCGGACGAAACCGGATCCGATCCTCGATCTCCTGCCGAGCCGGCGGGTCGATCCGGTACCCGAGCTCCTCGACCGCAAAAAGGGGGTTGGCCGCCGCTGCCAACGAGCGCCGGTCGTCATCGTTAATCGCCCTCAGGGTCTCCGGCGCAGTCCTCTGCAGGTCAGCCCACGAGCTGATGAGATTCTCCGGCATCGACCCTCCCTAGTCCCTGCCAGATGAGCCAAACGTCGACTACGGCCGACGAACGGTCGCAGGCTAGCCCGAACTACTTAAACGCGCAGTAACTGCTCACCTGGTTCTTCAGCCCTGACGGCGTGTTGCCTTGATCCGTGACGGTTGATCGCCACAGTGGTGGTCCTCGGTCGCACCTGCGATCGGTGTGGACCGCGACTTCCCCCCTTGGCGGCCGACGTTGGCGCAAGCAAGCTCCGATGTCGTTCGGATGCGCGTCGAGCTGGCGGAGTTGCGCGCCCAGAACGCGGAGCTGCGACTGACCTGCCAGCTGCTCGGTGAGCGCACCGAGGCGCTGCGCGAGTGCGACCAGCGGCGCGCGGCGGAGAACGCGGCGCTGCGCGAGTGCGACCAGCGGCGCGCGGCGGAGAACGCGGCGCTGCGCGAGTGCGACCAGCGGCACGCGGCGGAGAACGCGGCGCTGCGCGAGCGCAACCGGCTGCTGAGCGAGGAGGTCGCCGAGCTGCGCCGGCGGGTGGACCAGAACCCGCGCAACTCACATCGGCCGCCGTCGAGCGAGGGCTACGCCAAGCCGGCGCCGCGGTCGCGCCGCGAGCGCACCGACCGCCAGCCCGGCGGTCAGCCGGGGCACCCGGGGGCGACGCTGGGCCAGGTGGCGACGCCGGCCGAGCGGGTCCGCCACCGGCCGGAGGTGTGCGCCGGCTGCGGTGCCGCGCTGG
>Ga0209840_1000284_pt1 | contig 11232 bp, 12 predicted proteins | sample PersoiDNA2013190_FD_185802 | JGI IMG/M metagenome (GOLD analysis project Ga0209840, IMG submission 185802) | Permafrost soil microbial communities from the Arctic, to analyse light accelerated degradation of dissolved organic matter (DOM) -... | ecosystem: Environmental > Terrestrial > Soil >... | reverse complement strand
ATTGATTATCTCTTGACCGGACTGTGCCAGCCGGTCCCAGAGAAGCACTTCATCACCTACTGCCCTCAGGGACGATGGTGGAGCAGTTTGAAGCGTGCGCCGTTCGCTGTCAAGGGGACGGCGCCGTGGCGGGCGTGGCGTGACGACGTTTCCTCGCATGATGATGTAGGCTCACCTGCGCACGGCTACGAGCGAAGGAGAGAGTGCTGATGGAGTTCGAGAGCGTCATCCGCGGCCGCCGGAGCATCCGTGCCTACACCAGTGAAGCCGTGCCCGAAGAACTGATCCGCGAGATCCTGGAGAGGTGCGCTGGGCGCCGTCGTGGCGCAACACGCAGGCGTGGAACGTCTGCCTCGCCGCTTTCGACCGCGGCCTCGGCGCCTGCATCGTCGCCACGGTGATCCGCTACCCGGACCTGCTGCGCCGGCTGCTGCCCGGCGCCGAGGACAAGCGCTTCGTGGTCCCGGTCACGCTCGGCTCTCCCGTGGCCGGGTCCCCGGCCAACACCGTCGAACGCTCACGCGCCGACCTCGACGAGCTCGTCACCTGGGTGTCGTAGGCCCCCCGGCTGAACCGTGCCGCTGCTGAGCCGCATCACCGACGAGGACGCGCACGGGCGCCGCTGGGAGCTGCTCGCGCTGACCTCGATCGGCGCCTTCATGGGGCCGCTGGACGGCTCGATCGTCTCCGTGGCGTTGCCGGTCATGAGCCCCGACCTGCACCTGAGCTTCGCCGCCTCGATGTGGGTCCAGGCGGCGTACCTGCTGGCGACGGCCGTGCTGCTCATCCCGCTGGGGCGGCTCGCCGACCAGCACGGCCGCGTGCGCTTCTACCTCATCGGCACCGCCGTGTTCACCGCCGGGTCGCTGCTGGCCGCGCTCAGTGTGAACGGCGCCTGGCTCATCCTCAGCCGCGTGATCCAGGGAGGGGGCGCGGCCCTCATGATCGCCACGTCCGCCGCCATCGTCACCGCCGTCTTCCCGCCGCGGGAGCGCGGCCGTGCCCTGGGCATCAACGTCATGGCCGTGTACATCGGCCTCAGCATCGGACCGCCGCTCGGCGGCATCCTCGCGGACACCCTGGGGTGGCGCTCCATCTTCCTCATCAACCTCCCCATCGGCCTCGTCGTGCTGGTGTGGGGCTGGATGATGCTGCCGCGCGGCGAGCGGGCGCAGGACGCTCCGCGCGTCGACTTCGCCGGCGCGGCGCTGCTCGGGGCCTTCCTGATAAGCCTCCTCGTGCCGCTCACCTTCGCGTCCGAGTGGGGGTGGGCGGCACCGCTCACGCTGACGCTGCTGGCGCTCGCGGCCGTATCGCTCGTCGGTTTCGTGGTCGTCGAGCGGCGCGTCGACGCGCCTGTGCTGGACCTCGACCTGCTGGTGCACAACCGGCTGTTCGCGGCCGCCAACACGGCGGCGCTGCTGAACTACATGGCGCTGTACGCGATCGGTCTGCTCACGGCCATCTTCCTCGAGGTCGTCCAGGACCGTTCGGCGTCCCTGACGGGCTGGCTGATGCTCAGCCAGCCGCTGCTGATGGCCGCGCTCAGCCCGTTCGCGGGACACCTGAGCGACAGGGTCGGCTCGCGCGTGCTGGCGACGGGCGGCATGGTCACCATCGCCTTCGGGATGGTGCTGCTGGCCGCCATGCCCACCACTGCCCCCGTGTGGCAGGTGGCGGCGGACCTCGCTGTGGTGGGGCTGGGGATGGCGGCCTTCAGCGCGCCCAACACGTCGGCCATCATGGGCAGCGTGCGTCGCGACCAGCTCAGCGTGGCGAGCGCGTTCCTCGGCGCCATGCGCACCGCAGGGATGGCGCTCAGCGTGGCCCTGCTCGGAGGCATCGCCGCGAGTTCGCTGGGCGCCGCCGGCGGGCGCCTGCTCTTCACGCACGGGCGCGATGGGGGAGCCGCCGGCCTCGCGGCGCAGGCCGTGAGCGGCTATGCCCAGGGCTACCGCTACGCCATGATCACCGGCGCCGTCCTGGCCCTCGTCGGCGCCGCCGTCTCGCTCACCCGCGGCGCTCACGACGCGCGGGTCTGACCGGGGGGTCGACCCGCGAGGCCGCGCGCGTCTGAGACGCGGTCCGCGAGCCTGCCGACGCGCCACTCACGTTTTTCACTATGGTCACAGGCTTATCCCGCAGGGCCGGGGGCCATGTGCCATGTATGCGGACGGGATCTGACCCGTCACACGAGGAGGGCGTGGGCACTGTCGGGACGGCATGGCCGGCGTTCGGAGGTGACATCATGACAAGCACAGTGCAGAGACGGATCGCTGCCACCGGCGGCGTCGTTCTGCTTGCGCTGGCGGTGTTCGTACTGGCGGTCTCGATCGCTCAGGCTGCGCGACCCTTGACGCAGTTGCAACGAGCCCACGGCAGCGCCGACGTGGCGTACGCCACGACGCCCTTGAGCCAGCTGCAGCGCGCTCACGGCAACGCCGACATCACCTATGCGGCGGCGCCCCTGACGCAGCTGCAGCGGGCGCACGGCGCCGCCGACGTGACGTATGCGGCGGCCGGACCGGCCGGCAGCGCCACCAACGTCGGCAGGGACGGGGTCTTCGTGAAGACGACTCCCGTGGCGGCAAGCACGGCCGGGATCATCGGCGGGATCGCAGTGACGGCGCTCGTCGTCGCGCTCGTCGCCTTCCTGGCGTCGGGCCGGCGCGCGAGCAGGCGCGGAGAGCTGGCGCCGGTCACGAGCCTGGTCCAGTCGCCTAGCGGGAGCACGGCGACGCAGTACGAGGACCGGGAGCGCAAGGCGGCCTGACGGCCGTGGACTGATGGCGCCGCCCTCGCTGTCTGAGGCCTCGGCGCTCTCCGCGACGCCGGGTCGCGCTCTGCGCCCGGCGCTCAGCGCCAGGTCAGCCAGCGCGCCGGGTTCTCGGTCATGAGCCGGCGCAGCTCGGCGACGTCGACGCCGTACTCCGCGAGCTGCATGCGGGTGACCACGTCCTGCGAGAGCAGCACGCGGTCGCGGTAGCCGGCCTCCAGCAACTCCGCGACCCCGGCCACCCGCTGGCGGTCGCTGTGGACGAAGTGCTCGGCCGTGGCGGCGATCTCGCCCCAGCCGAAGAAGTCGTCCGCAAGGAGCGCGAGGACCCAGATGCCCACCGTCAGTCACGGCCTCCTTGCGGAGCCTCGCGGCAATGTCGTCGTCGAGAGTCTCATCAGTACCCCTCGCTGAGACGGTCCCGCGCGGGTGCGCGCAACCGGAGTCTTGTTGTCCCGATAAGGAGGTGAGTGCCCGGGGATGGTGGCACGGAAACGTCGCGCCCGTCCCCCAGTCACGGGCGGCGGGCGCTCCGGCGCGGCGCGGCCGGCAACGGCAAACGGGCCGGGGAGGCGGCTACGCCTCCCCGGCCCGTTTGCGGACCGACTACTGCTGGCTGGCCGTCACGTCACCGGCGGAGGTGGCGGAGGAGTGGGGCTCTCCGGCGGCGCCGGCTCGGCCGGCGGCGGCGTGGGGGCCGCAGCGTCGGCGGGCGGCGTCGTGGGAGGCGCAGGCTCAGCCGGCGGCGGCGTAGGCGGCGCGGCCTGGGCTGGCGGCGGCATCAGCGGCTGCGGCTGCACCGGCTGCCCGAGAGGCGGAGGCGGAGCCATCGGCTGCCCGGGAGGCGGCGCCATCGGCTGACCAATGGGCTGCCCCATCGGTTGCCCGTATCCCGGCGCTACGTTCGCGACCTGCTTGTACTGGTAGTTCCCGAAGCCGAGGACCAGGTACATGATCGCCGAGAACAGCCAGAGCAGGATGCCGAAGCCCGTGCCCTGGCCGAAGTTCTTGGCGACGTCGAGGGCGAGGAGCAGGGACAGCACTATGACGCCGATGAGGAGGATCCAGCCGAGGATGGGGATCCAGCCGAGCAGCAGACCGCCCAGCATGACCCAGAACCACCAGATCGGCCGCCCGGCGATCTGCACCCAGATGTACATGTTGTAGAACGGGATGATCGCCGCCCAACCGGGGTGTCCGGCCTTGATGAAGGTCTTCCAGAGTCCGATGACGACTATGACGTAGAAGGCGATCATCAGCAGGAACATGACGGCTGCCCCTGCTCCACCCGCCGAGTAGCTGTAGCTGTAGTTCATGAGCTTCTCCTCCTTGCATTGGCCCAGTCGGGTCGTTCGCGTGAGTCTTCAGCGTTCTGCGTGGATATGATTCATGACTGCGTGTTCCCTACCTGCGGCACGCCTCCTGCACTGCCGTTCTTATCGGGTTCATACGACTCGACCTTGAGTCCGGCGACGGGCCTGCCCTCGGACCGGCGCGAATGCGTGTACTCCAGCCACGGGAGCTCGGTGCGGCCCGCGGTCCACGGGGGCGACAGAAGGGAATCGCGGTGAAGTGTGAGTCACGGTGGTGCAAAGCTCGCGGCGTTGTCGGAGTGCCGGCATCTGCGGCTTCTACACGGGAGCTCGCCGGATGAGCCGGCTGCCACAGCGCATCGCCACGGGCGTGTACCAGATCGCCTTGGGCGGCGTGAACGCGTTTCTGATCGACGTTGACGACGACGGGGTGGGGACGGCGGCGCCGGCCGCCGGCGGGGGCACCGCCCCCGGCGGCCTCGTGCTCGTCGACACCGGCGTGGCGCGCAGCGCCGCACGTATCGGCGCGGCCATCCGCGACCTCGGCCGCGCGCTCGGCGACGTGCGCGCGATCGTGGTCACGCATCTGCACCGCGATCACACGGGCGCGCTCGCCGAGGTGAAGCTCCGCACCGGCGCCGAGGTGTGGATGCACCCGGCCGACGCGGCGCTCGTACGCGAGGGCGTGTTCGCGCGCCCGCTCGAGCCGGGGCCGGGCCTCGTGCGGAGCGCCATCGCGCGGCTCAGCGAGAGGCGGCCGGCGCCGAGTGGCGAGCCCATCGTCGTCGAGCACGAAGTGCACGACGGAGAGACCCTGCCGTTGGCCGGCCTGCGGGCCGTGCACACGCCGGGGCACACGGCCGGTCACCTGGCTCTGTTGCTGCCGCGCAGCGGCGGCGTCCTCTTCGTCGGTGACGCCACCACCAACTTCCTGCGCCTCGGCTGGGGGCCGATCTACGAAGACGTGGGGGAGGGGGAGCGGAGCCTGACCAGACTGGCGGCTCTCGACTTCCAGGTGGCCGCCTTCGCCCACGGCCGCGCGATCCGCGCGCACGCCGGCGAGCGCTTTCGCGCTCGCTGGCCCTCCGCGTGCTGACGCGGCCGTGCAAAGGCCCTCGAGCTAGTCACAACAACCGAAAATCCCTTGCGTTCACGCGGTTCTGGATGCGGGCCAAGGGCGCCAAACCCAGGCTCACCACCTACAAGCGGAGCTACGCTGCGGGTGAGCCCATCGAGGTCTTGTGGGAGAACGCGCCCGCCAATCGCTGGGACTGGCTCGGCGTGTACAAGGCCTCGGCGGCCGACCCCATGGTCGACTCCTACCTGATCTGGCAGTACACGGGCGCCGCCGCCTCGGGCACGATGGCCGGACCTCCCGCGGGCGCACTGGCGCTTGACGACACCGCCTGGGGCGAGCCCTGGCCGCTGCCGTCGGGCAAGTACAAGGTGTTCTATTTGCTGGCCGACGGCTACGAGTCGGTGGCCGGGGCGAGCTTCACGGTGACGATGTGATCGCCGGGAGACGGCGCGACCGGGTCGCGCCGGTCACCGGCCGGACCTTCGTCCTCGACGGCGGGCTGAAAGGCTAGTCCGCCGCGGCGACGAACGCGTCGATCTCCGCGAGGAGCTGGGTCTGGCGCGCGGCGGGCAGCCACGACGCCGTGATCGAGTTGCGCGCCAGTGTGGCGATGTCGTCCCGGTCGAGGTCGAGCGCGTGCTGCACGGCGGCGTAGTTGGCCGCCAGATAGCCGTCGAAGTATGCGGGGTCGTCCGAGTTCACGGTGACGCGCAGGCCGGCGTCGAGCAGCCGCTTGAGCGGGTGCTGAGAGAGGTCCGGCGTGACCTTGAGTTCGAGGTTGCTGAGCGGGCACATGGTCAGCGGGGTCTGCTCGCGGGCGAGGCGCTGCTGCAGGGCCGGGTCGTCGATGGCGCGCACGCCGTGGTCGATGCGCGCCACCTTCAGTAGATCGAGGGCCTCGGTGATGTACTCCGCCGGGCCCTCCTCGCCGGCGTGGGCGACCGTGAGGAACCCGGCCTCGCGGGCCACGCGAAAGACGTCCTCGAAGTCGCGTGGTGGATGGCCGACCTCGGCGGAGTCCAGCCCCACGCTGGCGATCACGTGGCGGTAGGGTCTAGCCATCTCCAGCGTGATCATGGCGCTCGCGGGACTCTGGTCGCGCAGAATACACATGATGAGGCGCGAGCTGACGCCGAGCTGCTGCTCGGCGTCCACGAGCGCGCGCCGGATGCCCTCGACGACCACGGCGAACGGCACGCCGCGCGGCGTGTGGCTCTGCGGATCGAAGAAGACCTCGACGTGCCGCGCGCCGTCGGCGTGGGCGCGGCGTAGGTACGCCATCGTGAGCTCGTAGAAATCCTGTTCGGTGACGAGCACCTCGACGCCGGCGTAGTAGAGGTTCAGGAAGTCCTGCAGGTCGTTGAAGTGGTAGGCGGCGCGGCACTCCTCGGCGGAGGCGCAGGGCAGCGCAACGCCGTTGCGTTCGCCAAGCTCCAGCAGCATCTCGGGTTCGAGCGTGCCCTCGATGTGCACGTGGAGCTCCGCCTTAGGGATGTCGCGGATGAACGCGTCCATGGTGTGGTCGTCGGGCACGGGTGCCTCCTGCGTCACGGTTGGGGGGCTTCTACCCACCCGCGGTTCCATCGTCACCCGGTGATACGCTGCGAACGATGAAGAGCGGAGGATCACGGGGATGACGGCCGGGAGGAGCCGGTGACGCGGGGCACGGCGCCGCGGAGAACGGCGCTGCACCTGAAGGTGCTGGCCCTGGCGCTGGCTCTGGCGGCCGTCGTGCTGCTCGGCGGCTGCGGGTCTGCTGCGACGACGGCCGGCTCGGGCGGGGACGCCTCCGGCGGCGTCGCGGCGACGGGCGCGGCGACGCAGGCGCCGTCGGCGCAGCCGACGGCCGAGCCGACGCCGGCGAGAACGCCGAAGACGCCCCAGCCCACGCCGTCGGCCACCCCGACCGGCTCGACCGCGTCTGGCGGCGTCGGCAAGGGCGCCTCCGGCGCCTCCTCCGGCGCCACCACGGTGGTCTTCGTCGACGTGGGGCAGGGCGACGCCAGCGTCATCAAGTCGGGCTCCTGGTCGGGCCTTGTCGACGGCGGCCCGCCGGGCTCTGAGCCGGCCATCGAGGCGGCGCTGGCCAAACTCGGCGTGCGCCGCCTCAGCGCCATCGTCGTCTCGCACATGCACGCCGACCACACGGGCGGGCTCCCGCGCATCGTGAGCGAGTGGCGGCCGCGCACGGCCTACATGGCCGGGACGCCCACCTCGGCTCTGGCCGGCGCCCTGCGCGGCGCAGGGACTACAGTGGTCCAGGCCCGGCGCGGCGCCACGATGCGATTCGGCTCGGCGCGCGCCGAGGTGCTCAGCCCGGCCGGTCTCTCCGGCGACGCCAACAGCGACAGCGTCGTGCTGCGTCTCGACGCCGGCGGCAAGAGCTTCCTCTTCCCCGGTGACTGCACCGGGCCCAACGAGGCCGCGGTGGGAAGCATCTGCGCCCGCGGCCCGCCCATCGACGTGCTCAAGGTCGCGCACCACGGGTCGAGGTACTCCACCACGTCCGCATTCCTCGCGGACACACGCCCGAGAGTCGCCGTGATCTGCGTGGGGCCCAACTCCTACGGGCATCCCACGCCGGCGACCGTGGGACGACTGCTCGCCGCCGGTTCCCGCGTCTACACCACCTGGAGGAACGGCAGCGTCACGTTCACGGTGTCGGCCACGGGAGCGATGAGCGTCTCCTTCTCGCGCTCGTCGCAGGCCGTGAAGAAGGCTGCTGCGGCGGGCGGCGGGGGAGGCGGCGGCGCGGCCACAGGGGCCGGCGCGGGGCCCGCGTCGTCCCGGGCTTCAGGCGGCACGATCGTGTACGTCACCAGGACCGGCGAGTGCTACCACGCCGACGGCTGCCGGTACCTCTCCAGCAGCCGCATCCCGATCGCTCTGAAGGACGCTCGCGACAAGTACCGGCCGTGCAGCGTGTGCGACCCGCCCATCTGACGCCGCTCCGAACCGGCCGGCCCGCCGGCGGCGGCCCTCAGTCGCCGTTCGGGACGAAGCGCGCGACGTCGGGCTCCGGGAGGTGCTCCCAGGCGCCGTGGACGCCTTCGTGCGCGGCGCCGAGCTCCACGTGGAGCATGGCGATGCCGAAGTCGATGGGCGCCGTCCAGTAGGTCTTCTCGGCGCGGCCCATCACGAGCGCGCCATCCTGGATGCGGAACCGCCAGGGCTGCTTGTTGGCGCCCGACGGCGCCACGCGGGCAGCCTCCACGGCCGCGACCGCCCAGGCCGGCCACGCCGCGCTCGCCGGCCCCTCGAAGCCGGCCTGCCCCAAGCCGCGCGTGAGGTCCGGCGCGATCTCCTCGACCTGGCGGCGGGCGGCGGAGCGCACGGCCTTGCTCATCATGCGCTCCACGACCTTCTTGCGCTCGAGGGGGTGACCCACCGGGGTGACGGCGACGACGTGCTCGCCGCGGTGAAGACGTACCAGGGCGGCGGCAGTCTTGCGGTCGAACATCCCGGCGACCCAGCACGTACCGAGCCCGAGGCGGGTCGCCTCGAGGATGAACGCCTCGCCCACGTAGCCGACCTGTGTCTCGCTGCCCTTCGGCCCGATGAAGGCGGCCGTCCACGGGGCTCCTTCGACGCGCCCGTAGGCGCCGCCGAAGCGGTCGAGGAGGCCGGTGAAGACGCCGCCGTCGCCCTCCACGAGTGCGGCGCGGGCGCCGGGCGCGAGCTGGAAGCCGTCGCAGAAGGTGCGAAGCGCTTCGAGCGCCGCCGGGGCGACCTTGCGGTCGCCGTAGCGGCGCCGCGACCTGCGTACGGCGATGGCGTCGTACCAGGCGGGGTCGAGCGCCGGCCGATGGCTTGCGGCCGGGCCGGCCCCCGCCGTCTCTGTGGCCGCCGGAGCGTTCACGCCGACGCTCACACGAGCTCCTCGCCGGCGTGCGGCCCCGGCCCCATGTCCCACACCGAGTCCACCGTGATGCGCACCACATACTTCATGGGTGGCAGGTGAAGCTCCTCGCTGACGGCTTTGAGCTTCTCGTTCACCGTGTCGAACACCTCACCGTGGTCGATGAGCTCGGCGCGGCCCTTCACCTGCATGGCCACCTTGCGCTCGGGATCGTGGATGCCCACCGCCACCCTGGGGTCGTGCTCCAGGTTCTCACGCGTCTTGCGGCTGAACATGTCGGCGAAGTAGAGGTGCTCGTCGTCGAGCAGGGCGCCGCTGCCCTTGATGGACACATTGGGCATGCCGTCCGGCCCAACCGTGGCGACCCACACGTTGTGACCGCCGGCGAGCAGGTCGTGGAGCTCCTCAGGGATACTGGTCATGGCCACACCTCCGGTCTGTCTCTCGCGCTCATACTACCCATCGTGCGCGGCGCAGCAACGTTGGCCTCGAGACGCGTCGTCGCAGCACCGCCCCCGCCGACTCGGGTGCCGCGACGAGTGCGACTCCCCGTGACGCGAGGGGCGCGGTCCGGTAGCCTCCTCCTCAGGCTGGTGTGACTTGGGCGAGGAGGGGACATGGGTGCAGGCTGGACGACCGTTGACATCCCCGGTCAGAGTGGGCGCGTGGCGGTGGTCACCGGCGCGACGGGCGGCATCGGCTTCGCCACCGCCCGTGAACTGGCGCGCGCCGGCGCGACCGTGGTGCTCGCCGTGCGCGACGAGGCACGCGGCGCGGTGGCACGCCTCGACCTGGCCAGTCTGGCCTCGGTGCGCGCGTTCGCGGCGCGGTTCGCCGACGAGCACGAGGGCCCCGACATCCTCGTGAACTGCGCCGGCGTCATGGCCGTGCCGTACGCCGTTACGGAGGACGGTTTCGAGATGCAGTTCGGCGCCAACCACCTGGGCCACTTCGCCCTCACGGGCCTCCTCATCGATGGCATGCTCGGTCGCGCCGACGCCCGGGTGGTCACGGTGAGCAGCTTGAACCACCGGCGCGGTCGCATCGATTTCGACGACCTGCAGGCGCAGCGCTCGTACGACCCGTGGGCAGCCTACGGCCAGTCCAAGCTCGCCAACCTGCTCTTCGCCTTCGAGCTCGACCGCAAGCTGAGGGCGGCGCACGCCTCCGTGGCGAGCCTTGGGGCGCACCCGGGATACTCGAACACGGGCCTTCAGGCACGGATCGGCAATCCTGTCGTGCGCCGCTTCTTCATGACCCTCAATCGCTTTCTCGCGCAGTCGGCCGACGTGGGAGCGCTCCCCGAGCTGTACGCGGCCACGGCGCCGGGAGTGCCGGGCGGGACGTACGTCGGCCCGGACGGCCGCGGCGAGGTGCGCGGGCATCCCGCAGTGGCGTTCGCCAGCGCGGCGGCCTGTGACCCGGGGCTCGCGGCGCGCTTGTGGACCGTCTCCGAGGAACTCACCGGCACCGTGTACCCGCGGCTCGACGCCGCTTTCGAGTAGGCCGCGATGGCGGGGGTCAGCTCGGCGACGGCTCGACGGCCAGCAGCGCGATGCCGCTGCCCATCGGCAGCCTCGCCGCCGCGAGCCGCTAGCCGAGCCCGAGCCGCCGCCGCGCCTCGGCCGGCGTGGCGACGGGGCGTCCCAGCTCAGCGGCGAGTCTGACGACGCGCTCGACGAGCTGGGCGTTGCCCGTCGCCAGCTCGCCGCGGCGATAATAGATGTTGTCCTCGAGGCCCACGCGCACGTGGCCGCCCATCGGCATGGCCATCATCGCCATCTGCAGCTGGGCGCGGCCGATGCCGATCACCGACCAGGTCGCGTCGCCGGGGATCATGTCGACGGCGTTGGCCAGCGCCCGCGCCGTGGCCGGCATGCCGAACTTGCTGCCGAAGACGAACTGGAAGTGCAGCGGCGCCGGGATCAGTCCCTGCTCGTGATACCGCAGCGCCGTGACGATCATGCCGCTGTCGAAGCACTCGAGCTCGAGCTTGACGCCGTGCTCGCGGGCCGCGGCGGCCGCGGCGTCGAGGAAGTCTGTGTCGTTGAGAAAGACGCCGGCTTCGGTGTTGATGGAGCCGGCGTCGAACGACGCCATCTCCGGATTTAGCGCCAGCGGCGCCAGCCGCTCCTCGATGCTGAGGTTACGCCCGGGGATGCCACTCGTGGTGAGGCAGAGGATGGCCTCGGTCTCGGCGCGCAGG
>Ga0209840_1000281_pt1 | contig 11259 bp, 9 predicted proteins | sample PersoiDNA2013190_FD_185802 | JGI IMG/M metagenome (GOLD analysis project Ga0209840, IMG submission 185802) | Permafrost soil microbial communities from the Arctic, to analyse light accelerated degradation of dissolved organic matter (DOM) -... | ecosystem: Environmental > Terrestrial > Soil >... | reverse complement strand
CTTCGTGCCGCCGGAGTACCCCGGCGCGGCGTCCGGCGCCGAACTGATGGTCATGATGCTCGAAGGCAGCGCCGCGGAGCGCCCGCCGTTCCCCGGCGGGCCGGCGGCGCCCGCCACGACCCCCTGAGTCCATCGGCAAGGGGGGCATCAGGCGGCGCCCCTGACGCTCCTACTGTGGAGCCGTAACGGCCTTCTTCAGAGGCGTCGCGCGATCGAGCACGGCCCAGACGATCAGCCGGTGGCTGGCGAAGTAGGGTGGCGTGCAGGTCGTGAGCACCAGGCCGTAGCCCCGGTCGCGAAGCACGCCGACGTCGTCGGGCAGGACCACCGTCGTCTTGGCGACCGCGTAGCGGAACCGGGCGTACGGCGTGTCCAGGAAGATGCGGTCGCCACGCTTCAGCCTGTCGAGCCCGTAGAAGGGGGCGCCGAAGGTCGTGCGGTGACCCGCGACGGCGAACGGCTCGCCAGCTCCGGGCAGAGGCGTGAGGCCGTAGTGCACGGGACCGTTATGGAGAAGGGCGCGGTCGGCGCTGGGGTCGAGGCTCGCGGAGCCGCGGGCGCCTTGCTGCACGAGACGATCGAGGTCGATGCGGGGGATCCGCAGGCGCCCGATCGGGTTGCCCGCCTTCAACCGGCCGCCGTAGAGCACGGCCAGGCGGCGCACGATCTCCGCCGTGGGGACGTCGTGCGAGCGCGCGCCGACGTTGGCCGCCGCCACCGTCGAGAACGCAGCGCTCTGGTCGCGGTAGGCGGCATCCAGCCGGGTCTGCTGCACCTGGGCGTACCCGGCAGACCAGAACGGATACGCGAGCACGAGCCCGCCGGCGATCAGCAGGATGTCGGCCAGCCGGCGTACCCAGCGGCTCCGGCCGGAAGGAGCCGTGGCGCCTGGCCCGGTCTGCCGCTCGGGCGTGGTCGCGCCGCGCGCGCCTTGCCTTTCGTTGTCCATCGCTTCCATGGATGCATGGTACCCGCCGCTTCCGGACCCGACAAACGCGCGAGACTCGCGCGGCTCTCCAAGGAGGCCACGATGCGTCCCGCAGCAACGTTCCTATGGGCTGAGCACGCCGCTGCCGGCGGTCGCCAGCCCGCGTGTCTTCGTGCCTGAGGTGGTGTACTGTGGCGGCGGCACGACCAGGTTCACGATCGGCGGCGGCGAAGCGCACGAAGTGGAGACCCGGAGATGACGAACACCCTCACCCACACCATCGGCACGGCAGGCCGTCTGGCGATCCTCTCGCGGGAGGAGCTCGAACGACTCGACGCCGCGGCGCTCGAGGTGTTGGCCGAGGTCGGCGTGTCGATCCCGTCCGAGAAGGCGCGCGCCGCGCTCGCCGCCCAGGGGGCGGCCGTCGACGGCGCGCGCGTCAGACTGCGGCCCGAGCTTGTACGGCGCCTGGTCGACCTGGCGCCGCCGAGGATGACCCTCGGCGCCAGGGCCGCCGCGCCTCTCGTCACCGGCGAGCGCTCCCTCATGACCACCGACGGCTGCTGCGTCGAGATCTACGACCTCGAGAGCGGCGAGAAACGTGGCACCACCGCCGCCGACGTGGCGACCATCTCGCGGGTGGTCGACGCCACGCCCGAGATCGACTTCTGCTGGCCGGCGGTGAGCGCCCAGGACCGCCCCGCGGACGTGCGCGGCCTGCACGAGCTCTACCTGGCCATCGCCAACACCGGCAAGCACGTGCAGACCGTGACGGTCGTCGAGCCGCACCTGGCGGGGGTCGCCGTCGAGATGGCGCGCGCCGTGGCCGGCGGCGACGAGCGGCTGCGCGCCGAGCCGCCCATCAGCGCGTTGCTCGGCACGGTCACGCCGCTCGGCAACGACGCCGGAACACTCGAGGCCGGCCTTGTCTTCGCGGCGGCCGGCGTCCCTATCGGCTTCGTGACCATGCCCATGGGCGGCTCCACGACGCCGATCACGATGGCCGGCTCCCTGGTCGTGGGCATCGCCGAGGCGCTCAGCGCCGTCTGTGTCATCCAGGCCGCCTTCCCGGGCGCGCCGGTGTTCATCTGCTTCATCCCGAGCGTGATGGATCTCAAGACCGGCGACTTCACCGGCGGCGCTCCGGAAGACACCATCATGGGCGCCGCCGTCGGCGACGTGGGCCAGTTCTACGGCCTGCCCACCCAGTGCGGCGTCAACTCGTCCGGCGCCAAGCTGCCGAGCTGGCAGTCCGCCCTCGACGACACGACCACCACCTACCTCTCCCTGGCCTGCGGCGTCGACCTGCTCACCGGGGTGGGCATGGTCTCGGGCGGGCGCATTTTCAGCTACGAGGAGATGGCGCTGGCCGCCGATACTCTCACGCAGGCGCGCACGATCGCCCACGGCATCGATTTGACGAGTATCGGCGGGTCGGCCGGCGGGGCGGCTTCGCCGGCCGCCGGCCCCTCCCTGATCGACGACCAGCCGCACCGCTATTGGAGCGCCGGCGGCCGCCAGACGGCTCTCGACCGTGCCCACGAGCGTGTGGCGCGGATCGCAGCCGAACACCGGCCGCCGGCGCTCGACCCGGCGCTCGACGTCGAGCTGCGCCGTCTGGCCGGCATCGACTGAGCTCCCAAACAGTCGCAACCAGGGTGTTCGCCCCAGTGCCCCACGCACGACCACACTTGTCTTTTGAGCTTGGTGCTGCATAAATCGGAATCAGATGCCGCCTGGGGGGAAGCGCGGCACGGTATGTCTCGATCGGCGGTGGGGGCCGCGCCCGCGACGATCGTTGTCAGACGCCCCTCGCGGCATGTCGGGATCAAGTCAGCCGGAAAGGACGGAGGCATGAGAAAGCGCAAGACCTACATTGTGGTGGCCGTACTCCTCGTCGCGATCGTGGGGATGATGGGGCTCGCCATAGGCTGCGGGAGTAGCGGCGGCGGCAGCAGCAGCAGCCCGAGCGCCAGTCCCACGGGCGGCGCCATCAGCGGTTCCGCGATGGAGCGGGCGACCGCCATCCTCGGTCATGAGCCCACGGGCCTCGCCCTGGACATCGTCACCAAGGGCGAAGTCGTCGTCGCCAACGACTCCGACTACGCGCCGCAGAGCTCCGTCGACAAAGTGACCAAAGAGGTCGTGGGCTTCGACGTCGATGTCGCCAAGGGCATGGCCGAGATCCTCGGCCTCGGCATCAAGTGGGAGCACCCGGTGTGGGAGACCATCCCCAGCGGCCTGGTGAACGGCCGCTATGACGTCTCGATCGGCTCGATGACCTCCGCCATTGACGGCCAGCGCACGGACCCGATCATCGCCGAGCGCTGGAAGACCCTCGACTTCAGCGAGCCGTACTACTACACCTCGGGCCAGATGTTCGTGAAGAAGGGCGGCATGCAAATCACCGGCCCGCAGGACGTCGCTGGCAAGACCGTCGGCGTGGGTGCACAGACCACGTACTACACGTGGCTCAAGGACAAGACCAAAGCGGCCGTCAAGACCTATAACACCGACGTCAATGCGTTCCCGGACCTCCTCAACGGCAACATCGACTTCGTGATGACCGCCGGCCCGACTGGCCAGCAGGCCATCCTCGAAGGCAAGCCGATGGAGTTCTCCGGCAAGCCCCTCTACTACGAGGATCTCTCGATGGCCGCCAAGAAGGGCGAGGCCGACTGGGTCGCCCTCCTGACCTACACCGTGCAGCAGATGCACGAGAACCGCGCCCTCACCGCGATGTCCAAGCAGTGGTACAACGGCATCGACCTGACCGTGAAGCAATAGCCTACGGTCTCACGGTGAGTCCTTCGGGACGCGCCGCCTGACTTCGCGCGGCGGGGGCGGCTTCTTCGGCGCCCCCGCCGTAGCCATTTCAAGGAAAGGTTCGTACAAGATGCACAGACGCGCAGGGTTCGCGAGCAGCGGCCTCTTCGCCGCGCTGCTCGCGCTCGTCTTGACCGCGCTCTCGCCGGTGGCGCTGGCGACCAGCAGTGCGAGCCCGTCGCCCGCGGCAGCCGCAGCCGCGCCAAAGGGCGTCCCGATCGTCCTTGGGGTCATCCCAGACCCCACCGGTCAGCGCACGAAGTGGTCCGGGGACCTCATCAACGTCAACCTGGATCTCAACGGCGCCGTGCTCGACGCCGGAGCCTCCACGGTCACCGTCAATGGTGAGCAGATCACGCTGTCGACGCCCGCCAGCCTGGTCTACCTCGCCCCGGCCAACCCCACGTTGCAGATGCTCTGGAACGACCCCAAGTTCGCCAAGGGCGAGTTCACCTTCGAGATCTCTCTTGTCAGCGAGAAGGGCGCGCCGCTCCAGATCTACGACGCCGCCAACAACAAGGTCGTCGACAAGTATTCCTGGACGTTCAAGTCCGCAGGCGAGGCGTCGGGCGGCAGCCTCATCAACTTCGACGTCATGAAGACATGGTTCTGGTACATCGCGGCCGGCAGCATCGTCACCGTCGAGCTCACCATCATCTCGATCGCCCTGGCCTGCCTCTTCGCCCTCTTCGGCTCGCTCGGACGCCTCTCCAAGAAGATGACCTTCAAGCAGGCGTGGGACCGCTATCAGAGCCGCGAGTACATGTTCAGGATGGTCCTGGGGCGCATCCCCTACTGGATCGCGACCTTCTATACCTCGCTCTTCCGCGGCACGCCGCTGCTGCTGCAGATCTTCGTGATCTACCAGGGCGCGCCCGAGGTCATCAAGGCGTTCGGACTGCCCGACACGTACAACCCGCCCGCCTTCTGGTCCGGTGTCGCGGCACTATCGCTGAACTACGGCGCCTACCTCACCGAGGTGTTCCGCGCCGGCATCCAGGCGGTGCCCAAGGGCCAGAACGAGGCCGCCTGGGCGATCGGCCTCAGCGGCTGGCAGACGCAGCGACGCATCGTCCTGCCGCAAGCCTTGAAGATCGTCATCCCGGCGGTGGGCAACGACTTCATCGCCCTCATCAAGGACACCTCGCTGGTGTCGGTCATCACCGTCGAGGAGCTCCTGCGCCGCGCCCAGCTCGCCGGTTCGGCCTCGCTGAACAACTTTTCCACCCTGCTGGTGGCGGCGGCCTTCTACTGGGCGCTCACGATCTTCTTCAGCTTCTGGCAGGCGAAGCTCGAGACGCGCATGGCGCGCGACAAGGCCCGCGAGAAGGAGAAGGGGAAGAAGTAACATGGCGAAATCTACCTCAACTCCCAGCTACGACAGCGAGGGGCGCGAGCTCATCGTCAAGGTCGAAGGACTGCAGAAGTACTTCGGCAAGAACCACGTGCTCAAGGGCATCGACCTCGAAGTGTTCAAGGGCGAGGTCGTGGTGCTCATCGGGCCCTCCGGCTCGGGCAAGAGCACCTTCCTGCGCTGCCTCAACTTCCTCGAAGACCCGACGACCGGCGAGATCGGCATCGGCGGCGTCCATGTCACCTGCGGGAGTCGCGGCGGCGGGTTCAAGAGGGCGGTCCACGAGATCCGCATGAAGTGCGGCATGGTCTTCCAGGAGTTCAACTTGTTCCCGCACAAGGACGTCACCGAGAACGTCACCGAGGGCCCTATCCTCGTCAAGCGCGAGAAGAAGGAAGCCGCCATCAAGAAGGCGCAAGCGCTCCTGACCAAGGTGGGGCTGGCCGAGCGCATGGACTACTTCCCCAGCCAGCTCTCGGGCGGCCAGAAGCAGCGCGTGGCGATCGCCCGCGCGATGGCCATGGACCCCGTGCTGATGCTGTTTGACGAGCCGACCAGCGCGCTCGACCCCGAGCTCATCGGCGAGGTGCTCAAGGTCATGAAGGACCTCGCCGCGCAGGGCATGACGATGATCGTGGTCTCCCACGAGATGGGCTTCAGCCGCGAGGCGGCCGACCGGGTCGTGTACATGGACGACGGCTACTTCATCGAGCAGGGGCCGCCGAGCGAGGTGTTCTTCCACCCGCAGGACGACCGCACCAAGCGCTTCTTGCGGCACATCCTCCCCGAGAAGGAGCCGGAGCACGCCAAGGAGCTCGGCATCGTCGCGGTCGACCAGGAGTTGCCGGATCCCGACGCCGTCCCCCTGCAGGGGCCAGCCGGGGACGCACTGAACGAAGACAACCTGGCCGACACGGCCATCCCCAAGATTCCACTGTCGGACGGCCCCATGGGCGAGGCGCCCCTGCCTCCGGGCGACGAGAAGCTCTAGCCCTCTGACTCATGACTCGAGATCGAGGTCGTGATCGGCGACGGATGATTCAGTCGGGGTAGCGCCTGTCGACGATGAGCCGGAACAGGCGCGCCTGCGCGGCGTCGGCGACACCGCGCAAGCGGTCGCCGAACGACGCCGAGAGCACAAGGCTCGGATAGGACGGCAGCGGCAGCCGGGCCAGCGACCGGAGCCAAAGCCGTCCGCGACACACGTCCCGCTTCACGCGGTGCGTCTCGCTCTGCGAGACGATCATCTCCTCGGGTCCCGCCGGCTGAAGGCTCAGGTACCCGGCCGCAGCGGCGAGCAGGCGTTCCCCAGCGGGCGTGCGCACGATGACGTCGCTCACGCCGTCCGACCCCGCGAAGCGGTCGAGCCAGGCGTCGCCCACCGAGACGTCGGCGAGCTCGGCGAGCGCGTCCGGGCAGATGCGGCAGCGCGGCGGGGTCAGGGCCGCCATGTGGCGGCTCAAGTAGTCGGGGTAGTCCCGCCGGCGGAGCGCACCCCACCGCGTCTCCAGGCGCATGCCTCCCGGCCACCCCGGCCCCCGGTACGACACGTGGCGGAGCTCCGCGGGATCGAGCCCCGCCTGCCGCGCCGCGACGGCGGTCGCCCGGGGCTCGCAGGTGAGCCCGCAGAAGATGCCGAGGGCGAGCGTCACGCGCTCGCGCAGCCGCCGGGACCGCCGCCGCTCCAGGCGCAGCCCCTGGATGTGGCACGGCAAGCCCACCAGCGCGTAGCGGCCGGGCGCCTCCAGAATGTGCCGCAGCGTGGTGTTGACGGCGACCGCGGTGTACTTGGAGCCGCGGCACGCGGCGACCTCTTCGGGCGAGCGGCAGATCACGCCCTCGGCCTCCAGCGGGTTGGTCGCGCTCATCCGCACTGCCACCACGTCGTCCACGGCGCCGGTCTCGAGAGCCGCCTGCATGAGAGCTGTGGCCACGCCGCCGGAGGCTCCTGCGTGGCGCACTGCTCCGTCCGACGCCCAGCCGAACCAGAGCCCGCGCCAGGGGCCGAGGAAGTCCTCGCTGGGGGCGCCCTCATTGCGCTCGCGCCACCAGGCGCCCGGCGAGAAGTCGAGGCCCAGCCCCGGGCACGCCCCTCGCGGCTTGCCCCCTCTCCCCGCGCCTGCGAGGGAGTGTCGCTCATGGGGAAGATAAGGATCGCGGCGTTTCTTATCTTCCCTTGAACCACTACCAGGTCCCGGCAAGGGCGCAGGCCGGCGAGCGCCCGGGGTGTCGCCCGGAGCGGCGATCGTCCCCCATCTGCGCGGCGTCGAGCAAGTCGGCTCCGCGGAACGTCAAATGGTGTGCAGTCCTACAGGAGCGAAAGAGGTGCGGTATGAGCGAAGCTCGTTTGCAGATCTGGAGCGACGACGCCTGCAAGCGCGTACACGAAGCGACCCTGGAGGTGCTCGCCGACACGGGCATCGAGGTGCGGTACGCGCCGGCCGTCGAGATCTTCGCGAAGGCCGGCGCCAAGGTCGACGGCACGCGCGTGCGTATCCCCTCCGAGCTGGTCGAGGCCGCCATCGCCAGCGCCCCGCGCGACTGGACGATCAAGCCGCGCGGCGGCGGCACGGCGCCGCTCGTGCTCGACGCCCACCACAGCTACTGCGGCACCGGCTCCGACGTGCTGTACGTCTGCGACCCCGACACGCGCGAGCGCCGCCGCGTACGCAAGGCCGACGTCGAGGGCATGGCCGCCCTCTGCGAGAAGCTCCCCAACATCGACTTCGTAATGAGCATGGGCCTGCCCGAAGACGCGCCGCAGGCGATTGATGACCTCGCCCAGGTCGACGCCATGGTGCGTGGTACTCGCAAGCCGCTGCTGGTGGCGCCGCGCGACGGCCACATCCTGGCGAGGATGAAGGAGTTGACGGCGCTGGCCGGCGAGGCGGACAGCTTTGGCACCTACGCGATGCCGGTGCCGCCACTGCTGTTCGACGAGGACGGCGCCAGCAAGGTCATGGCCTCCGCCGAGCTCGACATACCGCTCATCTGGGCGCCGGCGCCCAACGCCGGCACCACGGCGCCGGCAAGCATCACGGCGGTGATCGTCGTCGCCAACGCCGAGGTGCTCGCCGGGCTGGTGCTCAGCCAGGCGGTCAAACCCGGGGCGCCATTCGTGTGGGGCGTCGGCGTCGGCGCCATGAACATGCGCACCATGAACGAGGTGTACTCGTCCGCGGGCTGCTTCCAGGGCCATCAGGCTCAGACCGATCTGGCGCGCTGGTACGACCTGCCGAGCTTCGCCTACGCGGGCCACACCGACAGCAAGGCGCTCGACGAGCAGTGGAGCGCCGAGGCCGCCCTCACCGCCATCCTCGGCAAGCTCTCTCGGGGGACCCTGCTGCACGACGTCGGCTACCTCGAGTGCGGCCTGCAGAGCAGCTACGAATCCATCGTGCTGGGCGACCATCTGATCGGCTACGCCAAGGCGTTCATGGCGCCGCTGCCCACCGACGACGAAGCCTTGGCTCTCGACGAGATCAAGGCCGTCGGGCCGGGCGGCAACCACCTCTCCCGGCCCTACACGCGCAAGCACTTTCGGCAGATCTGGCAGAGCGACCTCTTCGACACGACGCCGCACGACCGCTGGGAGGCGGAGGGCTCGCAGACGCTGCTCGACCGCCTCAAGGCGCGAGTCGCGGCGCTGCGCGCCGAACCGCGCGCCTTCGAGCTGGACGCCACAGCGAAGGCCGGCCTGGACGCCGTCCTGGCCGAGGTCGAGGCGCACCGGCCGGGCACCTGAGCGTCCAGGTACGAGGCTGACAGGAGGCCGCGAGTGGAGGCACAAAACCGCTGCACCGCCGCAGAACGCGGTAACCGTTCAGTCGGTCTACCCAAAGGCGCCGAGGAGGAGACCGCCGGGGGGCATAGGCAGGCCCTCACCCGCGCGCCGCGAAGCCCTTGGGCATGGAACGCGCCGAGGCTGAGGCGGTCTATGAGCAGGGACGTGAGACGGTCGTCGCTGTGCTCCTCGAGCTCGCGGCGCAGAACGCTCTGCTCAGGCGAGAGGTCGCCGAGCTGAGCGAGGCGAACCGGCGGCTTGAGATCCGCGTTGCCGACCTTGAAGAGCGCCGCGACCGAAACTCGCGCAACTCCTCGCTGCCCCCCAGCCAGGATCCACCCTCGGCGCCACCGCGGCCGCGTCAAGCGGCCTCGGGCCGGAGGGCCGGCGCCCAGCCGGGCCATCCGGGACGCGGTCGTCCGCTGCGGCCGATCGAGGCGCTCGATGAGCTCTTCGACCACTGGCCCGAGCGCTGCGCCTGCGGCCACCGATTCAGCGAGACAGAGCGTTGCCCCGTTGGCAAGCCCGCGCGCCATCAGGTCGCGGAGCTGCCGCCGACGGCGGTCATCCTCAGCGAGCATCACCTGCAGCGCCTGCGCTGCCCGGAGTGCGGCGCCACGGCGCGCGCCGCGCTGCTCGCCGGAGTGCCGCCGGGAGCCTTCGGCCCGCGCCTCCAGGCGGCGGTCGCCACCCTCGCGGTGCGCAACCGCGTCTCCAGGCGCGACACTACAGAGCTTCTGCGCGAGCTGTTCGGCGCCGCGCTCTCGACCGGCTCGATCGACGCCATCGTGCAGCGCGCGGCGCTGGCCCTCGATGAGCCCTACGAGGACCTCCTCGGCCACGTCCGCGCCGCGCCGGCGCTCAACATCGACTAGGGCCGGCTGGCGCCTGCGCGGCGGCAAGCGCACGCTTCAGGGGGGCGCTCACCGGCCGCGCCGCGGTCTTCCGCATCGCCGAGGGTCGTCACCGCCGCGAGGCCCAGGCGCTGCTTGGCGAGGAGTTCTCCGGCGTCACCTGCTCGGATCGCTGGTGGGCCTTTCGACTACCTCGACCCGCAGCGACGCCAGTTCTGCTGGGCCCACCTCGTGCGCGACCTCACCGCCCACAGCGAGGGGCTCGGCGCCCAGAAGCAGTTCGGCGCGGCCGGCCTTGAGATCGCCGCAGGGCTGTTCGCCGCCTGGGGTGAGTTCCGCGGGGACGCTGACCGCAACCGCCTGCTTGAGCGCATCGGCCCGCTCCAGGAGGAGCTCCGGGCGCTGCTCGAGGAGGCGGCGCGCAAAGCGGCCCGCAACCGTCGCCACCGCACCTTCGCGAGGAACCTGCTCAAGGGCTGGCCGGCGCTGTGGACCTTCGCCAGCGTGCCCGGCGTCGAGCCTACCAACAACCCCGCCGAGCGCGGCCTGCGCGGGGCGGTCATCTACCGCAAGCTCTCGCTGGGCAGCCAATCCGAGGAGGGCGAGCGCACCATCGAACGACTGCTCTCCGCCTCGGTCACCTGCCGCCTACAGCGCCGCTCGCTCTTCGCCTACCTCAGCGACGTGCTCGCCGCCAGGATCCGCGGCGACCCCATCCCGCTGCTCACCTGATTCAGCGGGGGACCGACTGAACGGTTACAGAACGCGCGGCATTTTGCCGCGCGCGGGGGCGGTGCTAAACTGTGCCCGTGCTCGCGGCCTCCATCAGCATCAGCACGATCAACCGCTCCTGCGGTCTGTAAGCCCGCCCGCTTCCCCGCGGACGGGCCCTCTTCTGCTGCCATCTCTCTCGCCCGCCCGCTGACCGTCCCCGCCCCCGAACCGTCACCGGACACACGCGAGGTCACCGCTCATGACTGCCAGGATCAACCCCATCGCCCCACGCCTCAAGTGGGACGTCCTCAGCCCCGGCGAGCTCGAACGCCTCCACGATGCCACCCTCGAGATCATGGAAGAAGTCGGCATCCGCTTCCCCAGCGACAGGGCGCTCACCGTGCTCGAGGAGAACGGCTGCGCGGTGGACCGCGCCACGCAGGTCGCCAAGCTGCCGCGCGCGCTGGTCATGGATGCGGTCTCCAAGGCGCCGGGCGAGTACGTGCTCGCCGGCCGCGACCCTGCCGCCGACATGCTCATCGACGGCAAGCACTGCTACCTGAGCAACGACGGCTCCGGCGTCTTCGTCTTCGACCACAAGACGGGTGAGAAGCGGCCCAGCACCAAGAACGACGCCGCCACCAGCGCCCGCTTTGTGGACGCGCTGCCCAACATCAGCTACTACTGGGGCCCCGTGGTCACCAGCCAGGACGTACCCCCGGCCACCAAGGCGCTCCACGACGCCGAGGCCGTTTTCAACAACACCAGCAAGCACTTCCAGACGGTGACCACGGTCGGC
>Ga0209840_1000279_pt1 | contig 11308 bp, 11 predicted proteins | sample PersoiDNA2013190_FD_185802 | JGI IMG/M metagenome (GOLD analysis project Ga0209840, IMG submission 185802) | Permafrost soil microbial communities from the Arctic, to analyse light accelerated degradation of dissolved organic matter (DOM) -... | ecosystem: Environmental > Terrestrial > Soil >... | reverse complement strand
CAGCCCATGGGGTGCGGGTCGTCGGTGAAGACGACGTGGGGGCCGACGAAGACGTCGTCCTCGATGGTCACGAGCTCGAGAAAGCAGCCGCTGTGGATGCGCACGCGGCTGCCGATGCGGTTACCGAGCTCGAGGACGGCGTTGGTGCCGATGCTGACGTCGTCGCCGACCTGGTTGTCCTCGCGGATGCTGGCGCCCTGGCCGGTCTGCAGGCGAGCGCCGAAGGTGCTCCCGCCGTAGATGGTGGTCAACTATTGGGTTGACGAGCACATATGACGGCGCCGATGGTGTCGACGCTGGAATACGTGGTCGTCCCGATCGACTGGTCCGCCCCAGCGACCACCTCGGAACTGACCTACTAGCCGCTCTTGAGAGCTCCGGCGCCGTGCCGTGCGGCGATGAGCGCGTTGAGTCGCTTCTTGAGGTCGGGGCTCGCGATCACGGTGCCGACGATCTGGAGCTCGACCGTCCTCAGCGTCGGGTCAACGTAGTCGGACGTCGACAGCGGATTCGCGACGTCGACGCAGTTCGCCTAGATCGGCTGCGCCGCCGCGGCGTTCGTCTTCGTCGGCATGACGAAGAGTCCATAGGCGCATCCGGTGGCCACGACGACGACCAGCAGCACGAGCCACTTACGCCGCCAGACGACGAGGTAGTCCCGCAGGGTGCGGCCTTCTGCTCTGTCCATACCCGTCACCATGTCGCAGTCATTGTCGCGCACGGGATCCGGCATGACTGATGAGGACGTGCGAGCGGCCTCGCCGGCCGCGCTACCAAGCGCACGACGTGCGCGGTGAGTGCCAGGATTGAGGATGAAGGCCCGCGGAGGCGATTCAGCAGGCGCCCCGGCACCGCAGCACGACGGCCACGGTCTTGAACATGATCTTGAGGTCGAGGAGTGGGCTCCACTCCAGGACGTAGGCGGAGTCCAGCTTGACGGCGTCCTCGAAGCACAGGTCGCTCCGGCCCGACACCTGCCACATGCCGGTCACGCCCGGCTTGACCAGCAGCCGTGTGAATTGGTCGGGCTCGTAGTGCTCGACCTCGCTGGGCTGAGACGGGCGCGGCCCCACTAGGCTCATCTCGCCACGAAGTACGTTCCAGAGCTGCGGCAGTTCGTCGACGCTGGTCTTTCGCAGAATCCGACCCAGCCGGGTCACGCGCGGGTCGCAGTCGATCTTGACGAACCGTGGATCGGCCGAGCAGTCCGCCGTCATCTTCGCCTCGTGAGCATGAGCACCCGCGACCATAGTACGGAACTTCAGGACGCGGAAGATGCGGCCGTTCTTTCCGACCCTGTCCTGGCTGAAGATCACCGGTCCGGCGGACTCTAGGCGGATCAGCAGCGCGATCAGCGCCATGAACGGCAGCAACAGGGCGAGGGTCACGGCTGCGACGACGACGTCCATGGTCCGTTTCCACGCCCGCTCCAGTGCATGCCGCACCCCGCGTTTGGTGCGCACGACCGGCACTTCCGCCCAGCCGAGGTTCGTCAGGAGGTGGTACGCGCAGCCCATGCTCTCGGGCATGACGCGAAAGTCCATTTCCTCGCTGATGAGCCGCAACGTCGCACTGACGGCGTGGTGCGCATCTTCAGGCGCGAACGCGAGGACGAACTCGTCCGCCGCCTCACGCAGCTCCTCGCGCGAGATGTGGGCGAGCGGACCGATCACGGGAATCTCCATCGACTCGCGAGCCGCACGGCGCGGATGGCGGGTGTCGATAACGACGGTGAAGCGGCCCGCGCCGTCCGCAGCGCCGCACAGGAACGCAGCGCACGTTGTCGCGGAGTCGCCCGAGCCGATGATCGCGAGCTTCCGGACGCCCCGGCCTGTGCCGCCACCACCGCGCGTCACTCGCCGGCGCGGGGGTTCAGGACGGAGCCGCGCCAGCCCCTGTCCAGCGCGGAGCTGGACCGCCGACATAGCCTCGCCTGTCTGCGCTGAAGTTTCCAACCTGGTACTGGCCCCTAACCGCTTCGTACCGTGGTGAAAGTGATGGCAGTCTATCACATGAAAGTCCTCAGCAACGCTGCTCGCGCATGCGCGCCAGAGCCGCTTCGAGAAGAGTGTCCCTGTCCAGGAACGCCTCGGCGAACGCCCTCGCGTTGGCTCCCTGCCTCAGTCGCGTGTCGTCATCAGTGAACATCTCGGCGATCGCCGCCGCTAGTGCCGCCGGGTCTCCCGGATCGACGACTGTGCCCACATCATGGCCACGAACGAGCTCGGCCAAAGCCGTCCCGGCAGCGGCGGTCGCAATGACGGGCCTGCCACTGGCGAGCATGTTCGTCAGCTTCGATGGCATGACGAGATCGGCCACTCCGGCTTCCTGGACGACGAGGTGGGCGTCGGCCAGGTTCAGCAGCTCGTTGAACGACTCATCCGGCTGAAGCGGTACCCTCAGCAGGTTGGTGAGGGCGTGCGCCGTTGCGGCCGAACCGAGTGCCTCCCGGTCGGCACCGTCGCCGGAGACAACATACATCACCGGCGATCCTCTGTCCTGCGATCGGCGGGCAGCGTCGGCGATCAGGGCTATGCCCTGCTTGCGACCCAGATTTCCGGTATACAGGACGACCCGCCAGCCGTCGGGGATGCCGAGGGAGGCGCGGAAGCGGGACGGCCGGTCGAGCGGCCGCACGACGGCGAGATTCGCCCAGTTGGGCAGCAGTATCAGCCGCTCCGCTGGCACGCCGAGCCCTCGTGCAACGCCGAGCATGGGCTCGGTGATCGAGGTGACCACGTCGAACGATCGCAAGAGCCTGCTCTCCAACCACTTCAGGGCCGAGCGGCCGGCAGGGGGCAACAATCCCAGACGCAGAGCCACGTCGACCTCATAGTCCTGCATGTGCAGCCAGCTCCTGCCTCGAGCAAGGCGCGCCGCCAGTAGCGCCCCCGGCGCGCTCGCCAAGGTTGGTGCGACGACCAGCGTGAAGTCCGGTCTCCAAGCGGCATGCCCGATCACGATCGGCAGGCTGGAGGCGGCGAAACTGGCGTAGTGCGCCAGCCGCTTCAGGCCGGTAGGCAGCGCAGGCACCCACGACGGGCAGCGCAGAACCGTCACACCGTCGCCGCCGTCCCGCCGATACCCGAAGCGAGGGTCTCCCGGCCGCCGCCGCCACTCGGGGTAGTACGGATAGGTCGTGACCACGCGCACGTCCCAGCCGCGATCGGCGAACCACTGAGCAAGGTCGCGCGTGTACGGAGCAGTGCCCAGGATCTCCGGAGCGTAATTGACGCAGCAGACAAGGAGGTGCGGCCTATGCTTGCCTCCGTGGGGCAGCGTCACTGTTGACCCTCCCGCCTACTGCGGCTCCGTGCTGCAGTTCTGGCGATGGAGAACGCTACCCGGGGAGCTGTCGATAGCCAGCAAGTCGTAGCCGCGCCGTGTATCCGGGAAAACACAGAACTCGACATGTCCACCTTTCCGCAAGCAGCCCCCGATTCGGACCCCCCAAGGATAGCTCACTCTCACTCTCACTCTCGAGCGCAGGAACACAGCCTGCTGAGGCGGTGAGATACCTGGAAACGGAGACTACCGACCCTTCCCACGCCCGGCGACGTGCTGGCCAGTTGTGGCCCCCATGTCAAAGGCTACCTTCCTGAAGAGCATATCCGCTTGCACCGCTCGGCCCTGCCCATCGTAGACCACGCCGTAGACTCCAGAGAGTCGGAACTCGCGCCGGCGCAACCAGGCAATGAGCTCATCCGCAAGCACCTGACCGCGGTAGAGTTCCACGAAGGAGCCCTCCGCGTACACGTATGAGAAGCTGGCGAGCAGATCCTCACACCCCTTTAGCGCCTCCAGCTCGTAGCCTTGGACATCCAGCTTCAGGAGTGCTGGCGGCCTGAGTTCACCTGCGCAGACAAAATCCGCGAGCCGCCCGACGCCCACCATTATTGTGCCTGACTCGCCGGTCTCCAGACTCGCAGCTTCACGTACATCGATGACTGCATCCATGGAATCCGCATGCTGACTGACAGCGAGGTCACCGAGCCACTGAACATCGGAAGCGACCAGATGATCTCGATCGATTATCTCGTCAGTGTGGTTGAACGCATTGCCGGCGTAGAGCTTGAGCGTAGGTACAACCTTCAGGCTCCAAAAGGAGTCAGAGGGCGAAACAGCAACAATGACTTGATCCGCAGCATATTCGGCTGGGCTCCGGACACGCGTTTCGAAGACGGGAAGGTCCCGACCTACGAATGGATCGAGCGGCAAGTGCTTTCCATGCCTTCAGAAGCTGCTCGCCCCTAGAGTGATGCGGATCATCGTTCACGACTTCGCAGGTCACCCATTTCCAATCCAACTGAGCAGGGAGCTTGCGAAGCGCGGTCACCACGTTCTACACCTCTACTCAAGAAGCATCGTGACTCCGCGTGGCGCGCTGGATTCACAGCCAGATGACCCACGGAATCTGACGATACGTGGGATATCTCTACCGAGCGTTATTGACAAGAGTTCCTACCTCAAGCGCTTTCTGCTCGAAAGAAAGTACGGCTGACTACTGGCTGCAGAGATACGAAGCTTTCGCCCCGATGCCGTAGTGTCGGCCAACACTCCACTGGATGCGCAGTCCATGGCTCTCAAGGCTGCGCATGGTACGAACGCGCGCTTCGTGTTCTGGCTACAAGATATCTACAGTGTGGCGATCACTTCATTGCTCTCGCGAAGGCTCGGCTGGCCAGGCAGAATAGCCGGAAGCTATTACTCAAGGATCGAGGGCCGTCTCCTGCGGACAGCGGATGCCGTTGTTGCCATAAGCGAGGACTTCGTCTCGGTTGTAGGACAGTGGCGCGTGCCGCGGGAAAAGATCACAGTCATTCCCAACTGGGCCTCTACGGAAGAGATACCTACGGTGCCCAAAAGCAATCCCTGGTCTCGCCTCCACGAACTGGACGAGTGCTTCTGCTTCATCTACTCCGGGACGCTTGGGATGAAGCATGACCCGGAGCTCATCGTTCAGCTTGGCGTGCAACTCGACAACATCGAGAATGCTCGCGTTGTCGTCGTCTCCGAAGGAGCGGGTGCTGACTTCATTAACGAGAGAAGCCTGGAGCTCGGGCTTCGCAATGTGGAGGTCATGGCGTTTCAGCCGTACGCTGACCTTGCCCACGTGCTGGGCACAGCGGACGTACTGGTGGCCATCCTCGATCGGGAAGCGAGCGTCTTCTCTGTGCCGTCGAAGGTGCTCTCGTACCTCTGCGCGGGGCGTCCGCTGCTTCTGGCTGTCCCAGGCGACAACCTTGCCGCCAGGGTGGTACGTTCGGCAGGCGCCGGCCTCGTCGTTGACCCCGGCGACTCGACGGGGTTTGCTGCGGCGGGCGACTACTTGGTTCGCCATCCCGATGTCCGTCAGGAGATGGGCGCCAGAGGGCTTAGCTATGCCCGTGACACCTTTGACATCGGGTCCATTTGCGATCGCTTCGAGTCAGTTCTGTTGACCTAGCGGCCGCGGCAAGCAGCTCAGGGTATGACTCATCTCAGGGGCGGAGCAGGATACTCCGTCGCAACCAGGCCCTCACAGACTGACCTCATAGCCCAGCGAATTGTCCCCCTCCCCCTCTTGAGCCAGCGACTCCGGCTTCAACACCCCTTTTGCAAGCGCAGCTTTCCAGTGTATCCGCTTGCAGTACTCATCATAGCTCTCGCCTTTCCAGTCAAAGTCGCTGCGCCACACAACCTGAGGCGATATATATCTGACGACAGTCGAGAACAGTGCCGAAGACTGGTTGTTCTTCTCGTCGGGTTTCGGCAACATTTGCGAGGAGAGCAGCGTTATCCCTGAAACGCGGCATTCTTCTGCGAGGTTCTTCAGAATCGCGGAGTACTTCTCGCTCGATGATTGAAGATCGTAATTGCGGTATTTGTTGTGCTCGAGATCAAAGATAGGCCGCACCTGGATCACGGCCGGATCGTACTTGCCAAACACGGGCAAGAGTTCCGGCAATTCATCGAGATTGTCGGGATTGACCACATAGTTGAATCTGATGGCGGGCAATTGGCTTTTCGCCTCTCTCTTTGCCTGCGCGAGCATCGAAAGCTTCTCGTGGCACGTTTCGAATGAGGCCCCGACCATGAAGCGTTCGTATGTTTGTCTGGTGGTTCCATGCAGGGAAAAGGTTATCTCCTTTACGCCAAAGCGCAGAAAATCGCTGACATGCTGCGGGGTCATGAGTTGGCCATTGGTCACAATTCCGATAAAGGGGACTCTACTGCGATGCGCCAGCTCCAGAACAAAGCCGAGGTCTTTACACATAAGCGGTTCTGCCGCGCAGCCGATCTGCAATTGCAGAGTTCGTTTGAAGAACAGACCGCCAATGCGGGCAATCTCGTCCGTGCTGAATTGACCTCTCTTGCTCTGGCGGACGGCCTTATCGCTGTAGTAGCACATTTCGCAGCGTAGATTGCATGCCAAGACCGGATCGATTCGCACGAACAGGTGACGCAGCTTCAAAATGTCGGCTGCCAGCACACCTGCGATCTTTATCCGAAGGCTGCTTATGAGCCGGTTCATCTTGAGGAGGAAATATATGGCTTTCATGTAGCCTCCCATCTGATGTTCATCGAGTCTACGCGCCGCGCAAAAGCCGATCGAGGACGACCGCAAGCAACTGGTCTTTGTTGAGGAACCGTTCGGCAAACACTCGAGCATTGGCCCCTTGTCTGGTCCTACGCTCCGTGTTGGCTACCAGCCCTTCGAGAGCGACTGCGAGCTCATGGGCGTTCCCAGGAGGCACCACCACTCCCAAATCTTCCCTCTCCACAAGTTCAGCGAGCGCTGTATCTGGAGCCGCTGTCACGACGACCGGTCGTCCACTTGCGAGTATGTTTGTGAGCTTCGAGGGCATCACCAAATCGGCAGCTGCCTCGAGCTGCACGATGAGGTGCACATCCGCCAGATTCATCAACTCATTGATGTCTGCACCGTGTTGCAGCGGCAGGCACAGCACGTTCGCGACTCCGCATGCCGCAATGTCCTCTGCAAACACTTCACAGGTCACGCCCTCACCGGCGACCACATGGACGATGCTCGAACCGGCGCGCTCAGACAACTCAGCTGCGCGAGCAATAAGCTCGATGCCCTGCTTGCGCCCCATGTTGCCGGAGTAGAGAACAACACGAGAGTCAGGACCGATCTGGAGCGTCTCTCGGAATCGGGACGGGCGCGACAGCGGGAATACTGACTCCAGACTGGCCCAGTTCGGAAGCAGCAGAAGTCGTTCTCTGGGCACGCCCTGGTCGCTCGCCCTGTTCAACATGCGCTCTGTGATCGTCGACACGATGTCGAACGACTTCAGGATCGCCTTCTCCACCCGGGCCAGAACGGGAGCCACGATCCCGGGAAGCATGCCAAGCTCCAGAGCGACCGCGAGTTCGTAGTCCTGCACATGCAGCCAGGTGAGGCTTCGGCTCAAAGCAGCGGCGGCGAGTGCTCCCGGCGCACTGACAATCGTCGGTGCGACTACGAGCGTCACGTCTGGCCGCCAGAATGCATGGCCGAGCATGACCGGGAGTGTCGAGAGTGCGAAGGCACAGTAGTGCGCGAGTCGCTTACCCCCGGAGGGGACCCTTGGAACCCACGTTGGACATCTCCACACCGTAACCCCATCGAGCTGCTCGACGACGTATCTCCACGGCGAGTAGCCATCCCAGATCCGCCACTGAGGGTAGTGAGGTGGCGCGGTGACGACTCGGACATCCCAGCCGTGGGCCGCAAACCACGTCGCAATGTCCCGACTGTAAGGCGCGGCGCCAATGATCTCGGGAGCGTAGCTGATGCAGTTGATCAGAAGGCGGGGGCGACGAGCCCTTCCATCCGTTGGGGATGGCCTCAATACGGCTCCTAGAACGTGGCGTAGGCGCAACGATGCCATACCACGTATGCGTATGGGAAGCTGTCGAACAGAGCCGCGCACCTCTTCAGCGCCTCCAGTTCGTAGCCTGGACATCTAGCTTCAGGAGCACTTTCGGCCTGAGGTCATCTGCTGGGCAGAGTCCGCCAGCCGGCCGACGCCAACCATTATCGTGCCCGCCTAGCCGGCCCCGGGAAGTCCAAGATGCGGGGGCCATTACTTTCGACGCATCGCCACGGTCCACTATGGTCAATTCTTCCTTCCAATTGATTCAAACAGCGCATCCATCTCAATAATCCGACCAATTCTCGGCGAGACATGAAAGTTCATCGGACATACGAACCGGAATCCATGTGCCTTCAACAAATCGACAATCGTTTCGAAATCGCTCTCACCCTCGTACATTCTTGAAAACGACACCTCCACCAGCACCCACCGCACCCGTTCCAAAAACGAACCCGCGCCGGCAATTACTCGATCCTCAAAGCCCTGTACGTCTATCTTCAAGAAGATGGGATCTGGCAATGCAACTCCGTCAAACATTGCATCAAGCGTGGTTACAGGAACAGTGATCATCTCAACTACCCTCGCATCGGGAAAGGACTCGATACGGTCCGTCCCGAGCGGCAGCAGCGAACTCACTTGCGCGTCACGGTTGACATGAAATGTCGCGGTGCCGACGGCGTCACCCACCGCCGTCACGCGCACGTTCTCGGCCATCGGCATACCGACGTTCTTGCATAGTTGCTCGGCCACTCGCGGATCAGGCTCAATCGGGAATACCTCAGCACCTTGAAAGAGGCGGCTCGATGCAACGGCAAATTGCCCAATGTTCGCGCCGACATCCACCACCGTCTTGGCATCGACCCCGGCTAGCTTCGCCCGGGAAATGATCTGGAAGGCCGCCAATGAGAATTTCGGCCACTTCAAGAAGGCTGAGAGGGCCCCCGGCGTTTGAATCAATTCCAGACTGCGCAGCATACTTCCAATCAACATTGAACACTCCGAATCATAAGGAAGAATAGAGTTGAGACCACATCGGCAGCACAACCTGCCAGCTATATCGTTGCTGAACCAAGCGACGGCTGGCCACGCCGCGATCACGCTGCTCCTGAGCGCTCCAGGAACAGGAAGTCTCTATCGCCTTTCGAACCGCACCATCATTCGGTTCGACCAATAGACCGCCGCCGGACTCCCAATCGTGTAGGCCTGCGGGAGGAGTCGTGATACTCGGCAAGCCTCTCGCCGCCGCCTCAAGATTAACCAGGCTTAGACCCTCCGAATGAGAAGGTGCCACCATCACCCAGGCCGCATCGATCATCTTGCGTTTCTCTTCGCCGAACAGCGGCCCACGAAACCTCACACGTTCCTCCAGCTCGAACTCCTTGACTATCGCCTTCAGCTCTGACAAGTAAGTCTGCGTCCAGACTGGGCCCACGATATCCAGTGACCACTCGCTGCTGATTCTTGCTTTCGCAAAAGCGCGCAGGAGCAAATCCACGCCCTTCTTGGGTTCAATCCGACCGAGAAACAGAAGCGTCTTGCTGCGCTCGGAACGCGGGCATTCCTCCAAATCTTCCACATCTATTGCGTTCGGAATGACCTCGATTCGGTTTTGCGGAAACAGCCGAGACAAATGCTGCCGTTCAAGAGGTGTAAGCGCATGGATAACGCTGGCCTTGCTCAGCACTGGATAAGCCGCCGCTGCCCAGTAAGCCCGCTTCTTCAGGCGAACCCTCCAGCCTTGCTCATTCCAGAGCCAAGGATCCAGCATGCCATGAGCGGTGAAGACAAACGGAGTCCCGGATGCATGCGCAGACCGGGCAGCGAAATACTGAGGTGCCGACCACGCTCCATGAATATGAAACACAGAGCGGTACCCATCGGCCGGTGCCGCCAACTGCGCAACGCCTTCCCGCAATCCATGGCCCAATGCCCAAGCGTGCCCCAACCCCGTGGGGGGAAACGTGAACACGTCCACTTCCGCGGGCAAGTCACTTGGGGCGCCCGTCGCATGGGCGATCTGGACCAGGATTCCGAGGCCAACAAAACGTTCCGAAAGCTGGCGAACAACTGCCGGAACGCCGCCAGCAATGGCTGAGATATCTTCGGTAACATGAGTCACGCGCAGCCTGTTCAGGTTTCTCAAGGCACTTCTCCACGGGATTTCAACCATGCGGCCGTAATGCGCACACCGTCCTCCATCGAAAAAGGAAGCTCGCCCACGATAGCTCGAAGCGGTTCCAGGTCGTACACCATCGGCGTAAGCAGGTTATGCAGACGGAACGACGTCAGCGGTGGGTTCTGCCATCCAAGCGTCTTGAGAAGAGATCCCACCCAGGCTGCTGGCCACAGAACCTCGACAGCCACGGTCTTGATCGGTGCAACTCTGAGCGCTTGCTGAACCGCGTCGGCCATCACGGCAACGTCCACAGGCGGGTAGTCCGCAAGATAGAGTGTTCCTTCTGAGACCAAGTGAGCCGACGCCTCCAACAGACGCTCCAGTTGGTAGACCGTGTTCCCTACGAAACCGAAGGACTTGAGAATTGGGCCAGACCCAGGATGCACGTAGCGACCGCGAGCGACAGACAGAAAGAAGTCTTTGTACGGCACTCCAAACCACGGCCCCCAGATTGACGTCGGGCGAACAATGTGCCAGGGACAAGGCAGAAGCGCGGCCGATGCGCGAACCAGCTCTTCTCCAATGACCTTGCTCTCGCCGTACGGGGTTGATGGGAAGTAGTCGAACTCATTCCTGGGGCTGTACCCAATCCGACATACTAATCGGGAGGACGCAAAGATGAGACTTTGGAGCGACGCAGCTCCCTCAACTGCGGCGATGACGTTCCCGACTCCAACAGTGTTGACATCATAGTCATCGACCGACCGACCGTTGAGGTCGGTTCGTGCCGCCATGTGCAGAAGGTACTCTGGGGCAAAGTCCTTGACGGCTGCGCGAAAAGTGACGCCGTCCAGCAGGTCGATGGCGCGCCACCAAACTCGATGCGCTGCGTTTCGCGGTGGTGCAATGTCGATGTTCAGCACGTCGTCGCCGCGCGAAGCAAACCGTTCCACCAGATTCGTGCCGATGAAGCCGGAGCCGCCAGTTACGAGAACACGCAAAACTCCACCTCATTGTTGCTCGTCCCACCAGCCACGATTCTTGACTGCTTTGAACCGCCTATGCATTCCACGCAAGCCGAACACCCGTTCAGCTCAAGCCGAACACCTCGGAGCGTAGCGACGCGTTTGCTCTTCTGATGCTGACTGTAACGGACGCGGATACCTGGACACAAAACTGTCTTAAGCGGCGACCTCCGTGCCGCGGGAAGCGTACCACGCCGCCCGGGTCGCCGAGGGGCTCATGAAGCCGTTCTTCTCGGGCAGCCAGTGCTCGTTGTAGAGGTCGACGAACGTCTCCACGGCGGCGCGCAGCTCGGCCACCGTGCGGTAGA
>Ga0209840_1000278_pt1 | contig 11313 bp, 8 predicted proteins | sample PersoiDNA2013190_FD_185802 | JGI IMG/M metagenome (GOLD analysis project Ga0209840, IMG submission 185802) | Permafrost soil microbial communities from the Arctic, to analyse light accelerated degradation of dissolved organic matter (DOM) -... | ecosystem: Environmental > Terrestrial > Soil >... | reverse complement strand
GTAGCTCGTCGATGAAGGTTCGGAGCTCGGCCATGGGCACGCCATGGGTGCGGCGGTACTCCCGGAGTAAGGCGGCCTCGACGAACTCGGCCCAGGTCACTGCCTCGCCCGGATCCGCCGCATCGTAGGCAGCCAGGACGTCGAGCTTTGTACCTCGCAGCGAACGGGACGTCGTGCGCCCGGGCGGTGGCGATGTAGGAACGGATGCGGCAGAGCCCTCTCTGCCAACCTGTGGTGAGGCACCCGCCCCCCGTCCCGACCCGGAGGTGCCCGAGCGGGCTCACCGGCGAATTCACCGCGCTGCGCGACGCCTTCCTGGACAGCCCCTGGAGCATCCCAGCAACCGCGTGACCGCATCGGTCAACCCACGCGATCAAGGACTCCTCTGAATGGATACCCCCTGCCCAGTCCAGCCAGCCTCACCGATGGTCCTCGAGCGAGGAGACAAGTACGGGGGCCGGTAGCTTCTCCTCTCCACTGCAGAAAGCAGGTCATGTGTCTGTTTGGCGCGTCTGTCCCAGTCGTGCTTCAGCACAACCTCGTCTCTAGCCAATCTGCCCATTCGGAGCCTCGTGTCAGAACTGCGTACGAGGTCAAGAATGCGTGTCGCAAGGGCAGCCACATCTGTTGGTTGAACGAGGTGACCCGTCTTCCCGTCAGCAACGATCTCGGGTATCCCTCCCACGCGACTGGCCACTACGGGCAGCCCGCATGACATGGCCTCCAGCAGAACTAACGGGAAGTTCTCGTTGGTTGAGGGCAGCACTAGCAAGTCCGCCGCCTGGTAAGCGGACAGCAGCGCTCGACCGCGCAGGAGGCCAAGGAATCGCACGCAGTCCGATACACCCAATGCGTCGCGCTCGGCTTTGTATCTCGAGCAGTCATCACCGTCGCCAACAACGCTGAGGCTTGCCCCGGGGCACGTCTTACGCACCCTTGCGAATGCCCTCAGGAGGTAAGATAGGCCCTTGTGGGCGTCGCCGGTACCGAGCGCTCCCACGAACAAGACGCGACTACCGACCATCGCGGGTTTGTCGGTCCGTTGAGACGACGCTCCAATCTCCTTAACCGGGCTGAAGTATCCTGTATCGACCCCAGGAGTTACTACAGTAGATTTCGCTCTTCCCTGCCGGCCGAGTCCAGATCGGACAAAGCGTGACGTGCAGACAACCAAATCACTTCGGGCAACCGTCAACGGCCAACAGCCCCGCTCGTACAGCCATATTGCCCAATCCAGGCTTAGCCGCCCCTTCCGCATGCTTCCCATATGGTATGTCAGAACCGTTGGGATTCGTTTGGCGCCAAAGATTGCTATGTCGGACAATCCGGGCACCGGGGCGTGCGCATTGATGACGTCGGGCCGCTCTCGAGAGACTACGTTCCGTAGTTGTGACAACCAACACGGGTTCAGCGGCGTGTTCGACAGGGTTATCCAAGTAGGAAGACGATAAACGGTGATGCCGTGTAGCATCTCCCTTGTCACTCCCTTTCTACTCTGACCGCTCGCCGCAACAGCGACGTGCCAGCCAAAGTCCCGTGCTAAACGAGCAGCGACATTGTATGCGTAGTGCTCGACACCTCCGGCGTGGGGTGGGAAGTACGGTGCGACCACCAGGAGGCGACGGGTCACGTCACCAACTGCGCGTTTGTCGCATACTCCACGTCTGATCGGCCCCCCACATAGTCGAGGACATGCTTCAGTCGTTCCCACTCGCCTCGCTGGTCGATTTCCCACGAGTGCCCCCACAAGTGAAACACACCACCGCGCTCCTTCACCCGGTCAAACAGCGCGACGGCTAACCCGTCCCATCGGGCATAGCGAAGTGCCCTAGGTGGGTTGTACGAAGCAAGCTTCGCGATCCGCAAAGCCGCCGAGGGGTGGCTGAACGCATGAATCGTGGTGCCAAGCTCAAGTGGAATATCGGGCTCCGTCACGAACTGTCTGACGGTTCTCGCAAGACGGAAGCCGGCGGTCTCGACCATCCGAATGTGTCGCTCGTTGTAGGCACCGCCGGGATAGCAGAAGGAGGTAACGGAGCGCCCCAAATGACACTCGAGCACCTCCTTCGACTCCCCAATCTCTCGCTGTGCTTCAGCGTCAGACAGCTCCGGAAGGCGGGGGTGAGTTAAGGTGTGAGCACCGACCTCAAACTCGTTGGCGATGTCATTCAGCTCGGGGATACTCAGGCGCTTACGCTGTGGGATCTCGCGGGTGTCAGGCGAAACATAAAATGTGGCTGAGACGCGGTAGTTGCGCAACAGAGCCGCTAGTCTCAGGTCCAGCTTATGCCCGTCATCCCAGCTAGTTGTTACTATGCAGCGACGCATTCCACACCTCAAGAAGTTGGTGAGCTGTGCGTGACCAGTCGTACTGCGCCGCAAACTGCCGGCAAGCGGCTTCACTGGGAGGGGCGGCAAGGCATTCGCAGATTGCATCGGCGAGTGCTTGGGGACAGAGCCGGGTCACGCGGCCGTTGCGACGGGTGACAAGATTCGCAGCAGCGTTGTCGGGCATGTCAACAGTCACGACCGGCCTCCCACACGCGTTCGCCTCCACGACAACGACCCCGAATCCTTCCCGCCGTGACGGAAGCACGAGCAGACGCGCCGCCTTGATGAAGCCGTACACCCGCTCGAAATGGCGCAGGAAACCCACGAATGATACGGCGTCGCGAATACCAAGGTGCTCAGCCAGCCGCTCGAGCTGGCCTCGCTTGGGCCCATCACCAACGATCGTAACGCGCAACCGCGTCCCCCGACTCGCTAGTATAGCTATCGCTTCGAGCAATACGTCGACGCCCTTATAGTCCATGAGACGGCCCACGTAAATAACGTCTGACAAAGTAGGCTCGGGAGTAACCCGATCAATGGCGGCGAGGTCAACGCCATTCGCTACGACCGAGATGCGCTTGCCCGGCCGGATTATACGGAGCCGCTCGGCAGTATGCGGAGAGACGGCAACGATGCAATGCGGAAGCGTGGACGCCATGCTCTCTACACAGTGTCCTACCCAGCCCAACACGCCCAGGTATTGGCGCCAATAATCCTTGCCCCACACCTCGTGCCAAGTCGAGTACAACGGCTTGCGCCGCAATGCGGTGGCGAGCCGAGCCGACCATAATGAGAGGTACGGAAACCCGCAGCAATCGATTACGTCGAACCGGGCGCCAATTAGCTGGAGGCAACTGACGCCAAAAATTAGCGCTTGCAGCAGCGAGCGCCGACCGGACTTGGTGTAGAGAGGGTATGCTCGACAGATGCCGTGCAGCGTCATCCCATCTTGCGTGATGCGACGCGGACCATCCCAGTACCTCATGCCATATAGGTGAACCTCGTACCCCTCGGCCACGAGGCGTTTGCCAACCTCGTAGATTCTCCGCTCTGCTCCGCCCACTACGTATGGGTAGACGGCATCGTAGACAAATGCGATCCGTGTCCGTCGGTGAGGCAGAGGGGGGGCGCCGGCAAGCAAGGCGACAGGTGGTTGAACGTCTCTGGTCGGGACCGGGCTTAGGCTGGTCAAGCTGAACTTCCCGTCGACAGGGCGGCGCGCGCTGTCCGTTGCGGAGAATGGTCGCGCCACATCCGCACTAGGTGACGCGCGTTCCGGGCGCCGTCCAGTAGCGTGTTGAGCTTGCACTCGCCAGCCCGAGCCCGGTATTCGATTGGCATCTCCGTGCAGCGAAAGCCGCGAAGGTAGGCCTCAAGCTTGATCTCTTGAGAGAAGGCCATCCCCGGCGATGGCGTGCGCAAATGCTCCAAAATCTCGCGTTTGAAAAGCCACATACCCGACTGGGAGTCCTTGAATGGCGCGCCGAAGAGCATCCGGGCCATCAGAGACAGGATCAGATTCCCCGCCATGTGCGTTGGGGACATCACGCTTCGATCGACTCGGCTAAGCCGGTCGGTATTGACGAAGTCCCAACCTTCAACCAGGCGTCCGAGGAGATCAGGCACCGCACCGAATGGATACGTGAGGTCAGCGTCACCGGTGGCTATCACATCACCTCTGGCATAAGCGAAACCCTTACGATAAGCATTGCCGTAGCCACGCTCAGGTTGACTAATCACGGTAGCTCCATGGCTGCGAGCGACTGCAGCAGTGCCGTCGGTCGAGCCGTTGTCAACAACAACAATCTCGACGTCATAGCCCGCGGAGCAGAGTTCATCGACCGGAATTTCTCGCAGAACGAACCCGATGCCCTGCTCTTCGTTGAGAGCGGGTATGACGACGGAGACGCTCTTCATATCCTTTCACCCCCCGGGTGGTCGCGCTAACGTTCAGATATGCCAAGTTGGCTAATGCAGTGGTGCATAAGAGGGTCATACTCCCTATTCACCCAGCACATACTTCCCTCCGGTTGACATCAGGCACGGCTCCGCCACCCTTAACGGCCCGAGCGTCTCGGCGGCCACCTGCAAGGGCCTCGGCAAGCTAGGGGGCAGCGGATTAGGCCTCGGCAAGCTAGGGGGCACGCGAGCGATCAGTCCGAGCGGATGTTCTACGCCAAGCGGCCGCAGCCCAGACTCAGCGAGTCCTCTTGGCGACAGGCCGCCTCTGTGACCTCAAATCCGCACGATCAAGCCCGCCCATGACCAATTGCTCCCCCCTCCCCCCGCGCCAGCGGCCGTAGTGGATTCGTGTCCGGCGCCGCGCCGAAAAGCGCAGCAGGCGCGTCGATCACCTTTGGATCAAGACACCTGCTGAGGCGCCGCACGCTATACCACTTCTGGCCCGGTTCGCGGCATAATCAGCCGATAATCGCTAAAGCTTGCGCAGCGTGAACGGTTGCCTGCCCTCGGTGAGGCATCACAACTGGGTTACCAATTCGTCGAGTTGACAGTCGCTAATCGTGTCCGCTCGAATGACCGCGCACCGTGACGGCAGCAGCCGACCGAGGGTGGGCGAGGTTGTCGTCTAGCCGGAGGGTCTTGCATGCCTTGCTCAGATACTGCCTGCCTTTGTCCCGGGAGCGTGATCGTTCTTCCGACGGGGGCGCTCCTACGTTTAGGGTTCACGCCGGCCCCGCGACCGCCAACCCCACGACGGTTGGGCTCTATTTCACCTGCCGGTGCACCGGTTGCCTCGGCTGAATGGCAAGATGTCTCTTCGCAGTCGCCGGGTTGTCACTTGTGGGCGACGCCCTGGCCCGTGACCGCAACACAACACGCCCGAGTCCACCAACGGCCGCGGCACAGAACAGCAACGGCCCGGGCTTGAGCGACAAAAGCCCTGGGTCCCGATACCCCCTAATAGGTCCCTTGCTATCAGCCAGTCTCTACCGAAATGCGTCATTGCTGGTTGCCAGTAACCTCACTACCGCCGCACTCGGAATCGCATTCTGGGTTGCCATTGCTCGAATGTACACCCCCGAACAAATAGGAGTGGGAACAGGGCTCATTGCCTCCGCGGCCGTGGTCGCCAGTCTCTCTATCCTCGGCTTCGACAATAGCGTAATCCGACTACTCGCGTGGAGTCCGGATCAGCGCCGACTCGTAAGCAGTGTACTCATCGTAGTCTCTGCCGCATCGTTCGGAGCGTCTCTGATTTACATAGCCGGGTTGCCGATATTTGCACCGCTGCTCGCCTCCCAGCTATCGAGGCCGCTCCCGTTCGTTGCCTTCGTAACTAGTTGCATCGTTGTCTCCATTAGTGGAGTAATCGACGCCGTGTTTATAGCACAGCGCTCCAGCCATTACGTTCTCGCCAAGAATACCCTCCTAAGTATCACGAAGATCATCGCTGCAGCGGCGCTTGTCTCCATGGGTCCAATGGGAGTATTCGGGTCGGTCTCCCTGGCCACGATCGTAGCGGTAGCTTTCGCGTTCATGATGCTGCCGCGGGCTGTGCAAGGAGGAACGGGCTGGCACTTTTCAGTGGGTATATTGAGAAGCGCTAGACGTTCATCAGCATACAACTATGTAACAAACGTGCTTAACAACCTCCCGCTGCAAGGCCTTCCTATTCTCGTCCTCAACGCTCTTGGCCCCCGGGCTTCAGCTGTCTACTACCTCGACATGACAATCGCCTCTGTCTTCTACACCGCTTCCATATCCGTCGCAAACGCGCTGTATGCAGAAGTCTCACACAGCAGCGATCACCGGGACTCCCAGCTGACGCGAGCGTTGATGATGCTCGTGGTGATGCTGACGCCGGGGATTGTAATTGTGGTCGCCTTCGGGCACAAGCTTCTCCTATTGTTTGGACGACAGTACGCCGCTGATGGTTTAGGGCTACTGCGCTGGTTCACTGCCGCGAGTTTATTTGTTGCCCTGAATAATGCTGCCGTACCCTTGCTCAACTTGGCGTATCGCCTACGTACCCTCGCAGCCCTCAGCAGTGCTGGAGCACTTGTTCTCCTGGCTGCGTCATGGGGGGGGCTGGCCGCACGCCCACGCCTTGAGACGGTGGGCTTGGTCTGGTTCGCGGGGCAAGGGGCGCTCTCAGTTGCATACGTTGCAGTCGTGCCCGAGGTTCGTCATGTTATAGCGAAAGCTAAGCTGTTTACGGGTAGAAGACGCAAGGATTAAGCGAGTCGGCGTTATCCCAGTCAACAGGCACAAAGGTTGCTGTCGTCATCCGAAGTGAAACAGGCGGTCGCAAGGCAATCAGGCACGGATATCGTGTCTTGGACACTCCGGGCGACGACAAATCAGTTCGAAGACCCGAGTCGGGCTTGCTACATGTTACGCGTATCAAAAAGACAATGAAGGGGCGAGGACGATGGCACGGCGCAGGTCGACAGCAGAATCGGTGGTAGCTGTTGTGGTCACCTGGAACAGTCGCGACTACGTCGATACCTGTCTGGACTCGCTGCTTGCATCCGCGCCTCCAAGCGACATCATCGTAGTCGACAACGCTTCGCAAGACGGCACCGCTCAGCATATCCGGGCTAAATATCAAGACGTTACCGTGATCAACGCGGGCGAGAATCTGGGCTACGCGGCCGGTAACAACCTTGGGATCTGTCGTGCCCTTGAGTGGGGGACGGAGTACGTGCTGCTGGTCAACCCAGACTGTGTCGTCGCTGCTGACTGCATCGCCCGACTTGTCGCAGCTGCCGCGCAAGGGGGTGGGGCGCTCGTCTCCCCGAAGATATTTCGCGCGGATCCCCCTGACCGACTTTGGTACGCGGGAGGAGACATCAACTGGGTCTTCGGCACCACGTACCATCGGGGGGCAGACAGCCTTGATCGAGGACAATTCGATCGCACCTCCGCAACTGAGCGTATCTCCGGGGCGGCGGTACTAGTTGAGACCGACGCTATTCGCAAAGTGGGTCTTATGCGCCCGGAGTTCTTCCTATATTATGAGGAAAGCGACTGGTCAGTCCGCTTCTCACGCGCTGGCTACACTCTTCTGTTTGAACCAAGCGCCGTCTGTTGGCACGCCGTATCAACTTCGTCTAGGGAGTCTAGCCCAATCTACTATTACTATATGACCCGTAATCAACTGCTATTCGTGTGGCTTCACCGACGTCGCTTCCTTCCGACTACCTTTGCCTACCTGGTGGTCGTCAGCCTGCTACGGTGGCTGGGGTGGATTGTGAGGGGTGAAGCGCACATACAGCTCTTCTGTGCGACATCCCGAGGTTTCATCGACTTCACTCTCGGTAGGTTCGGATGTCGCCATCCACCTCAATGGGTACGCAGTTAGGCAGTTAGGGGCCTGGTTTGACGGTTGTCACATCGTCACATCGGTCCGTGGCAGCCGTCGCGTTTGCTACGTGTTTCTTCGCTTACAGGACACTGGCAGTAGTGGGCTAGCCTGAGCATGAGCCGACGCGACACCAACGATAGAGGGGGTCTTGTGAAAGTGGTAATGCTCGTCTCCGGCTCAGTCTACAGCAGCCTCACGCACCGAGCCTTGTCATTCGCTCGAGCCCTCGCGGGCCTGGGCCACGAGGTCGTTCTCGTCGCTCCAATGGCGGATAAGTACAATAACTTCCAGCCGGTAGTTGTCGAGAACGTTGGCAATATCAAGATTGTACATCCTAGGCAGTTCGTTACATCTCGGCGAATGCTGAACCTATTGCCCTACGTCGTCTCGGCAGCGCTCTGCGTGCCGCGCCTCCGACCGGATGTAGTGCACATCTATAAGCCCACACCCATCACCATTATCGGGTTGTTACCAAAGCTGCTGTGGCGGACCCCAGTGCTGCTCGACATGGATGATCTCGGCAGCGAGGTGATGGCCATCGAGGGATGTTCGGCGGCCGAGGTGGCGTTGGTGCGCTGGTGCGAGCGGAGAGCGGCTCGTTGGGCCGACGCGATAGTTGTCGCTTCGACCTTCCTGCACCGCACGTACCAAGCCGCCTACCCTGGTAAGTCTATTACTTGCATAGCAAATGGGGTGGACGCGTCATCGTACCGTCATATCTACGAATCGCCAGCTCGTGAGGAAGGGCCCGACCTAGTGGTCGTCTCCACCCTTAATCGCAAGAACATTGTTGAACCCTTGATCCGGGCTATGCCAGAGATCACGCGCCGACTCCGGCGAAGGGTTCGGCTGCGCGTGGTCGGGGACGGGAACTGCCTCTCGTACTTCAAGGGACTGGCAGCAACGCTGGAGTTGGTCCAGCAGATTGAGTTTGCAGGCTGGGTCGAGCGCCCGAACATCGCCGCCTATCTCAAGCTTGGAGACGTTGGATATTGCTACATGCCGAACGACCGCACCACGGTCGCATGCAGCAACATGAAAGTTTTCGAGTACCTCGCTGCAGGCGTCGTACCCGTTGTGAGCGATGTGGGCGACCTTCCCGCGTACGTGGATTACGGACGGGCGGGTTACGTCTGCCCCCACGACGACTCTGCCGCCCTCGTCGACTGCTTAACGCACGCCCTCGCTGATTCTACTCGTATCGATCGAGCTAGGAGAGGTGGGAAGCTAGCTGCAGAAAGTTACGACTGGGCGGTGCTGACCACTGAGCTGGAGGCTGTGTATCTAACATTGGCGCGCTACGGCAGAGGCAGACGCTGTGGTAAGTAACCCACGTCGCCGCGTATTCGTCGTGGCAACCGAGATGCCGGATTTGTCGGGCGGTGCGGGCGTGCGCAACTTCTACCTTATCCGAGAGCTCAGCCGAGATTACGACGTTACCGTCTTCTCCCTTGCTGACACGCCGCCAGACAGTCGCAGCCCGGAAGTCCTAGACACTGTTAGGGCTGCCACCGATGCCCTCACCCGCCAGCTTCCCGTCCGAGCCATAACTTTACCCCGACGGCGGCTCTCCCCAGCCCGCGCTATATCAGCCGTACTAGCGCAGCGAATCCAGCCGTTCATGGCTGAGGACGAGCTCAGCGGGTTGTCCGATGCGGTGTGGCGGAGCAGCAGCGATCCGCCGTACGCCGTCCACTTAGAGCAGGTGCATGCCTACAACTGTCTAGCTTCAGTGCTGCCACGGCTTGCGGCTTCAGGCGTTAAGATCGTCCTTGACGCACACAATGTCGAGCGTGCCGCATTTGAGGCCACTCTGCCATCGTTCTCGTGGCCGAAACGGCTAGCCGGTCTCTACCTGCGGCCTGCGTTGGCGGATATGGAGACTAATGCTGTCAAAGCTGCGGATCTGGTCTTGGCATGCTCTGATTATGACCGCCGGGTTCTGGCCGGCCTTGTCCCTGAGCCGCCGCCGGTCGTCGTCATACCGAATGGAGTGGATACCGGGGCCTTGACTCCTTGCCGACGCCCAGACTCGTTCAGCGTGCTCTTCATGGGGGGTATGCAGTATGGCCCGAATGCAGAAGGCCTCCGCTGGTATCTCGAGCGCGTACACCCCAGTGTTCTAGCATCCGTCGCGGAAGTTAAGCTCTTTGTCGTGGGCAGCCCGCCGCCTAAATGGCTGATTCGACTCGCTGACACTGATGCCTCGTTGCGGCTGTGCGGCTGGGTGCGGGACATCCGCGAGTACATCGGCGGGGCGAGTGTTTGCATCGCCCCAATTAGGACGGGATCGGGCACACGCCTCAAGGTGCTTGAGTATGCGGGGGGAGGTAGGGCGGTGGTGACAACGTCCATCGGAGTAGAAGGGCTGGAGCTCTTTGATGATCAGGGCTCTGTCTGTGCCGTCTATGACCAAGCGGAAGGCTTCGCCAACGCGGTTGTTTCACTGCTCCGAAGCCCAATAGAGGCTGCTGCGCTCGGTTGGCGCGCCCGCGCGGTCGCTGAGGCCAGATACGACTGGTCCCGGATCGGCGCGCGCTTGCGCGACTGCTACAAGGAGATGGATCGATGAGTCGCCAGTCTCCTCGGATGGTCCGGCTTCTCGTGTATGGAGCGTTGGCACTGTTCGAAGAGTCCTGGCAGCCTCTGACCTAGATCCGCGAGTAGTGATGTGATCTTGCGTTGTGATCGTGATTTCGGGTGACGGCGGCCACCGCGGCGCCGTGGTTGGGGTGCGCCGGGGAGCTACGGTCGTGGGGACCGGGCGCAAGACGTCGCGGGCCGCTCGGGTCGGGGCGTCGTTTGCCGCCTTGACGCTGGAGTGCACCCAGATCACCCGGTAGCCGTCGACCGACGGGGCGGGGGCCTCGAAGGTGCGCCAGAGTCGGTCGGGGTCTTCGAGCCGGGCGCTGGGTGAGCGGTGCGCCTCGGCCTGGCCCAGGCCGGCGCGTGGGTCTGGGCCCAGTCCCTGAACCAGGTGTCCTCGCGGCGGCCGTGCGGCACGACGGTGACGAAGGTGCTGGAGCTGGCGGTGGCGTTGAAGCGCGAGGCGCCGGGGCGGACCGCCGCGCAGGTCGCCGTGGTGTTGGCCGCGCACGCCGGCTGGGCACCGTCGCCGCGCACGCTGCAGCGGCACTTCGCCGCCTGCGGGCTGACCCGGTGGCGCCCGGACGGCGCGCCGCCCGCGACCTTCGGCCGGTTCGAGGCCGAGCGGCCCAACGTCCGCTGGGTCGGCGACGCGCTGCCCGGCCCCCTGGTCGCCGGCCGGAAGGCGATCCTGATCGCCTTCCTCGACGATCATGCCCGGGCGGTGGTCGCGGCTCGGTGGGGGCACGCCGAGACGGCGGTGGCCTTGCGGGAGACGCTCCGGGTCGCCCTGGCCGCCCGTGGTCGGCCCGCGCAGCTCTACGTCGACAACGGGTCGATGTTCATCGATGCGGCGCTGCGGCGGGCCTGCGCGGTGCTCGGCATCACGTTGACCCACTCCCAACCGGGCCGGCCCGCCGGCCGGGGCAAGATCGAAGGTGTTCTTCCGGACCGTCCGCGACCAGTTCCTCGTCGAGATCGCCGCCGGTCCCGACGGCGCCGGCAGCGCGGTGGGCACCTTGGCCGAGCTGAACAGCCTGTTCACCGCCTGGGTCGAGCAGGTCTAC
>Ga0209840_1000275_pt1 | contig 11428 bp, 9 predicted proteins | sample PersoiDNA2013190_FD_185802 | JGI IMG/M metagenome (GOLD analysis project Ga0209840, IMG submission 185802) | Permafrost soil microbial communities from the Arctic, to analyse light accelerated degradation of dissolved organic matter (DOM) -... | ecosystem: Environmental > Terrestrial > Soil >... | reverse complement strand
CGCGCATCTTCTTCTTGATGAGCGAGTGCCCCGTCGGCGACATGATGGCCATGCCACCCAGCTTCTCCACACCGTCAAAGAGGGTCTTGGAGCACTTGACCTCCCCGATGACCTTGGCCTTGCCCGGACCCTTCCAGTGCGCGATGATATCGGCGGCATAGATGTAGGTCAGCTTGTCACCCCAGACGACATCGCCGTTCTCGTCGACGGCGCCGATGCGGTCGACGTCGCCATCATACGCAATGCCGAAGTCCGCATGCTCGGCAAGCACGTGCTTGCGCAATCCCTCCAGCGTATCCAGGCGAGCGGGGTCGGGGTGATGATTGGGGAAGGTACCGTCCGGTTCAGCATACATGAACACCGCGTCGATGTGCAGCTTCTTCATCAGGGCCGGGACAACCAACCCCGCGCAGCCGTTGGCACAATCGATGACGACCTTGAGCCGCGGCCTGCCCGCTGCGCCCAGGGGTCCATGGCCAAACTGGTCCGCCAGCTCGTCACGGTACTTCGACAGGAGGTCAAGGTGAGATACCGAACCCACATGAGACGCGATGGGATAACAGATCTCGGCCAGGCCCGCGATGCGCTGAATGTCGTCGCCGTAGAGCGTCTCCTGGCCGATAGCGACCTTGAACCCGTTGTATTGCGGTGGATTGTGGCTGCCGGTGATCATCATCCCGCCGTCCACGTGAAGAGCAAACAGGGCATAGTAGAGGGTAGGCGTGGGGACCACACCGATGTCGATGACGTCGCCGCCTTGGCTCGTCATACCATCGATGAGCGCGTCAGCAAGGTCCTCGCTGCTGGGACGCACGTCGCGGCCGACCGCGAAGGTCAGCGAGTTTGCTCCGGTCCGTTGTCGCACAAGGTGAACGTACGCCTGGCCGATACGCCGGGCTGCTTCAGGCGTCAGTTCCTTGCCGACCTCACCCCTGATATCGTACATGCGAAACATCGACCTGTCGAACGCCATACGCCACCTCCCATACACTAACAACTGCCAACGCTGTAAACAGTCCGCCCAGGCAACGATTCATCGGCCGCCATACCTTCCAGCCATGTCTGGCTTCCTCTATTTATGATAGTAGAGGGCGCAGGGGTGTCAAACGGACCGTCGGCCCCGAATAACGCGAGGCACACACAGCCCTGACGTGGGTGACGTGCGCCTGCAGTGCATTGTGACGCTATCTGCTATGGGTCGACGATGATGGTGCCACGCACCATGCCCATCCAGCACGAATAGGGGATTCTGCCGGTGGCTGTGGGCGTGAAGGTAATGTCATTCTCCCCGGGACCGACGTCCATGGAAATGTTGAGGCTGGGGATGATGATACGGCTTGTGCAGCCGGACACCTGGTCGCCGAACACCGCGAACGTCACCGGGGCGCCCTTTTTCACGTGCAGGACGGCCGGCTCGAACCCCGAGTACGTGACGTGCATCTCGATACGCTGGCTGGTCGTGGACGTCGTGGTCGGAGGTGTAGTAACGGGCGGTGTCGTGGATGGTGGCGCAGTCGCGGTCGTGCCTGGTGTCACGCGGCCGGTGAACCCAAACAGGCGCGCACCCGAGCTGAGCGTGAAGAGTGCGAACGCTATGACCAGGAGCCCGGCAGCCTTCTGAACGATGACCACCTTGTGCTGACGTGTCCACGAGGCGGTGATGCCCGCAGTGAACAGCACGGGCAGAGTCCCGATGGCAAACAGGCCCATGATGAGCGCGCCGCGCACGATGCTGCCCGAGCCGAGCGCCATGATCTGCATGCTCTGCGTGAACCCGCACGGAAGGAAGAACGTGAGACCCCCGAGCGCCAGCGGCATGACCGGACTGCGCGACGTCTTCATCCTGTCCATGCTGGCGGTCAGGCGTGCCGGCATCTTGATGCCGAGACGCGTCAGTGACGGGGCGAACCCCAGGATATTGAGCCCGAGCAGCAGCATGATCACTGCGACTGCCATGGTCAGGACCGACATGAACCGGCCTGTCAGGGACAGCTCCCCGCCGATGAGGCCAAGGAAACCCCCAAGGACCGTGAAGGTGGCGATGCGGCCGAGGTGGAAGAGGACGTTGGGGCGCACGACAGCCGACGCCGCACTCTCGCCCGGAGCCGCCTGGTACGTCTCGGCGAATGCGATGACGATAGCCCCGACGACTGCAAGGCAGGTGCTCAGTGAGGCGACAACGCCGACGAGCAGCGCCACGCCATAGCTTGCTCCGGCCGACGTCGTCCCCAGTGCACTCATCAGTCCCGAGCGCTGGAGCAGGGTGAAGAGCCTCACCATACCGCCGGCAATGAGAACCGCCACAGTCCACTGCCACAGTGGGATGCTCTTCTGACGTGTAGCTGCAGGAGGGGACGTCGAAACCGTATAACCATATTTCTCGGCGCGTGCCCTGAGGGCTGCCACGCTCGGCGCACGGTCGTCATAGAGGATCTCGGCGGTCTGCGCGCCCAGGTCGACCTTGACGCCACGCACACCGGCGACCTTCTTGAACTGACTGGTAATGAGGGTCGAGCATGCATCACAGTGCATGCCGCCGACGTACACCTTCGCGCTCTTCATCGCGACTTCTGTTACTCCATATACTTGTCGAGGATGAGGACGATCTCGTCGATCTTCTCCTGACCGGCACCATGCTCCACGGCGTCGGTGACGCACGTGTTCATGTGCTGGCGGAGGATCGTGATGTTGGCTTTCTTCAGCAGAGCGGCGGCCGACAGGATCTGCTTGGAGACGTCGATGCAGTAGCGGTCCTCTTCGATCATGCGGATAATGCCTTCGATCTGTCCCCTGGCAGTCTTGAGCGTATCGAGGGCCTTCTTGCTCTCACATGAACAGTGATCCATCGTTTCCTCCTGGACGAGATCGTAGAACTTGAACAGCCTACAGGTCCGTGACTGGGCCGGGGGTGTAGCCGACGTCCGTGATGGCAGCCGCGAGCTCCTCATTGGTGACCGGAGCATTCATGTTCACAGTCGCTGTGCCGTCTTCCAGGCTCACGACAACGTCCGTGACACCTGGGACCTCCCCCAGTGCCTCGGTGACGTGCATGACACAATGCTTGCAGCTCATTCCCTTCACCTGGATCAATTTCTTCATGTGATTCCTCCGTTGTTGTCTGGTGCTACCTGCGAGGCTTGAAGCCCCGCAGTCTGAGTGCATTTGTCAGGACCGAGACGGATGACAGCGACATGGCCGCCGCACCGATCATCGGGTTGAGCTTGGGGCCACCGAACGCGTACAGCAGGCCTGCTGCGATGGGGATGCCCAGCGTGTTGTAGCCGAACGCCCAGAACAGATTCTGCCGGATGTTGCGGATGGTCGCCTTGCTGAGCTGGATGGCAGTCGCGACGTCCATCAGGTCGCTCCTCATGAGAACGATGTCTGCTGACTCGATGGCGACATCCGTACCGTTGCCGATAGCGATGCCAACGTCTGCCTGCGCCAGCGCCGGGGCGTCGTTGATGCCGTCGCCGACCATGGCGACGTGTCTGCCGCCCGCCTGCAGCTTCTTCACCTCGAGCGCTTTGTCCTGCGGCAAAACCTCGGCCAGGACCCGGTCGATACCGACCTGCCGCCCGATGGCGTCTGCCGTCCTGCGGTTGTCGCCCGTGATCATGGCGACCTCGATGCCCATGTCGTGAAGGGTCTTGATGGCCTGGGCACTGCTTTCCTTCACCACGTCCGCCACGGCGATGACGCCGATGGCCTTGCCGTCACGGGCGACGAACATGGGGGTCTTGCCGTCTTCGGCAAAGCGGTCGACGGCAGAGCCAAGTGCAGCGACGTCCACCGAGCGCTCGGCCATGAACGCTGCGTTGCCCAGCAGGACGCGCGTGAGGCCCACGGTGCCCTCAATGCCTCGTCCCGGAACCGCTGCGAAGTTCTCCAGCGGCTGCAGCGTGATGTTCTCGTCCTGGGCAGCCCTGACGATCGCTGTTCCAAGCGGGTGCTCCGAGTCCTTCTCTGTGGAAGCCGCCAGGCCCAGGACCTCGCTGCGCTCCACCCCGGGGACGGTCACGACGTCAGCGACGACCGGCCTTCCCTGCGTGATGGTGCCGGTCTTGTCGAAGACGACGGTCTGCACCTTGTGTGTCATTTCGAGTGCTGCACCGCCCTTGATAAGGACACCGTACTCGGCGCCCTTGCCTGTGCCAACCATGATGGCCGTAGGTGTCGCGAGCCCAAGTGCGCAGGGGCATGCGATCGTGAGGACCGAGATGAAGATGGTCAGCGCAAACACGCTGCCCTTGCCGGCGATGAGCCACGCTACGGCGGACAGGAGTGCGATGACGAAGACGATAGGGACGAAATACCCCGAGACGACGTCGGCCAGCTGAGCGATCGGCGCCTTGCTGCCCTGCGCATCTTCGACCAATTTGACGATCTGGGCAAGCACCGTATCGGCCCCGACGTGGGTGGCTCGGAACGTGATGGACCCGTTGCCGTTGATGCTGGCGCCCACCACTTTGTCGCCCGGATGCTTCTCGACGGGGATGCTCTCGCCCGTCAGCATGGACTCATCGATCGACGTGGCACCGGTTACGACCTCGCCGTCCACGGGGACCTTCTCGCCTGGACGGACACGGATGATGTCACCCACCTCCACCTCGGCCACCGGCAGTTCGACCTCGCGGTCACCCTGAACGACGATGGCGGTCTTGGGCGCAAGGTTCATCAGCTTCTTGATGGCTTGTGACGTGCGCCCTTTTGAAACGGATTCCAGCGACTTGCCCAGCAGAATGAGCGTGAGGATGACGCCGGCGGTCTCGAAGTACAGCTCCTTCACGGCGCCGAACGAACCCTGCGCGATACGCCATGTCGAGTAGCCGCTGTAGAGGATGGCGGCAGACGTTCCCATTGCGATAAGCGAGTCCATGTTCGGGGCCCGGTGCCAGATGGCGCGGAACCCTACGATGTAGAAACGGTAGCCGGCCGCGATGCATGGGATGACGAGCGCGACCTCGACGAGCGCATAGCGAAGGGGAAAGTCCATGGGGCTCAGCCACGACGGGATGCGCCAGCCGAGCCACGGTATCATCGAGCCCATAGCCAGGTACAGCAAGGGCACCGCAAACAGAGCGGAGACGATGAAGCGCTGCCACAGGGAGCGGGTCTCCTGCGCCTTGCGCTGCGCGTCCTCGTCGACGTTCGCCGCGGTGACTTCCACGTCGAGGGGCGTATATCCGGCTCCGGTGATGGCCTGCTTCAACGCGGACACACGGACCAGGGCGGGATCATACACAATGGTCGCCTTCTCCGTGGTCAGGTTGACCGAAGCGCTGGTGACGCCCGCGAGCTTGCGGAGTGCGCGTTCAATAGCCGCGGAACAGGCTGCACACGTCATGCCGCGTACCGGGATTACAACAGTCTTGGCTCCAGACGGCTGGGCGACGCCATACCCGGCCTTCTCGATGGAGGCCTTCAGCACCTTGTCGTCGACGAGGGTCTCGTCATACTCGACAGTCAGCTTCTCGGTGGCAGGATTGACCGCGGCCGAGGCGACGCCGTCCAGCTTCTTTACGGAGCGCTCTACGGCTATTGCACACGCTGCGCAGGTCATCCCAGTGATTTCCAGATCCTTTGTCTTCATCTATTCCTCCCGGTTGCCGCCACGAATGGCTGCATGTTCAACGTCGGTTGGTACCCCACCCCTCCAGGGGTGTACCTCAATCCTATCTGGGTCGCCGGAATCTGCAACGAGACAATTGTGAACGTGTGGCATGTTGTCGCAACGCGGTCGTGTGGCGTCACTGATCGGTCGCATTGCCGTGAGGGGGCGTCCCCGCCGCCTCTCCGCAATGTTACGTGTACGGAACCGGACATTCCTTGGTATCATACATGTATGGAGATGCGCGCTCAGGAGCCGACGGACGAGCAGCTGGTTCGACAGGCGCTCACGGACACGGACGCCTTTGGAATGCTGGTCGAGCGGTATGAGCGACCCTTGTCGTCATACGCGGCCCGCCTCATCGGGCGGCAGGAAGCGGAAGATGTGGTCCAGCAGGCGTTTCTGCAGGCGTACCGCAGCCTTGCCGGATTCGATCCACACCTGACGTTCAGCGCATGGATGTACCGCATCGTCCACAATACGGCGGTGAACATGGCCCGCAAGCGGCATGGGACTGTGCCTACCGAGCTGGAGCTGGACGGCGAAATGGTCGAGATCCTGACGGGCGATACGGACGTCCCAGCCGAGGCACTGCACCAGGAGCTGGAAGATTTCGTGGCAAAGGGTCTCAACCAGCTGGACCAGCGCAGCAGAGATATCCTGCTGCTGTCGGTGGTCGAAGGCAAGAGTTACAGCGAGATAGCGGATATTCTGATGGTCGCGGTCAACTCGGTGGGACCCAGCGTGAGTCGGGCCAAGAGCAAGCTGCGGAACCTGCTGGAAGCAAATCCAGCACAACGGTCCGCATTGTGAATCCCTTGGTGTCAGGCACCATGGTCTTCACAATTAAGAGAGGATGAGTATGGACGACAATATGAAGCAGAAAATACTTGAGCAGATCGAGGAGCAGCACCTCGAACCCACGCCGGGCTGGCGGTTCCGCCTCGTGCGGGCCCTGAAGCACTCGGCCGTGGCGTTCCTGTTTGCCCTGACCGCACTGGGATTGGCTGGCAGTGTGTACATCCTCGTCCAGAATGGCACGCTGGACGACCTGCGGCTTGGTCCGCGGTGGGCGCATCCTGCCTTCTTCGACTTCCCATGGCAGCTCCTGGTCGTCGTCGTCGTCCTCGGTATCCTCTCGTTCGTCGTCCTGCGACGCACCTCCCGCCTGTACCGCGTTGCGAGGTGGTGGCTGGTCGCCGCGCTTATCGTTGCGGTCGTGGCCGGCGCCTGTTGCGCCTACGCAACGAACCTCACACGGTTTACCTTCCGCGCTGGGCCGGGTCAGGAGCTGTTTCGGCGTGGAGGGAACCCCTTCGGCGGGATGATGGGCGGTGCCGTGATCGGCGTCGTCGTCTCACGCACGACCCAGCGGTGGGTCGTCGACAGCCTTACTGGCGAGCGCTGGCTGGTTATCGTCACCGAGGAGACCTACTTCCCCTCCGGTTCGGACATCCCTGTGGGGATGGTCGTCCGGGTCGTCGGGCGACACCTGAAGACCACGATCTCTGCTGTCGGCATTCGCCCCGTGACCGGCATGGACGACATGATGGGTACCGGTGGCATGATGGGACCAGAAATCCTCATCCCCGGCACACCGTAGGAGAACGTCGCCTGTCCCACCCAGGTTGAATGAGCAGCGCATCCCAAAGAAGGGTTGCGTTTGACTCAAACCTGCTCATGCTGTAAGGGATACCACCGCATGGGAGGTGACGCATGTCACTCGGCATTAACGTTACGATTCCCGAAGGAATCGTGCTCGCGGCAGACAGCCGTCAGACGTACCGCAACCAGAAAGGCATGGCTCGTGTCGGCTCAGACTCGGCCTCCAAGGTGTTCCGCATCGGTTCGCGCATGGGACTTGTCATCGCAGGCCTTGCATTTATGCCTCAGCAGGGTGTACTGAAGAACGTCAGCGGGTTCATCGATGACTTCCGCCAGACGATCCCCGTTGACAAGCTGTCCGTCGGCGAGGTCGCTAAAGAACTCGCACAATACTTCGACGCCCGCGTCCCCTACCGTGACCAGCTCAAGGGCATGCCCGCCGGCATCAAGGCAGACATGGCCCGCCAGGGCATGGAGCTGCTGGACCTCAAGGAAGAACCGACCCGCGTCGTATTCCACTTCAAGAACCAGCAGGGTCAGGTCCAGGAAGCGGTTGCCGCTCCCGACGGATTGCAGTTCATCCTGGCTGGGTACAACAAAGACAGGAGCAGCGAAGTCTACATGGTCTATGTCCCGGGCGCCACCGACCAGGCGCGTGATAGCCGCAAGCAAGGCAAGGAATTCGGCGCCGGCTGGATCGGGCAGACGGACGTCGTCACGCGCATCGTCCTGGGGTTCGACCCGCGTCTGCAGGGCATCCCGCTCGTCCGCGAAGCGGCCGTCAAGCTCGGCGAGGCCGCCGTGCAGCAGCAACTGCGTGGGGTGGAATACAGCATCCAGTGGGGCACCATGACCCTGCAGGACGCCATCGACTTCTGTCAACTCGCCATCGAGACCACAACCGCTATCCAGCGCTTCAGCGACGGCGTGCTCATGGACCCGGGCGACATGACCGGCGTCGGCGGACCCATCGACATGGCTGTCATCACCTATGACAAGGGTTTCACCTGGCTCAACCGCAAACACCTCAGGAGCAAGACCGGCGAGGTCGATCTCGAAGACCTGCCGTCCCTGGAGAACTAGCCATGCGACGCCGCACATCGCCACCCGAATACGACACCCTGTACCGCGACCTGATCGCACAGTGTGACAACGAGCCCGTCCAAGACGTCATCGCCGGGCAGATCTGGTCTCTGGTGCAGACGGAACATGCCACGGGACTATCCATGTCTCTGCGACCGATGGCCACGGGCGGGCACAGCACGTCCTTCCACCTGCGGGGCAAACCGCTCGTGGAGCTGGCCGAACTTTCAGTGTCCTGGAACCCGCGAGAGGCGGCGATCGGCATGGCAGCCATCTGCGCCGCGTGCAACCTCACCTCCCGCTTCGCGGGCGCCGAGGAGGCCAATGGGCGGGACCTGCTGCTCAAGAAAGCGGCCGGCAAGAAGGTCGGCCTCATCGGACACTTTCCGTGGACCGACGAGATCCGTTCCGCCTCTGGCAGCCTGACCGTCTTCGAGCAGCGACCACAGGAAGGCGATCTGCCCCAGCAGGCCGAGGAGTACCTCCTCCCGCATCTGGACGTCGTCGCCATCACCGGCTCTGCGCTCACCAACAAGACCTTGCCACGCCTGCTGGAACTCGCCTGCAACGCGTGGGTCATCCTCATCGGCCCTTCGACCCCCCTCTCGGTGCTCATGTTCGACTATGGCGTCGACGCTCTGTCGGGCTGTGTCGCCCGGGACCCGGAGGAATTGGCCGAGATCGTCCGCGAAGGTGGTGGCGTGCGCGAATTCAGAAATGCCGTCCGCTTCGTGACGCTGCAGAAACCCTGACAACCTGAGATTGTGAATCCCATGGTGCCTGACACCAAGGGATTCACAATTGCCGAAAAGGAGTCCAATGAACAGAAAACTGTGGTACCTGGTCGCCGGCTACGTTCTGACCGTCGCCTTTGGGCTCTCGCTTCAGTTCCTCCCTCCCATCATCCCCGTCATGAAGACAACCCTCAGCATGACCGCCGGGCAGGCCGGGGCGCTGATGTCGTCGCTGGCGCTGTTCGGCATTGTCATCTCGCCGCTGGTCGGCTACCTCGCCGACCGCTGGGGTGGCCGGGCCGTCGGCCTGCTGGGACTCGCCTGTCTCATCGCTGCCGAGGCCTGGTTCGCACTGTCGACCTCCTACGTGAATCTGCTGATGGCACGCCTCGCCATGGGCATCGGTGCTGCAACGCTGTCCATCCTGGGCGCGCAGATCATCAGCCAGAACTTCGCGGGCACCAGGTACCTCGGCGCGGCCATGGGCACCATGAATACGGCGGTCCCGACCAGCATCCTGATCAGCCAGCTGGGTTTCTCGCGGCTCGCAGCTGCTCGGGGATGGCAGGCGCCGGTCTGGGCGTGCCTGGTCTTCACCTGCGTCGTGGCAGCAGCACACGTCCTGCTCTACCGGGACCCGGAACCCCCGTATGACGAGGCCCCTGTCTCGCTGGTCGCGGGTCTGCGGCGCCTGAATCCTCAGGTCTGGGTGCTCGGCCTCATCTGGCTGTTCTGGAATGCCGGAGCGCTCGTCCTCCTGACGTTTGCCAATGACCTCCTGGTCGACCGGGGCATGTCACCACAGACAGCAGGGACCATGGCCGGCATCCTCATGCTCTTCCCCGTCATCGCGTCGGCATTCATGGGCCACGTCCTGGACCGCAGGCGCTGGCAGGGTCGAGGCGCTGTGCTGGCCTGTCTCATGTTCGCCGGATGTGTGATCCTGCTCGGTGTTCTCCATGGCAGCGTCCTGCCCCTGTTCCTCGGCGTCAGCTTCACCTTCGCGCTGGCCCCGGCGGCCGTTTTCGGTCTGGCCCCCTACCTGATGCACGGCAGGGAGAGCGGCCTGGGGTATGGCATCCTGGCCAGCATGCTGAACCTCGGCGTCCTGTTTGGCCCTGCGGTCGGCGGCATCATGCGTGATGCGACCGGCAATTACCTTGCAAGCTTCATCATGGCGGGCGTCCTGACGAGCATCGGGGCAGCCTGTGTCCTGCTGTTGCGTCGACCAGCCCTCGAGAATGCCTGATGGCCTTGCGCCCCATGAGGTCCACGCGCAGATCCGAGCTGCTCTTGCTGCTGGCCGTCCTCCTCTGGTCGACGACGTTCGCCGTCATGAAGGAGAGCCTTGGCAGCATCTCGCCCGCGCTCCTGGTCCTCATCCGCTTTTCCATCGCCTCGGCGGTCGTGTACGTGCTCTTCCGGCGCAAGATCGCATTCAGTTGGCGCAACCTGCTGAAAGGGCTTGCCATCGGCATCCCGCAATACCTCGGGTTCATGCTGCAGGTCACGGGACTCACGATGACGACGGCAAGCAAGAACGCCTTCATCACGGGCCTGTCCGTCGTCGTCGCGCCGGTCCTGTCGTTCCTCTTTCTGCGCGAGAAGCGCTCAAGGAAGGTCATGCTGGCACTCATCCTGGCGGTGAACGGTCTCTGGATCATCTCCTTCGGGTTCACGCTGCGCGTCGGCGGCATGGGCATGGGAGACTTCCTGACGCTGCTGTCCGCCCTGGCCTTCGGCGTGGTGGTGTTCATGATCCACCTGTTCTCGGACAGGGATTCCTTCTACGCCAGCACGTTCTTCCAGTTGCTGACCGTCGCTATGTGCTCCCTCGTCTACTCCCTGGCAACAAAGCAGACGCTCGCCGTGAATCCTGTCTCATGGCCCTCCCTGCTGTACCTCGCCGTCTTCACGACTGCCATCACGCTCCTGCTGCAGAACCGCTTCCAGCACGACGTGACAGTCGCGCAGGCCAGCGTCATCTACTCGCTGGAACCCGTCTTCGCTACCCTGCTGGCTGTCCTGTTCATCGGCGAACACGTGGGTCCGGCCGTCCTCGTGGGCGGTGTCCTCATGTTCGCGGCATCAGCAATCTCGTAGCAGGCCGGACAGACGATGCAACACGAATTCAGACGCTACTGGACCACCATCTGCCACCTTGGCACCAACATGCGGCTGCTGCTTGCCGGCGCAGCCCTGCTGGGACTGGGGAACGGTATCTTCATGACCTTCTTCAATCTGTATCTCAAGCAGGGTGGACTGGGTGAGGCCTTCCTTGGCCGGCTGAACTCGCTCGGGACGATCGGGTCACTTGCCCTTGCCATTCCGGCGGGACTGCTGGTGACCCGCCTCGGCAGCAGGAAGTCGCTCGTCCTCTCGTGCGCGCTCATCG
>Ga0209840_1000274_pt1 | contig 11434 bp, 7 predicted proteins | sample PersoiDNA2013190_FD_185802 | JGI IMG/M metagenome (GOLD analysis project Ga0209840, IMG submission 185802) | Permafrost soil microbial communities from the Arctic, to analyse light accelerated degradation of dissolved organic matter (DOM) -... | ecosystem: Environmental > Terrestrial > Soil >... | reverse complement strand
CCTTGGCGAGGAGGGCCGCGCCCACCAGGGCACGCGCGACGGCGATCCCCCTGGTCGGTTCGGCCACCACCGCCAGCCCGTCGAGCGCCATCGGCCACCACTGGGGGAGGGCAGTCGCACCGGCGCGGAGCAGGCACGACGACGCCGCGGCATCCGGCCCGAGACCTGGCCCAGCGGACGCTCGGTGCCGCGTCCGGGAGCGCTGCACCAGGGCAGGGACCGCAGCTCCGGCCGGCCCGGTGAGGGCGAAGAGCAGGTACACCGGGTTGCGTGTCATCACCGCGAGGACGGCGGACATCCCCATCGGGAGCAGCCACGTCAGCACCGGCACCGACGGCACCGACGACGTGGTGCGGCCTGCCTCGGACGGGCTCGTGCCCGCCGGTCCGCCGGGGCCGTGCCCGGGTGGACCGGTGGCGGGGTCGGGCGTCTCCCCCCTCAGCCGTCGGCGCGAGCGACCGGGCGCCCGCAGCTCCAGCGTGCTGGCACCGACGACCAGGCGGTCGCCGGCGTGCAGCGGCCCGCGAAGCAGCCGCCGCCGCCGGTGGCGGTGGCGCACGCTTGTCCCGTTCGCCGAGCCGACGTCGCTCGCCACCCACCGTCCACCGCGCGTGCGGACGACGACGTGTTGCCGGGAGACCGACGGGTCGTGCAAGGGGAGGTGACCAGGACGGGCGGGTCCGCCCCGGCCCACCCGGACCGCCCCGTCGTCGCCCGGGACGGCGATCGCGCCGGCGTCGGGCCCGTCGACGACGGCCAGGTGCCAGGAGCGAGCCGGCGGCCCTGCCCGGTCGCACCCGCCGCGGGGCCGGTCGGCGGCCCGGGAGGTGGGCGCAACCCGTCCGGGCTCGCTCTCGATCCGAGCGCCCGCGACCCATGGCGGGACCCCGGCGACCTGGTCCTCGGTCAGCAGGACCCCGGCGATGCCCAGCGGCGTCGTCGGCGGTGTCCCGGTGAGCCGAGCGAGGTCCGCACGGCACTCACCGAGGGTGACACCCTCGGTGACCTCGAGGTCGCCGAAGGGCTCCAGGGTGAAACGCACCGGGCCAGCGTGCTGGGCCGCGCAGCCGGACCGCCCCGCGGGTGCGGTGGGCCTGGGGACGCCGCCACGTCCACACGGCCGGCGAGAACGCCTACTCGACGGCCAGCGCCTCCACCGGTGACGTCCGCACCGCGCTCCGGGCCGGCAGCACCGACGCCGCCAGGCCGGCGGCCACCGCCACGACCACGACGATCGCGACCTCGCGCCAGGCGACGGCGAACGGCGTCCGGCCGATCTGGTTCATGACCGTGCGGGCGCCGACCCAGCCGTAGGCCGTGCCGATGACCGCGCCGACCACTGCCCCCACGCCGGCGATGATCATGCCCTCGGCGGCGAGCGACTCCCGCAGCTGGCGCTTGGACAGGCCGATGGCACGGAGCGTTGCCGACTCCCGTCGGCGTTCGATCACGGACAGCGACAGAGTGTTCGCCACCCCGACGAGCGCGATCACGACCGAGACCGCGAGCAGTCCGATGACGATCGCGAGCAGCGTGTTGATCACCTGCTGGTAGGCGACCCGCTCGGTCGCCGCCCCGGCCACCATGACCGTCGACGAGGTGGAGCGGGAGGCCGCCGTCTGGAGCGTTGCGACCACCGCGCCGGCGTCGGCGTGCTCGTCGAGCAGGACCCACAGCAGCGCGTCCGGCGTCTCACCGAGCACCGCGCGGGAAGCCTCGCGCGTCAGGACCACCCGGTTGCCCGGCAGCGTGGTCACGACGGCCGTGAGCGTCGTGGTCGTGCCAGTGCTGGTCTGCGGGGTGCCGACGTTGCCCTCCGCGAACGTGAGGGTGTCGCCGTCCCGGATACCGGTCGACGCGGCGAGGTCTTGGGGCACGACCACCGTGTCGTCCGCGAGGCCGGCGACCTGGTCGTCGGAGTGCAGGACCTGGCGCGCGGCGTCGGGGTCCGCGGCGATCCCCTCCATCGCCCCCCAGACCGTGCCGTCCGCCGTGGTGATGTCGAAGGCCCCGCCGGTCAGCCGGGCGACGGCAGCCACCCCGTCGGACTTCTCGTACTCCCCGGCCAGCTGGTCCGGGATCTCGCCGAACCATCCGAGGTCGTCCATCGCCCGGGCCTCGACGTCCACCGGGTACTGCTGGTCGAGACGGTCGTCGAGGGCCCCCCGTGCGCTCGCGGCACCGGTCGCCATCATCACGACGAGGGTGACCCCGATGAGCAGGGCGGTGCTCGTGGCAGAGGTGCGCCGCGGGTTGCGCAGGCTGTTCGCGCCCGCGAGCCGTGTGGTGGCGTTCCGGCCGACGGCCCGGGCCACCAGCGCGACGAGGCGGGGAGCCCAGAAGACGGCGCTCAGGAGGATCCCGAAGAAGGAGACGGCGCCGCCGAGGACGCCGAGGCCGAGGCCACCCGCGACGCCGGATGTGCTCGCGCTGCTCACCCCGGCCGCCATCACGAGCACCCCGACGACCACCAGGCCGGCGGCGGCCCAGGCGCGCACCCGGCCGCCGCGCTCCGCGATCCGCGGCGCGTCCGCCGGGCGCATCGCGGCGAGCGGGGAGACCCGGGTCGCCGCACGGGCCGGGGCGAGCGAGGCGATGACCGTGACGGTGATCCCGACGATGAGCGGGGCCAGCACCGACCAGACGGTCACCGTCGCCATCGCCGGCAGGGGCACGTTCGGCATCGTCCGGCCGAGGACCAGGAGTGCGCCCTGGACCAGGACGATCCCCAGCAGCAGCCCACCCGTCGCGGCGATCACGCCGAGCAGCATCGCCTCGATGAGCACGGACCGACGCAGCTGGGAGCGGTCGGCGCCGACGCAGCGCAGCAGCGCGAGCGTGCGGGTGCGCTGGGCCACCAGCACCTGGAAGGTGTTCGCGATGACCAGGGCCGCGACGAGCAGGGCGATCGCAGCGAAACCGAGGCCGATCGTGGTGAGCAGGCGGGTCTCGTTGGTCAGGTCGGCGATCTGCCACTCGGCCTGCTCGTCGATGGTGCGGACGGTGATCTCGCCTGCGAGCGGGTTGCTCGCCGCGAGGGACCGGCGGAGCGCGGCCTTGGCCTCCTGCTCGTCGACGCCAGGGGCGAGCGTGACGAGGGCGGTCTCGAAGACCGGCGGCTCGCCTGGGGTCTGGTACCCCGCCCACTCCAGTACCTGGGATCTCTCGGCGAGCGCGACCGGGGAGCCGAGGAGGCCGGCCGCGGCGTCGTCGACGATGCCGACCACCGTCAGCGCGGTGGTGTCGATCTCGAGCTGGTCGGGGGCGGCCTCGTCCCACCGGGAGACGGTGACGGTCGCGGTGTCGCCGAGCGTCAGCCCGAGGCTCGCCGCGGCGCCGTCGGGCAGGGCGATCTCATCAGGGCCGGGGAGGCCGCCATCGAGCAAGTCACGGGGCTCGAGCGCCGGGTTGTCCGCGGGGGCGTCCACCTGGAGCCAGAGGGTGCCCGTGGTGCCGGCGACCTCGACGAAGGTGGACTGACGGGCTTCCGCGCTGGTCACCCCCGCGACGTCCCGCAGGCCCGGGATGTCCTGCTCGCTCAGTCCCCAGCCGTCGAGGACGATGTCGGCCTGGGCGTAGGAGGCGGTCACGGCGCTGTACGCCGTGCGGGTCATCACGTCGCCGGCGAGCAGGGTCACGGCCACGAAGGCGCTGCCGAGGCCGATGGCGACACCGGCGGCGGCGAGCCGACCGGGACTGCGGCGCATCTGCGCCAGGGCGAGGCGGAGCATCAGGCCGTCATCTCGTCGAGGGACCGGAGCGCATCGAGCCCGGCGAGCACGGACTCCGGCGTCGGGTCGGTGATGTCGCCGGCGATCTGCCCGTCGGCGATCAGCACCACCCGGTCCGCGTAGGCGGCGGCGGACGGGTCGTGCGTCACCATGATCACGGTGCGACCGAGCTCGCGCACCGACCGGCGCAGGAAGCTCAGCACCTGGGCTCCCGCCCGCGAGTCCAGGTTCCCGGTGGGCTCGTCGGCGAAGACGACGTCGGGCTTGGCGACCAGGGCACGGGCGATGGCGACGCGCTGCTGCTCCCCGCCGGAGAGCTCGCTCGGGCGGTGGTCGAGCCGGTCGTGCAGCCGCAGCGTCGCCACGAGCGTCTCGAGCCACGCGTCGTCGACCGGGCGCCCGGCCATCTCCAGCGGCAGGACGATGTTCTGCTCGGCGGTGAACATGGGCAGCAGGTTGAAGGACTGGAAGACGAACCCCACGCGTTCCCGGCGCAGCCGGGTGAGCGCCCGGTCGTCCAGGGTGGTGGTGTCGGTGTCCCCGATGTACGCCTGCCCCGAGGTGGCCGAGTCCAGCCCGGCCAGCAGGTGCATCAGGGTCGACTTGCCCGAGCCGGACGGGCCCATGATCGCCGTGAAGGCACCGGCGGCGAAGTCGACGTCGACGTCTACCAGGGCGCGGACCGCGGACGGTCCGCTGCCGTAGACCTTGGTCAGGCCTCGGGCGCGGACGGCTGTGGTGGGGTTCGGATCCACATCTCCTCCTCGGGTTCGCGCCGAGACTACGGAGCACGGCGACGGCGCGGCGTCTGGCCGTGGCATGGTCGGCGGGGCCGCCGTGTCATCCCGTGGTCGGACCCCGGCCCCGCCCGGCCCCGGCCCCGGCCTTCGACGTTTCGCTCGATTCTGTGCGCCAGATGCACACAACCAAGCGAAACGTGGGTGTGCACCGGCGGAGGAGCGCTGTCCACATGGTGTGCGGACCCCACAGGTCCGACCGCGGGATCCTCAGGGACCGTGTCCCGATGACCTCTCGGCTACCCAAGGATTGGGCACCCCCCGCCGCGCGCGGCCAGTCCGGTGTCTTCACCGCTGCACAAGCACGTGCCGGCGGCGCCACGCCCGCGCAGGTCCGCAGGCGGCGGCAGACCGGGCAATGGCGACCCGTCGTCGGCGATGCCCTGGCGCTGCCCGGTGTGGCGATCGACGCGTGGACCAAAGCCCAGGCGGCGGCGATCACCTGGCCGGACGCCGTCGTCGGCCTCACCTCGGCTGCCGCCCTTCACGGCCTGCCGGTGCCGGAGAGTCGCTCCGTCCACGTCATCGTGCCGAACCGTCGCCCGAGCCGGGGAGGGCTCGTCACCCATGAGCTTGACCTCGACCCTGGCGACGTCACGACGTTCGGGCTGGCGCGCGTCACGACGCTCCCGCGGACCTTGTTCGACTGCATCGGACGGCTGCCGCGTGACGACTCCGAGTCGCTCGTGGCCTGGGCGGTCACCCGCGAACGGCTGGATCGCTCGGAGTTGGAGCGAGCCGTGAGGGCGCGGCCCAAGTCCTGGGGCAACGCTCAGCGGCGCCAAGCACTCGGCGACTCTGCCAGCGGCGCGTTCAACGCGGCCGAGCGCCGTCTGCACGCCATCCTTCGCAGGGCACAGATCACCGGATGGGCCGGCGACCAGCGCGTCTACCAGGGCTCGAAGATCATCGCTCGCGTGGATGTGCTCTTCCGGGACGAGCGCCTTGTCCTGGAGGTCGACGGTTTCGCGTACCACGGTCGCGCGGTGTTCCAGGCGGATCGCACGCGGCAGAACCGGATCGTCGCAGCGGGCTACTGCGTGCTCAGGTTCACCTGGGCTGACCTCACGAGCCGGCCCCGTGAAGTTGCGGAGGAGGTCCGGGCAACGCTCGCGCGTCTCCGGCGCACCGAGTCCACGTTTCGCTCACATCTGCGCGTCTGACGCACAGAATCGAGCGAAACGTGGCCGACGGCGGGGGCGGGGTGGCCGACGGCGGGGGCGGGGTGGCCGACGGCGGGGGCGGGGTGGCCGACGGCGGGGGCGGGGGCAGGGCCGCGCTCACGAGCCGGGTCGGACCAGGGCGCTCTCGTAGGCGATGACGACGGCCTGCACCCGGTCACGGGCACCGAGCTTGGCCAGGATGCGACCGACGTGCGTCTTCACGGTCGCCTCGGCCACGAACAGGTCCTGGCTGATCTCGGTGTTCGACCGCCCCCTGGCCATCAGGACCAGCACCTCGCGCTCGCGGTCCGTGAGCTCGGCGAGCCCGGGGTGCGGCGGCCGTCCCGCCAGGTCGGGCAACGCGGTGATCAGGTGCTCCATCAGACGACGCGTGGCGGACGGGGCGATCACGGCGTCACCGGCGTGCACGGTGCGGATGGCGGCCAGCATCTCCTCCGGTGGGGCGTCCTTGAGCAGGAACCCGCTGGCACCGGCCTTGATCGCCGCCAGCACGTACTCGTCGAGGTCGAAGGTGGTCAGCACGATGATCTTGGGTGTGGGGTGTCGTCCGGGTGTCGTCGCATCGGTCGCGGTCAGTCGTGCGGTGGTCGCCAACCCGTCCAGCTCGGGCATCCGGACGTCCATCAGGACGACGTCGGCCTCCACGACGGCCAGCCGCCGCAGCGCCTCGACGCCGTTCCCGGCCTCGAGGACGACGTGCAGGTCCGGCTGGGAGTCGATCACCATCCGGAACCCCGCGCGGACCAGCTGCTGATCGTCCACGACGGCGACCCGGATCGGGGCAGGGGTCGGTTCGACGCTCATGGGGTCTCCTGAGTCGATGGGTGCAGGGGCGGGATCGGGATCTCGGCCCGGACCCGGAAGCCACCGCCCGGACGGGGGCCGAGGGTGAGCGTGCCACCGAGCATGGCGGCGCGCTCCCGCATGCCGATCACGCCCTGACCCGCGCCGTCGGACTCGGCGGCGGCCCCGCGCCCGTCGTCCGTGACCTCCAGGACGAGGGACGCCGCCGCCCACTGCAGCAGGACGGTGGCCGTCGGGGCGGGGCCGGCGTGCTTGAGGACGTTTGTCAACGACTCCTGGCAGATCCGGTAGACGGTCAGGCCGGTGCCGGGCGGCAGGGTCCTTGGCGTGCCCATCCGGACCAGCGACACCCGCACCCCGCTGTCCCGCACCTGTGCGACCAGGCCCGCGACGTCGTCGACGGCCGGTTGCGGGACCAGGTCCGGGACAGGCGTGGCACCGCCGGCGGAGCGGGGGTCCCCTGTCGGTCCGGTACGCCAACCGACCCGGGGCAGGACGCCGGGCCGGGGGCGCTCCCCGGTGGCTTCGGACGCCGACGGGCCGGCGCTGGGGCGCAGGACGCCGAGCAGTCGCCGCATGTCGGCAAGGGCGGCGCGCCCGGTCTCGGCGATGGTGTCCAGCGCGCGTTCCGCGGCGGCCGGATTCTGCGCCGCGGCGTATCGCCCGCCGTCGGCCTGCGCGATCACCACCGACAGGGAGTGGGCGACGATGTCGTGCATCTCCCGCGCGATCCTGGCCCGCTCGGCGGAGGTGGCGAGCTGGGCCTGCTGGTCCCGCTCGACCTCCAGCCGCCGGGCTCGGTCGACGAGCGTCGCGATCACCTCGCGCCGGGAGCGCCGGACCAGCGCGAACGCGAAGGTGGTCACCGACAGCAGCGCCAGCGCGGAGGTCCAGACGACGGCTGCTTGCAGCGAGACCGACTGACTGCCCAGCAGCAGGACGGCGCCGGCGAGCACGGAGCCGGTCAGGGCGCCGGCCAGCGCGGTCCGGTAGCTCCAGACGGGTCCGTGCACCGTCACCGAGTACAGCGCCACCAGGACAAGGGCGTCGGCCGGCAGCAGCAGCGTGGTGCCGCCCAGCAGGTGGCCGAGCGCGACGGTGTAGATCACGACAGCCGATGCCACCGGCGAGGTCCGTCGCCAGGCCAGCGGCACCACCATGGCCAGCGACGCCGCGTACAGACCGACGCTGCCGCCGGCCCGGTCAAGGGTGTCCGAGGCGGTCGGCACCATCACGATCGCGGCGACCAGTGCCACGGCGACGTCCACCGGCATCCGGTGGGCGTCGTCCCACGCCCCGACCCGCTCCCACCAGCGCACCCGTCCAGCGTAGGGCGCAGGTGACCGTGCGCCGTCCGTCCCCAGGCCGACTCCCCGTCAGCCCCAGGCACGACGAGGGTGCCGGCCCACCGGGCCGGCACCCTCGTCGGTCTGCGGTCAGCGCACCGTCACGTTGTCGATCACCTGCGTGCCGGTGTGCAGGAACAGCAGGACCTCCCGTACGTCCGACAGCCCGGCCGTGCACGTGGCGTCAAGGCCGGTGAGGTCGAACGTGACCGCGTTGTCGCCCACCATCGGATCCGTCGTCCAGCCGATGCCGGACGAGACCTGGCACCACGTGAAGGACGGCCCGACCTTCAGGGCGAGATCCGGGTTGGCGCCGGTCGTGCTGACCAGGTCGAAGGTCAGTTCGGCGCGGGTCGACATGTCGACAGGTGCCGGCAGAGCCGCCCCGAACCAGGCATTCTTGCTGGCCACCGTCAGTGTGCCGTCCGATGCCGAGACCGTCCCTGGGTCGGACTGCCAGTTGCCTGGAACCCAGCCCTGTGCGCCGTCGGAGAAGTCGAAGAGCACCTGCGGAGCCTCGGGTGCCGGCTTGACGGTCACCGTCACCGTTGCGGCGTTCGACACTCGGTGCCGGGCGTCCGCGACGGTGTACTGCAGCGTGGCCCGTCCGGCAAATCCCTCGGCCGGCGTGAAGGTGAGCACACCGGCGTTGTCGACGCTGTAGATCCCTCCGGTGACCGAACCGGCGGCCTGGCGCCCGCGTGCTACGGGGTCGAGGTCCACCGTCCGGGGCCGCAGCGGCACCTGGTACGCGACGTCGTTGGCCACCAGGGTCACCTGGACGGGCACACCGAAGTCGGTGGTGGCCGTGTCGTTGTCTGCGACCGGTGGGAACTGCTTGTTGTTGGTACGGATCGTCTCGCTCGCGTTGGAGATCAGGGTGCAGACCGGGCTCGGGCAGTAGACGGTGAACCCGTCGTAGTCCGGGTAGAGGGTGCCGTCCCCCCGGATGTCGGAGAGCAACCAGTACAGAGCGCCAGTGCCCCCGGTACGGATGAAGGTGCTCAGCCAGTCGTTGTAGACGACGTTCCGGTCGGCCTTCCCCTGCCAGCCGAACTCGCCGAGGACAGCCGGCTTGTGGATCTGACGGGCGAGGGCGTTGTGCAGCTCGATCCACTGGGTCCCCCACGCGGCATCGGTACCCCAGTGGTCGGGGTACAGGTGGTAGGAGAGGTAGTCGATGGTGGGGAGCGCCGCGAAGCGCGCAGCGTCGACGCCGTCGGCGCAGTTGCGGGTCCAGTGGCCGGCGGGCTGGTCGCACAGGAAGCCCTCGTCACCGGTCCCCACCAGGTGGTTGTCGTCGATCGACTTGATGTATGTCGACATCTCGTCCACCCACGCAGTGAGCATGTCCGAGTTGCAGCCGGGATCCCGAGGGAACAGGCCCGAGCCGCCGCAGCGCGGTTCGTTGGCGAGCTCCCAGGCCATGATCGTCGGGTCGTCCTTGTACGCGACGCCGGTGATGGTGTTGACCCGGTTGAGCAGGTGGGAGATCCAGTCCTTGTACCACTGGCGCATCGTCGGGTCGGTGTAGAAGTCGCTGTGGTACTGGGCGCCGGCCCAGGCGTTGTACTGGTCGATCCCGCCGAAGTTGGCCCAGTTGTTGGTCAGCGGCAGGACCAGGCGAACGCCTTCCTCGCCGGCCTTGGCCACCATGTAGTCGAGCATCTCGAGGCCGTTGGCGCCGTCGTTGAACGCCGGGGCGCCAGCTATGGGGTCCCAGTAGTGGAAGTACACGCCCTTGTCGCCGTCGGCGATGGTGCCGGTGCCGTCGGTCTGGCCGATGTCGAAGAAGGCCCAGGCGCGAAGCACCGTGAAGTCGTTCTCGGCCGCCTTCTCGATGACCGCGTCGGTCATCACCGGGTCGGAGTACATCAGGTAGTACTGGTTCGTCCCGACGAACCGGAACGTCCGGTCGTCGAGTACCAGGCGCTGGCCCTTGCGCTCGACGAACTGCTCGGACGCGGGTGTCGGATCCGGTCGGCCGCGGCCGTCCCGACCATCGGCCAGTGCGGCGGATCCGGTGGCGAGGGGGACAAGGGCCACCGCAAGAGCCACCGCACCCGTTGTCGCGCGTTGCTTCAGGGACATCGCCGTCTCCTGCCTCGAAGGGTGCCCGCGCACTCGGCGGGCTTTCTTTCGCGCCCATTGAAAGTCGTTCTTCCTTACCGCGCAAGTGCTGGGAGTGCCCCAGTTCACGGTTGTTCGCCAGGATCGCGGCGGGCCGGCCCACCCGCGTCCCGTCGGCGCGGGCCGGACCCGCCCGCAGGAAGCCGCGCGACAGCGGAGGCGAGAGCGGGGTCCCGCTGTGGCAGCATGTGCCCATGACGAGCGTTCTCTTGGCCGAGGATGACCCCACCATTGCCGAACCGTTGGCCCGGGCACTCATCCGCGAGGGGTACGACGTCGTCGTGCAAGGCACGGGTCAAGGCGCGATCGCGACGGCCCCTTCGGTGGACCTCGTGATCCTCGACCTCGGCCTGCCCGACATCGACGGCCTGGACGTCGCCCGGTGGATCAGGGGCCGCGGCCTGACGACCCCGGTCCTGGTGCTCACGGCCCGCGCGGACGAGGTGGACCTGGTCGTCGGGCTGGACGCCGGCGCGGACGACTACGTGACCAAGCCGTTCCGGCTCGCCGAGCTCCTGGCGCGCGTGCGGGCCCTGCTGCGGCGCACCCAGTCCGACGGCGTCGACGAGGACGAGCTGTCGGCCAAGGACGTCCGGATGGACCTGGCCGCCCACCGGGCATTCCAGGGGGACCGGGAGCTGCACCTGACCGCAAAGGAGTTCGACCTGCTGCGGGTGCTGGTGCGCGATGCCGGCGCCGTGGTGTCCCGCGAGACCCTGATGCGCGAGGTGTGGGACTCCGACCCGACCGGGTCGACCAAGACCCTCGACATGCACGTGTCCTGGCTCCGCCGCAAGCTCGGTGACGACGCCAACGACCCGCGGTACATCGCGACCGTGCGCGGCATGGGCTTCCGGTTCGAGTCCGGCGCCCGCTGACCGGCTGATCTGTGCGCCGACGCGTCCTGCAGGCGACCATCGCCGCGGTGACGGTCGCCGTCGTGCTGCTCGGCATCCCGCTGGCCTTCTACGGCGCCCGGCTGGTCCGGGACACCGAGCTGCGCCAGCTCTCCGACCGGGCGGCAGCGCTCGGCCGGCAGGTCGAGGCGCGGCTCACCCTTGACCGCCCGCTGACCGAGGACATGCTCGACCCGTACATCGGGGGCGACGACGGCGCACCGTCGGTGTCGGTGTCCGTCGTCGGTCCGGACGGCAGCCGGATCCGGGCGGGGGAGCCGGTCGAGGGCCAGGCCTACTCCGAGGTGGCGCGCACCGACTCCGGGGCCGTCGTCCTGCTCTCGGTGTCCTACTGGGAGGTGTTCTGGCGGACCGCACGGGCCGTCGCGCTGGTGGTCGCGGCGTCCATCGTGGCCTTCATCGCCGGCATCTCGATGGCCCTGTGGCAGGCGCGCCGACTCGCGGCGCCGCTGATCTACCTGGCGGCCAGCGCCGAGCAGCTGGGATCCGGGCAGGTGCGGCCGCGCCTGGATGCATCCGGCGTCG